>Ga0209415_10004466_pt1 | contig 25623 bp, 27 predicted proteins | sample PeaSoiSIISIP2007_FD_187696 | JGI IMG/M metagenome (GOLD analysis project Ga0209415, IMG submission 187696) | Peat soil microbial communities from Weissenstadt, Germany - SII-SIP-2007 (SPAdes) (version 2) | ecosystem: Environmental > Terrestrial > Soil > Wetlands > Peat | place: Germany... | reverse complement strand
TCTAGCCGAGGGTCGAAATTCCGCTTTCCAGGGCGGCCCTTGGGGGCCGCCCTTTTCTTGCGCGGATCGATACTATCTAAGCGAGCCGATGACCGCCGCACCGACCACCGTCACCTCCGTCCCGGCCGAATGGTCGCCGCACCGGGCGATCTGGGTCGGCTTCCCGAGCCACGCCGAGCTCTGGGAAGACGATCTCGCGCCCGCCCAGGCCGAGGTCGCCGCGCTGGTGCGGGCCTTGGCCGGGCCGGGCGATGAGCGCGTGCGGCTGATGACCGACGGCGAGGCCGCCGCGACGGCCGCGCGCGCCCTGCTGGGCGATATTGCGGGGGTCGAGTTCCTGGCCGGCCATTTCGGCGACATCTGGCTGCGCGACACCGGGCCGATCTTCGTCGGGCCGGCCGCTGCGGCGTTCCGGTTTAACGGCTGGGGCGGCAAGTACGTGCTGCCCGGCGACGACAGCGTCGCCGAGCAGCTCGCCGCCGCCGCGGAGACGCCGCTCGAGCGCTACGATTTCGTGCTCGAGGGCGGGGCCCTCGACCACGACGGCGAAGGCACGGTGCTGACCACCCGCGAATGCCTCTTGAACCCCAACCGCAACCGCGCCTGGACCCAGGCCGTGGCCGAAGCCGCGCTGCGCCAGACGCTGGGCGCGCGCAAGGTGATCTGGCTGGATAAGGGCCTCCTGAACGACCACACCGACGGCCACGTCGACAACCTGGCCCGCTTCGTCGCGCCCGGCGTCATCGCGATCTCGATAGCGGTGGGCGAGGACGATCCCCACGCGGCGATCTACGACGCAGCGGCCGCGGCGCTGGCCGGCGCCACCGACGCCGCCGGGCGGGTGCTGAAAGTCGTCCGCATCCCCTCGCCCGGCCGGGTGATCGGCCAGGATGGTCTCGCCGCGCCGGCCTCGCACATGAATTTCATCATTGCTAATCGCGCGGTGATCGCACCGACCTACAACGATCGGGCGGGCGCCTTCGCCGTCGAGGCGCTGAAGTCGCTGTTTCCGGGTCGCGCGGTGATCGGCCTGCCGTCGCGGGCGCTGCTGACCGGCGGCGGCTCGTTCCACTGCATCTCGCAGCAGGAGCCGGCCTGATGGCGCGCACCCTCACCGTCGCTGCGATCCAGACGTCCTACGGCGACGACCTGGCGGCCAACATCGCCAAGACCGAGGGCTTCATCCGCGAGGCGGCGGCGCGGGGCGCGCAGGTGATCCTGCCCTCGGAGCTGTTCCAGGGGCCCTACTTCTGCGTGACGCAGGAGGAGCGGTGGTTTGCGCAGGCCCATCCGTGGCGCGGGCATCCGTGCGTCACCGCGCTGGCGCCGCTGGCCGGCGAGCTTGGGGTGGTGCTGCCGATCTCGATCTTCGAGCGCGAGGGGCCGCACTACTTCAACAGCCTGGTGATGGCCGACGCCGACGGCGCGCTGCTGGGCCTCTACCGCAAGAGCCACATCCCCGACGGACCGGGCTACCAGGAGAAGTACTACTTCCGCCCCGGCGACACCGGCTTTCGCGTCTGGGACACCCGCTTCGCGCGGCTGGGCGTTGGCGTCTGCTGGGACCAGTGGTTTCCCGAGGCGGCGCGGGCGATGACGCTGCTGGGCGCCGAAGCGCTGTTCTATCCGACCGCGATCGGCTCGGAGCCGCACGATCCGACGCTGGACACCGCTGCGCCGTGGCGGCGCGCGATGCAGGGCCACGCGGTCTCCAACGTGATCCCGGTCGTCGGCGCCAACCGCACCGGCTTCGAACCCTGGGACGGCTATCCCGGCGGCGGCCAACGGTTCTACGGCTCCTCGTTCATCAGCGACCACCGCGGCGACCTGGTCGCGGAGCTGGGTCGCGACGACGAGGGGGTGGCGCTGGCGACGTTCGATCTCGATTTCCTCGCCGCCCACCGCGCAGCCTGGGGCTTCTTCCGCGACCGCCGCCCCGACCTGTACGGCGCGCTGACCGAGGGTCGGCCGGCGTGATCGAGACCGAACGGCTGATCCTGCGCCGCTGGCGGGAGGCCGACCGCGCGCCGTTTGTCGCCATGAGCGCCGACCCGGCGGTGATGGAGACGCTCGGCGGGGTGTTGAGCGAGGACGAGGCGCTGGCCGAGATCGCCCGGCGCGTGGCCGTGATCGCCAGTTTCGGATTTGGACGCTGGGTGGCTGAGCGGCGCGGTGACGGCGCCTTCATCGGCGTCGTCGGGCTGGCGCCGGTCCACAAGAGCCTGCCGATACCGGCAGGCTTCGAGATGGGCTGGCGGCTGGTCCGCGACGCCTGGGGAAAAGGCTACGCCACCGAGGCGGCGAAGGCGGCCATCGCGGACGGCCTTGACCGCGGCGGCCTCACCGAAGTGTTCGCCTTCACCAGCCTGCCGAACCTGCGCTCGCAGGCGGTGATGGCGCGCATCGGCATGCAGCGGACGCCGACGCTCGACTTCGATCATCCAACGCTGCCGCCCGAGCACCCGCTGCGCCGCCACCTGGTCTGGATGCAGCGGCGCTAGGGTCGGAAGCGACTCCCTCCCCGCACGATGCGGCCCGCCGGCCAACTAGGCTTGCATGGCAAGACCGAACCAGGCCGCAGTGGTCGCAATTTTTTCGTCCTGTCCCCAGGGAGATCCGACCAGCTTGCCATAGGCGCTAAGCGTCTCGCGGCGGCTCGCTTCAGTGCCCGGCAACCGCTCGGCCAACGTCGGGAGGTCTTTCTCTCTTACCATCTCCGTCGCGATTCCCTTCCGCACGGCGGCATGGCGCACGGCCTCGCGATAGAATTCTCTCTCAGCGGCATGCTGCAATGCGTGCGAAGCGAGGATCGCGCGAAGCGCCGGCAGAGGTCTCTCCGGCCCGGTCAGAACGCTGCAGCTTATTAGCGCGCCATAGGTGGAGATGATTTCCTCCAGTGCGCGGCCCGCGAGGTCTTGTGAGGACTTCACGCATCGCTCGATGAAGGCCTCGCCCGATGTGAGGTCCATTAGCGCAGCATGATGGAAGGGTTGTTCCGACCCTTCGATCCCTGAATCACACAGCTGCATCCGCCCGCGGAAGAGTATGCTCGGCTCGGCTATCCGCCCACCCAGCACGACATAGCTCGCCCAGCCACCCCGCTCCAGACCGTGCGCAGAGTGGGTGCGTACGCCCAATGAAACGGCGCTACGGTCCTTTGAGTGTCCGGTCATGTTGCAGGCTCGTCGCGGGTACGCGCATCCTGCATCAGCGCCTATCGATGTTCAAACCGCACACGTGCCCGAGCGCGACCAAAATGGACGGCGGTTCACGGGGGCTATCGCAGCACCGTCAGGCCGTTCTTGATCACCGTCACGCTGCGGTCCTTCACCCGCGCCTCGAACGAGATCTGCTTGGCGTCGCGCCACAGGTCGACCGTGATCACGTCGCCCGGGAACACCGGCGCCGAGAAGCGGGCCTGGTGGCTGAGGATCTGGTCGGGATCGTAGCCGGTGATCGCCTGCAGCACCGCGCGGCAGGTGATGCCGTAGGTGCACAGCCCGTGCAGGATCGGCCGCGGGAAGCCGGCGCGCTTGGCCACGTCCGGATCGGAGTGCAGCGGGTTGCGGTCGCCGTTCAGGCGGTAGAGCAGCGCCTGGTCGGGACTGGTGGCGATATCGACCGAAAGGTCCGGCGCGCGGGATGGGACCACGTGCGGCTCGGGCGCCCCCTCGGACGGGCCGCCAAAGCCGCCGTCGCCGCGGGCAAAGGTCGAGCCGGTGAGGGTTGCGACCTTCTCCCCCTTGTCGTCGGTCCAGACCGTCTCGTTGACCACTACCGCGCCCTTGCCCTCGCCCTTGTCGAAGGCGCCGACGGTGCGGCCCTCGGCGGTGAAGGTTCCGGTGGTCGGCAGCGGCTTGTGCAGCTCCACCTTCTGCTCGCCGTGCACCACCATCAGGAAGTTGAGCTGGCTGACGCGGAAGCCGGGCGGATTGGGCTGGTCAGCGGCTGCGGCCCGCGCTGCGCGCCCGCCGCCGCCGCCGGCCGCCAGCACGGTCGCGGCGGTGGGGACCACTCTCAGCCCCCGCTCGTAGACGAACGGCAGCTCGGTCTCGTTCATCGGATCTGCGCCCAGGCCGATGCCGAGCGCATAGAGCATCACGTCCTTGTCGCCATAGGTGAAGGTGCGCGCCGCGGTGCGCTGCTGCAGGATGTCCGGATAATAGATCGGCATCGAATTCGTCTCCTCTTTATGGCGCCATTGAAGCGCGCCCGGCGCGGCGCGCAAGGCCGCATTGCCGGTCTGCGCGCGATCGGTTAGACACCGCGGCCTTCCCCCGCCAGCCGCCGGAACCTCATGGCCCTCCCCCCGACCCCGATGCCGCCTGCCGCCGAGTTCAGCGGCAATGTGCTGTTCTACTCGAAGCCGGAGCCGCTCTCGCGCGAGCTGCACAGCAAGATCGGCCTGCGGCGGATGGACCGCCCGTTCGGCTTTGCGGCGACCACCAATGTGGTGCCGCTGACGGTCGGCGAGTTCCCTCTGGCTGGCCTCTCGTTTCCGATCATCTTCGCCGGCGAGCGCTACCAGCCGCTGGCGGTGATGGGCATCCGCCAGGGGACCAACCTCTTCGTCGGCGCCGACGGCGCGTTCGAGCTCGGCGCCTACATTCCCGCCTACATCCGCCGCTATCCCTTCGTGCTGGCCAACGACCAGTCGCGCGGCCAGCTGGTGGTGTGCATCGACCGCGCCGCCTCGATGCTGGGCGAGGACTACGACCTTGCCTTCTTCAACGAGAACGGCGAGCCGACCGACTACACCAACGGCTGCATCCAGTTCTGCAACGACTTCGAGAACGAGGGCCGGCGGACCGAGTCGTTCGTCAGCCTGCTGCGCGAGCTCGACCTGTTCGATGTCGCCCGCGCGACCTTCACGCCCAACAACCCCGATGGGACTCCGGGCGAGCCGCAGCCGATCGCCGAGTACTTCGCGGTCTCGGAGGCGAAGCTGAAGGCGCTGCCGCCGGAGAAGCTGCTGGAGCTGGTCGGCAACGGCGCGGTCGCCCAGATCTACGCCCACATGATGTCGCTGACCGGCTGGGACCGCCTGATCGCCCGCACCATGGCCCGCCAGGCCGAGGTGGCGCCGGCGAACATGAACTGAGGCGCCTACCGAACGGGTTTCGGGGACAGGAAACTTATCCCTCGTTTCCGACGTGCGCTCGCGGACTTACGCTCGGGGATAAGTATCCTGTCCCCGAAACCCCTACCGCGCGTAGACGCTGCGCGTCAGGCAGGAGAAGACTAGGCGGCCGGCTTCGTCGAGCAGGTCGTGCTGGGCGAAGACGATGCCCTTGTCGTCGCCGACCGCGTCCTTGCCCATGATGGTCATCCGCCCACGCAGCACTTCGCCGACCGGGGGGTTGCGCATCCACCGCAGAGCGTCGACGCCGAGACGCTTGGTCTGCGGCCAGTCGGTGGCGGCGACGGCGTCGAGCTTAGACCAGAGCGCATAGAGCATGGCGTCCGGCGCGCCGCGGTCGAGCGCCCAGCCGGGCGCGAAGGCGGCGACGAAGGCGGCCACCGCGTCGGCATCGACGGCGACCGCGCCCAGGGCGGCCACCTGGCCGATCTCGATGTCGTCGAAGCTGGCGGGCATGGCGGGAGGTCCTCGGGGCGGAGCGAATCGACTCGCGCCGGTACCCATCAACATCCGCCGCCGTACTACAGTCCAGCGTACAAAGGCCAATTCCGCCGTGGCCGGATGTGCTAGAGGCGCTGACCTGATTTCCGGATGCGAACTTTGAGCGCCTTAAAGACCATTTGCCTCGCAATCGGGGCGCTTTTCCTCGCGGCGATCGCCGGCGCATCCCAGGCCCAGTCGCTGGGGCCGCAGCACGTGAAGCCGGTGCTGGCGGCGCAGACTCAGGGCGCGGCGCCCGGTTCGACCCTCTACGTCGCGCTGATCCAGACCATCGACAAGGGCTGGCACACCTACTGGCGCAATCCGGGCGACGCCGGCGAGCCAACCAAGATCACCTGGACCCTGCCCGCCGGCTGGCGCGCGGGCGACATCGTCTGGCCGGCGCCCAAGCGGCTGCCGGTCGGTCCGCTGATGAACTACGGCTACGAAGACCAGGCCATCCTGGCGACGCCGATCGAGGTTCCGGCCAGCGCCAAGGTCGGCGAGACCGCCCACATCGCCGCCAAGGCGCAGATGCTGGTCTGCGCCGACGTCTGCGTGCCGCAGGACGCCGATCTCACCCTCGATGTGCCGATCACCGCCGGTGGCGGCGCGCCGGACCCGACTTGGGGCGCGGCGATCACCAGCGCGCTGGCGGCGGCGCCCAAGCCCAGCGGCCTTGCGGCGACCTACCAGCTCTCAGGGACGATGCTGAAAGTGGCGCTCGCCGGACCAGCGTTGGCCGGGATCAGTGGCGCCGACGCCTACTTCTACCCCGAGACGCCCGGCCTGATCGACCAGGCCAAGCCTCAGGCCATCGACCTCGGGGCCCAAGGGCTCACCTTCGCCACCACTGCGGGCGACGAACTCAAGACACCGCCGGCGACGATCGCCGGCGTGGTCGAGACCGCTGACGGCCACGCCTTCGAGGTCAGCGCCGCCGCCGGGCCGCCGCCGCCGCAGTCCGGCGGGCTGGGACCGCCGGCGCAGACCGCGCAACTGGGCTTGGCGGTCGCGGCGCTGTTCGCCTTCCTCGGAGGGTTGATCCTCAACCTGATGCCCTGCGTCTTCCCGATCCTGTCGATGAAGGCCGCGTCGCTGATCGCCCGGCCGCACGAGGCCGGCGCCGCCCGCGCTCAGGGGATCGCCTTTCTGGTCGGCGTGCTGGGAACCTTCCTGGCGCTGGCCGGCGGCATCATCGCGCTGCGCGGCGCCGGCCAGGCGGTCGGGTGGGGCGCGCAGTTGCAGCCGGCCATCGTCACCGCCGCGCTCGCGCTGATCCTGCTCGCCGCGGCGCTCGACCTCTCCGGGGTGTTCGAGATCGGCGCTTCGATGCAGGGCCTTGGCGGGGGCCTGGCGTCACGCGCGGATCTGCTCGGCGCGGTCTTCACTGGCGCGCTCGCCGTCGTGGTCGCGGCGCCTTGCACCGCGCCGTTCATGGGCCCGGCGCTGGGCTATGCCCTCACCCAGCCCGCGCTGCCGGCGCTGGCGATCTTCACCGCCCTGGCGCTGGGCTTCGCCGCGCCCTTCACCCTGCTGGCCTTCAGCCCCGCGCTGCTGAGCCGGTTGCCGAAGCCCGGGGCCTGGATGATCGTGATGAAGAACGCGCTGGCGTTCCCGATGTACGGCGCCGCAGCCTGGCTGCTGTGGGTGCTGGCTGCGCAGACCGACCGCGGCAGCCTCGCCGCCGCCTTGGCCGCCGCGGTGCTGGTCGGCCTCGCCGCCTGGATCTTCGGCATGGCGCAGCGGCGCTCGGCGCTTGGCAAGCGTGCGTGGAGCGGCTTCGCCATCGCCGGCGTCAGCGCCGCGCTGGCCGTCGCCGCGATCGCCGCCGCGCCCTACGATGCGCCGCCCTCGAGCGGCAACGTCGCGATTGCGGCCGGTATTCCGTCCGAGCCCTGGAGCCCCGAGCGCGTCGCCGCGCTGCGCGCAGCCGGCAAGCCGGTGTTCGTCGACTTCACCGCGGCCTGGTGCGTCACTTGCCAGGTCAACGAGCAGACCGCGCTCAACACCGCCGAAGCGGTCAAGGCGTTCCAGCGTACCGGGGCGATCTATCTGAAGGCCGACTGGACCAACCGCGACGCGGCGATCGCCAAGGCGCTGGCCGATCAGGGCCGCGTCGGGGTCCCGCTTTATCTGGTCTACGGCAAGGACGGCGGCGCCCCGCAGGTGCTGCCGCAGCTGCTGACGTCGGGGCTGGTGGCGACGGCGCTGGATACCGCCGCCAAATCTCCTCACCCGTAGGGGGAGGGAGAAAAAGCGTCAGGCCGCCGGCTGCGGCGGCGCGGTGATGACTTCGACGTTGTCGCGCAGCAGGTAGAACATGTCCTCCAGCGCGTCGTGGCGCGACTTCGGATCGTTCGCCGCCTCCAGCGCCTTCAGCTTCACCGGCAGGTCCTGTGAGATGCCCTTGAGGATGCACTTCAGGTCGTCTGTGTAGCCGCGCTGGACCAGCTCGACGTGGCCCTGCATGTCGAGGCTGGAGAGCTCGGCGACGCTGGTTTCGAAGGCGGTGAAGTCCTTGAGCTGATCGACGCCGCCGCCCGCCGGCGCGGACTCATAGGCCTTGGTCTCGGCCTTCAGCTTGCCGGCGCGCTGGACGATGCCGACGAACAGCGGCTCGCTGGCGACCGATGGCGGCGTCAGCATCGGCGTCGGCGCGGCCGGCGGCGGCGCGGCGCTGGTGGAGGCGAGCCAGAGGGTGGCGGCGAAGGCGACGGCGTCGCAGGACATGGCGGAACTCCGGGCGGGGTGTCCCTGGGTAGGCCGCCCAGGGTAAACACCCGGCTACCGAGCAAGCGGGGCGCCAGTGCCGGACATCCGTGGCATCGAACTATCACGGCGATTCTACGTCGAGGTCGTATCGCAGTGGCTGGCGCATGCGTTCCCGGACCTCAGGCACGCCGCGGCCCTCATCGGATCCGGCTCGGAGCTGCTCGGCTTCGACGATCAGATGTCGCGTGATCACGACTTCTGCGCCAGGGTTCAGCTCTACGTCGAAGAGCCAGCGTTCCACGAGCAGGGCCAGATCATCGTCGCCCGCTTCGCCGAGGTCGCGCCTGCGACGTTCCTCGGCGCGCCGTCAAAGGTCAGCGGCAAACAGCGCGCCAGGGCATTCGGCGACGACCGGCACGGCCTCGAGGTGTGGACGCTAAGGGACGCGCTCGATCACTGGCTGGCGGTTGATCTCGATACGCCGCTGGACGGCGTCGGCTGGCTCTGCCTTGGCGAGCAGCGGCTGCTCTCGGTCACCGCGGGCGCGGTGTTCCGGGACGACATCGGCGCCCTCACGCGGCTGCGCGAGCAGCTCGCCTACTTCCCGCGGGATGTCTGGCTCTACAAGCTCGCTTGTCAGTGGCGACGGATTGCCGAGGAGCAGGCCTTCGTTGGTCGCACGGGCTACGTGGGGGACGAACTTGGCTCTCGGGTGATCGCTGCGCGGCTCGTATGCGACGTGATGCGGATGGGATTCCTGATCTGCCGGCAATACGCGCCCTACCCGAAATGGTTCGGGAGCGCCTTTTCGCGCCTTCCATGCGCCGGTGTGCTGTCGCCGGTCCTGCAGCGCGTCCTGGACGCGCCGGACTGGCAGGATCGGGAAGCCGCGCTCGCCGACAGCTATCTGGCGATCGCCAACCTGCACCGCGACGGCGGCCTGCCGGGGAACTTTCAGCCGCGGGTCGGCCGGTACTTCGAGCGTCCGTTCACGGTGATCAACGCCGACGAGATCTCGGCGGCGATCCGCGCGGAGATCGCCGATCCGATGTTGCGCCGCCTGCCGATCATGGGCTCGCTCGACCAGGTCACGGATTCGACGCCAGTCACCGAGGCCCCCGGCCCGGCGCAAGCGGCGATGCGCGCGCTATTCGACCACGCTGAAACGGGCGCGCTCGAAGTAGCGTAGCACCTGGTCGAGGTCGTGGCCGCAGCGCAGGATCAACCCACCCTGGCCGATCACGGCCCAGGCGCCCTGCCGCTTGGCCAGCGCCGGGCGCTTTTCGATGCGGTAGAGCGGCGATTCGGACGCGCGCCGAAATACCGAGAACACCGCGGCCTCGCTGAGCCCATCGATGGCGTAGTCGCGCCAATGGCCAGCCGCGACCATCCGGCCGTACAGACTAAGCAGTCTGTCGAGCTCGCGCCGCTCGAAAAAGGTGACGGCTCGACTGGCGAGCTGCGACGTATCGAAGGCCATGCACTCAGAAATCTAGCCACTGATTTCGCACCTGGCGAGCGTCCAGCGCGCAACACTTTCGCAAAACATGAATCAGTCTTAACACTCGGCCCTGAAAAGACCTTTTTTTGGCCCAGCACGCGCCCGCTTGGACCCCGATCTTCACATCGTCGGCTGATCGGGAAGCCCTGCTGGTCCCGGATCCTGAACAGCCCCCCCAGCCCCCCTGGATCGTGGGGTCCGGTCAGCCGATACTTGATCTTCAAGTCGCCCCCGCGGTCAGCCCCTCCGACCGCGGGGGTTTGACGTTTCAGGACCTGACTTTCAGGGTCTCTTTAGGGCTTCGGATCGACCAGCACGCCCAGGATACGGCCGCCGTCCTCGGCCTGCACCAGCACCAGGGTCTTCAGGCCGTCTTGCGGCGCGGCCGGCGGACGCAGCAGCATCGGGCGTCCGCGCCAGGCCCCGAGCCGCGCCAGTTGCACCACCACATTGCGCTCGGCGACGGTGTGGCCGCGATTGTCGCCGTCCTTGACCTCGACGTCCTGCTCGCGCGGATCGTAGCGGATCAGCCAGATCTCGGCGCCGCCCTTGGGCGCCAGTCCGCCGCCGACCGCGACCTTGGCGCCGCGCCAGCCCATCTGCGGCGGATCGGCGGGAACCCGGCGCGCCTCGCGCACCAGGCGGTCGATCGCCTCGGGCTTCACAGCCGCCGTCTGGACCCGGCCATCGACCACCACCTGCGGGGTGAACACCTCGGCGACGCCGAAGCGCTTGGCGTAGTCGCGCTGGCGGTCGGCGAACTCCGGCTTGGCGAAGGTGTCCTTCCAGCCGAGGTAGTCCCAGTAGTCGACCGCGAAGGTGAGCGGGATCACGCCCTTGTCGGACGCCAGGCTGGCGACATGCGCGCTGGCCGCGCCGCAGGTGCCGCAGCCCTGCGCGGTGAACAGCTCCACCACCACCGGGGGCTTGGCGATCGGGTGTCTCATCGCCGGCCTTGCTGACGCGGCGCCCGCCAAGGCAGCGAGTCCCGCTATCGCCAGCACCAAAGCGCCCCGTCTCATCGCGCCGGTATTAGTCGTAGTTTTTCTGGGCCGCGGTTCACTAAGCCGTGAGCGCCGCCAAGCGGCGCCCACGGCCTGAAGTGAACCCGGCGTCGCGTCAGTGGGCCTTGGCCAAGTTGCGCAGCACGAAGTTGAGCACGCCGCCGTGGTGGAAGTACTCGAGCTCGGTCGGCGTATCGATGCGGCACCTGACCGGGAAGCGCGCGATCTTGCCGTCCGACGGGCGGTAGATCTCGACCATCAGCTGCTTGCGCGGGGCGACGTCCTCGAGGTCGCGGATCGAGACGATTTCCTCGCCGGTGAGACCCATGCGCTGCCAGCCGTCGTGGATGAACTGCAGCGGCAAGACGCCCATGCCGACCAGATTGGAGCGGTGGATGCGCTCGAAGGTCTCGGCGATCACCGCCCGCACGCCGAGCAGCTTGGTGCCCTTGGCCGCCCAGTCGCGCGAGGAGCCGGTGCCGTACTCCTTGCCCGCGATGACCACCGACGGGCGGCCCTCGGCCTTGTAACGCATCGCCGCATCGTAGATCGACATCACCTCGCCAGAGGGGAAGTGCTTGGTCACGCCGCCTTCGATGTCGGCGGTGATCTTGTTGCGGATGCGGATGTTGGCGAAGGTGCCCCGCATCATCACTTCGTGGTTGCCGCGCCGGGCGCCGTAGGAATTGAAGTCCGACTGGGCGACCTGGTGCTGCGAGAGGTATTCGCCGGCCGGCGAGGTCTTGCGGATATTGCCGGCCGGACTGATGTGGTCGGTGGTGATCGAGTCGCCGAAGATGCCCAGGATGCGCGCCTCGAGGATGTCGGTCACCGGGTCGGGCGTCATGGTCAGCCCTTCGAAGTAGGGCGGGTTCTGCACATAGGTCGAGCCCATGTCCCAGGCGTAGGTCTGGCCGCCGGCGACATCGATGCCCTGCCAGTGCTTGTCGCCCTTGAACACGTCGCCGTAACGGGCTTCGAACATGTCCTGGCCGACCACCTTCTTCTGCAGCGCCTGGATGTCCTTGGTGGTGGGCCAGATGTCCTTGAGGAACACCGGCTTGCCGCCCTTGCCGAGGCCGAGCGGCTCGTTGTCCAGGTCGATCGTCATCGAGCCGGCGAGCGCGTAGGCCACCACCAGCGGCGGCGAGGCGAGGTAGTTGGCGCGGGTGTCCGGATTGACCCGGCCCTCGAAATTGCGGTTGCCGGAGAGCACGGAGACCGCCACCAGGTCGCCGGTCTGAATCGCCGACGAGACGGCTTCCGGCAGCGGGCCGGAGTTGCCGATGCAGGTGGTGCAGCCGTAGCCCACCAGGTTGAAGCCGAGCGCGTCGAGCGGCTTGGTCAGCCCGGCCTTGTCCAGGTAATCGGTGACCACCTGCGAGCCGGGGGCCAGCGAGGTCTTCACCCAGGGCTTGGTCTTGAGGCCCTTGGCGACCGCGTTCTTGGCCAGCAGCCCCGCCGCCAGCAGCACGCCCGGGTTGGAGGTGTTGGTGCAGGAGGTGATGGCGGCGATGACCACATCGCCGTTGCCGACGTCATGGGTCTCGCCCGCCACCGGCACGCGGCTAGCGGCGCTGTCCTCGTCCTTGCCGAACTCGGTGAGCAGCGCGCCCTTGAAGGCGGCCGCGGCGTCGGAGAGCGCCACGCGGTCCTGCGGGCGCTTCGGGCCGGCCATCGACGGCGTGACGGCCGCCAGGTCGAGTTCGAGGACGTCGCTGAAGGTCGGCTCGGGATGGCCGGGCTGGCTCCACAGGCCCTGCTCCTTGGCGTAGGCCTCGACCAGCGCCACCCGTTCCTTGGCGCGGCCGGTGCGGGTCAGGTAGTCGAGCGTCGACTGGGTGACCGGGAAGAAGCCGCAGGTGGCGCCGTATTCCGGGGCCATGTTGGCGATGGTGGCCTGGTCCTCGATGGTCAGGTTGTCGAGGCCGTCGCCGAAATACTCGACGAACTTGCCGACCACGCCCTTCTTGCGCAGCATCTGGGTGACGGTCAGCACCAGGTCGGTGGCCGTCGCGCCTTCCGGCATGGCGCCGGTGAGCTTGAAGCCGATCACCTCGGGGATCAGCATCGGGATCGGCTGGCCGAGCATGGCCGCCTCCGCCTCGATGCCGCCGACGCCCCAGCCGAGCACCGACAGGCCGTTGACCATGGTGGTGTGACTGTCGGTGCCGACCACCGTGTCCGGGTAGGCGAATTCATCGTCGCCGACCAGGTTGGTCCAGACCGTCTGGGCCAGGTACTCCAGGTTCACCTGGTGGCAGATGCCGGTGCCGGGCGGCACCACGCGGAAGTTGTTGAAGGCCGACGAGCCCCAGCGCAGGAACCGGTAGCGCTCGAGGTTGCGCTCGTACTCCTTGTCGACGTTGCGGCCGAACGAGCTGGCCGCGCCGAAAAAGTCGACCATCACCGAGTGGTCGATCACCAGGTCGACCGGCACCAGCGGATTGATCTTGGCCGCATCGGCGCCGAGCTTCGCCAGCGCGTCGCGCATGGCGGCGAGATCGACCACCGCCGGCACGCCGGTGAAGTCCTGCATCAGCACGCGGGCCGGGCGGAAGCTGATCTCGTGTTCGGCGGCGCCCTTGTTGTTGATCCAGGCGGCGAAGGCCTTGAGATCGTCCTCGCCGACCGAAATGCCGTCCTCGAAGCGCAGCTGGTTCTCCAGCAGCACCTTCAGCGACACCGGCAGGTGCGAAATGCCGGCGAGCCCGGCGTCTTCCGCCGCGCGCAAGCTATAGTAATGGTAGGTCTTCCCGCCCGCGGTGATTTCGCGGCGGGTCTTCAGGCTGTCGATAGACGCCATTTGAGGGTCCTTCCCTGTTCAAGGCCGCCCGAAAATCGGTTCCGGGGTCGCGCGCTGACGCGGGACACACAGCGTCCCGCCTCGCGCCGCGCAAAGCCGATGGTGGCCCCCGGCTCGCGGCCGCCGGTGTCATAGCCGTGGGGGGACGCTTCGTCCATGCGGGGACCGCCGCCATCGGCGGTTTAGCGGCATGATCGCCGCGCTAAGTGTTCGGGCGCTCACGCTCAGGCGCGGCGAGCGTCGGCTGTTCCAGGACTTCGATCTCGACCTTGCGGCCGGCGAGGCGGTGGCGCTGACCGGCCCGAACGGAGCCGGCAAGACCAGCCTGCTGCGCGCCATCGCCGGCTTCATCCGGCCCGAGGCAGGCGCGATTGTGTTCCAGGGCGACGGCGGCCCGTTGGAGCCCGACGAAGCGCGCCGCGCGGGTGTGCACCTGCTGGGTCACCAGGATGGGCTGAAGGGTAACCGCACGGCGCGCGACGAACTGATGTTCCAGGTGCGCTGGACCGGCGGGACCGACGCCACGGCGCTGGCGGCGTCGCAGACGCTGGGACTGGCGCGGCTGCTGGACCTGGCGGTGCGGCACCTGTCGGCCGGTCAGCGGCGGCGGCTGGCGCTGGCGCGCCTCGTCGCGAGCCCCCGGGCGCTGTGGCTGCTCGACGAGCCGCTGGCGCCGCTGGACGCCCAACACCGCGGGCTGTTCGGCGAGCTGATGGCCGCGCACCTGGCCGGCGGCGGGCTGGTGCTGGCGGCTGTGCACGATCCGCTGCCGATCGCCGCGCGCACCGTCGAGCTGGCCGGATGAGGGCTCTGGAATGAGGGCTTTGGCGCTGATCTTCCGGCGCGAACTGGCGCTGGCCTGGAGCGGCGGCGGCGGGCCGCTGCTGGCGATCGGCTTCTACGCCGCGGTCGCGACGCTCGTGCCGCTCTCGACCGACCCTTCGGTGCATAATCTCGCCGGCATCGCCACCGGCGTCGCCTGGGTGGCGCTGGCGCTGGCTTCGCTGCTCTCGCTGGAGCGGATGTTCGAGCGCGACTTCGAGGACGGGGCGCTCGATCTGCTGATGCTGGGTCCGGCGCCCGCGGAGGCCGTCGCCGCGGCCAAGTGCCTGGCGCACTGGGCCGTCGCCGGCGCGCCCCTGGCGCTGGCCGCGCCCCTGGCCGCCGCCGCGCTCGGCGCGCCGCTCTCGCTGGCCCCGCTGATCCTGGCCACCGCCGCGATCGGGGGGATCGCCTTCGCGTTCGTCGGCGGGACCGGCGCGGCGCTGGCGCTCGGCAGCCGGCGCGGGGGGATGATCATCGCGGTGATCGTACTGCCGCTGCTCTCGCCGCCGGTGATCTTCGGCGGCGGCGCGCTGACGGCCTGCGCCGCGGGGATGCCGTGGCAGGGCGGGTTGATGCTGCTGGGCGCCTACGCCCTCGGCGCGGCGGCGATCTGCCCGTTCTTCATGGCCGCCGCCTGCCGCAACGCGCTCTCCTGATCCCTGGCCTGATAGCTGTCCTTACAGTGCTCAAGTTTGCAACATCCGCCTTCGAGCGGACACCGGTCAGACATCCGTCGGACATGCGGTGGGCGCATCAAAGGCGCCTCGACAACGCGGAATTTCCCCCCAACATGACGATCTCTTCCCTCCGCCTGGCTTTGCTGGCGGGCCTCGCCCTGCCGCTCGGCCTGGCGACTGCGAGCCTGGCGCAAGACGCCCCGCCGGCGCCTATGGCTGGCGATGCCGCCGGCATGCATCACGAGCACATGCGCGATCCGGCCGAGCGCCGCGCGCACATGGCCGCGCACCTCAGCACGGTGCTGCAGCTGCAGCCGAGCCAGCAGGCGGCGCTGGCCACTTTCCTCGACGCCCTGACGCCTCCCGGCGACATGAAGGAGCACATGGAGCACGCGGATGCGGACGAGGAGCATCTCCCGGCGCCGGAGCGGATAGACCGCATGCTGGCGCACTTCGACGCGATGCGCGCTCATATCGCCGCGGCCGCCGACGCCACCAAGCACTTCTACGCCCAGCTGACGCCCAGTCAGCAGAAGGCGTTCGACGATCTGGCCCCGATGATGATGCATCACATGGGCGGCCACGACGGCCATCACGACGGCGGCGGCGACATGATCGGCCACCATCATGATGGCGACGGCGCCGATCACCCCATGGGACCGGGCGGTCAGCCTCCGGGCTGATCGACCGTGAGCCCGGCCTGGATGGCTTGCCCCCTGCCGTCCAGGCCTTTAATCCCGGTCCATGTTCGCGGCGCTGGCCAATCCGCACCGGTTCATGGGCTTCTCCAGGTGGGCCGCGCCCCTGTTGGGCGTCGTCGCCCTGTTGCTGATCGCGCCGGCGCTGTGGCTCGGCTTCGCCGCGCCGCCGGACTACCAGCAGGGCACGACCGTCCGCATCATGTTCATCCACGTGCCGGCGGCGCAGAGCGCGATGTTCGTCTACGCCTGCCTGGGCGGCGCCAGCTTCTTCTCGCTGGTGTTCCGTCACGCCCTGGCCGACGCCGCGGCCCGCGCCGCCGCGCCGCTGGGCGCGGCTTTCACCCTGCTGGCGCTGGTCACCGGCTCGCTCTGGGGCCGGCCGATGTGGGGCGCCTGGTGGGTGTGGGACGCGCGGCTGACCTCGGTGCTGGTGCTGTTCCTGCTGTTCCTCGGCTATATGGCGCTGCGCTCGGCGATCGACGATGAAGCCAGGGCCGCCCGCGCGGCGGCGATCTTGGCCCTGGTCGGCCTGATCAACCTGCCGATCATCTATTTCTCGGTCGACTGGTGGAACAGCCTGCACCAGGGCGAGTCGATCTTCCGCCCCGGCGGACCGGCGATCGCCACCGTGTTCCTGATTCCACTGGGCCTGATGAGCCTCGGCTACCTCGCCGCGTTCGGGTCGCTGTGGCTGGCGCGGACCCGCGCCGAGATCTGGCGGCGTCGCGCCCAGGTCGCCGCGGTACAGGCGGCCGGCCGGTGAGCCTGCATGACAAGTACGCCGCCTTCGTCTGGCCGGCCTATGGCGTCACCGCCTTGGTGTTCGCCTGGATGGTGATCGACACGCTCCTGCGCGCCGGGCGCTGGCGACGCCAGGCCGAGCGGCTGGAAGAGGACAGCCGACCATGAGGCGGCTGATCGCGCTCACCCCGATCATGGTCTTCGCGGCGCTGGTGATCGTCTTCGGCGCCTATGCGCTGCACCACAATCCGCAGGTGATCCCCAGGGCCACGGTCGGCTCGATCGCCCCGAACGACGCCCTGCCCGGCCTCGACGGCGCGCCGCCCGCGCCGCTGCACACGGCGCTGAAGGGCACGACGCTGGTCAACTTCTTCGCCTCCTGGTGCGTGCCCTGCGCCGCCGAGGCCCCAACCCTGGCCGCGCTGAAGGCCGAAGGCGTCAAGATCGTCGGCGTCGCGTGGAAGGACGATCCGGTCAAGACCCGCGCGTTCCTGGCCCGTTACGGCGATCCCTACCAGACTATCTTCGTCGACCAGCAGGGCGTCGCGGGCATCGACTTCGGCGTCACCGGCGTGCCGGAGACCTATCTGGTCGACGCCAAGGGACGCATCCTGGACAAGGAGGCGCAGCCGCTGACGCCTGCCGACGCCGAGGCGTTGCTGAGCAAAGCCTCGTCCTAAGCCGCCCGATCCCTCAGGTTAACACCTCATTGACCATAACCGGCGACGCTGCGTAGCGTTAACCATGTTCGATTTGAGGCGTTGAAGAGGACATGGCGCTCCCAGTCCGACCAGAAGTCCGTCCGCAAGTCTGGCCTCCGGCCCCAGGCAACATTCAGCCCGGCCGCAACGACGCGCGCGCTACGGCGCAGAAGGCCTTCTTCGAGGCGGCGCTCGCCGGCAGGCCGAACCCGACCATGGCGCAGGCGGCGCGCGACGACGCCGCCCCCAAGGCCAACGCCGCCCAGGCCGTGCGCAGCGTCGCCGCCACCGACGCGCGGGCGAGCGACCGGCTCCCGCCGCCCGGTTCGATCGTCGACATCCTGGTCTGAGCCAAAGCCGCGCTGGCCTGCCGCGGAAAGGCGATGTAGGTCGCCGCCATGAGCGACACCATAGAAGGCGGCTGCCGCTGCGGTCGCGTCCGCTACAAGGTCCAGGTGGACCGGCTGCCCAACGTCTACGCCTGCCATTGCCGCGACTGCCAGACCTGGTCAGGCAGCGCCTTCAGCCTGAATCTCTTCGTGGCCGAAGATCAGCTCCAGGTCACGGGCGATCCGGCGCTGTTCGAGCTGACATCCGCCGACGGCGAGCGGATATCCCGTCAGCGGGCGTGCCCGACCTGCTTCACGCGCGTCTACAACACCAACAGCGCGCGGCCAGGCGCGGCCGGCGTCCGCGCCGGCACGCTCGACCGCAGTGACGAACTCCAGATCGTCGCCCACATCTGGACCAAGCGGAAGATGGCGGGGATCGTCATTCCCGACGGCCTGCCCACCTGGGACGAAGGCGCGCCGCCTGCCGATTTCATCGCGGCGCTGTCGCGGGAGCCCTAAGCGGCCGCTTTCGCCTGCTTCTTGGCCTTCTTGCCCTTCTTCTTGGGCGCGCCCTTCGGCGATGCGGCCTTGGCCGGCTTGGTCTTCGCCTTCTCAGCCTTCGGCGCAGTGGCGGGCTTGGCCGGCGCGGCGGTCGCGTCCGCGGCGGCCGCCAGCGTCGTCAGCGTCTTGACGAACGACTCGCGCTTCTTCGGCGGCAGCAGGTCGAGCAGGCGCTCGTCCGAGCGGGCGGCCGGCTTGCCGCCTTCGGCCAGCGCCAGCTTGCCGGCCTCGCTGACCCGCACGGTGTTGGCGCGGGCGTCGGTGGCGGAGCGCTCGCGCTCCAGGAGGCCCTTGGAGATCATCCGCGCGACCAGGTCGGCGAGGGTTGAGCGATCGATGCCGGTGGCGCGCACCAGGTCGCTTTGCGAGACGCCGTCGGCGGCGCCGGCGGCCGCCAGCACCGTGTACTGGCGCTGGGTCAGGCCAACCGGCCCCGAGGCCTCGGCGTGATAATCCAGCGCCAACTGGAGGACGCGATGCAGCAGATGCGTCACCGACTGCGACAGGCCGCCGTCGGGACTCTTCTGTTTCTTGGCCATGACGCCCCCTTGCCGCGACAGACCGTCATCGCCCTGTACCCGACAGTTGCGTCAATTTCACGACAGACCGTCCGTAGACGTCAATGCCGCACGCTCAGAATCCCGGCTCGGGCGGCTCGGGCGCTTCGCCGGGACCGGGCTCGTGCCAGTACTTGCGCAGCAACGGGAACTGCGCGGCGCCAAACACCACCGCCGCAACGATCGCCACCACTCTGAATGTCGCCCAGACCTCGGCTGTCTGGGTGCGCCGGATGATCTCGTTGGCGATGGCGGAAGCCCAAAAGAACAGGCCGTAGCGGATCGTCAGCACCCGCCAGGCGGCGTCGGGCAGGCTCATCGCCCCGCCGAGCAGCAGCTTCAGCGGGTTCTTGCGCAACGCCAGGCCGCCGAACAGCGCCGCGCCGAGGGTCCCGTCGACGATGCTCATCTTCATCTGCAGCAGATCGTTGCGATGCAGCGCGATCGAAAGGCCGCCGAACACCAGCGCCATCACGCCGGAGAAGGCCGGGATCGGCGCGATGCGGCGCTCGAGGATTAGGCTGAGCGCCAGCGCAAGGGCCGCGAGCGCCACCATCACCCAGCTCGCCTTGGGGAAGTCGTGGGTGATCAGCAGGGCGGCCAGGAAGCCGACGGTCGGCGCGGCGTTGGCCAGGTGCACCAGTACGGATGAAGAGCGGCGCGCGGCCATCACTCAGGCGTCCAGCCCGACCAACGAGCGCGAGAAGGCGCGCGCGTCGAACGGCTGCAGGTCATCGATGCCCTCGCCGACGCCGATCAGCTTGATCGGGGAGTCCGAGGCCTGGGCGACGGGCACCAGCACGCCGCCTCGGGCGGTGCCGTCGAGCTTGGTCATGACGATGCCGGTGACGCCGATCATGTTGCCGAAAACGTTCTCCTGGGCGACGGCGTTGCGGCCGACGGTGGCGTCCAGCACCAGGAGCACCTCATGCGGCGCATCCGGATCAATCTTGCGCAGCACTCGGACCATCTTGGTCAGCTCATCCATCAGATCCTGCTTGTTCTGCAGTCGCCCGGCCGTGTCGATCAGCAGCACGTCGAAGCCCTCGGCCTTGGCCCTGGCGTAGGCGTCAAAGGCCAGACCGGCGGCGTCGGCGCCGGTGGGTGCGCTGACGAAGGCGGCGTCCGCACGTTCGGCCCAGACGGCAAGCTGTTCGGTGGCCGCCGCGCGGAAGGTGTCGCCTGCCGCGATCAGCACCCTGGCGCCGCGCGCCTTCAGATCGGCGGCGATCTTGCCAAGCGTGGTGGTCTTGCCCGAGCCGTTGACGCCCACGAACAACACGACGAACGGCCGCGGGCCCGATAGCGGATCGAAGCGGCCCTGGCGCGGCGTGAGCTCCGCGGCGACGGCGGCGGCCAGCGCCTCCCTGATCTCGGTTTCGTCGACCTGCTTGCCGAAGCGCTGCTCGCCGAACGCCGCGGCGATCCTGCCGGCCGCCTTGGGGCCGAGGTCGGCCTCGATCAGCATCTCCTCGAGCTCGTCCAGCTGGGCCTGGTCGAGCGGGCGGCGCGTCAGCACGCCGACCTGCTCGCCCATCTGGCGCGAGGTGCGCGAGAGGCCGTCCGAAAGCCGCTGCAGCCAGCCTTTCTTGGGTTCGTTCATCATCGCCTTCTACTGGGGTCGCACCCCGGGGGCCAGCCGCGTAACACCGCACCTTGCGTAGCTTGCACGTTACGTAACTGTGGTGCTACATAACGTACATGGAAGCCTTCACCGCCCTGGCCGACCCTGTCCGCGCCGAGATCGTCCAGTTGCTGTCGGCGCGCGACCTGACGGCGGGCGATATCGCCTCGCGCTTCCCGATTTCGCGGCCGGCCGTGTCGCGGCACCTGTCGGTGTTGCGCCGCTCGCGGCTGGTCAGGGTGCGCGGCGAGGCGCAGCGGCGAGTCTACAGCCTCGACACCGACGGACTGGATGAGGTCGACCGCTGGGTCGGCGAGTGCCGGCGGATCTGGAACGCGCGTCTCGACGCGCTAGGCCGCCACCTCGACGATCTCGCAAGCAGGCAAGCGGCGGACTGGGAGGGAAACGATGGCTGAGACCATGACCGCAGTGAACCTGCCCGCCCGATATCCGGGCGACCTTCAGTTGGGCGGCTTCATCGATCGGGACACCATGCGGTTCGTCCGCGACTACCCGCACCCGCCGGCGCTGGTTTGGGGGGCGCTGACAGACCCGGCGCAACTCGGCGTGTGGCTCTGGCCGTGCAAATCGTTCGAAGCCCGGCTGGGCGGTCTCGGCGTGTTCGACCCCGGCCGTGAGCTCCAGATCCGCGTGACCGAGTTCGAACCACCGCATCTGTTGAACCTAGGCGGCCTGTTCCGCTTCGAACTGGCGCCGCAGGGCGCCGGCTGCCGGCTGACCGTCGACCTCAAGCGGCCGCCCGAGGGCTGGAGTCCGATGGGACTGGCCGGCTTCCACGGCTGGCTGGGCCGGCTCGGCCGGCATCTCGCCGGCGCGCCGCAGGACGAGACCGAGGCTTGGGCCGGCGGGATCTGGAACGCCGTGTTCCATCACTGCGAGTGGGAGCTGCGCCGTTTCGTGTCCGACGGCGCCAAGGTGATCTGGCGCATCCACTTCCCACAGAACGAGGCGGTCCTGACGGCGGAAGCGGCCGCCCAGCTGGACGAACTGGCCAGGCTGCTGCTGGGCAAGGACCTCGCGGTCAGCATCGACGGCTTCGGCGACGATCCCTGCGGCGAGGCCGAGAGCGTCCGGCTCTGCGGCGCCCGGGTGCGTGCCGCGTCGGCCCGCTTGCAGGCGGCCGGCGTTCCGAAAGGCCGGATCAACATCGCCTTCGTGCTCGGCAACTACCACTACCTGGTGGAGCGCGACTGCGAAGCCGGCCGCGCCTTCAACCGCCGCGTGGAGCTGCGCCCGGTCTACTGACTGCTCGCTCTCAGGCGACACTCGCGGACGACTCGAGCGACGCGTCGGCGCGGCCGAGCGCCAAGGCCTGCGCCACGCCGGCGAACAGGCTGTCGGGGGTGAACGGCTTGGAGATGTGATGGTCGGCGCCGGCGGCGAAGGCCATCTGCCGATGCTCTTCCATGGCGTTGGCGGTCAGCATGGCGATCGGCGTCGGCGCCACGCCGACCTCGCGCTCCCGCCGCCGGATCTCGCGCATGGCGGCCAGCCCGTCCATGCGCGGCATCTGCATGTCCATCAGCACCAGGTCGAACACCCCTGGGGCGAACGCATCCACCGCCTCCTGGCCGTCCTCGGCCATGGTCAGACTGACCCCAAGCGGACCCAGGATCAGCTCGATCACCCGCCGGTTGGTGGGATGGTCTTCCGCCACCAGGATGCGCAGACCGGCCAGCGCGATCCCCGCATCCGCGTCATCGGCGGCCTCGCCGCGCGCCTCGTCGAGGCTCGCATTGTAGTCCGCCAGCGGCATCGACCGCTCGAGTGGCAGCTCGACGGTAAAGCGGCTCCCGACGCCCGGCTCGGACTGCGCGTCGATCTGGCCGCCCATGCGCTCGGCCAGCGCCTTGGAAATGGCGAGCCCGAGGCCGGTGCCGCCAAACCGCCGCGAGATCGAGCCGTCGGCCTGGACGAAGCGGGCGAACAGCCGCTGCGCGGTCTCGGCGTCGAAGCCGATGCCGGTGTCGCTGACCGTGACCGTCACGCGCGTCGGCGCGGACGGTTGATCGGCGGCCTTGGCCGTGACCTCGATCCGCACCTCGCCACGCTCGGTGAACTTGATCGCGTTGGCGGCGAGGTTGGACACCACCTGGCGGATGCGCACGGCGTCGCCGCGGAACTGCCCATCCGACAGTTCGTCGAAGCTCAGGGCGAACGACAGCCCCTTTTCCTCGGCCCGGGCCCGCATCAGCTCGGCGGCGTCTTCGATGGTGTCGCGCAGGTCGAACGGCGCCACTTGCAGCGCGAAATCGCCAGCCTCCAGCTTGGACTGGTCGAGCACGTCCGACAGCAGGCGCTCGAGCACCTTGGCCGAGGATTGCACCAGCTCGACCATGTCGCGCTGTTCGCCGTTGAGCTGGGTGCGCGCCAGCACGCCGGCGACGCCGATGACGCCGTTCAGCGGGGTGCGGATCTCGTGGCTCATATTGGCCACGAACGTGCTCTTGGCCTCGTTGGCCCGCTCGGCGACGTCGCGGGCGTGACCCAGCTGGAACTCGAGCGCCTTGCGGGCGGAGATGTCGATGGTGGTGCCGATGATGCGCCAGGGTCGGCCATCGGGCGTGCGAGAGATGAGACGCGCGCGCGACAGAATCCATCTAGAGCTGCCATCGCGGCACAGCATCCGCAGCTCGGCGCTGGCGTATGGGGTCTCGCCCCGGAAGTGGACGGCGTACTGGTGCTCGACCATCGGCCGATCGTCCGGATGGACGAAGTCCAAGGGGGCCTGATCGTCCACCTGCGCCGGATCGTAGCCCAACATCGCGGCCCACCCGGCGCTCACCCGGAAGGCGGGGCCGATCAGGTCGATCTCGAACATGCCGTCGCCCGAGGCCTCGACGGCGATGGCGAGCTTGCGTTCTACTTCGGCCAGCTTTGACTGCCGCTCGCCGAGCCGCTTCAGCAGCACCTGGTGATCGAGCGAGAAGCTGCGGGCGGCGACCAGTGCGGTCAGGATCAGCCCGCTGATGACGAAGGCGGAGAGGGTCGGGCCATGCGTCAGCATCGGGCCAACGATCGCGATGGCGACAGCCGGGATGATGCAGCTCAGCAGGATGCGCCGGTTCTCGCCGTAGTAGATGAACTGGTTCATGAAACTGCCGCTGAGCCAGGTCGCCCCAAGGGCGATGCCCATGGGTGATCCGATGGCGAGGCCGGCCAGCGCGGGGATGCCGAACACGATCGAGCCGAAGGCGCTGTTCCACGCGAAGGCCGAAAGCGCCGCCTGTTCAGGCAGCGAGCGCAGCCACGGCGTGATCACGCGCAGACCGAACAGCTCGTAGGCGAGGATGAAGGCGATCCAGCCGGCCGGCAGCTGCCAGGGCATTACCACCAGGGACACGACGGCGAAGATTCCGGCGAACCCCACCCGCCCGAGCAGCGACTGAGCGTCGAGCTCGATCACGCGCCGCAGGTCGAAGCCACCGGTCTCGGCGTCGACGTCTATTGGCGCGTCGATGGTTTCCGTCCCGGGCGTCGACATGAGCGGCTCTCGGTGGTGGCGCGGTCGCGTCCAGACTACGGCGCAGTCATTCGCATCAAGTTAAGCAAACCTGTCAAAATGACGCAGTTACGCGAGACGCCCTAAAGCGGGGGCCAGGTCTCGGTGTCGTGGTCAGGGTGCTGGCGCGAGACGACCGGCGGATATCTGGCGGCGCTGGCGGCCTCAGCCTCGGGCGTGCGCCCTGGCACGTCGGCCAACCCATCGACCCACGCGATCCGCTCGGCGACCATGATCTGGCGTTGCGGCGGCAGTGCGGAGGGGTCGTCGAAGGCGCCGATCGTGAGGGCGATGTGGTCGCCGTCTCCCGACGCGGCTTCGAACGTCAGCGGCGTGCCGCAGTCGCCGCAAAAGCCGCGCGAGATGAAGTTCGAGCTTTGGAAGGTCTTCCGCCGACCGCGGGTCCAGGTGAGCGCGGCGGCGGGGAAGCTGGCGTAGGGACCGAACAGCCCGCCGGTGGCCTTCTGGCACATGCGGCAATGGCAAAGGCTGGCGTGGCGCGGCGCCGCGTCGATGCGGAAGCGCACTGCGCCGCACTGACAGCCGCCGGTGAATGGCGGGCCGCTCAAGCCAGGACTCCGAGCGCGCGGCGGCCGTCATGGCCGGTGATCTCAAGCGGGGCCAACCGCCCGACCGCCGCCTCGCCGGCGAAGGCGATCTCGGTGAAATCGGCCGCCCGGGCCCGGCCCTCGCGCTCGACCAGCGCGTCGACGCGCCGCCCGACCTGGCGATCGAGGTGACGAACAAGCGCAGCGCCGCCGGCCGCCCGCAGCCGCGTCGCACGCTGCTTGACCACGTCACGCGTCACCGGCGGCATCCGCGCCGCCGGCGTGCCGGGGCGGGGGCTGTAGGGGAACACGTGCAGGTAGGCGAGGCCGGCGGCGTCGACGAAATCCAGGGTGTTTTTGAACGCGGCGTCAGTTTCGGTCGGGAAGCCGGCGATGAAGTCGGCGCCGAAGGCCGTGTCTGGCCGCGCGCGGCGCACCGCCGCGATCAGCCCCAGCGCGTCGGCCGTCGAGTGCCGGCGCTTCATCCGCTTCAGGATCAGGTCGTCGCCCGACTGCAGCGACAGGTGCAGGTGCGGGCAAAGCCGGGGCTCGTCGGCGAGGCAGGCCATCAGCTCGGCGTCGATCTCCGCCGCGTCGATCGAGGAGAGGCGCAGCCGCGGCAGCTCAGGGACCTCGGCCAGGATCCGCCGCACCAGGGCGCCAAGCGACGGCGCCTCCGGGAACTCGGCGCCCCAACTGGTCAGGTCGACCCCGGTCAGCACCACCTCGGCATAGCCGGCCCTGGCGAGGCTGCGGACCTCGGCGACGACCCGCTCGGCCGGGACCGAGCGCGAGTTGCCGCGGCCGAACGGAATGATGCAGAAGGTGCAGCGATGGTCGCAGCCGTTCTGCACCTCGACATAGGCGCGGGCGCGCTCGGTCAGGCCGCCAACCGGACGGGTCGGACTCCCGCGCAGCTGCATGATGTCGCCGACGCTTTGTCGCGCGGCGGTCGCCAGTGCGCCGGGCTCCGACTTCTCTGCATTGCCCAGCACCAGGTCGACCTCGGGCATCGCCGCGAACGAGCCCGGGTCGATCTGGGCGGCGCAGCCGGTGACCACCAGGCGCGCGGCCGGCCGCTCGCGCCGCGCCCTGCGGATGGCCTGGCGCGCCTGGCGCACGGCCTCGGCGGTGACCGCGCAGGTGTTGAACACCACCGCATCGCCGATCCCGTCCGCCGCGGCCTG
>Ga0209415_10004465_pt1 | contig 25631 bp, 26 predicted proteins | sample PeaSoiSIISIP2007_FD_187696 | JGI IMG/M metagenome (GOLD analysis project Ga0209415, IMG submission 187696) | Peat soil microbial communities from Weissenstadt, Germany - SII-SIP-2007 (SPAdes) (version 2) | ecosystem: Environmental > Terrestrial > Soil > Wetlands > Peat | place: Germany... | reverse complement strand
TGGACCACGGCGTGGATCTCCGAGACACCCGTCTCGATGACGGGGTTCGGGGAGACGGTCACCTGGATCTCGGTCACCGGCGGAGGACCGCCGGTGCCGCCACCACCAGTGGTGGCGCAGCCGGCCTTGGCGGCGGCCTTGCCCGAGTGGTGGGCACACCACTTCTGCGAACCCTTGGCAGCCGCCGAAGCGACTCCCGACATGCCGAGAAGCGGCATGCTCACAACGACGGCTATGGATACCAGCCGTACGAAACTACGGGACACGTTCACTTTATCTCTCCTTGTCGTTGGTTCCCTCAGCTGCAATCCTTCCTGCCACGAGAAGTGGTGACAATCGTCACACTTGATGATTAAGTCGCGGTGAGACGGAGCCACACCACGAATAGCGCTGTTCCTGGTGACCACTTTCTGCACGGAAGTCGCCACCTTGCATCACCAAGAAGACACCGCACCGAGTGGCGGGGTTATGTTCGCGAGCAACGCCATGGCCACCGACACCGGGCTCTCCGATCTCGTCGACCTCGTCCGCTATCCCCTCTCCGACCTGTCGGGGCCCACGGGCCGGGGGGTCGTCGCCGAGGCCCGGGCCCAACTGGCGGCCATCGGGGCCGCCGAGCTCCCGGGCTTCATCGGCGCCGCCGGGGTCACCACCCTGGTGGAGGACGCCACGTCCCTCGCACCCCGGGCGCACCACTCCGGTGGTCTCGGGACGGCCTACCTGGAGATCCCCGATTTCGAACTCCCCGCCGACCATCCCCGCCTGCGGTTCGCGCCCTACGCCGTGGCCGCCGTGGGCTACGACGTCATCCCCCGGACGTCGCCCTTGCGCCGGCTCTACGAGTGGGACCCCGTGCTCGGGCTCGTGGCCGCCATCCTCGACCGAGGGCCCCTCTACCGCTACGGCGATCCCTTCGGCGCCCTCAACCTGGCCGTGATGGGTGACGGTGACGAGCTCCAGTGGCATTTCGACCAGACCGACTTCGTGGTCTCCCTGGCCATCCAGTCCGCCGACACCGGCGGGCACTTCGAGGTGGCCCCCCGCATCCGCAGCGCCGACGACGAGCGCTACGGCGAGGTGGCCCGGGTCCTCGACGGCGACCACTCCAGCGTCACCACGCTGGCCATGACGCCGGGGACGCTCCTCGTCTTCGAGGGTCGCCACTCGCTGCACCGGGTCAGCCCGATCGGCGGCCGGACCCTGCGCCATGTCGGGCTCCTCGCCTACGACACCGGGCCGGCGACCGTGGGCAGCGACCTCCTGCGGATGGACCGCTACGGCCGCACCGAGCCCTTCCCCCACCCCCCGACGACGTGGCCGCCGGGGTGACCCCGCCGCCCCCGGCCCGGGACGGCACCGGGATCGGCGAGGCCTTCGTCGGATCGGGCGTCCACGCCGCCCACGTCAACACCGTCCTCGGAGCCCGGGGCGGCCCGGTCGAGTCGGCCTGGGCCACCGCTCTGGCCATGCCCCGACCGGGCCACGTGGCCTTCGTCTGCGTCCTGCGGCCCGGCCTGGCCGTGAAACCGCCCACCCTCTTCGTCAACAAGGCGCCGCTCTCGGGTCCCGGGCACGAGCGCCTCACCTGGGGAGCGGCCCAGGCCGGGGTGGCCTCGGGGACCCTGTGGGCCGTGGCCGACGACGTCATCGCCGCCGGCGACGTCGACCACCTCCTGCTCATCGCCGCCGTCTGGGTCGACCCGGCGGCCGCCGACGAGACGGCCGTCTACCAGAACAACCGCCGGGCCACCCGCCTGGCGCTCGAGGCCGGACGCGATGGCACCCCCGACCTGGGGGACCTCCTGGCCGGGCGCGACGACCCCCGGAACCCCTTCTTCGGCTCCGGCGCCTGACGGCCCGGGACCGGGCGGGCTGGGCGCCCGGCCCGAATTGGCGGTCTAGGGGATCCCGCCGTCGACGCGCAGGACGGCACCGGTCGTGAAACTCGACGCGTCGCTGGCGAAGTAGAGGGCGGCGCCCACCACCTCGTCGGGCTGGCCCCCGCGCCCCAGCGCGTGGCGCTGCAGGCCGACGGCGATGGCGTCCATGTCCCAGGCCTTGGACACGTCGGTGAAGAAGGGGCCGGCCATGATGCAGTTGACCCGGACCGACGGCCCGTAGGTCCTGGCGAACCCGTCGGTTAGGCTGTTCATCCCGGCCTTGGCCGCCGCGTAGGGGAGGATCGACGGGTTGGGCCTGATCGACCCCACCGAGCTGACGTTCACGATGGAACCGCCCCCGTCCCGGACCATCCTGCTCCCGACCAGGGCCGTCAGGCGGAAGACTCCCTTCATGTTGAGGTCGACGACCTTGTCCCACAGGGCCTCGGTGACCTCGGTGACCTCGGCGTAGAGAAGGGACATCCCGGCGTTGTTGACGAGGACGTCCACCCGGCCGAAGGCCCCGTAGGCGCCCTCGACCAGGCCGTCGAGCTCGTCCCACCTCCCCACGTTGCAGGCCAGGGCCACCGCCCGGCGACCGGTGGCGGCCGTCACCTCGCCGGCCACGGCCTGGCAGGCCTCGAGCTTCCGGCTCGTCACCACCACGTCGGCCCCGGCGGCGGCGAAGGCCTGGACCATCGACCGCCCCAGCCCGCGGCTCCCCCCCGTGACGAGGGCCACCTTCCCGGTCAGGTCGAAGCGCTCGGCCGGGGTCCGCCAGGGTCCTGGGTCCACGGGGTCGACGACCCTCACCGAAGAGTCGACGTCCCGGCGAGGTCAGCCGCCTTCTCGGCCAGGGAGAGAACGACGTCACCGAACGCTTCCATCTTGGGATTGTCGGCCTCGCCCTTCACCACCCGGGCGTAGCCGGCCTCGAGGACCACGGCCAGCTTGAAGCGGGCCAGGATCACGTAGTAGTCGATGTCGTCCACGGGCCGCCCGCTCTCGGTGGCGTAGTAGTCCAGAAGCTCGGCCCGGCTGGGCATGTCGCTGTAGTCGACATAGCTGCCGGTGGTCCTCTCCTCGTCGGGATCGAGCCACCCCTGGATGACCCACCCCAGGTCCAGGAGGGGGTCGCCCACGGTGGCCATCTCCCAGTCGACGATGGCGGCCAGGCGCGCCGGCGCCCCGTGGCGGAACATGACGTTGGCGAACTGGTAGTCACCGTGCATGATCCCCGGCCGGTACCGGCGCGGCTGGTGGGTCCGCAGCCAGGCGGCGGCGGCGTCCAGACCGGGGATGTCGCGGAATTGCACGGCGGCCAGGTGGCTCATCCACCGGTCCACCTGACGCTCGTGGAAGCCGTCGGGACGACCGAAGCCGGCCAGCCCCCTGGCCTCCCAGTCGACCCGCGACAGCTTGGCGATCCCGTCCACCAGTTGGAAGGCCAGACCCCGGCGGCCCTCGGCATCGGTGTCGAACGGCGCCGGCCACCCGCCGCCACCGAGGGGCGACCAGCCGTCGACGAACTCCATGAGATAGAAGCAGCCCCCCATGAGGTCGGGGTCGTCGCACACGGCCACGGCGCGGGCGTGGGGCACGTCGGTGTCGGCCAGGGCGGCCAGCAGCCGGTACTCGCGCAGCATCGTCTCGTTGCGGCCGGCGGGGACGATCCGCGGTGGGCGCCGCAGCGCCACCCGGTAGTCCCCCCGACGGACCTCGAAGAGCTCGTTGGAGGCACCCCCGGTGATGAAGACGGCGTCGAGGGGTTCCCCGGCACCGGGAAGATCCCGTTCGTCCATCCACCGCGCCAGGAGAGCCTCGTCGATCAGCCCGCGGGTCCGCTCCTCGTCCTCCTCGGCCGTCGTCGCCCCCGGCCGGGCCCCGGACCGGGCGACCGACGGTGTCCCCGATGGTGTCCCCGCCATCAGAGGTTCGCCACCTCGAGCTCGAGGTACTCGGCGAATTTCTGGCGGGCGGCGGCGATCTTCTCCGGCAGGTGCTCGGTCGGCCACAGCCCCGGGGCCGCCCGGTAGCGCTTCAGGACCTGGCGGGCCACCGTCACCCGGTGCACCTCGCTGGGCCCGTCCACCAGGCCCATGATCGGCGCCATCATCCACATCCGCCCGAGCGGCATCTCGTTGGACACCCCGAGCGCCCCGTGGACCTGGATGGAGCGTTGGACGATGTCGTGCAGCACCTGCGGCGTGAGCACCTTGATGGCGGCGATGTCGTGGCGGACCTTGCGGTAGTCCTGGTATTCGTCGATCTCCCAGGCCACGTAGAGGACGAACAGGCGGAACTGCATCAGCTGCGCGTACGAATCGGCGACGTAGTTCTGCACGCTCTGCTTGTCGGCCAGCAGGCTGCCCTGGGTCTCGCGTGACAGGGCCCGCTCGCACATCATGTCGAGGGCCTTCTGGCAGATCCCCACCGTCCGCATGGCGTGATGGATCCGGCCGCCCCCGAGGCGGGTCTGGGCGATGGCGAACGCCTGGCCCTCGCCGCCGAGCAGGCTGTCGGCCGGCAGCCGGACCTCGTCGTAGTGGATGAGCGCGTGCATCCCGGCGTCCTCGTCGTGCAGGGACTCGCCCATCAGCCCCACGTTGCGCACGATCTCCACCCCCGGGGTGTCCGTCGGGACGAGGAACATCGACATCCCCTGGTAGGCGCTCACGTCGGGGTTGGTCACGGCCATGACGATGAGAAAGGAGGCCGTCCGTGCGTTGGAGGAGAAGAATTTCCAGCCCTCGAGCACCCATTCGTCACCGTCGCGCCGCGCCCGGGTGGTGAAGCGGGTGGGGTCGGACCCACCCTGCGGCTCGGTCATCGAGTACGACGAGAAGATCTCCCCGTTGAGCAGGGGGCGCAGGTAACGCTCCTTCTGCTCCTCGGTCCCGTAGTGGGCGATGATCTCGGCGTTCCCGGTGTCGGGTGCCTGTGTCCCGAAGATGATCGGCGCCCACTGGCTCCGGCCCAGGATCTCGTTCATGAGCGAGAGCTTCAGCTGTCCGTATCCCTCGCCGCCGAGCTCGGGACCGAGGTGGCACGCCCACAGGCCCCGCTCCCGCACCTGTTGCTTCAGGGGATCGACGACCTTCCGCAGCGTGTCGTCCAGGGGATGGAAGGCGCGTCCGCCCCACACCAGATCGAGGGGCTCGATCTCCTCACGGACGAACCCGTCCATCCAGTCGAGCTTCTCCTGGAACTCCGGTTCCGTGGTGAAGTCCCACGCCATCGGTCCACTCCCCCCTCGGCGACCCGCGGGCCGCGGTCGGCGACGCCCGCCGGTACCCGGGCACCCGGTGCCCCACCAATCCGGCGACGGGCACCGGGCCCCCGGGGCCCGGTGCCACGCATCGGTCTGCTCAGCTCAGCTCTGCCCCGAACCGTACTGGGCCTGGGGAATCGGTCCGGCCGACGCCGCCGGTGGGGGTGCCGTCGGCGCCGTGGCGGTCGGTGGCGCCGTGGTCGCGGTGGGCACGGCGTCGCCGCCGCCGTCGGCCGCGGTCACGCCGACGGCACCGTGCTCCGCCTCGAACGCCTGCACCTGGCCCACCAGTTCGGCGATCCGCGCGTCGGCACCGGCGGCGGCCCGGCCCACCTTCTGGCTGTAGACGATCCCGCCCAGCTCGAGCAGCAGGCCGTCGGCGTTGCGCTTGGCCTGGAAGTCGGCCAGCTTGGCCTGCCCGGCCTGGCCCGCCTGCTGGGCCTTGTCGGCCAGCTGTGTGGCCTGCGCCTTGACCTTGTCCATCAATCCCATGACGACCTCCCTCTCCTGCCTCGTGCGGACCCGACACTACGCCACGGGCGGAACCGGGTCGGGGGCGTTGCGACCCGCCCGGCGCGCCGGACGCGGCGACGCACGTCCAGCCCCGGACCGGGGGCGGATACCGGTTCCGGAGCTGGACGCGGGGGGTTGCACCGGGAGTACGGACGGGGACGGGACGACGTTCACGGGAAACCCGCTGTCTTGCGGATCGGGCGGCGTTCCCCTAGAACGCCTCCGGGCCCGGCGCCGTCGGCCCGGAAGGGGCGACGGGGTGACGACCGGGGACGCGGAGACCGTCGGGGTGGTGGTCGTGGGCACCGGCTTCGGCTGCCTCACCCACGTCCCGGCGCTGCGGGCCGCCGGCTTCGACGTCCTCGGGCTCGTCGGCCGCGACGGGCCCCGGACCGAGGGGCGGGCCCGACGCCTCGACATCCCGCACGCCCTGACCTCGTTGGACGACGCCCTGGCCCTGCCCGGCGTGGACGCCGTCACCATCGCCACCCCGCCGCTCACCCACGCCCCCCTCACCCTCCGGGCCCTGGCCGCCGGCAAGCACGTCCTGTGCGAGAAGCCGCTGGCCGGCGACGCCGCCGAAGCGAAGACGATGCTCGACGCCGCCCGCCGCAGCGGCCTCGTCCATCTCGTCGGGGCCGAGTTTCGCTGGGCCACCGGCCAGCGTCTGGCCACCCGGCTGGTGGCCGACGGCGCCATCGGCGAGCCCCGGCTGGCCACCTTCCTCCTCCACATCCCGCTGCTCGCCGGTCCCGACGCCGAGGTCCCGTCGTGGTGGTCCGACGCCGACCAGGGAGGCGGGTGGCTCGGCGCCCACGCCACCCACCTCATCGACCAGGTCCGCACCACGCTGGGGGAGTTCGAGGGTCTGAGCGCCGGCCTCGTCTCCGTGGCGGACCACTCCCCACCGGACGGCCCGGCCCGGGACCACGCCTGGAACGTCGAGGACGCCTACACGGTCCACTTCCGGACCCGCTCCGGGGTCGACGGCGTCCTGCAGTCGAGCTCGGCCTCCTGGGGCCCGATGCTCATCCACACGCGCATCGCCGGCTCCGCCGGCACCCTCACGATCGCCGGGGACACCGTCCGGATCGCCGACCGCCACGGGGAGCGGACCGTCGACGTGCCCGACGACATGGTCGGGGAGGCGGCCGTCCCGCCGCCCGCCGACCTCCTCGTCACCGCCTACGACCTCCTCCACGCCACCGGCATCGACCGGGGCCCCTACACCGCTCTGGCCCGGGCCTTCCGCCGGCGGATCCTCGGTCTCGAGGTGGCCGACGAGCCACCCCTGCCCACCTTCGCCGACGGGGTGGCGGCCATGGCCGTCCTCGACGCCGCCCGCCGCTCGGCCGCCGGACCGGGCTGGGAGCGGGTGGTGGTCCCCTAGACCTCGTCGGTCGGAACGTTCTCCTCGGAGAACTCCAGGAACGGAGCGGGCGGGAGGTAGTCGGCGGGGACGTCGTCCACATGGCGGAAGCGACGGATGAGGGCGATGTTCTCGACGATCCCGTCCACCTCGTAGACACCGCAGAGAGTCATGTCGCGCGCCTCGTCGAAGGCGCGGGCGGGCTCGACGTCGCCGTCTCTGAGCAGCTCGTAGCCGTAGCGCGAGATCCGCCCCACCAGGACGTAGACGCATCCGTCGGGGGCGTATCCCACGGGCCGGCCGATCGTGCAGTGCTCCGTCCCGTCGTCCACCACGTGGACGTCGTCGTCGGCGGTCCCGAGGCTCACCTGGAGATGACCGGGATCGTCGGGCGGGCTGAGGCGGCGCGCGTGCATCCGGTCCTTGATGGCCGCCAGCACCACGCGGGGGATCTCCTCCGGGTCCTCGTCCACGCTTCAGAATTCAAGCAGTCCGGTCCGGCCGTGGGCGGCGAGCTCGTCGTGCAAGCCCTCGACATCCTCCGCCGTGAGCAACCGGTACGGCGCCGCGTCGTCGGCGCCGCGGCCGGCGGGCGGTCGCCACCACACCGGATCGTCGGTCATCCACGCCTCTCGTCGCAGGGGACGCTTGTCCACCTTGTTGGTCCCCGTGAGCGGGACCTGCTCCACCAGGCGAACGAAGCGCGGCGCCCACTTCGTGCCCAGGTCCTCCTGGTCGGCCAGGAAGCGGGCGAAGGCCGCCGGGTCGAACGGCGCCCCGGGGGCCAACTCCAAGGTGGCCATCACCTGGTCCCCGGTGCGCGGATCGGGGACCGGATAGACACAGGCGGTGACGACCCCGGCGAACCGGGCCAGGATCCGCTCCACGGGGGCGGCGGCGAAATTCTCACCGTCGACGCGCAGCCAGTCGGCCGGGCGTCCGGCGAAGTAGAAGAACCCGGCCTCGTCGCGGTATCCGAGATCACCGGACCAGAACCACCCGCCCCGGGTCCGCTCGGCGTCGGCCTCGGCGTTGGCGTAGTAGCCCTCGAAACGGCGGGCCCCGTTGCGACTGACGATCTCCCCGATGGCCTCCGACGCATTGAGCAGCCGTCCCCCGGCGTCGAGGCGCGCGGCGGGGCATTCGCGCCCGGAGACGGGGTCGACGATGGCCACCTCGGTGCCCGGCGGCGGCACACCGACGGCCTGACGCGGAGTCCCCGGGACGCGGCTCATGGAGATGGCGCCCTCGCTCGACCCGTACCCCTCGACGATCGGGCAGCCGAAGCGCCTCTTGAAGGCCGAGATGTCCGACGGCGACGCGTCGGTCCCGAAACCGAAGCGCAGGGAGTTCTGGCCGTCGTCGGGCTGCGGCTCGGTGGCCAGGATGTAGGCGAGGGCCCGGCCGACGTAGTTGAAATAGGTCACCCCGTAACGACGGACGTCGGGGAGGAACCCCGACGCCGAGAACCGACGGCGCAGCACCAGGGAGGCGCCCGACGCCATGGCCGGCACCACGCACGTGTTCAAGGCGTTGCCGTGGAACAGGGGCATGGCGCAGTAGAGGACGTCGGCGGCGGTGAACCCGGCTCCCCCGGCCATCGCCAGGCCGGCGTCGGCCAGCCGTCCCTGGCTCACCCGCACCGCCTTGGGCGCCCCCGTCGATCCGGAGGTGAACAGGAGGAGGTAGAGCTCGTCGGGGGACGGGAGCCGCGCCGGGAACAGTCCCGCCGTGCCGACGTCGGCGGTGAAGGCCGGCTCGTCGACGACGAACACCCGGCCCGGCTCGACGCCGGTGTCGAGTCCGTCGAGCAGCCGGCGCTGGACCCCGTCGGTGACGAGGACCTGGCAGTCGGTGTGGCGGATGTCGGCGGCCAGCTCGGCCCCCCGGCGCGTCGGATTGATCCCCACCACCGTGGCCCCGCTCAACGCCGCCCCTCCCAGGAGGAAGAGGTACTCCGGGACGTTCTCGAGAAGGACCCCGATGTGGAAGGGCCCCTCGTGGCGGACGCGTCCCATCCACGACGCCCGTGTCGCCGACTCCTCCGCCACCTGGCGCCAGGTCCACGAGGCGTCGCCGTACCGGAGGCCGGTGTGGTCGTCATCGGCCCGCTCGAGCAGCAGCTGGGCCACGGTCGCCATCGTGCCGACGATAGTGTCGGGCCCCTTCTATGGGGATCTCCGCCGCCCGCGATCTCGAGGAGGTCCGCCTCGGGTTCACCCGGTGGCTGCAGGCGTGGCGCCCCCTCGCGCCCGCCCCGCGCCTGGCCCCGATCGACCAACCACCGACCGGCCTGTCGAGCGAGACGCTCCTTCTCGAGGTCGACTGGTCCGACGGCGCCGCGTCGGCGGGCGGGGGGGGTACGCCCGAGCACCTGGTGGCCCGCCTCCCCCCGAACGGCGACGGCCTGTTCCCCGTCTACGACTTCGCCGCCCAGGGACGGGTCCAGGAGATCGTGGCGTCCGCCGGGCTCCCGGCCGTCGTTCCCCTGGCCGTCGAGCTCGACGAGACATGGGTGGGTGCACCCTTCCTCCTCATGCCGCGTGTCGACGGGCGCGTGGTGCGAGCCGACAAGCCCTTCCTGCGCACCGGATGGTTGGCCGAGGCCACGGCCGACGATCAGGCGCTCCTTCACGGTCGCTTCCTCGATCTGCTCGCCGGCATCCACCGCATCCCCGGGGCCGGTGGCTGCGACTTCCTCCCCGGCGGCAGCGTCCCGCCCACCGACGGGACTCGGTCCACCGAGACCCCGCCCACGGACGGGAACCTGGCCGGCGAGGTCGACCGCTGGGCGCGCTATCTCTCCTGGGCGGCCGGGGACGACGTGCCCGAGGTGTTCGCCCACGCGCTGGCCTGGTGCCGCACCCGGCTCCCGGATCGCCAACCCCCGGCCTCGCTGCTGTGGGGTGACGTCCAGCTCGGCAACGTCCTCGTCGACGACGACATGACGATCGCCGCCGTCCTCGACTTCGAGATGGCCTCGGTCGGCCCGGCCGAGCTGGACCTGGCCTGGTTCCTGGTCCTGCACCGGATGACGGTGGAACGCTGCGGGTGCGATCTGCCCGGCTTCCCCGGGACCGACGCCACCGTCGAGGCCTACGAGAGGCGGCTGGGCCGTCCCCTGGCCGATCTGCGCTGGTTCGAGGTCTTCGCCGCCCTCCGCAGCGGGGCCATCATGGTCCGCGCCGCCCGTCTGCTCTCGCGTCTCGGCGTCGACGACAGCTGGCTCACCCGGGGGAACCCCACCGTGACGCTCCTGGCCGAGCTGACCGCCGGCTAGACGTCGCCGGCCCGGTCGGCTCCCTCAGAGCCGGTCGGTCCCGTTCACGAATCTCCTCCACACGGCCTCGGCCGTCTGCGTCTCGTCCTGGTCGCCGTTGTCGAGGACGTGCCGTTCATAGGCTCCGAGGTTCTGGAACCGCTCCCACATCTCCCGGATGGGACCCTCCTCGGCCAGGGGGGCCGTCCCCGGAGCCCGGGGGGCACGGGACCGGGCCCGGGCCAGGGCCACCTCCAGGGGGGGCCGGAGAACGAGATAGTGGGTGGCCGCCCCGGACCGCCCGAGCTCATCGGTGACCAGATCGAGGTACCAGGGACCGACGATCCCGTCCACCACCACCGTGTAACCACCGCGCGCCAGCTCTCCGGCGGCGGCGGCGAACGCCCGCAGGACGGTCCGGTTCTGGGTGTCGGCCTCGGGGAGCCACGGGGGGACGTGGCCGCCGACGATGGTGGTCCAGAACCAGTCGGACTCCACGTGGGCGGAGGGGCTGAAACGTCCGGCGACGAAACCGCCCACCGTCGACTTCCCCGAACCCGGGGGACCGGTCAGCACGAGGACGGACGCCGGGGCCACGACGGCGAGGGTAGCGCCGGGGGGTGACCGGGCCGTCAGCCCTCGACGAGCCCCCGCCCCAACCAGTCCGTCGGATGGCGGACGCCGGGGACGGCGAAGAAGTAGCCGCCCCCGAACGGCTTGACGTAGTCGGCCAGCGGCTCGTCGACCAGCCGTTGCTGGGTCGCCTCGAACTGACGGATCAGATCCTGCTGGAAGCAATTGAACACGAGACCCATGTTCAAGGTGCCGTCCTCGTCGAGCCCGAGGTCGTAGTTGTAGCCCCGCCGCAGGATCCGGGTGGGTGCGGTCCGGGTGGTGCGGGGGTTGGCCAACCGCATGTGCGCCGTGAGAGGAATCACGTCGCCGTGGGGGTCTCGTCCGTAGTCGGGGACGTCGGTGTACCGCGTCATGCCGAGCGGCGCCCCGTTGGCCTTGTCGCGGCCGATGATCCTCTGCTGCCCGCGCAGGGAGACGCCGTCGAACAATTCGGTGAACATCCGGATGAGACGGATCACGTGGTAGCTCCCACCGATCGCCCACGCCGGTTCACCGCGGCCCGCCACCACCCACAGCAATTGGTCGGCGACCGCTTTGTCGTGGACAGGAGGGTTGGCGATGCCGTCCATGAAGCCGAGATGGTTGCGCGGGACGCCGGACGGGCGAGGCGGCGAGAGGAAGCCGTCCATCCGCCACCGCACCCGCATCGCCCCGCGCGCGTGCCTGGTGACGTCCCGGAGGGCGTGGAGGACGGTGTCACTGCTCCCGGCGCAGAGCTGGAGCAACAGGTCGCCGCCCAACCACTGCGGCAGCAGGCCGTCGTTGGGGAAGGCCGTCATGGCCGTCAGGCGGATCGGCCGGCGCGACGCCAGGCCGTAGCGGTCGTCGAAGAGGGTCGACGACACGCCGAGGGTGACCGTCAACGCGTCGGGAGGAACGTCGGGACCGAGCGTGCCGCTGTCCGACGGTGGGCGGCCGGCCGGAGACCGCGCCGGGACCCCGCCGGCGGTGAGGAAGCGGGCCCGGCCGGTGATGGTCCGGAGCAGCTCGGCCAGGGTCGGACGATCCTCGGCCAGGACGTCGAGCGCCACGAAGGCGGCGGCGGGGGGCGGGGCGGTGAGGATTCCCGCCTGATGGGGGCCTTCGAAGGGGACCCGACCGAGGGTGGCGTCGCCACCGGCACCGGCCGGGGCCGGCGCCGCCGTGGCGGCATCGGCCTCACCGGGACCCGACAGCGCGGCCAGCGCACCGACGGCACCCACACCGGACCGCAAGAGGAATCGACGGCGGTCGATCGTCACGACGTCGCTCGCACCACCTGAAGACCGTATACCGGGCCGACCCGCTATCTGGGCCGGCCGTCGACGGGACTCCGGCCCGACGTCACCATCCGTCCGGTCGCCTCGGCGCGCCCTGAACGCGCCGGAAGCGGTGGGCTACGGTCGGCCCCGCCGCCGGCGCGGCCCCGTCCGACCCCGCCGGACGGTGGTCACCGACGGGCGACAGCGGGGGAACGGGCATGGGCCAGACGCGAGACACGGCGGGCACCGTATCCCCGGCTCCCGATCCCGCGCCCGCCATCAGCCGGCGCACCCTGCTCGGAGCGGCGGCCGTCGGCGCCACGGGACTGGTCCTCGGTGGGCACCCGGCGGCGCTCCCCTCCCGGCCCGGGTCCCGACGGCCCCGGGCGGCGCGCCTGACGGCCGCCACCGTCCGGCAACCGGGGTCGCTCCCCGACCCGTCGTCGGCGCCCGGCACCGAACACCTCCCCGAGATCAAGAACATCGTCGTCGTGATGATGGAGAACCACTCGTTCGACAACATGCTCGGCATGACGGGCCGGGGGGACGGGTTCACCCTGGGACACGACGGGCTGCCCACCGCCTCCTGCCCGAACGGTCAGGGCGGGCTCGTCCATGCCTTCCACATGCCGAGCGACTGCCAGACCGACGGGGTGGGCAACGACTGGCAGACCGGTCACCGCTCCTACGACGGGGGGACGAACCAGGGATTCGTGGAGGCGTCGTCGGGGGAGTCGATGGGCTACTTCCTCGACAGCGACATGCCCTTCACCTGGGGACTGGCCCGGACCTTCCCGATCGCCGACCGGTGGTTCTGCTCGGTGCTGGCGCAGACCAACCCCAATCGTCGCTATCTCTTCTCCGGCACCTCGCTCGGTCTGATCAACGACCGCCTCCCCTCGGAGCTGCCGCCCAACGGGACCATCTTCGACAGCTTCAACAAGTACGGGATCACCTGGAAGGACTACTACTCGGACAACCCCTCCCCGCTCGTCTACATCAGCCTGGCGGGCAAGCCGTCGATCACCGACAAGTTCGTGAAGATGTCCGAGTTCTACGAGGACGCCGCCGCCGGGACGTTGCCGCAGTTCTCGCTGCTCGAGCCGAACTACACCATCCAGTCCGAGGAGAACCCCCAGGACGTCCAGTTCGGCGACCAGTACCTGTCGGACGTGGTCAATGCCGTCGTGCACGGACCCCAATGGTCGAAGACCCTGATGATCTGGACGTACGACGAATGGGGGGGTTGGTACGACCACGTGCCGCCCCCCGCCGCCATCGCGCCTGACGACGTGCCCCCCGACCTCCCGCCCGGATTCCTCCCCGGGGGCTTCGACCGCTACGGGTTCCGGGTGCCGGCCGGCGTGATCTCACCGTACGCCCGGCGCGACTACGTCTCGCACACCGTCTACGACCACACGTCGATCCTGAAGACGGTGGAGACGAAGTGGAACCTCCCCGCCCTCACCCGGCGCGACGCCAACGCCGAGGACGTCCTGGCCATGCTCGATCTGAAGGGGAAGCCGGCGTTCCTCACCCCGCCCCGCCTCCCCGATCCGGCCGACCCCGCCGGTTCGTACACCTGTCTGGCCACCGGCCCCGGAACCATTCCCCCTCCGTCGGCGGTGACGGCGGGATGAGGCCGCCCCGGGGGCCGTCGGGAGCGGTGCGCCGGCGCGGTGGCGCCGCCGTCCGTGCCGTGTCGGTGATGGCGGTGGCCTCGCTCGGCGCCCTCCCCGCCTGCTCGGGCGGTTCCCCTTCGGCCACGCACACGACCTCGTCCACGACCGGTCGACCTCCCTCAAGCACGCCGGCCGTGGCCGCCTGCTCGCCGTCGTCGGTCTCGGCGTCGATCAGCTTCACCAAGTTCGGCGGCTCGTCGTCGTCCCTGGCCGGGGCCGTGCTGTTCGATGACACCACCGGTAGCCCGTGCGCCCTTCGCGGCGTGCCCCGCGTCCAGGTGGTGGTCGCGGGCGGGCAGACCATCCCGACCTACCAGGCGACCGGTCCGGCGGACGACGTCACGGCCGTCCTCACCCCGGCCCCGCCGTCGGGCACCGGGGCCCGGGCCGCCGCCAGCATCACCTTCTCGTCGTGGACGTGCGCCACCAGCTCCTTCTCCCTCACCGTCCGGTTCGCGGGTTGGACGACCTCGGTCCCGGCGGCACCGAACACCACCAGCGGGACCAACTCGACGACCCCGTGCTCGGTGGCCACGGAGACGGGACAGACCCTCTACATGGGACCGGTGTCCCCCGTCGCCGGCTGATCCCCCTCCGGGGTCGCCGGCGGACCCAGGTACTGAGCCTTTCTCATACCGAGCTAGACTCAGTAAAATGGAGGAGACGAGGGCGGCCGACGGGCCCGCCAGCGACACCACCGACACCGACGCCGACACCACCAGCGAGCTGGCCGAGCTGCTCACCCATTCGGCGCGGCGGCTGTGGCGGGGCTCGATGGCCCAGCTCTCCCCCCTGGGCCTGACCCACGCCCAGGCCCGGGTGCTGCGGATCGTGGCATCGTCGGCCCGCCCGCTGCGGATGGCCGACATCGCCGCCCGGCTCGAGGTCGTGCCCCGGTCGGTCACCACCATGGTCGATGCCGTGGAGGCGGCCGGCCTCATCGTCCGGTCCCCCGACCCCGACGACCGGCGCTCGGTCCTGGTGTGCCTCACGGCGCGCGGGGGCGCCCTTCTCGAACGCCTCGAACGAGCCCGCCGGGCCACCGCCGACGACGTCTTCGGCGGGCTCACCACCGAGGAACGGGCCGACCTGGCCCGTCTGCTCGGCGTCCTGTGTCACCACGACGGCTGTGGAAGGTAGGTCCTGAGGATGGGAATGGGGATGGGGATAGGCCGGGGCCACGGCGGACCGGGTTTCGGGCTCATGCGGTCGTTTCGCCGGGACCAGTCGGTGGTCCACCAGCAGTTGGCGCCGGGCACCGTCCGACGGATCGCCCGGTTCGCAGCACCCTACCGGCGGATGCTCGTCGTCTTCCTCGTTCTCATCATCGTCGACGCCGTCATCGGAGCGGCCAACCCCCTCATCTACCGCGCCATCATCGATGTGGGGATCGCCCACCACCGGACCGGGCTCATCGTCGACCTGGCCCTCGTGGTCGGAGGGCTGGCCCTGGTCGACGGCGCGCTCACGCTCGGGCAGCGCTGGGTGTCGGCCCGTATCGGCGAGGGCCTCATCTTCGACATGCGGGCCAAGGTCTTCTCCCATATCCAGCGGATGCCGCTGGCCTTCTTCACCAGGACCCAGACAGGGTCCCTCGTGTCGCGGTTGAACAACGACGTCCTGGGCGCGCAACAGGCCTTCACCGACACGTTCAACTCGGTGGTGAGCAACGTCATCGGGGTGACCATCACGCTGGGTGCGATGTTCTACCTGTCGTGGCCGATCACCCTGGTGGCCCTGGCCCTGCTCCCCATCTTCCTCGTCCCCGCCCGCTGGGTGGGGCGGCGGTTGGCCGACATCACGCGCGAGAGCTACATGCTGAACGCCCAGATGGTGAACACCATGACCGAGCGCTTCAACGTCTCGGGCGCGCTGCTGGTGAAGCTCTTCGGCCACGGCGACGACGAGGTGGCCGGCTTCGAGAAGAAGGCGGGCCGGGTGCGCGACATCGGCGTGACCCAGGCCATGTACTCGGCCGTCTTCATGGCCGCCCTGCTCCTCACCGCCTCGCTGGCCACCGCCCTCGTCTACGGCTGGGGTGGGGTGCTGACCGTGCACCACGTCCTGCTGGTGGGCTCCCTGGTCGCCCTCACCGCCTATCTGAACCGGCTCTACGGTCCCCTCACGGCGTTGTCGAACGTCCAGGTGGACATCATGACCGCCCTCGTCTCGTTCGACCGTGTCTTCGAGGTCCTCGACCTGGCCCCCATGATCGACGAGAAGCCGGACGCCGTCACCATCCCCCGCGGCCCGGCCACCATCGAGTTCGACCACGTCGACTTCAGCTACCCGAGGGCCGAGGAGGTGTCCCTGGCGTCGCTCGAGTCGGTGGCCGTTCTCGACCAGAGCCCGTCGAACCAGGTCCTCTTCGACGTCTCCTTCACCGCCGAGCCCGGTCAGCTCGTCGCCCTGGTGGGCCCGTCGGGCGCCGGCAAGACGACGATCAGCCATCTGGTCCCCCGGCTCTACGACGTCCGCTCGGGATCGGTGAGACTGAACGGCATCGACGTACGCGACGCCACGTTGCGGTCGATCCACGACGTCGTCGGCGTGGTCACCCAGGATGCCCACCTCTTCCACGAGACGATCCGGTCGAACCTCGTCTACGCCAAGCCCGGTGCCACCGACGACGAGCTCTTCGAGGTCCTGCGCGCCGCGCAGATCCTGCCCCTCGTGGAGTCGTTGCCCGACGGCCTCGACACCCTGGTCGGCGATCGCGGCTACCGGTTGTCGGGCGGGGAGAAGCAACGGATCGCCATCGCCCGGCTGCTGCTCAAGGCCCCCGACATCGTCGTCCTCGACGAGGCCACCGCCCATCTCGACTCGGAATCGGAGCAGGCCGTGCAGGAGGCGCTCAAGATCGCCCTGGCCGGGCGCACGTCACTCGTCATCGCCCACCGGCTCTCGACGGTCCGCGAGGCCGACATGATCCTGGTGGTCGACGAGGGGCGGATCGTGGAACAGGGCGGGCACGCCGAGCTGCTGGCCGCCGGCGGCGTCTACGCCGAGCTCTACCGGACCCAGTTCGAGCACCAGGGTGACGACGGGGGCCCGGCGGCCCCGACCGCCGCCGCCTGAGTCACCGCCGCTCGATGGTCCCGGCGTCGCCCACTGGACGGGCCGGGCACCGGTGAGGTCCAATTCGCCCGAGCCCACCACCATGACCACGCCCACCACAACCGACGACGCCACGCCGGCCACGACGCCGGATCCGGTGGCGGCGAGGCCGCTGTTGCGGGGCTGGATCCATCTGGTGGCGGTCGTCGTGACGGTGATCGCCGCCCCCTTCGTGGTGGCCCGGGCCCCGACGGCGGGCGCCGCCGCCGCGCTGGCCATCTACATGACGTCGATCGTGGCCCTCTTCGGCGTGAGCGCCGCCTTCCACCGGGTGAAGTGGTCCCCGGCCGCCCGTCGGCGGATGCGCCGGGCCGATCACGCCACCATCTTCATCGCCATCGCCGGGACCAACACCGCCGTGGCCGGGCTGGCGCTACGGGGCTGGGCCCAGGTCCTCATCCTGAGTCTCGTCTGGGGAGGCGCCGCCGTCGGCATCACGGTGCGCCAGGCGTGGCTGGACGCGCCCAAGTGGGCCGTCGCCGTGCCCTACGTGGTGGTGGGCTGGTGCGCGCTCGTCGTCCTGCCCCAGCTCCTGCACGCACTGGGAGGGGCCGGCTTCGGGTTGTTGGCCGCCGGCGGCGCCTTCTACACGACGGGGGCCATCGTCTACGCGCTGCGCAAGCCCGACCCCGTTCCCGGCGTCTTCGGCTACCACGAGGTCTTCCACGCCTGCACGGTGGTGGGCGCCACGCTGCACTTCGTCGTGGTCGTGGCCTACGCTCTCCCCCGGGCCTGACCACGATGACCTACTCCATCGTGGCCCGGGATCCGACCAGCGGTGCGCTCGGCGTGGCCGTGCAGACGTGCTGGTTCGCCGTCGGTGCCATCGTCCCGTGGGCGCGGGCCGGGGTGGGGGCGGTGGCCACGCAGGCCATGGCCGAGGTCTCCTACGGGCCGAGATGCCTGGAGAAGCTCGGGGCCGGGGCCGACGCCCGTCGGGCGCTCGACGAGGTCCGGGCCGCCGACGAGGGATCGGCCGTCCGACAGGTCGCCGTCGTCGACGGTGCCGGTGGTGCCAGCGCCTTCACCGGTGACCTGTGCATCGACCACGCCGGGCACCATGTGGGTCCGCAGTACTGCGTCCAGGCCAACATGATGGCCAGCGCCGGGGTGTGGCCGGCCATGGCGGCGGCCTACGAGACGGGGACGGGGACGTTTCCCGAACGACTGCTGGGCGCGCTGCGGGCCGCCGAAGGTGCCGGCGGCGACGCCCGCGGCCGGATGTCGGCCGCCGTGCTCATCGTCGACGGGCAGCGTCACGACCACCCGTGGGAGGGCGTCGTGGTCGACGTCCGGGTCGACCACGACGATCGGCCGTTGGACCAGATCGAGCGACTGCTGCAGGCCGCCGACGCCTTCGACCACTGCAACCGCGGGGAGGAGGCGCTCTTCGGAGGTGACCTGGCCCTGGCCCGACGCGAGATCGAGCTCGCCCTGGGCCGCCTGCCGGGAGACGAGAACGCCCGTTTCCTGCACGCCGGCGCACTGATCGTCTCCGGTCGGACCGAGGCCGGTGCGGACGAGCTCCGTTCCCTGATCGCCACCCGCCCGACATGGGGGGTCGTCGTGCGCTCCGTCGTCCGGAAGGGGTTGTTCCCCTTCCCCGAAGGGGTCGACATCGACGACATCGTGTGCCCTTGATCGGCTCGGGCTGATCCGGTCAGGCGGGGTCCACGAGGTCGAACGCCCACCACTGGATGGTCCGCTCGAGCTCGACGCGTCGGTCGAGCGGCCAGCCGTCGTCGGCCGCCCACCGCCGGACGCCGTCGCAGCCGGCGGCGATCTGGGCCGGGTTCGCCGACCACGTCCACGAATGGCGCTGGCCCTCCCAGTCGGCCAGGTCCTGACCGAGGGTCCGCTCCACCGTCATCGTCAACGGGGGAAGCGGCCGCGCCACGGCGCGCCCCGACAGATGGTCGGCGACGGGCTCGGGGGACGAGACCCCCGGGCGCACCCGGACGACGACGTGGGATCTCATCACGGCGTCGGCCGGCTCCCCCCACGGGGCCGACGGTCCTCCCCCGAAGTCGACGAGGAGGACGCCGCCGGGGCCGACGACCCGGACGGCCTCGTCGACCGTCGCCCGCCAGTCGACGACGAGATGAAGGACATGGCTGGCCACGACGGCGTCGAACCGGCGGTCGGCGAAGGGGAGTGCGGTGACGTCGGCCACACAGAGAGGAAGCGGTCTGCGCCCTCCGGCGTTGTCGACCAGCCGTCGCAACATCAGGGGGGCGATGTCGAGACCGACGAGGTCGACGCCCTCGGCCACCAGGGGAAGGGCGATCCGGCCGGTTCCGACACCGATCTCCAGACAGCGGCCACGGGGAGTGAGCTCGGCCGCCAGGATGGCCGTGAGCCGGGCGTGGACGTCGGGAGGCAGCGCACGGGTGGCGTCGTAGAAGTCCGCTGCTCGGTCGAAGGACATGGCGGTCACCGACGACGAGGATAGGCAGCGCCACCGTCGGTGAAGCGTCTCAACCCGCCGGGCCGATGCGCCGAAGAGCAACCATGCACGGCGCCTGGGTGTTCGACCTCCTCCTGCTGTTCTTCACCGGAACCGCCACCGTCCTGGCGTTCCGGCAGATCGTCACGGAGCAGGAGGAGAACGACTGAGGTCGGACGCCGGGCCCCCTCGGGCCCCGGCGTCCCTCATCGATCCCTCATACACCGGTGACAGCGCGATCATCTCGCCGGCCGATCCTCCAACCAATGCCCTCCGGGCAGGCAGAAGAGGAGGGGCACGATGACGGGAACGATCGAGAGCCTGGGAGGCCGATGGAACAACGCCAGTCCCGGGACACGGCTGTGGTGGTCGGCGCTGGCCACGGTGTCCCTGGCGGCGACGTTGGTCCTGGGAGGCGCGGCCGTGGCCGGCGCCGTCCACCGCGCCCCGACCCGGCCTGTCGCCGGGTCGATGGCGATGACGACGGGCTCCGGTGGATCGACGTCGGGTCCGTCGTCGGGGGCCATGGGGCCGATGTCGTCGGGGGCCAGGGGGCCGATGTCGTCGGGGGCGCCGTCGTCGTCGGACGGTTCGATCTGCCCGAACGTGCGCGGTGCCACCGTGATGACGAACGGGATGGTGATGGCACCGGTCCCCTCGACACCGCCCACCACGGCCCAGAAGGCGGCCGCCGGCCGGCTCGTCGCCGCCGTCGATGCGGGGATCGCCCAGTACGCCGACGTCCAGACGGCGGAAGCCGACGGATACGAGCCGCTGTCGTCGGCGGGTGGGCCGATGACGCACTACCTCGACCGGTCGGTCATCGAGCGGGGCGATGTTCTCGATCCCGCGCACCCCTCGGCGCTGATGTTCGCCAACACCGTCGACGGTCCCGTGCTCATCGGGGCCATGTTCCTCGGACCGGCACCGTGTGAACCGGGTCCGGACCTCGGCGGGTCGCTCACCCAGTGGCACGCCCACGACAACCTGTGCATGGCGGGCGGGCGGCTGGTGGGAAAGACCGACGCCGACGGGACCTGCCCGGTGGGCAACCACCGTGACACCTCGTACTTCATGCTGCACGTGTGGACCGCGCCGCAGCTGGCCACCCAGGACCAGTTCAAGGCCGATCTGCCGCCGTCGGCGTACGCGGCGATCGACGCCAGCGGACAGCCGTGAACCGCGCCCGGACAGAGGGGATCCGGATCACCGCCCGGACCATCCGGATCGGGCTCGGGACCGTCTGGCTGTTCGACGGCGTCCTGCAGCTCCAGCCCCGGATGTTCGGTCCGGCCTTCGCCTCCCAGGTCATCAGGCCCAACGCCGGCGGCCAGGCCGGTCTCGTGGCGTGGTCCATCGACGAGATGGCCCGGCTGGTCTCCGTCCATCCGGCCGCCTCCAACTGGATCTTCGCCGCCGTCCAGATCCTCATCGGGGTGGGCCTGCTGCGGCCCGCCACGGCGCGGCCGGCCCTCGTCCTCTCTTTCTTCTGGGCCGCCGGCGTCTGGACCTTCGGTGAAGGAATCGGCATGCTCCTGACGGGGACGGCGTCGCCCCTGTCCGGTGCGCCCGGCGCCGTGCTCCTCTACGCCCTGATCGGAGTGGTGGCCTGGCCGCGTCGGTCGGCGGGGGTGGCCCCCGGCGGACGCGACTCGGCCGCCGCCGCCGGGCCGCTCGGCGACGGGGGGACACGGGTGGCCTGGGCCGTGCTCTGGCTGGGAATGGCGTCGCTGTGGCTCCTCCCGGCCAACGACGGCCCCGACGCCGTCAGCGGTGCGCTGCGGGCGGCGGCGGGGTCGAGCCCGATCTGGCTCGCCCACGTCCAGATCTGGATGGCCGGGATCCTGCGCGGTGACGGGACGGCGGTCGCCGTCGCCCTGGCCGTCCTGTCCGCCGCCATCGGGGTGGGTCCGCTCTCTCGACGGCCCACCGTCTTCCTGATCCTCGGGGCGGCGTTGTCGGTGGACTTCTGGATCCTCGGTCAGTCGTTCGGGGGGATCGTGACCGGGCTCGCCACCGATCCCAACACCGGACCGCTCTTCGTTCTGTTGGCCCTGGCGCTGTTCCGCAACGAGATCGCCCCGTCGGCGTCGCGCGCCGGCGGGCCCGCTCCCGCCACGGTCCCTCTGACCGGGGGTGACGACCGCACCCTGGTCCCGGCGTGATCGGCCGTCAGGCCTCGGCCCCCGGGGAGGCGGGCTCCGGGGGCGACTCCGGGAGGTCGCCGGCGCCGTGGCGGCCCATGACCGACGGCCACCAGTTCCAACGCCCGAGCAGGGAGACCGTCGAGGGGACGAGCACCGTCCGCACCACGAAGGTGTCGAGCAGGATCCCGACGGCCAGGCCGAAACCGATCTGGCGGACCTGGCTGTTGCCCGGCCCACTCCCCCCGACGATGGCCAGGACGGCGAACGTGCCGGCCAGGACCAGGCCGGCCGACGTCACCGTGGGCCCGGTGGCGCCCACGGCCCGGATCACCGCCCGGCGCAGCGGCCTGTTCCCGGCCTCCTCGCGGATACGGGTCATGACCAGGATGTTGTAGTCCTCGCCCAGGGCGAGCAGGAAGATGAACATCAAGAAGGGTAAGAGGAAGACGATCCCGCCCGACCCCCCGAGCCTGATGAAGACGATGACCGACACCCCGAGCGAGGCCAGGTACGAGAGGACGACGCTCAGGATCAGGTAGACGGGGGCGACGAGGCTCCGCAGCACCAGGGCCAGCACGATGCCGATGGCCAGGACGGCGACGGGGACGATCTTGCGGAGGTCGCCGTCGGAGATGTGGCTCACGTCGTAGAGGGCGGGCGCCTCTCCCGCCACCCCGTCGTCGCTCGCCCCCACCAGGTGGGCCACCCGGGCCACGTCGTCACGGAGGCGGGGAACGGCGTCGAGAGCGGCATCGGAGCCCGGGTCTCCCGCCTTCAGACCGGCCTCCCACTGGACGGTCAACCCGTCGGGGCTGATGTAGCGGGCGGTGGCCAGGTAGGCGCTGTAGAGGGCGGGCCCGATGGTGGTCCCGGTGGGGGTGAGGCGGTTGGAGTCGACCAGGGTCCTGGCCGCCGGCAGCTCCCCGTGCAGCGCCAGGAGCTCCCCCGGGCTGATGACGGCGCCGTTGGGGTCGAGGGGGCCGGCCAACTGGGTGAAGTCCCCCGTGTCGCGGAGATAGTCGGTGGCCGCCTGGAGGACGGACGGGCTCTCCCACACCGATGTGGGGAACCGCATGACGACGTTGGTCGGGTTGGAGCTGGCCTGGGGGAAGTAGCGGGTGAGGGCGGCGTTGCCGAGGGCGGCGTCGCTGCCGGACGGGGCCGTCACCTGGCCTCCGAATCCTCCCGGCTTGAAGCCGGTGGCGAACGCGGCCAGGACCCCGAAGGCGACGACGCCGATGCCGAGCGTCACCACCGGCCGCTGGACCAACCGGCCGGCGATCCGGCCCCAGACGCCGTCGGAATGGGCCCGGGGCAGCGTCTTCGACGGCCAGAAGAGGGCGCGCCCGAGAACGGTCAGCAGTGCCGGCAGGAAGGTGAGGCCGGCGCCGAGCATCACGACGACGCCGATGGCCAACGGGATTCCGAGGTCGTGGTAGATGCCGAAGGTGGCCAGGGTGAGGCTCAGAAGGGCCACCACGACGGTGCCGGCCGAGGCGGTGATGGATTCGCCGACACGGCTGACGGCGAATGCCACGGCTTCCCGGGGCGGGCGCCCTCCGAGCAGCTCCTCGCGGACCCGGAAGACCAGGAAGAGCCCGTAGTCGGTCCCCGCTCCCAGGATGAGGACGATGAGCAGGATCTGGGTGAAGAACGAGATCTTGAGACCGTGGGACCCGAGGGCACCGATGAACGATCCGGACATGCTGAGCACGAGGATGGCCGGCAGAAGGGTGGCGAACGGCGCCAGCAGGGAACGGAAGATGATCAGGAGCAGGACGATGATGAAGAGGATCGAGAAGACCTGGATCAGATGGCCCTGCTTGTTCGACTTCTCGTTGGTGGCGACGTTGGTGGCCACCACACCGGCCAGGTGCACGTGGAGGTCGGCGGGGAGACCGGCACGGTCGATCGCCGCATGCAGGTTGTCGACGAGCGTCTTCGGTCCCGTGGGTCCGAAGGGCTGGGTGGAGGAGGTGGCCAGGAGCTCCGAGGCGTCACGCTGGGTGGACTCGGCCAGGAAGCGGACGCTCTTCACGGTCGGGACCTTCGCCAGGTCCGTGGCCAACCGGCGCAGCGCGGCCTGATCGGTGGCTGTCAGAGTGGGGCCCGACGTCACCGCCACCACGGGGATCTGGGACTGGCTGCTCGACCCGATGAGGGGTTGCGCCAGCCCGGCGGCCTGGTTGCTCGGCGCACTGGCGGGCAGGAACTGACTGTTGTCGTTGTTCACCTGGCTGCCCAGAGAGGGCAGGGTGCGGACGGCGAAGACCGTCCCGAGCACCCAGATCACGATGATCAGCCAGCGGAAGCGGACGACTGCCCTGCCCAGTGCTGCAAACGCGCGGTTCATCGGGGGGCCCGTGGGCGGAGGCTTCGCAAGCGCCGTGACGTTACCAAGCACCTGCGGCCGTCAGGTCGCAGGGCGGCGGCACCGGGCGGGGGGCGGATCTGCGTCGGACGCGGGGCGGTGTCGGGGGCGCCGCCCGGTGGGCACAATGGACGGGTGACGGCCGACGGCGAACCACGCGCAGACGATGGCGGACCGGGGACCGTCACGATCCGGACGGGGACGGTCGCCGATGTCGACGAGGTCCTGAGGGTCTGGGCCGGTGCCGGCGCCCACCCCACCACGACCGACGACGCGGCGTCGGTCACGGCCCTGGTGGGACGCGATCCCGACGCCCTCCTCCTGGCCGAGACCGGCGGTCGGCTGGTGGGAACCCTCATCGCCACGTGGGACGGATGGCGGGGCAACATGTACCGCCTGGCCGTCCTCCCCGAGGTCCGTCGCCGCGGGATCGCCACCGCCCTCGTGTCCGAGGGCGAACGCCGGCTGCAGGCGCTCGGATGCCGACGGGTGACGGCCCTGGTGGTCGACTCCGACGCCCACGCCGCTTCTTTCTGGACGGAGGTGGACTACGAGCGCTACCCGATGAAGCGCTATGTCCACACCCTCGCCGTCCACACCCTCGGGGTCCACACCCTCGCCGTCCACACCCTCGGGGGCGGCCCGTGGTGACGTGGGCCGAATTCGAGGCCGGGGCGGGACCGCTCGCCGCCATCGCCCGGGAACGCTTCGAGGACGCCGGCCTCGTCCTCGTCGGCACCCTGCGACGAGACGGCGGACCGCGGATCAGTCCCGTCGAGCCGCTCCTCCACGACGGGCGGCTCTACCTGGGGATGATGTGGCGATCGATGAAGGCCCTCGATCTCCGGCGCGATCCACGCTGTGTCCTGCACAGCGTGGTGACCGGGACGGAGGGCACCGAGGGTGACGTGAAGGTCTACGGGCGCGCCGTGGAGACCACCGACCCCGACGAACGCGGCCGCTACGGCGCCGCCCTGTTCGCCCGGATCGGGTGGCGGCCGCCGGGGGACTTCCATCTCTTCCTCGTCGAGGTTGAGGAGGTCGGGTACGTCCGGGTGGAGGGGAGCGCCCACCGGGTCTGGCACTGGCGCCCGGGCCAGGTCCTGGGCGAGCTCGAGACCCGGCCCGGCGTTTCCTGACGCCCGTGTCGGGGAACGCAGGTGCCGCGCTAACGTCGCGGCCGATCGGCGAGGGGAGGTCGTGCTGGTGGATGCCGACGTGCGGTGGTTGCTCGATCGGGCCCAGATCCGCGAGCTCACGGCCCGCTACAACCGCTGCTTCGACGACGGCGATCCCGACGGGTTCGCCGCCCTCTTCACCGAGGACGGCGTCATGGAGGTGGCCGGGACATTCAGCGTGAGCGGGCGCGAGGCGCTGGCCGAGATGGTCCGCCACACCCCCTACGGCGTGGTCCACGTCACCGCGGACGCCACCGTCGAGGTCGACGGCGACCGCGCCGTCCAGGACGTGAAGCTCCTCGTTCTGGCCCGACCGGGCCCCGATGCCGCCGAGGGCCGGTCGAAGCTGACGAACACCGGCCGCTATCACGACGAGCTCGTCCGGACACCCGACGGATGGCGTTTCACCCACCGCACGGCCGTCCTCGACGCCGGCTTCGGAGGATCGTGACCATGAGGACCCTGTGACCATGAGGACCCTGTGACCATGAGGACCCTGTGACCATGAGGACCCTGTGACC
>Ga0209415_10004464_pt1 | contig 25631 bp, 21 predicted proteins | sample PeaSoiSIISIP2007_FD_187696 | JGI IMG/M metagenome (GOLD analysis project Ga0209415, IMG submission 187696) | Peat soil microbial communities from Weissenstadt, Germany - SII-SIP-2007 (SPAdes) (version 2) | ecosystem: Environmental > Terrestrial > Soil > Wetlands > Peat | place: Germany... | reverse complement strand
GCCTTCGCGGACGAGGAGATGGTGGCCGCGGCGCAGATCCGCCACGACCGCGGCGTCACGCCACAGTGCAAGGCGCATTACCGCCACGTGACGTTGCCCACGGATCCGGCGGTGATCGACGCTCTGGTCCGCGGCACCAGCAAAGTGCTGGCCCTGCTGGGCGAGCTCGGCGGCGAGACGCTGGACGAGGCAGCCTGACGGAACCGGCACGGAAACAGCGGAGGCCGTCGCACGAATCGGGATTCTGAGACGGCCGTGAGACGATCCGGGTGCTCTCTATCCGGCCGCCACAGGACTTCGCGCCAACCGTTTGAAAGGACCGCAATGGGTCGAGACCCGACATGCGAGCTGACCCACTACCTTGTCAGGCCGGGCTTGACCCGATGGGCGTCAGGATAAGCGGCGGCCGTGCAAATTTCTCCCCCTCCCCTTGAGGGAGGGGGTAGGGGGAGGGGTGCATGCATCCGTGGGCGGTGGATATACGCACCCCTCCCCCTACCCCCCTCCCTCAAGGGGAGGGGGAGAATTCTTCTCCGCGTCCCGGTTATCCCGATGCCTATGGGGTTTGACCCCGCCATCACCCCCCAGCGATCGGGTGTTCGGTGGCGTCGCGTCCCGATTGACCGTGGGTAGATGGTCAAGTCCGGCCATGACGGTTGGGCCGGCCCTTGCCATGTGCCAATCTTCCGCCGGCGGTATCACATGAACCAGCCGGGAGAATGCCATGCAGCACGAGCAGTTCGACGTCGTGGTGGTTGGGTGCGGTGTCGCCGGGCTGTCCGCCGCGGTTGCGGCCGCCGAGAACGGCGCGCACGTCGCGGTGCTGGAGCGTGCGCCGAAGCAGGAGCGCGGTGGCCAGAGCCGCTACACCGAAGCCTATCTCCGCATGAAGAGCCACACCGAGGTTACCGACGATTTCGAGACCATCCTGGCCGAGAACAGCAACGGTTATCTCGATCCGGACCTGATCGGCGAAGTGAGCCGCCCGGATGCGATGCGCGCGCCGTACGCGCGGGCGCTGAGCATGATGGAGCCCGATGTCATCGCCGCCCTGGCGGACAATGCCGGTCCCACCATCGCGTGGCTGAAGACGTTCGGTCTCAGGTTCGATTTCCTGCCCACGCAGTTCCTGACCAAATCGCAGCCGCGGCTGTTGCCGGTGGGCGGCGGGCTGGCGCTGGTGGAGGGGTTGGCGGCGCGGGCGGAACAACTCGGCGTGCGCTTTGCGTATGAGACCGCCGCGAGCAAGCTGGATGTGGATGCGGATGGCGCCGTCACGGGGCTGTTCGCGCGCACGCGCGGCGAGGGGGTGATCCGGTTCGGCGGTCAGGTGATGCTGGGGTGCGGCGGCTTCGAAGGCAATCCCGAGATGCTGGCTCGCTATATCGGGCCGCGCGCGGTCTATCTTCGGCCGATCTGCAAGGGTGCCAATTTCAACCGGGGCGACGGTATCAGCATGGCGCTCGCCATCGGTGCGGCGACCGCGGGCGATTTCGGCAGCTATCACGCGGAGCCGATCGATCCGCGGTCCGGCGTGTCCGAGCCGTCGGTGTTTGTGTTCCCCTATGGCATTCTGGTCAACAAGGAGGGCCGACGCTTTGTCGATGAGGCGCCGGGTACGGTGGATGCCCATTACGAACCGGTGACGCGGCGCATCTTCGAACAGCGAGACGGCATCGCCTATGTCATCCTGGACGCAAGCCACATGCGCATTCCGAACTACCGGCTGTCGATCCGCACCGACAAGCCGCCGATTGTGGCGGACGGCATCGCCGATCTGGCGCACAAGTTGGAGATCCCGCCGGATGCGTTGGCGGAGACCGTCGCTGCGTACAATCGCGCTTGCCAGCCAGGGGACTATCGCCCGCTCGAACTCGATCACCTTTCGACCATCGGGCTGCAGCCGCCGAAGTCGAATTGGGCCCTGCCGATCGAGGAAGCGCCATTGCATGCCTATCCCATCATATCCGCCAACGTTTTCACATTTGGCGGTCTGAAGATCGACCCGAGCGCCCGGGTCCTGAACGGCGACGGCAATGTCATCGAAGGGCTCTATGCCGCGGGCGAAATCATCGGCACGTTCTACCGGCACTATCCCGGGGCAACCTCGGTGCTGAAAGGTCTCGTGTTCGGCCGGCTGGCGGGGCTTGCGTCGGCTGGCCGGCTTAACCGGTCGTGATCGGCCGAGCCGAGGCCGTTCAAATCGGACCAGCCGGAGTTATATTCAAAAGGCTCGGTGACGACCGAAGAAACCAGCTTCGAAACCGGCGGTCCTTGACTTCTTGTTTCCGTTTCTACCAGGTGGGAGTGAACAATGTTCTACTTGTCAAGGATCAAGCAGACGAGCTTAGACGCACGGTGAAATTGAGCAACGCCTGCGACGAGATTGAGAGGGTGTTGATTCAGATGCTCGAACCTTACATGAACCGACGAGGACCTAACGACACGATCCGCTCTCGGCCAAGTGGTGGCACTGAACGAGCGCGGCGTGCGGACGGCCCGGCCGCGTCATCCGGCTTCGGGCCGGCGCCGGCGCCCCTGCACCAGGCCGGCCAGCCCCCCGGGGAACAGGCAGAGCACCGCAACCAGCACCGCCCCAAGGACAATTTTGTCGAAATACGCGCCAAACGACAGATAGCTCTTCTGCAGCATCAGGATCGCGGTTCCGATCAGCGGCCCGACCAGCAACCGCCGTCCCACCAGCACCACCGCGGTCAGCATGAGCACCAGGAAATAGGTTTCGAACAGATCGGGCCCGACATAGGCGCGCTGATACGCATAGAGCCAGCCTCCAAGTGCCGTTAGCGGCGCCGAGACCAGGAACACCAGCAGCCGCACGCGATGCGGGTCGAGCCCGCTCATGGTCGCCAGCGGCGGGTTCATATGCACCATCAGCGCTGCATGCCCCAGCTTCGAACGGCGGAACCGGTTGACGAAATACAGTACCAGCAGCAGCAGCCCATAGGCGTAAGGCCACAGATCCTTGTTGCTGAGCGCGGTCAGCCGCAGCCCCGGAAGCGAAAGGTCCAGTGGCGGAATACCGACAAATCCGTCCGATCCGCCCAGTACGTGCCAGTTATAGCAGATAGTGTAACAAACAACATTCGCCGCGTAGGTGACCAGGGAAAACGCGAACTCACGCGTGCGCAGCGTGATCAACCCCAGGACCAGCGCCAGCACCAGCGCCGCCGCGCCGGCCGCGGCGAGCGTTGCCCAAGCGTTCCAGCCATGATCCGCTGCCAGGATGCCGGTGGCGTAGGCGCCGGCGGCGAAGAAGGCGGTGTGGACCAGGCTCACCTCGCCAAGATCGGACAGCACGATGTCCTGGCCATATGCCATCACTGCAAAGATCGCCGTCACCACCAGTGTATTGTAGACCAGCGTGGAGCCGCCCAGCAGCGGCGGCAGCCAGTACCCCGCCACCGCGAGCACGACCCCCAAAGGCAGTTTCATCGCCGGTCGCATCATCGCGACAGCCCGCCGCCGGATGCCAGCCCGCCAGGGCGCAGCACCATGATCGGGATCATGATCAGGAACGCCGCCGCGGTGGTGTAGGCGGGGGCGACCAGGGCGCCGAAGAAGGCACTGAACACGCCAAGCGCCAGGCCAGCCACGTAGCTGCCCCCCACGCTGCCCACGCCCCCCAGTACCACGACGACGAAAGTCATGATGACCTCATCGAAGCCCATCGAGGTGATGATCGGCGTGCGCGGCGCCACCAGCGTCGCGGCGAATGCCACAGCCGCGCCCTCGAAGGCGAAAATGCCGAGATAGACCCGCGCCACGTTCACTCCCGCGAGCTGCGTGAGAAGCGGGTCCTCCGCCACCATGCGCACCCAGGACCCGACCAGCCCGTGCGCCATCACCGCGCGCAACACCAGGAACATGACGATCGTCGCCGCCACCACAGTCAGGTCCTGCACGGTGAGCAATACCGGACCCCATTGCAGGTTCATTGCGTTCAGCGGGCTGCCGATCATCTGCGGCTTCACGCCGAAGGCCAGCCCCGCCACACCTTCGAAGATCTCGCCGAAACCCAACGTGACGATCATCAGGCTGACTAGGTTTTGCTGTAGCGTGAGGCGCAGCATCGCCCGTTGCATCACCGCGCCCAGCGCCGCGCCAGCCAGTACGGAGAGCGGAATAGCCGCGTAGTACGGCAGGCCGAGAGCCCGCATCGCAAACCAGGCGATGAAGGCGCCGAGCATGTACATCTGGCCGTGACCGAAATTCACCAGCCGCGCCGCGCCGAGCAGCAGAGTCCAGCCGATCGCAGTCAGCGCATAGGCGTGGCCCATGATCACGCCGTTGGCGAGCTGCTGCCAGACGTTCATGCCCGCGCACTGCCCAGATAGGCTGCAACGATCCGCGGATCGTCGCGCATCTCCGCCACTGGCCCGTCGGCGACCACCCGGCCGCGTTCTAGCAGGTAAAGATGATCCACCACCTCCATCGCTGCGCGGACATTCTGCTCTACCAGCAACACGCTGAGCCCTTCATCAACCAGCTTGCGGATGGTCAGCAGCAGCGTCAGCACCAGGCGCGGCGCGAGGCCGATCGAGGGCTCATCCAGCAGCAGCACAAGCGGCCCCAGGCGCAGCGCGCGCCCGATGGCCAGCATCTGCCGCTCGCCGCCGGACAGGGAGGCGGCACGGTTGTGTCGGCGTTCCGCAAGCTGGGGAAACAGCTCGAACACAAGCGCGACGGAAAACGCCCGCGCCTCGGCCTCGGCGCCGTGCGGGCGGGTGGCGCGCAGGTTCTCTTCCACGCTCATAGTGCTGAACACCGCGATCCCTTCCGGCACCAGCACCAGGCCGCGGCGCACCCGCTCATGCGTCGGCACGAAGCTGAGATCCTGGCCTTCGAGCCGGACCGTGCCGGATGTTCGTGCCGGGCCGCGCGACCAGCCGAGCAATCCGTTCACCAACGTGCTCTTGCCGGCACCGTTCGCCCCGACGACGCCGGCGAGCGTGCCGCGCGGCAGCACCAGCCGCGCGACCGAAACGGCTGGATCGCCGCCATAGGCAACCACAAGGTCTTCCACTTCCAGCGCCGCGACTTCCAGCGCCGTGGTCATGCGGCACGCCCCAGATAGGCCTCCAGCACGCGTGGATCGTTCTGGACGACAGCAGGCGGGCCCTCCGCCAGCATCTGCCCCTGGTCCAGCACCACCAAGTGGTCCGCCAGTTCCATCACCAGGTCCATGTGATGCTCGATCAGCACAATCGCCAGCCCTTCGGCGCGCAGCGCGGCGAGCACGGCGGCGAGACGTTCCATATCCGGCCCGCCCAGACCCGCCGCCGGCTCATCCAGCAGCAGCACGCGCGCGCCATCGGCATAGGCCAGCGCGATCGACAGCATGCGTTGCGTGCCATAGGGCAGGGAGGCCGGCAGCAACAAATGCAGCGCCGCCGGCACGCCGAAGCGCAGCAGAATCTCCCGCGCCCGTGCCTCCGCCGCCTGCCGCCGCTGGTGTTCCACCCAGGGCAGCAGCACAGCGACGGCAAGCTGCGTGCCGGTGCTGGCAAGCAGGGCGCCGGTCATGTTCTCCAGCACGGAAATGCCGCCGAAGAACGCGTTCTGCTGAAAGGTGCGGTGCAGCCCGCGCGCCGCCAGCCGATGCGCCGGCAACCCGGTCACGTCGGCGCCTTCCAGCAGGACGCTGCCGCTGTGGCGCACCATGTTGGTCGTGGCATTGAAGCAGGTACTCTTGCCCGCCCCGTTGGGGCCGATGATGCCGAGGATCTGCCCGGCGCCCACCGACCATGAAACCTCGGACAGCGCGCGGAAGCCGGCGAAACGAACCGACAGCTCCTGCACTTCGAGCCGCGGTACGCTCACTGCTTGACGATGATCTTGCCGTCCTGCACGACGATCGGGAAATATCGCGCCTGCAACTGGCCGTTGGCGGCGAATGTTGCATCGCCGAACAGTGTGGCCGGCAGCGTGTGGCCGCGAATCGCGTTCGCCACCTTGTCCTTCTCCAGGCTCTTCACCTGATTTGCCGCGATCGCCCAGACCTGCAGCGCGCCGGCACCGAGTGCGGTGTACTTGTCGGCTGCGACTTTGCCGTCCTTGGCCAGGGCCGCGACGAAGGCCTGGTTCTGCGGATTGCTGCGGAACGGTTCGACATCGGCAAAATAGATGTCCGCGCTCGCCACGCCATTCGCCGCGGGTCCCGCGACCTCGATCACCGGTGGGGATACCGTGCCCACGGCGGCGACCAGCGGGACACCGAGACGCTGCTGCGCAAATTGTTGCAGGAACGCCGGCATGCCCGAGCCCGAAGACGAATCGGTAACCATCACCGCGTCCGGCTTGGAATCCTTGATCGCCGTCACCGCCACGCGGAAATCCGTCGCAGTGAACGGGAACCCCTGCTGACTGACGATTTCGTAGCTCCAGCCGGCCTTCTTCAGCTCGGCTTCCACCCCGGCCTGGGCCCCGTTGCCGTAGGCATCGTTCTGAGTAGCGAATGCAATCCGCTTCGCCTTGGCGGTGTGCATCAGCCAGTCGGCGATCGCCGCGGCGTCCATCGCGTTGGAGCTGTTCATCCGTACCGCCAGTGGATTGCCATTGCCGGCAAGGATGCCATCGGCCTTCGACAGAATGGTGATGTCCATGATGTCGGCGCGTGCCAGCACCGGCTGGATGGCGAGTGTAACCGGGCTGTTGTAGCCCTCGATCACCATGGCGACGCCCTGGGCGATCATGTCGTTCGCTTTGGCGACACCGATGGCGGGGGTGCTCTCGTCGTCCAGCACCACCACCTGCAGCGGCCGGCCCAGCACGCCGCCCTGGGCGTTGATCACCCCGGCCATCACCTGGACCGCGCGGGTCACGCGCTGGCCGTCATCGCCGGCACCGCCGCTTTGCGGAAACAGCATGCCCACCTTGATCGGGTCGGCGGCCCTTGCAACGCTCCCGCTAAGCAGCGCGCCAAGCATCAGCACCGCGGCCGCGGCCAATGACATGAATCGCATGACGTTCGTTCCCTTATCGTTTCCGTCTTGCGGTGCCGTTGCTGCCGCACGATCGTTGCAGACGCTACGAGCCGCCCCACCGCAGTGTCAACGCACCGCGCCCCAAAAGCGCCGACCGATAGGATAATGGTGAATTGCAACGCGGTGAAGATTGCGTGCAGCAGCACGCCCGTTGCTCACTCGCACACGAGGTCGCCAACTCTGGCTGATGGCGCCACGAAGCGGCATTCGACCAAACCGCTTGAGCGGCTGAATGGGGCGATCAATCACCGGATCGGTGCTGTCGGCATCTTCATCGATGAAGCGGTGACCGCCCGGTGGGTCGGGGCGATCCTGCTTGGACACACCGACGGATGGCCCGTGCAAAGGGTGGGGCACATCGCACTGCGAACCATCGTATCGTCGAGTGATAATTCCACTGTCGGCTTGCCCGCCGTCGCAACTCCACAAAATCGGCCAACCCATTCGGTAAGCGCGACAGAGCCGACGCTCTTCCAACATGCCGGAGGCACGATTTTCTCAGGCTGCTTCAAGGTCTCCTGTGGCGCACGTCGGTTTCGACCCAACGACCACCGTCTGGATGCTGCTGGGCTTTAGAGTCACAAAGCTGAAGTCGTTGCGGCTGTCCGGTAGGCAGTTGAGCGGGTGGACGGCGCCGGGTGGGTCGGCGTTGAAGCGCAGTCCTACCTGCCCGAGCTGCCCGGGTGGGTGGTTCTTTATTCGCGTGGACGAAGCGACACGCGGGGTACCCGGGCATGGCGGGACGTGCAGCACCAGGTCGAGACAATCGTGGTGGCCGCACCGACGGCTGCCGGGGCGCCGTTCTGATCGGGTCCGCGCAGGTCAGTCCTGGCCAGGCATCGGCATTCGAGAGGTGGTCAGGTCCGGCCCGGCAGGTTGCTTCATCACCACAAGTCTCGACCGCTCCGAACGACGCACCAGCCGGTCTGCCATGATCCGGGCCATCATGTCGTCGGCATGGTGCACCCGGTTGTGGCCCTCATACCGGAGCGCAAAGGACAGCGATTCGGCGATCTCATCCGGAGTGGCGGGGTGGAGGCGGGGCGTTTCGCGCAGAGCGCGACGACAGGGGACGGAGCAAGAACCAAGGGGGAGCACAGCTTGCGAGGTGTATGCCAGAATGTGGAATCACGGAAACTATTCTTATAGATCAACAGGCTACGTACACTCTCTGGCGGAGAGAGTGGGATTCGAACCCACGGTACACTTGCGCGTACACACGCTTTCCAAGCGTGCGCCTTAAGCCACTCGGCCATCTCTCCCGCACGGACGGGCGGTAAATAGCAGCCTCGCCCGACCTGGGAAACCCTGTTCAGGCGTCCATCTTCAGCGCTGCCAGGAAGGCCGACTGTGGAATCTCCACCTTGCCGAACTGGCGCATCCGCTTCTTGCCCTCCTTCTGCTTCTCCAGCAGCTTGCGCTTGCGCGTGATGTCGCCGCCGTAGCACTTCGCCGTCACGTCCTTCGACAGCGCACTGATCGTCTCGCGCGCGATCACCCGCCCGCCGATCGCCGCCTGCACCGCGATCTTGAACAACTGCCGCGGAATCAGGTCCTTCAGCTTGCCGCAGATCGCCCGCCCGCGGTTCTCCGCCACGTTTCGATGCGCGATGAACGACAGCGCGTCCACCGGGTCGCCGTTCACCAGGATGGAGATGCGCACCAGGTCGCCCGGCGCGTAACCGTCCATCTGGTAGTCGAAGCTGGCATAACCCCGAGATACCGATTTCAGCCGGTCGTAGAAGTCGAACACCACCTCGTTCAGCGGCAGCCGGTACACCACCATCGCGCGGTTGCCGACATAGGTCAGGTCCACCTGTTCGCCGCGCCGCTCGGTGCACAGGTGCAGCACGACGCCGAGGTAGTCGTCCGGCAGCATGATGGTGGCGCGGATCCACGGCTCCTCGATGTGGTCGATCACGCTGCCGTCCGGCATGTCCACCGGATTGTGCAGCTCCTGCACCTCGCCGTTGGTGCGGTGCACGCGGTACACCACCGACGGGGCGGTGGCGATCAGGTCCAGGTCGAACTCGCGGGTCAGCCGCTCCTGGATGATCTCCAGGTGCAGCAGCCCCAGGAAGCCGCAGCGGAAGCCGAAGCCCAGCGCGGCGGAGGTCTCCGGATCGTAGTGGAAGCTGGCGTCGTTCAGCCGAAGCTTGCCCAGTGACTCGCGCAGCTTCTCGAAATCGTCGGCGTCCACCGGATACAGGCCGCACCACACCACCGGGATCGACGGCTTGAACCCCGGCAGCGCGGCGGCGGCGGGGTTGCGGTCGTCGGTAATGGTGTCGCCCACCGAGCAATCGGCGACCGTCTTGATCGAGGCGGTAATAAACCCGATCTCCCCCGGCCCCAGATCGTCGGTCGGGATCATCTTCGGCGAGAACACCCCCACCTGCTCCACCGAGTGCACCGCGCCGTTCGACATCATGCGGATCTTCTGCGCCCGCTTCAGGCGGCCGTCCTTCACCCGCACCAGGATCACCACACCGAGATACTGATCGTACCAGCTATCCACCAACAGCGCCTTCAGCGGCGCGGCGCCGTCGCCCTTGGGGGGCGGCAGGCGGTGCACCAGCGCCTCCAGCACGCCCTCGATGTTCAGCCCGGTCTTGGCGCTGATCTCGATGGCGTCGGAGGCATCCAGACCGATCACGTCCTCGATCTGCTGCTTCACCCGCTCCGGCTCGGCCGCAGGCAGGTCGATCTTGTTCAGCACGGGCACAATTTCGTGGTTGGCCTCGATCGCCTGGTAGACGTTGGCCAGGGTCTGCGCCTCCACCCCCTGGCTGGCGTCCACCACCAGCAGGGAACCCTCGCAGGCGGCCAGACTGCGGCTGACCTCGTAGGCGAAGTCCACGTGGCCGGGGGTGTCCATCAGGTTCAGCTCGTACACCTGCCCGTTCTTCGCCTGGTAGGTGAGGCGGACGGTCTGCGCCTTGATGGTGATGCCGCGCTCCCGCTCCAGGTCCATGCTGTCGAGCACCTGGTTGGTCATCTCGCGCTCGGACAGCGCGCCGGTGACCTGGATCAGCCGGTCGGCCAGGGTGGATTTCCCGTGGTCGATATGGGCGATGATCGCGAAGTTGCGGATATGGTCGATCGGGGTGTCGGTCATTTGCCAGGGGTCAGAGGTCGGTGGTCAGCGGTCAGGCGATCAGGCCGTGCCAGGGGCGCGGGGCGTCTGCGCAGCAGATAGAGGGTCCGGGTGCCGGTGTCATCCGTAGTCGGGTGGGAGGGCGGTGCTTCTTCGGCGTGGCGGGGATCGGTGTCGCTGGGCATGGGGTGTTGTCTCCCGGCGCGGTGCCGGCCGGCGCCGAAGCGTCTCGTGGCCGTCTCGTTGCGTGGTGCATGAGACGATGCCGCGTGGCGTGAGCACCCGCCGGGCCGCGATGAGGGTGCGGAGAGGGGCGTCGTGCCGTGCATTGGGGCACCAACCGCGTCTCACGGGCGTCTCGTTTCGCCGCCCAAGAGACGGAGCGCGCGGGGTGCAAGCTGGCCGGTGTTGGCGCTGTACAGGTGCATGGGGTTTTGCCGCTGCTGGCGGCGCTGCTGGCGCGCTGCGGCGTGCGGGCTTGCCGAGACGGTCTGGTGCATGGGGTTTTCCCAGGCGACCCGCCTGACGCTGCGGTCGCTGAACCGGGGCCGGGGCGGCGGCCGCGAATTGGTGTGTGGGGTTCTGCCAATCGCGCGCGCCGCGTCTGGGGCTGGGTGCTTGGCGGGCTGGCCGGACGTCCCGCGCGTGCGGGTGCTGTCCGCCGGCAGCGGGATGGCCGGCACCGCTCGATCGCGGGCTGCGGCGCCGGCGCGAATTGGTGCATGGGGTTTTGGCGTCGCTTGAAGCCACGGGCGCCCGGCCGGGCGGACGGGTCTGGTGCATGGGCTTCTGGCTTGCGCGCTGCGCTGCGGACCCTTGCGGTGGCGTGCGGCACGCGAGGCAGCAAGCAAGAAATCTGGAACCACGGATGCACACAGATGCACACGGATGGGACAGTGCCCACCGCATCGGCACGGCTCCCCGGGTTCGGTTGCAGGGATCCGGCTGTGAACGAGCCTGCCGGACTCCGGCCCATCCGTGTGCATCTGTGTGCATCTGTGGTTCCAAATTTCTTGCTTGGCCGCGTGCCGCACGGTTCCGCCCGGAAGAGGCACGGCATGGCACCTTGCCGTGGCGCGACTTGCCTCACGGTGCATGGGGTGTTTCCTTGCCGCAGGGGCTGGCACGCCGTGGCGCATCGCCGGCGAATTGGTGCATGGGGTTTTGCCGCTGCTCGCGTCGCGGCCGGCGCTCGGCGGCGCAGGCTCGGCAGGCTGTTCTGGTGCATGGGGTTGTTCCAGCGGATTCCCGTGCACGGGCGGTTCGGCGGGGTCCGTCGGGTGGTGGTCGCCGTCGCCGGCCTGGAGCGATGCCAGGGGCGGCGATGGCATTTTCGGCTGCGGTACAGGTGCATGGGGTCCCTCGGGTCGGAGCCCGAGGGCAAGCCTGGCTGGCGCGTGGCGACCGGGCGCCCATTCGGCAGGGTGCGGCGCGCGGCGAAACAAGCAAGAAAGGTTCAACGCAGATGCAGGCAGATGCACGCAAAACACGCAGATGGGACATGCGCCACCGCATCGGCACGGCTCCCCAAGTGCGGTTGTGCGATTTCTGCCGTGAAAGACCATGGCGGACCCAGGCCCATCTGCGTGCTTCGCGTGCATCTGCCTGCATCTGCGTTAAACCCTTTCTGGCTTTGCCGCGCGCCGCGCTGGTCCGCCCGGGAGGGGCACGGCGTGGCACGGCACCAAGCCGTGGCGCGATGTGCCTCACGGTGCATGGGGTGTTTCCGTCGCGGCAGCGGTTGGTGTGCTGCGGCGGTGTTGCCGGCGAATAGGTGCATGGGGTTTTGCCGCCGCTGTTCGGGATTGCCGTCCGGCCCATCGTGCAGGGCGGCGGCAGCAGCGAATGCTTCGCCGTGGCCGTTGCCGTGGTGCATGAGGTCCTGACGCATCAGGTCGGCGGTGCCGCCTGGCGCGATATCCGGTGCGGCTGCCGGCTCGCACGCGGCGAACGAGCAGCGCCCAAGGTGCATGGGGTGCTTCCCGCGCGGCGAACCCCGGCACCGGCCGATAATGCCAGTCCACCGCCTGGCAATGGATTCTCGCGTTCCGACGGCAGCATCGGCCCGGTGTTCCGCTCGTGACGCCAGTTGCCCGGCGGTCCGGTTGGCATCCCCGGCGGGGGCGCCTGGCTTTGCCCGCGATGGAAGTCCCGGGCGGCAGGATCGACGAGCGTTCATGTCGTGTTCTATCGGGATGCCAAGCTGCCGCGGCAAGGTCACGGCGGTGCGATTTCGGCAGGTTGCATCGAGTCGGCACTCGGCGGCTCACTGACTGGCTTGGGCCGCCACTCCGCTGCGTCGTTTACCCGACGGTTCTGGTCGCGTGACGCGCGCCCGCGTGACGGGGGCGCCCGGCGGGGCCGTCAGGGCCGCTTCCGGGGCGCGCGGCGGCGGGATTTTGCGACCGGCTCTTGCTGGTCTTCTGGCGGCTCTAGCTTTTCGTAAACCCACGCGAAAGGATTGGGATCGGGCGGCGTGGTGTCCAGCAGACGGCGGGACAGGGTCTCGGCCTCGCGACCCAGTGCGGCAGCCTTGGCCTTGTCGCCGAGCCACGAGTGGACGTCGGCGAGGTGGGTCAGCGCGTCGCGCTCGGCCCAGGCGTAGCCGCACGAGCGGGCGAGGGTCAGGGCCTGATCGAGATCGTCGCTGGCGCGCTCGACCTCCTGCCGCGCCGTGGCCTGGGCCACGGCGCGGGCGCGGTCGAGGCGGATGCGGCCGCGCAGCACCAGCGCGTCGGCTTGATCGAGCAGCATCTTGCGCGGTGCGGCGAGGCGCAGCGCGGCCTCGACGGTAGCGAGCGCCTCGTTCCAGTGGTCCTGGCGGCGTTCCAGTTCGGCGCGGGCCAGCAGCGTCGTGGGGAGGTCCTTGATCTGATGCGCGCGGCGGAAAACGGATTCGGCCTGGGTCAGGTGCTGCGCCGCGTCCGGGAAGCGGCCCGCCAGCGTGGCGAGGACGCCGAGCAACCTGTGGCAAACGGCGACGTCTTCCTGCCAGCCTTCGCGTTCGCAGATGCGCAGATTGGCTTCGGTGATGGCCTGGGCGCGCTCGGTTTGCCCTAGGCGGATCAGCAGCCTGGCCCACCAGGCGCCTGCGCCCGATTTGAGTTCGTCGCCGTCGGGGTCGGTGCGGCGCACGATCGTGTTGGCCGCGTCGAACACGGCCAAGGCCTCGCCGCTCCTGCCTTGGCCTGCCACTGCGTTGGCGACGTAGCAGAGCGCGTGTAAAGTGTGGCGGCTCGGTTTCTCGTCCGCCGCGCTAGCCCCCGCGAGAGCATCGCGCGCGGCCGCTTCCGACGTGGCGAGCTGGCCAAGAAGACGCAGAAACTCCGACTCATTCAGCAGTCCGACGCCGAGGTTTAGTTTATCGTTGGCCAAACTATCAATCGCTTGGCTATCTCGTAAGAATGATAGGGCTTCGGCGAATTCGCCGCCGTTTCCCGCTGCGAGACCGACCCCGCAGAGCATGAAACTCAAATACCGGCGTCCCAACGCCTGCTCGTACGCCTTTCGCCTTTCGGCGTCACGGACAAACCCCACGGCGCAGCGCAGCCCCTCGGCCGGCGCCGGCAGCCATTTGAAGATTTGCCCATCCTCCAACCGCTCCCGATACAACCGGCTCGCGCCCGGAAAATCCCCCGCGTCCAACAGCAACTCGATCGCGGTCAACACCGGCTGCAACTGCTCCACGCTGGTCGCGCGTTCCCGGGACGGCTCACCGGTCAGCAGGCCGGCAGCCGCAGCGGCGGTGTCCTTCCCCCAGCCTAGCAGCGTCTGACGGAAATGATCGCGCAGCACCGGGTGGCAGGACCAGACGGAGGACCCGTCCTCGGCCGGATCACGGATCAGCAGATGCTCGGGCGCCATCATTTCTAGTGTCTGGCGCAGCGTCGCATCGGTCCGGCCGCCCAGCGCGTCCGCCACCGCGGGCAGTCCGCGCGCGAGCGTCAGGAGCGTCGCCTCCGGCACCGGCGCGCGGAACAGCGATACCAAGCGCAGCAGCGCCACACGGTCCTGCGGCAGTCGTTGCTCGTAAAACAGCAACAGGCGGCTGAGCATGCCTTCCAGCGTGCCGGTCTCGTTGGCGTGCGCCGCGTCGAACACGCGGTCCACCAGCCGCGTGGGATCGCCTTTCGCCCGGTCTTCCAGTGTCAGGGCGAACACCCGCAGGGCCAAGGGATGGCCCTCGAATCGGCGGCTGACCTCCTCCCGGTCCGCCACGGTCCCGCCCACACCGAAGGCGTGCAACAGGTCCGCGCCCTCGGACGGCGAGAGAAACTCCAGATCCAGCGCCCGGAAGCCGTCGCCCAGATAGGGTGTCAGATCAGGAAATGGGAACCGGCTGGTCAGCACCACGAGACTACCCGCCGCGTGGCGACAGGCCCCGTCCAGCAAATCGTTCAAATCCTGGGCGAGGAATTCGCCATAGCCGGGTTGGTCGGGACGCTCCTGCAACACCTCAAGCCCGTCTAGCACCAGCAGCACTTGCCGCGCCTGCAGCATCGCCAGCGCCGCCTCGCCCGGCTCCGCGTTCCTGGGCGGCGCGCGGACGCGCAACGTTCGCGTCATGAACGCAACGAACGTCTTGGCAAACTTCGCCACCTCGCGGTCGGCGTAGAAGCTCAAGAAAAACAACCCCGCAAGCGGTCGCCCCCGCGCGCCGTGCTTTTGCTTCAGCCAGTGCCCGATCAGCGAGGTCTTGCCGAGTCCGCCCATCCCGGTGACGCCGATCACCCGCACGGCAGGATCGGCACACCAGCGGTCCAGCCGCTCCAGCGCGGCGGTGCGGCCGGTGAACCGCTCGTCCTCGGTGGTTTCGTGCACCCAGCGTTCCGCCATCGCCGTAGCCCCGCCAGGACCAAAAGGCGGTGCGGCCGGGTGAGGCGGAGTCGCGGGAAAGGCGCCAGGCCTGGTACCTGTCGCGGCCGGTGGCGCGCCACCGCCGAGTGCGATCAGAATGTCCAGCAGCGCCGAATGATCGACCGGACGGCCCGTGGTCTTGATCACCGGGTAGAACAACGGCTCCGCGTCGTACTGATCGACAAACAGATCGCGCATGAACGGAGCGTAGTTTTCGTCGCTCGGCAGGCCGATCAGCGCGATATGCCGCGGCTCCGTCGTGCGTTTGCCGCTGGCCGTTAGCACCTCGTTGGCGATGAACTTCACCCAGTCGTCCGTGAAGCTGAAGCCGGTGAACACCAGATGCTCGGTCGTCCAGAGGTGCTCGAACAAGCGGCGAAAGGCGCCGGGGCGATAGGCCTCGCGATACTCGCCCATGCCGAGGACGATCGAGTCGCTTTTCTCCCACGATCCGTGTGCGAACAGGATAGGACAGGGCTCATCAGCGAAAACGTCGCCATTCTGCCAACGCGCGATGGCGTCGGCGTCCTTCCAGGTGGCGTAGCCGGTGCCACGCAGGTCGGGCCGCAGCGCGAGCCGCGCCATCAGCAGCCCCGGATCGAAATTGCTGGTGATATGCGCCCGGAACGGCATGCGGAGCAGCGCGGCGTGCATGGGCGTGAAGCGGTTGCTGTCCGGCCCGGGCTTGTCGCGAAAGATCTGGCGCAGGACCTCGGCGTAAATGCCTTCGCCGAGCGCGGCCTTGATGCCGCGAACCACCTGGTCGGGGTAGGCGTCCCTTTGCTTCAGCCAGTAGGCACGTTCGTCGTCGCTGCCGCGGCCACGCTTTTTCGTTTCTTCCACAAGGAGGGTGATCAGCGCGCCCCACAGCGGATACAGGCCCGCCGAAGCGCCCGCGCCGACGAACGAGATCGCCCGTCCGCCATCGAGCAACACGCGTAGCCGGCCGAAAGCATGTTCGTTGCCGGGAATGTCACGCCAGGTGGTCATCGGCGCTCCTCCTCTCGTTGTGGGAGAGTAAGGTCATGTCCCTGGCCGTGACGAGTCCCAGTCGCCCGGTCCGCCCGCCCAGCATGCGCTGCACGAAGGGGATCAGGCATATCATGGACACCTGGAAAAAGCCGGCCGAACCCGGCGCGGTTTTCCTTGCGGCTATCAAACGCGAGAACGGCCTCAGTCGTCGCTCAGTAACTCGTCCAGGGACCAGGGGCATTCCGCAGGCAACGGAAGTGGCGGCTGGCCGTCCATCCTGGCGGGCACGGCGCGCAGCGCACGGCGATAGATGCGCACGGGGTCCAGGCGCTGCAGCATGGACGGGGCGAACCGGCTCACTGCGTCGCCGCGGAATCGCTCGGCGTCAGCCTGCCAGGTGTCGATGTCGCGCGCCTCGGGCCAGCCTTGGGCTTTCAGCCGATGGGCGATCGCCTGCACCAGCAGCGATTCGACACTGTGCAGTTGCTCGCTGCCCACGCTCTCGACCTCCTCGATGACGTTCTCCCAGTCCACCTGGTCGTTGACGCGCTCGCCGGCGGCAAGACGCCGCAGCAACTCGGCCTGGTGCTCGGACCACACCAAGATGTCGGTGTCGTACTCGCTCATGCGGCTCTCCGGTGTTGGGCTGGCTTCATGCACAGGGCTTCGCTTTCGTTTTTCACGCGATGGTTTCGATGGCGTGCGCACTCCATGGTGCTCGTTCGCCTCCAGGATCACGCTATCAACGCGGACGCACCGCTGCGGCGTCACTAGCTTCACCTCGGCCAGCAAGATGCGGCGACATCACCCCTCCGCCTCATCATCCTTCCGGAACGGCGATTGTTCCGCCAGCGCCGCCATCTCGTGGCGGATGCCGCGCCGCTCTTCCTCGACGAAATTGGCGATCGCCCGCCGCAGGCCGGCATGCGCGATCCAGTGTGCGGAGTAGGTCGGCTTCGGCAGATAGCCGCGTTGGACCTTGTGCCGCCCCTGCGCGCCGGCTTCGACACGTTGCAGTCCGTGTTCGATCGCCCAGTCGATTGCGCGGTAGTAGCACAGCTCGAAATGCAGGAACGGCCAGTCGCCGCGACAGCCCCAGTTGCGGCCGTACAACGCCTCGCTGCCCGCCAGGTTCAACGCGCCCGCCACCGGCTTGCCGTTATTCTCGGCCAACATCAGCACCACGCGATCGCCCAGCCGCTCGCCGAGCAGGGAGAAGAAGTCGCGGGTCAGGTAGGCGGAGCCCCATTTGCGATCCACCGTCGAGCGGTAGAAGCGATAGAACGCATCCCAGCGCGCCTCGGTCAGGTCGGCCCCGGTCAGCGCGCGGAACGTCAGCCCCGCGGCGTTGGCGTCGCGCCGCTCCCGCCGCAGCACCTTGCGCTTGCGTGACGACAGCGCGCCGAGGAAATCCTCGAAGCTGCCGTAGCCCGCATTCTCCCAATGGAACTGCATTCCGACTCGCTGCAGCCAGCCCGCCTGACCCAGCTCGGTCCATTCGTCCTGGGTGCAGAACGTCACGTGCACCGACGACAGGTCCAGCGAACGGCACGCCTGTTCGAACGCGCTCGCCAGCGCGCCGGCCGGGACCCCCGTGCCGGGACGGCGCAGCAGCCGCGGACCGGGCACCGGGCTGAACGGCGCGGCCACCTGCAGCTTCGGATAGTAGTCGCCGCCGGCACGCTCCAGCGCATGCGCCCAGCCATGGTCGAACACGTATTCCCCATAGCTGTGCGACTTGGCGTACATCGGCGCCACCGCGACGATCGTGCCGCCCTCGCTGCGCAGCGCGGCGTGCTGCGGCAGCCAGCCGGTGCGCGCGGACGCCGAGCCGCTGTCTTCCAGCGCGCTCAGGAAGGCGTAGCTGACGAACGGATTCTCCCCCCCGGCGCAGGCGTCCCAGTCGGCGGCCGGGATTTCGCCGATCGCGCGGTGCAGCGTGAGGGTGAGCGTGGCGGAGCCGTCGGGCATGGCGGCAGACTAAGGGGGTTCGCCGCGTTTGTCAGGACGTTTTCGCGTTGCAGGCACGGCGAACCGACGCGGGCTGGCCCTTTCCGCGCACGAACCGGAGCACACTAACCATGCCGCATGGGTGCCTGCGTGTGGCAAACGCGGAGAAGGCCGACAACCAGGGAGCGTTACGGAGAAGAGCGCGCTGGCTGGGAGGCGCTTGCGAAAGCCACATCTTCCTTGGGTACCCGCCGGTTGCATAACCGCCCCGATGCGCGTAATGTAATCACCATTGCCAGGCGCCGTGGCGTTCTGACAAGGGGTCAGCCTAGGAAAGCTGAAGCACTCATCGCGCCTTCACTGATTGTAATTGGCACTTCGATTCCGGGCGCTCCAATCAACCCGTAGCAGCAGGAGCATGTGGACATGTCCAGAAATTCTGTTTTGGCGATGGCCGTGGCCGGTCTGGCCGTCGGTGCGCTCGCTTTGCAAGCGCCGGCGCGCGCGGACACCGTGAAGACTGGTGCGCTATCCTGCGATGTGGCTAGCGGATGGGGTTTTGTCTTCGGCTCCAGCCGGGACCTCCGTTGCACCTACTCAGGCGGCGGACGGGTCGAACACTACACCGGTACAATTTCGAAATTCGGCGTCGATATCGGCTATGTGCAAAGCGGTGTCATGGTCTGGGCCGTGTTGGCGCCGAGCACCAACCTGGCGGCCGGCGCGTTGGCCGGGGGGTACGCCGGCGTCACTGCCGGCGCGACCGCCGGCGTCGGCGGGAGTGCCAATGTGCTGGTCGGCGGCTCGGCCAACTCAATCTCTTTGCAGCCTATCAGCATTGAAGGGAACACGGGGCTCAACGTGGCGGCCGGCATCGCGGCAATAACGCTGACGTATCAGCCCTAGAGAACAAGTGCCAGAGACACCGTTGCCCCATCGGTGAGATGGGAGTCGGAGCACAGCGGCAGCGCTAACTGGCCGGGCGGGCAGCCCGAAAACCTCTCGCGATGCGGCGGCCAAACCGATTCGCTGGCGCATCCGAGGGGCACTCGACGACGCGCAGCGACGAGAGAACCGCGTGCTTCGCAGCCGCTTTGGCCTGCCGCCTCGCTGTCGGTATCATTCCGGGTGGATAAGCGGCGCGTTGCCGATCCGTGCGACGGATTGTAGCGTCCGGCGCGCACCAGGAGCTCGGACCCGAATCCATGCCCACCCGCACGCTGCGCACCGCCGTGGGATATGGTCCGGGATCGCCGGACTGGCAAAGCCGCAATGGTGTTGCGCTGCCGGGCCAGAGCAATGCCGATTGTTTGCCCTGGCGACACGGCCTCGGCTGATGCGGGCCACGCCGGTACGCCTGTCGGTGACGGAACGAACCGGCGAGGTCGTGCTGGTGGTCACCGGCCGGCTGGACGCGCAAGGCGCCGGTGCGATCTGGGACGCGACGCTGCGCGCCGGCACGGCCGCGCGTGGACGATCGCTGGCGATCGACCTGTCCGCCACCAGCTTCTGCGACCTCGACGGCGCCACCTTGCTGGCAGCGGCCGAAGCGGCGCATGGCGGGCCGGCCACATTGCTCGGCGCGACGGACCGGATCACCGCGCTGTTGGTACGGGCGCGCGCCGGCCTCGCCGCCCCGCTCGCACCGGCGCCGACATCCCGTGCCGGACTGCGCGAAACGCTCGCCGCCGGCATGGCGTCGATCACCGATGCCATCGCCTTCCTCGGCGAGACGGCCTTCGCGCTGGTCCGCCTGCCGCGGCACCGGCGCATGTTCCGCCGTGCCGATTTCTTGACTTATTCCCTGCAAGCCGGCGCCCGCTCGCTGCCGCTGGCGATCCTGCTTGGCTACTTGATGGGCCTGATCCTCGCGTTCCAGTCCGAGGTGCCGATGCGCCGTTACGGTGCCGATCTGTTCGTCGCCGATCTGGTGGTGATCGCCATGGTGCGCGAACTCGGTCCGCTGCTCGCCGCCATCATCCTGTCCGGCCGCACTGGCTCGGCCTTCGCCGCCGAGATCGGCACGATGAAGGTGAACGAGGAGGTTGACGCTCTGGCGACCATGGGCATCGATCCCACCACCAACCTGGTACTGCCGCGGATTATCGCGGTGATGCTGGTAATGCCGGTGGTGACCCTGGCGCTGGAACTCGCCGGGTTGCTGGGCATGACCACGGTGATGCGCTCCTTCGGCTTCCCGCTGGTAGCGATCGTCCATGAGTCGCAAGGCGCCGCGGATGTCACCGACCTGGTTGGCGGCCTGGTGAAGGCGATGGTGTTCGGCGTGGCGGTGGCGACGATCGGCTGCCGCGCCGGGCTGGCGACCGGCGTAGGGCCGCGCGCGGTCGGGTTGGCGGCCACCGCGGCGGTGGTCGGCGGCATCGTCGCCACCATCGCGCTGGACGGCGTGTTCGCGCTGCTGTTCTACCGGCTGCAATTGTGAAGGGCCGGCGATGACCGAACCGCCGGTGATCGTCGCGCAGGGGCTGGCGCAGCGCTTCGGCACCCGCACCATCTTCCGCGACGTGTCGTTTCAGGTGATGCCGGGCGAGGTGTTCGTGATCCTCGGTGGCTCCGGCTGCGGCAAGTCAACTCTGATGAAGCAGCTGATCGGCCTGCTGTCGCCCACCGCCGGAAGCATCACCCTGCACGGCCAGGTCATTACCGGACCGGATGCCGACGCCGCGCGCGACGCGATGCATCACGGCATCGGCGTCATGTTCCAATCGGGCGCCTTGTTCGGCTCGATGTCATTGCTCGAGAACGTCATGCTGCCGCTGGAAGTGTTCACCGATCTGCCGCCGGACGCGCGGGCGGCAGTGGCGCGGGTCAAGCTCGCGCTGGTCGAGTTGGCCGACGCCGCGTCGCTGATGCCGGCGGAGATCTCCGGCGGCATGGCGAAGCGGGCCGGCATCGCGCGCGCCATGGCGCTGGACCCACCGCTGCTATTCCTTGACGAGCCGTCCGCCGGCCTCGATCCCATTACCTCGGCTGGGCTGGATCAACTGATTCTGGCGCTGCGCCGCGACCTTGGCGCCACGTTCGTGGTGGTGACGCACGAGCTTGCCTCGATCATGGCAATCGCCGATCGTTGCCTCATGCTGGATCGCGCCGCCTACCCCGACGCCGGCGGCGTGATCGCGGAGGGCGATCCGCGGCGCCTGCGCGACGAAAGCGCGCATCCAACGGTGCGGGCGTTCTTCCACCGCGAACCGCTCGAGGCCGCGTGATGGCAGAGCGCGGCGCCTCCTTGCGCGTCGGGCTGCTGATCCTGGTGGGCATTGCCCTGACCGTGGGCTTCGTCTGGTTCTTCGGCGGCCAGACCATCAGCCATGCCATAGTGTGCGAAAGCTATTTCAGCGAGTCGGTAGAGGGCCTGGAAGTTGGTGGGGCGGTAAAATATCGCGGCGTCACCTTGGGCCGGGTGTCAGAGATCGGGCTGACTGTCGCCAAATATAGCGCCGGCCGGCCATCCAAGGTGGACCTGCCGAGCTACCAGGAAGTCTTTGTGCGCTACGACCTCGACCGTGCCAAGACGGGTCAGCGTTGGCTGCCGGACATCGCGACCGCCGTACACCTGGGCCTGCGGGCGCGGCTGGCGACACAGGGGATTACCGGCCTGAGCTACATCGAGCTCGATTTCGTCGATCCGGCGCGTTACCCGGCGCCGCCTCCGCCGCCTTGGCAGTCCCAGGCGGAGTACATCCCGTCGATACCCAGCACCCTGGCGCAGGTGCAGGACGCGGCGCAGCAGTTGCTGACCAAGTTCAACACAGTGGATCTCGCGGCACTGACGACGTCGCTGACCCAGCTTGCGCGTGACCTGCGCGAGGAACTCAGCAGTGGGGATGTGCATAAAACGGTGGAAAAGACACAGGAACTGCTGCGCACGCTGCAGGACGCGGTGCAGGCGGCGGACCTGCCCGGGCTAAGCGGGGAATGGCGTCGCACGGCGCTGGCGGTGCGCGATACGGTGCAGGGCGAGGACGCGAAACGGCTGTTGGCCGGCGCCGCGCAGTCGGCCGAGCGGCTGGCGCGCGCGGCGGCGCAGTTGCCGCCGCTGATCGCTGCGCTGCAAGCGACCGCGCAGCACGTCGACAGCGGCACCGCCGACGTGCAACGCGCCCTGGTGCCGCTGCTGCGCGATTTGCAGGCCACCGTACAGAACCTGCGGGACATCACCGAGGCACTGCGCCAGGCGCCGGCGCAGGTGATGCTGGCTGCGCCGCCGCCGCGTTCACTCGAGGAGCAGGGGCGATGAGGCGACGCGTCTGGCTGGTGGGTGCGGCGGGATTGGCGGGGTGTTCCGTGCTGCCGCGGCAGCCTTACTTGCAGAAGCGCGACTGGCCACTGCTGGTGCGGCGACCGGTGGCGCTGCCGCCGCGCCCCGACGGGCCGGTGCTGCTGGTGCGCAACATTCAGGCCGCGCCCGGGCTGGAGACGCGCGGGGTGCAATGGAAGCTGCCCGACGGCAGCCTGCATGTCGATTTCTACGAGCAATGGGCGGTGCCGCCGGCCCAGGCGGTGGAGGATGCGCTGCGGCTGTGGTTGGCGGATGCCGGGCTGTTTAAGGCGGTGGTGGCGCCGGGCAGCCTGTTGCCGGCGGACCTGATCCTCGAAGGCGAGCTGACCGAATTTCTGGGCGATCCGCAGGCCGAAGTCGCGCGCGTCGCGCTGGCGGTGGTGCTGCTGGACGAACGGCCGAAACCGTTACGGGTGTTGCTGCAGAAGACCGAGCGCGCCACGGCGCCGCTGGCCAGCACGCAGCCGCCGGCGGTGGTGCAGGCGCTGCAGGCGGCGCTGGAGGCAATGTTGCGGCAGACGGAGCAAGACGTTGCGGCAGCGTACACCTCTCCCGCAGGGCGGGGTTGAGCCGCGAAGCGGATCGACGCGGCGCGCAGCGCCGGGTGAGGGGCGTAACGCACGAGCGCTCTGTGCGGCACGCCCCTCACCCTCGGTGCTTCGTGCCTCGACCTTCTCTGATGTGCCATACATGGCGCGGTTTGCCGCGATCGCGCTCGGCACATGGATCGGTAAGCCAGGCTTCAACCGGATCAGCCTTGGATCGGTCGGTGGAACACTGGTCGCTGTTGCGGCGATTGGACAGTGGCGCTCGAGCGGCTCGGTGTTGGTCCGAGGTTACGCTTTTCGCGCGGTCGAGGCGACCGCCAGGATGCAATGCCATTGACACCGCCGAACTCATCGGCGCCTATGAACGGGCGCGTCAGTGGGCCTCCCCATGACAAAGCGTCCTTCGCCGTTGGCGGATCTGGCTGGCCGGCACCGTTGCCTGGCCGCTATGGAGCACCGCGCGGAGCGAATTGCGTCGCCTGTTCAGGGCTTTACCCGGCGTGTCCTGCGGCCGATCTGCCGGTGCTGATGGCGCACTGCCAGGTGGGCCAGTTGGGTTGCCGCCGAGTGCAACCTTCCGAAAGCCGGACGGCAGTTCAACTCGGAGACTCCGGATGAAATCAACGCAAGCGTCGAGAATGCCATTGCGCCGGGGCGAGATAACGCGGTTCCACGCGATCGTCGTGGCGTTCCTGCAGGGAACCCGGCGGCATGACGAGCCCGACCTCGCCCGCACGCCTGGGCGTACGGCACGGGCTGCACTGCTCGCGGCCGGCCTCGCCGCGCTGTGCTGCACGTCCGACGCCTTGGCACAGGCGCCGCGGCAGCCGGCGGCGCCGCACGCCCGCGTCGACCTGCAAAGCCTGCATCCGATCGTCGCTGACGTGTTGCCGGCCGTGGTCAATGTCGCGGTCGTCCTGCAACCCGGAACTGCGCCGGAGCAGGAGCAATCTGCCGCGCCCGGCCCGGGCCAAGGCACGCCCCAGACGCCGTTCGATGAGTTCCTGCGCCGGTTCTTCGGCGACCCAGGCTCGTCGACGGCGCCCGGCGTCGTGCGCATGGCGCTGGGCTCGGGCTTCATCATCGACGCCGCTGGCTACATCGTCACCAACAATCACGTCGTCGAACAGGCGAAGAGCGTGACCGTCGTGTTCCAGGACAACACACGCCACCCCGCCAAAATCATCGGCCGCGATCCGCGGTCGGACCTTGCGCTGCTGAAGATCGAGCCCGATGGGGCGCTGCCTTACGTCGAATGGGGCGACAGTGAGACGGTGCAGGTCGGCGATTGGGTGATGGCCGTCGGCAATCCGTTCGGCCTCGGCGGCACGGTGACGGCGGGGATCATCTCCGCGCGCGGGCGTGATATCCAATCGGGGCCCTATGACGACTTCCTGCAGATCGACGCGCCGATCAACCGGGGCAATTCCGGCGGCCCGACCTTCGACATGGGCGGACGGGTGATCGGGATCAACACCGCGATCTACTCGCCAAGCGGCGGATCGGTCGGGATCGGCTTCGACATCCCGGCAAGCCTTGCGAAGCCGGTCATCGATCAACTGCGGGCACATGGCCAGGTCGAGCGCGGCTGGCTCGGCGTGGAGGTCCAGCAGATCACGCCGGAGATCGCCAAGGGCCTGGGGCGCGACAACCAGAACGGCGCGCTGGTCACCGCGGTCACAGCCGACAGCCCGGCGGCCAAGGCCGGCGTGAAGCAAGGCGATGTTATCCTGAGCTTCAACGGCGACGAGATCGTTCTGCCGCGCGACCTGTCGATCGCGGTTGCCAAGGCGCCGGTCGACAAGCCGGCGACGCTGCACGATTGGCGCGACGGCAAGGAAATCGTGTTGCAGCCGATGATCGCCGAGCTGCCGCCGACTCAGACGGAATCGAGCGGGGCACAAACGCCGCCGCCCGCGGCGCAGCCGCCGAACGCGCTCGGCCTGAGAGTGGCGCCATTGACCAGCAATCTGCGTCGCCAACTGGGGATTCCGGGCAGCGTGAACGGCGCGGTCGTCATCAGCGTGGCGCCCGACAGCCCCGCAGCCGATCAGATTCAGCCCGGCGACGTCATCCAAGCGATCAACCAGCAACCAATCGCCAGCCCCGCGGATGCGGCTGCGCAACTGCAAAGCGCCGTAAAGTCAGGCAAAAAGGATATATTGATTCTGCTCAACCGACAGGGAAGCAACCTCTATGTCGGGCTGGCAATGGGCTGATACCGTCATTTGCCAGGCGACCCGCCGCGCGGCGCGCGACGTACGGCGAGCGTTGTCACCCTGTGTTCACCCGATCTCGAACATCCCTTCCACTTCGACCGCGGCGTCGGCCGGCAGGGCAGGGACGCCGATCGTGGTGCGCGCGTGGCGGCCTGCCTCGCCGAACACCGCCACCGCGAGGTCCGATGCGCCGTTCATCACCTGGGCATGCTGGGTGAATTCGGGCGGCGAGGCGATGAACGCGCCAAGCCGCACCACGCGTCTGACCCGATCCAGGTCGCCGTCGCACGCGGCCTTCAAATGCACCAGAACGTTGATGAAACAAAGTCGTGCCGCCTCCTTGCCCTGCTCGAGCGACAGGTTCACGCCGACGCGGCCGGTGATGGCAACGACGCCGTCGCGCGCGGGCACCTGGCCGGAGACCACGACGAGGTTGCCGGTGACGACATACGGCACGTAATTGGCGATCGGCGCCATCGGCCGTGGCAGGGTGATGCCGATTTCCGCCAGCTTCGCTTCGATTCGGCCGGGCATTGGGGGCAACTCCTCAAAGGGGGTCCGGTGAGTCTTGCAATTCCCCCCCACGTCATTGCGAGGAGCGCAGCGACGAAGCAATCTCCCGCCCAGCGAGGCGCTGCTCCCCCGGCGGGAGATTGCTTCGTCGCTGCGCTCCTCGCAATG
>Ga0209415_10004463_pt1 | contig 25634 bp, 20 predicted proteins | sample PeaSoiSIISIP2007_FD_187696 | JGI IMG/M metagenome (GOLD analysis project Ga0209415, IMG submission 187696) | Peat soil microbial communities from Weissenstadt, Germany - SII-SIP-2007 (SPAdes) (version 2) | ecosystem: Environmental > Terrestrial > Soil > Wetlands > Peat | place: Germany... | reverse complement strand
GTCGGCGAGGTGCTGATCTTCTGCGCGACGCTGGTCGGCGCCGGCCTCGGCTTCCTGTGGTTCAACACCTACCCGGCACAGGTGTTCATGGGCGATGTCGGTGCACTGGCGCTTGGCGCAGCGCTGGGAACGGTGGCGGTCGTCGTGCGCCAGGAGATCGTGCTGTTCGTCATGGGCGGAGTGTTCGTGCTCGAGACGGTGTCGGTGATGCTGCAGGTCGCATCCTTCAAGCTGACCGGCAAGCGGATCTTCCGCATGGCACCCATCCATCATCACTTCGAGCTGCAGGGCTGGGCCGAGCCAAAGGTGATCGTGCGCTTCTGGATCATCACCGTGGTGCTCGTGCTGGCCGGGCTCGCGACCTTGAAGGTGCGCTGATGGCGCTGCGCCGCAATCTCGTGGTCGGGCTCGGCAAGACGGGCGTCTCCGCGGTCCGCTGGCTGCACGCGCGCGGCGAGGGGGTGGCGGTCACGGACTCGCGCCTCGCGCCGCCCGGGCTCGACGCGCTCGGCACGCTCGGCGGGTACTTTCCGCTGCATCTCGGCGGGTTCGACCTCGCGCTGCTGGATTCGACCGACCGCATCGTGCTGTCTCCCGGCGTGTCGCGGCATGAGCCACTGGTACGCGAAGCGCTCGCCCGCGGCATCACGGTGCTCGGCGACATCGAGCTTTTTGCACGCGTCAAGCAGGCACCGGCGGTGGCCATCACCGGCACCAACGGCAAGAGCACGGTGACGACGCTGATCGCCGAAATGGCGCGCGCCGCCGGGCGGCGGGTGCTGGCCGGGGGCAACCTGGGCGAGCCGGCGCTCGATCTGTTGTCCGCGCCGGTGCCGGAACTGTACGTGCTTGAGCTCTCGAGCTTCCAGCTCGAGTCCACCGACTCGCTCGAGCTCGTGGCCGCGGCGGTGCTGAACCTGACGCCGGACCACCTCGATCGCTACGGATCCCTCGACGAGTACGCCGCGGCCAAGGCGCGAATCTTTGCGCACGCCGCGACGGCGATCGTCAACCTCGACGATCCCCGCGTCGCCTCGCTGCCACGCGCTGGCCAGCGGCGGGTCGGCTTCAGCCTGACGCGGGCGGACGCCGACTGGGGCCTGGTGACCGCTGGCGGTGAAGCCTCGCTCTCCCGCGCGGGCGAGCCGCTGCTGCCGCTCCGGGAGCTGCGGCTCCCCGGCCGTCACAACGCCGCCAACGCGCTTGCCGCGCTCGCGGTCGGCGCCGTGGCGGGGCTGCCGCTCGCGCCGATGCTGGCCACGCTCCGCCATTTCGCGGGGCTGGCGCATCGCAGCGAGTGGGTCGCCGAACGGCGCGGGGTGCGATTCATAGACGACTCGAAAGGCACCAACGTCGGTGCGACCGTGGCGGCGGTCGAGGGCCTCGCGGGACCGCTGATCGTGATTGCCGGCGGCGATGGCAAAGGCCAGGACTTCGCCCCCCTCGCCGCCGCGTTTCGCGGCAAGGTGCGCCATGCGGTGCTGATCGGGCACGATCGCGAGCAGCTCGCGCGGGCGCTTGCCGGCGCCTGCAGCACCGAGTTCGCTCACGACATGGACGCCGCGGTCGCCGCCGCCGCCCGCGCGGCCGTGCCTGGCGATTGCGTGCTGCTGTCACCGGCCTGCGCGAGCCTCGACATGTTTCGCGATTACGCCCACCGCGGCGAGATGTTCGCGGCCGCCGCGCGGAGCCTCGACGCATGAGCGCGTTCGCCCCCGCGCTCCGCACCGCCGCACGCTCGCGCCTGACGCTCGATTGGCAGGTGATTGGCTTGACCTCGGCGCTGGTGCTGCTCGGGCTGGTGATGGTCACGTCCTCCTCGATCACGGTCGCGGCCCGCGACGGCGACCCGTTCTTCTTCCTCGAGCGCCAGCTGCTGTTCGCGCTGGTCGGCACGGGCTGCGCGGCCGTTGCCGTCCGGGTTCCGACCGCGACGTGGGAACGGCTAAGCTTCCTGCTGCTGGTCGTCTCGATCGTGCTGCTCGTGTTGGTGCTCGTGCCGGGCATCGGTCATGCCGTCAACGGCAGCCGGCGCTGGCTGCGGCTCGCGGGCCTGAACTTCCAGGCCTCCGAGGGCGCGCGCGTGCTGCTGCTCATCTATCTGTGCAGCTACCTCGTGCGTCGCGAACAGGAAGTGCGTGACAGCGTGATCGGCTTCCTCAAACCGCTCGGCGTGCTCGCGGTCGCCGCACTGCTGCTGCTGGTGGAGCCCGACTTTGGCTCGGGCGTGGTGCTGCTGACGACCGGCATTGGCGTGCTGTTCCTCGCCGGCGTGCGGCTGCGCCAGTTCCTCGCGCTGTGCGGGGTCGCGCTGGTCGCCTTCGCGGCCATCGCTGTGTCGAGCGCCTACCGCGTCAAACGCCTGACGGCGTTTCTCGACCCGTGGGCGGATCCGTTCGATACCGGTTTCCAGCTGACGCAGTCGCTGATCGCGATCGGGCGCGGCGAATGGTTCGGCGTCGGTCTCGGCGCGAGCATCCTGAAACTCCTGTACCTGCCGGAGGCGCACACCGATTTCGTGTTTGCGGTGCTCGCCGAGGAGCTCGGCTTCGTCGGCATCGTGCTGGTCGTGGCGCTCGTGATCGCGCTCGTCTACCGCTCGCTGATGATTGCGCGGGCGGCGGCCGAGGCGGGTCTCAAATTCCAGTCGTATCTCGCGGCGGCGTTCGGCATCTGGCTCGGCCTGCAGGCGTTCATCAACATGGGCGTGAACATGGGGCTGCTGCCGACCAAGGGACTGACGCTGCCGCTGCTGTCCTACGGTCGTTCGAGTCTGGTCGTGACGCTCGGCTGGATCGGCATCCTGCTGCGCGTCCACCACGAGACGATGAACACGAAGTCGGTCGCGTTGCGAGGCACGGCCCGATGACGACCGTGCTGATCATGGCTGGCGGCACGGGCGGTCACGTGTTCCCGGCACTGACGGTTGCCGAGGTGCTGCGCGCGCGAGCCTGCCAGGTCGTGTGGCTTGGCACGCGTCGCGGCATTGAGGCGCGACTCGTGCCGCAAGCCGGCATACCAATTGAATGGATCCGCGTCGCAGGACTGCGCGGCAAGGGACTGTTGAGCTGGTTGGGCGCGCCGTTTCGCCTGTCGCTCGCGCTCGGTGATGCACTACGCGCGGTGCGGAAGTGCCGGCCGGACGTGGTACTCGGCCTCGGTGGTTTCGTCGCTGGCCCCGGCGGCCTGGCGGCGCGCTTGCTCGGGCGGCCACTCGTCATTCACGAACAGAACGCGGTCGCCGGATTCACCAATCGCCTTCTGGCGCGCATCGCCGCGACCGTCGCCGAGGCTTTCCCTGGCAGCTTCGCGCCCGCCGTCGGCGCGATCGCAATCGGCAACCCGGTGCGCCCGGCGATCGAGACGCTGCCCGCCCGCAGCACCACGCCGCGGCCGTGCAGGCACCTGCTCGTCGTCGGCGGCAGCCAGGGGGCAGCCGCCCTTAACCGCATCGTGCCGCCGGCACTCGCGCTGCTCGGCCCCGCCGAGCGTCCGCAGGTGCTGCACCAGGCCGGTCGCGAGCGGCGCGACCAGGTTGCCACGGCCTACGCAGCCGCCGGGGTCGCGGCCGAGGTGCGCGAGTTCATCGACGACATGGCCGAGGCCTACGCATGGGCCGACCTCGCGGTGTGCCGCAGCGGCGCGCTGACAGTCGCCGAGCTCGCGGCAGCCGGCGTGCCGGGGCTGCTGGTGCCGTTCCCGGCCGCGGTCGACGACCACCAGACCGCCAACGCCATGTTCCTCACCAGCCGCGGCGCTGCGGTACTGCTGCCGGAGGCGACGCTGACGCCAGAGCGCCTCGCCGCCGAACTGAGCACGCTGACCGGCCCGGATCCGCGGCGACGCGAGGCGATGGCCGAGGCGGCGCGCCGCGCCGCGATGCCCGGCGCCGCCGGTCGGCTCGCGGACCTGTGCCTTGCAGCGGCCGGGGCGCGCGCATGAGCGCTCGCATGCACCGGATACAGCGGATTCACTTCGTCGGCATCGGCGGCAGCGGCATGGGCGGCATCGCAGAGGTGCTGCTCAATCTCGGCTACAGCGTCCAGGGCACGGACTTGAAGCCGAATGCCGTCACGCGCCGGCTTGCCTCGCTCGGCGCACAAGTGACCATCGGCCATGCGCCGGAGCACATCGCCGGCGCCAACGTGGTCGTCGTCTCGAGCGCGGTGGGCGCGGACAATCCCGAGGTCGTTGCCGCGTTCGCGGCGCGGATTCCGGTCGTGCAGCGCGCCGAGATGCTCGCCGAGCTGATGCGCTTCCGGATCGGCATCGCCATCGCCGGTACGCACGGCAAGACCACGACCACGAGCCTCGTCGCGAGCATCCTCGCGGAGGGCGGCGAAGATCCGACCTTCGTGATCGGCGGACGCCTGAAGAGCGCCGCGAGCAACGCGCGGCTTGGCACCGGCCGCTACCTGGTCGCCGAGGCGGACGAAAGTGACGCCTCGTTCCTGCACCTGCAGCCGATGGCAGCGGTCATCACCAATATCGACAACGATCACCTGGTCACCCACGGCGGCGACTTCGAGAAACTAAAACAGAGCTTCGTCGACTTTCTGCACAACCTGCCTTTCTACGGCTTCGCCGTCGTGTGCCTCGACGATCCGCAGGTGCGCTCGATCCTGCCGGGCATCGCCCGACCGGTCCTGACCTACGGCTTCGACGCGGCGGCCGATGTGCACGCCACCGGCGTCGAACGCCACGGCCCGACGTCGCGGTTCGACGTGGTCAGGCGCGACCGCGCCGCGCCGCTCGCGATCACGCTCAGACTTCCAGGGCGTCACAACGTGCTGAACGCGCTTGCCGCGGTGAGCGTCGCGACCGAGTTCGGTATTCCGGATGCCGCGATCCAGCGCGCTCTGGCGCAGTTTCAGGGGATCGACCGGCGCCTGCAGGTCATTGCCGAGATCGCCGCCGCCGCCGGCCACGTCACGCTGATCGACGATTACGGCCACCACCCGACCGAGGTCGCCGCGACGCTCGAGGCGCTGCACCAGGGCTGGGCGGGTCGGCGCATCGTGCTCGCGTTCCAGCCGCACCGCTACACGCGCACGCGCGACCTGCTCGATGACTTCGGGGAGGTGCTGTCCACGGCCGACGTGCTGCTGGTCACCGACGTCTATCCGGCCGGTGAGGCGCCGATTGCCGACGCCGACGGCAGGGCGATCTGCCGCGCTGTGCGCACCCGCGGCCGCATCGAGCCGGTGTTCTGTGCGCGCCCCGAGGATCTGGCCGCGGCCCTCGCGCCGTTGCTGCACGATGGCGACGTACTGGTGACGATGGGTGCAGGCAACATCGGCGCAGTCGCCCACGAGTTGCCGCAGCGGCTCGCCGCCGGAGCGCGGCCATGAGCGCCGTGCGCGAGTTCGCGATCCCGGTGGAGTTCCTGCCGCACGTGCGCTTCGCCGAGCCCCTGGCCCGGCATACCTCCTGGCACGTCGGCGGTCCGGCGGACGTCTTCTACGAGCCGACGAACGCGGAGGAGCTTGCGCGCTTCCTCCGGGCGCTGCCGGCGCACGTTCCGTGCCACCTGCTCGGGCTTGGCTCGAACGTACTGGTGCGCGACGGCGGGCTGCGCGGCGTGGTGATCTCGCTGCATCCGGGTTTCGACCGGCTCGAGCGCGCCGGCGCCACCCGCGTGCACGCCGACGCAGGGGTGGCCTGCGCGCGGGTCGCACGGCAGTGCGTCGAGTGGTTGCTCGGGCCGGCGGAGTTCCTCGCCGGCATCCCCGGGACCGTCGGTGGGGCGCTGGCGATGAATGCCGGCGCGTGGGGCGGCGAGACCTGGCCGCACGTCGCGGAGGCCGATGTCATCGATCGCAGCGGAGCGCGACGCACGCGCGCGGCCGGCGAGTACCGGTGGGGTTACCGGCAGGTCGAGGCGCCGGCACCCGGTGAGTGGTTCCTCGCGGCGCGCTTCGAGTTCGCCCCGCAGCCGCTCGCGAGCACCGACCGAATCCGGGCGCTGCTGCTCAAGCGCCGCGAGACGCAGCCGATCGGCGAGTGGAGCGGCGGATCGACGTTCACCAATCCCGCTGGCCAGCACGCGGCGCAGCTGATCGAGACTGCCGGGCTCAAGGGCTACCGCGTCGGCGGCGCGGTCGTGTCGACCAAGCACGCCAACTTCCTGATCAACGAGGGCACCGCGACGGCGGACGACATCGAGCGGTTGATGGGCCACGTCCAGGCGGAGGTCGAGCGCCGGCACGGCGTGCGGCTCGCGCCCGAAGTACGGGTCGTCGGGGAGCGCGCATGACGAGCCGCCTGTCCACGGGAACCGGTGCGGGCATCACTGCCGCGGACGTCGGCCGGGTCGCCGTGCTGTACGGGGGCACGAGCTCGGAACGCGAGGTGTCGCTCGACTCCGGCCGCAACGTGCTCGCGGCGCTGCGCCGGCGCGGCGTCGCGGCCGAGGGCGTGGACGGCATCGAGGCGCTGATTGCTGGTCTCACCGCCAGGCGTTACGACCGCGTTTTCAACATCATGCACGGCGGCGCCGGCGAGAACGGCGTCGTGCAGGGGCTGCTCGAAGCCTTGCGGGTGCCCTATACCGGCTCGCGCGTGCTCGGGGCCGCGCTGACCCTCGATAAGATCCGCACCAAGCAGGTGTGGCTGTCAGTCGGGCTGCCGACGCCGCGCTACGCGCGGCTGGCACCGGCCGGGGACGTGGCCAGCGCCGCGCGCAGCGTCGGCTTTCCGTTGATCGTCAAACCCTCGCTCGAAGGCTCGAGCGTCGGCGTGAGCCGGGTATTCGATGCGGGCCAGCTGCCGGCTGCGGTAGCGCTCGCGGCCCGCTATGCGGGGGAGCTGCTGATCGAAACGCTGATCGTGGGCGCGGAGTACACGGTCGGCGTGCTCGACGGCGTCGCGCTGCCGACGATCCGGATTGTGCCGGCCGGCGAGTACTACGACTACCACGCCAAGTACGTCGCCGAGGACACCCAGTATGTGTGTCCGGGGCTCGAGCCGGAGGCGGACGCCGCGATGCGCGCGCTCGCGCTCGCCGCCTTCGATACCGCAGGCGCCGCCGGCTGGGGACGCGTCGACCTGATGCGGGACGAGGCGGGACGCGACTGGCTGCTCGAAGTCAATACGACCCCGGGGATGACCAGTCACTCGCTGGTGCCCAAGGCCGCGCGGGTCGCCGGCATCGAGTTCGACGAACTCGTGTGGCGGATCCTGCAGACCAGCTGCGACGCGAGTCGCGGTGGGCGCTCGTGACCGTCCTCGCCGACATCCTGCCGCGCCGCGCGAAGAACCGGACGCGCGTCGAGACCACCCGGCGTTTGCGGCTGCCGGTGGTCGACTGGGCCCGCGCCGGCTCGATCGCCCTCGGTGTCGCGGCCGTCGCCGGGCTCGCCGGCCTGATCGGGTTTGCCCTTGACCGGCCGGTGCGGCGGGTCGACGTCGCCGGCAGCTTCCAGCGGGTCTCGCCACTCGAGGTCGAGGAGGTCGTGCGCCAGCGGATCCGCGGCGGCTTCGTGACCGCCAACCTCGATCAGCTGCAGCGCTCGATCGAGACGCTGCCATGGGTCGACCACGCGCGCGTGCAGCGGCGCTGGCCGGACGGCCTCGTCGTGCAGGTGGCCGAGCAGCTGGCCGTGGCGCGCTGGGGGGCCACCGGGCTGCTGAACGCTCGCGGCGAGCTGTTCCTCAAGGAGGCGCGCCACGTGCCACCGGAGCTGCCGCGGCTGGACGGACCGGACGGCGCCGAGCACCAGGTCGCCGACGTTTTCTTCCGGGTGCAGCCGCGCCTGCTCGAAGCCGGACTGCGCGTCAGCGCGCTGCGCCTCGATGCGCGCGGCGCCTGGGAAATCGATCTGGCGAATGGCGTGACGGTGCGCCTGGGCCGGCGTCAGTTCGAGGAGCGAATCGAGCGATTCTTCAAGGTTGGCGCGCCGGTCGTCGCGGGCCGCTCCAACGACATTGCGTTTCTCGACATGCGCTACTCAAACGGCTTTGCCGTCGGCTGGCGCACGCAGGGTGGGGTACAGGCGCGGCCCGCATCGCTCGATGAGACGCCGGGCAAGCTGAAACGGGACCAAGATGTCTAAGCGTATCGATCGAAATCTGATCGTCGGACTCGACATCGGCACCTCCAAGGTGGTGTCGCTGGTCGGCGAGCTGAAGTCCGACGGCGAGCTCGAGGTGATCGGCATCGGCTCGCATCCCTCGCGGGGACTGAAGCGCGGTGTCGTGGTCAATATCGACTCGACCGTGCAGTCGATCCAGCGGGCGGTCGAGCAGGCCGAGCTCATGGCCGGCGTCGAGATCAACGCCGTGTACACCGGCATCGCCGGCAGTCACGTCCGCAGCCTCAATTCGCACGGCATCGTCGCGATCAAGGACAAGGAAGTGACCCAGGGCGACGTCGCCCGGGTGATGGATGCCGCGCAGGCGGTCGCGCTGCCCGCCGACCAGCGGATCCTGCACGTGATCCCGCAGGAATTCATCATCGACAACCAGGAAGGCATCCGCGATCCGATCGGCATGTCGGGCATCCGGCTCGAGGCGCGCGTGCACATCGTCACCGGCGCCGAGAGCGCCGCGCAGAACATCGTCAAGTGCGTGCAGCGCTGCGGCCTCGAGGTCGAGGACATCGTGCTCGAACAATGGGCCTCGAGCTACGCGGTGTTGACGGACGATGAGAAGGATCTGGGCGTGTGCCTCGTCGATATCGGCGGCGGCACGACCGATCTCGCCGTGTTCTCGGGCGGTGCGCTCAGGCACACCGCCGTGATCCCGATCGCGGGCGATCAGGTGACGAATGACATCGCGGTCTCGATGCGTACGCCGACCCAGTACGCCGAGGACATCAAGATCCGCTACGCCTGCGCGCTCAGCCAGCTCGCGAACCCGGACGAGACGATCGAGGTGCCGAGCGTCGGCGACCGCCCGCCGCGGCGCCTCGCACGCCAGACGCTCGCGGAGATCGTCGAGCCACGCTACGAGGAGTTGTACAACCTGATCCGCGACGAGCTCAGGCGCTCGGGTTTCGAGGAAGCGATCGCGGCCGGCATCGTCATCACTGGTGGCAGCGCCAAGATGGAAGGGGCCGTCGAGCTCGCGGAAGAAGTGTTCCACGTGCCGGTGCGGCTCGGAATTCCCCATGGCGTCGTCGGGCTCGCCGACGTCGTCAGAAATCCCATCCACGCAACTGGCGTGGGCCTGTTGCAGTACGCCCGTGCGCAATCCGTGCTGGCCGGCGACACCAAGCCGCTCGGCGCCAATGTCCGCAACGTCTTTGATCGGATGAAGTCCTGGTTCCAGGGTTCTTTTTGATTCACTCGAAGGAGACACACATGTTCGAACTGATGGATGCCTACAGCCAGAGCGCGGTCATCAAGGTGCTCGGCGTCGGAGGTGCTGGCTGCAACGCCGTCGATCACATGCTGCTGGTCGGCATCGAGGGCGTGGATTTCGTCTGCCTCAACACCGACGCGCAGGTCCTCAAGAAGTCCAAGGCGAAGACGACCCTGCAGATCGGCACGAACATCACCAAGGGCCTTGGCGCCGGCGCCGATCCCGAGGTGGGCCGCCAGGCGGCGATGGAGGACCGCGATCGTGTGATCGAGTTGATCGAGGGCTGCGACATGCTGTTCATCACCGCCGGCATGGGCGGCGGCACCGGCACGGGCGCGGCACCCGTGGTCGCGCAGGTGGCCAAGGAGCTCGGCATCCTGACCGTCGCGGTCGTCACCAAGCCCTTCACGATGGAGGGCCACAAGCGCATGGCCATCGCCGAGCAGGGCATCAGCGAGCTGGGCAAGTTCGTCGATTCGCTGATCACGATCCCGAACCAGAAGCTGCTGTCGGTGCTGGGTCCCAAGACGCGCCTTCTCGATGCGTTCACCTCCGCCAACGGCGTGCTGCAAGGCGCGGTGCAGGGTATCGCGGAGCTGATCACGCGGCCCGGGCTCATCAACGTCGATTTCGCCGATGTGCGCACGGTGATGAGCGAGACCGGCATGGCGATGATGGGCACCGGGCGCGCGACCGGCGAGGACCGTGCGCGCCTCGCGGCCGAGATGGCCGTATCGAGCCCGCTGCTCGAGGACATCAACCTCGCCGGCGCCCAGGGCATCCTCGTCAACATCACCGCCGGCATGGACATGGCGATCGGTGAGTTCGAGGAGGTCGGCAACACCGTCAAGCAGTTTGCCAGCGACGACGCCACGGTCGTGATCGGCACCGTCATCGAGCCCGACATGCAGGAGGAGCTGCGTGTGACGGTCGTCGCGACCGGCCTCAACCGCTCCGCACCGCGCCTCGCCCAGGCGGCCGCGGCCATGGTGCGCGCCGAGCCCACGATGCGGATGGTCCGGAAGCCGGGGGCGGGGTCCCCGACGCCCGACTACTCGCAGCTCGAGCGGCCGGCGATTCAGCGCAAGAGCGCGGTCGGCGACGGGCTCAGGCCCGAAATCGACGGCGACGAGGTGCTCGATATCCCGGCGTTCTTGCGCCGGCAGGCCGACTGATGCCCGGGGTGGCGGGCCGGTCGACGGCCCGGCCGCGTTCCAGCAGGGAGGAACTATGCGTGACGAACGACGTCTGAATGCGCTCGCCAGAGGCCGGCTCCGCGCCCAGCGGGGGGCGGAGCCTCGCGTGCAGGCGCCCGGCGACCCGCCGCGGACCGAGCGGCGTGTCACCCAATGCGGTCAAAGACTTGTCGCGGTTTTCAAGCCTGTGCTAGGGTGCTGAGTCCCTGCCGCGGGGCAGGGGCGGAACGACCTCACGCGACTCCCGAATGTTGAACCAGCGCACGCTCAAAAACACAATCCGCGCCACGGGCATCGGCCTGCATTCGGGGCGCAAGGTGTTCATGACGCTGCGCCCGGCGCCGCCCAACACGGGAATCGTGTTTCGGCGCGTCGACCTGCGCGAGCCCGTCGACATCGAAGCGCGCGCCGAGAACGTCGGCGACACGACGCTCGGCACCACGCTCGTCAATGGCGAAGTCCGCGTGTCGACGGTCGAGCACCTGCTGTCGGCGTTCGCCGGCCTTGGCATCGACAACGCCTTCGTCGAGGTCAGCGCGGTCGAGGTTCCGATCATGGACGGCAGCGCCGGACCCTTCGTGTTCCTGCTGCAGTCCGCGGGCATCGAGGAACAGAACCTGCCGAAACGCTTCGTGCGCATTCGCAAGTCCGTCGAGGTCCGCGACGGGGACAAGTGGGCGCGCTTTGATCCGTTCAACGGATTCAAGGTCAATTTTGAGATCGAGTTCGACCATCCGACGTTCCGGCGCCATACGCAGCGCGCATCGATGGATTTCTCGACGACCTCGTTCCTCAGGGAAGTCAGTCGCGCCCGTACGTTCGGGTTCATGCGCGACCTCGAGGGGCTCAGGGCGCGCAATCTCGCGCTCGGCGGCACGCTCGACAATGCCATCGTGCTCGATGACTTCCGGGTCCTCAACGAGGACGGGCTGCGGTACGAGGACGAGTTCGTCAAGCACAAGATCCTCGATGCGATCGGCGACCTGTACCTGCTCGGCCACAGCCTGATCGGCGAGTTCAGCGGCTACAAGTCGGGCCACGCCCTGAACAACCGGCTGCTGCGCGCCCTGATCGCAGATGCCTCGGCGTGGGAGGAAGTGACCTTCCGCGATCGCAGCGAGGCGCCGATCTCCTTCGTCACGGCCGCCGCGATCGGCGCCTGAGCCGCCCCTCCGGGCCGCTCACCGCGGTCGCGGGCGCGGCCGCACCCGGACGATGACCCGCGCGACCCGCTTGCCGAGAGCGGTCGAGACCCGCGGCGCGAGCTCGGGCAGCGCATAGCGCAGCCGGCTCGCCCAGCCGCCGCTGTCGATCACCAGGGTTAGTACGCCCTCCTCAGCGAGCGAGGCTCCCCAGACGTGCCCCGCCGCCTCCGTGGGCAGGGCATGCTGCACCGCAGCAAGCGCCTCGGTCGCGGCGTCAGCCCCGCGCTTCAGCCGTTCGAGTTTTGCTTTACCTTGGGCCAGTAACTCGCTGACGGCGGTTGGTTTTCGCGTTTTCAAGGGCCGCTCTGCATCCCAAAATCGTACAAAAGTGGTTGTTGCGCCAAGGGTTTTTGTTGCATAGTTCCCTTCGCTGTACAAGGGCAAACCCGCTGAAAGGCGGGGACGCAAAGCCACCGGTCTAACGCGAGAGCTATGACAGCGGGGTTACCAGTCATGAACACCACGCGGGCCGTGCAGGGTGGGGGAACGCAATCGATTGCCATTGGCGGCGACGCCCCGGCCAGCGAGGCAGTCGTGACGGGTGGGTTGCGCGGGCAGCCGGCCCGGCCCCACGCCCGGGCGACGAGGCGGTCCCGGGTGAGGTGGAACGGGGAGTATTTCCCGGGCGAGGGGCTGGTTCGCCGATGGCTCAGGCCGTCGGCCCGGGGGGCCAGTCAGTGCCGGGTTGGGGTGTGCGTGGAGCAACGGCCTTGAATATCATCGTTTTCAGCCGCGACCAAGGTCGTGCGCGGCAGTTCGACCTGCGCTCGCCGGTGTTCCTCGGGGCATCCGTCGGACTGCTGTTGCTGCTGCTCGGCGGAGTGTTTGCCGCCGGGTCCTGGGTCGGCGCGCGGTGGACCGAGAGCCAGCCGGCCCGCCAGTTTGCGCACTGGTCTGCCGAGCTCGGCAAGCAGCGCGAGCAGATCGAGGCGGCCCGCGCAGTCGTGCACCAGAACATCGATGCCCTCGCGATGCGGGTCGGCCAGATGAATGCCCACGTGATCCGACTCGACGCCCTTGGCAAGCGGCTCACGGCGATGGCCAATCTCAATAAGGGCGAGTTCGACTTCGACAGGACTCCGCCTGTCGGGGGGGTCGACGAGACCGCGGGGTCCGGTCTGCCGGCGAGCGCCCCGGTGCTGACGGACATGCTCGACCGGCTCTCCGACCAGGTCGCCGATCGCGAACGCCAACTGGGCGCGCTCGAGAATGTGATCCTGACGCGTGAGCTGCGGCGCGACGTCTATCCGCAGGGCCGTCCCGTGCTCGCCGGGTTCATCTCCTCGTTCTTCGGCCAGCGCTTGGATCCCTTCACCGGCTATACCGCCTTCCACGCCGGGGTCGACTTCGCCGGCGAGGCCGGGGCCGAGGTCGTGTCGGTTGCGACCGGCATCGTGACTTGGTCCGGGGAGCGCTACGGCTATGGAAACCTCGTCGAGGTCAACCATGGCAACGGCTACGTGACCCGTTACGCCCATAACTCGGTGCTGCTCGTGAAAGCCGGTGACACGGTCCAGAAGGGTCAGGTTCTGTCGCTGATGGGAAGCACCGGCCACTCGACCGGGCCGCACCTGCATTTCGAGGTGCTGAGAAACGGTAACCCGGTCGACCCGATGGCCTTTATTAACGAGAATGCGGCTCCGCTTCTCAAGGGTGGCCGTTGAACGGCTGGTCTGCGGCCCCCATCTGAGGGGCCGGGTCGCGCGTTCCACCCGTTCCCGACCGCGGTCGGGGCCCGCCGGCCACCGGCGGGTAATGGCGACCACTCCTTAGTACAATGCGCGACTTTTCCGCGTCAGGACGGGCCGTGAGACGCCCGGCCCCGAAGGACCTCGACCCGTGCTCAAGCTTCTGACAGCGATTTTCGGCAGCCGCAACCAGCGCCTGCTGCGCGAGTACTCGAAGCTCGTGACGACCACCAATGCGGTCGATGAGCGCATGACGGCACTGCCCGACGCGGCGTTCCCCGGCGTGACGGCGGCGCTGCGCGAGCGCCTCGCCAAGGGCGAGACCCTGAACGATGTGTTGCCGGAGGCCTTCGCTGCGGCACGCGAGGCGGCGCGGCGCACCATTGGGCTGCGGCACTTCGACGTGCAGCTGGTCGGCGGCATCGCGCTGCACGAGGGGAAAATCGCCGAGATGCGCACCGGCGAGGGCAAGACGCTGGTCGCGACGCTGCCGGTGTACCTGAACGCACTGCCCGGAAAGGGCACGCACGTGGTGACCGTCAACGAGTACCTCGCCGGTCGCGACGCCGAGTGGATGGGCCCGGTCTACAAGTTCCTGGGGCTGACGGTCGGCGTGATCCGGGCCGGCCAGAGCCAGGAGGAGAAGCGTGCCGCGTACGCCTGCGACATCACCTACGGCACCAACAATGAGTACGGCTTCGACTACCTGCGCGACAACCTGGCGTTCCGGCTCGAGGACCGCGTGCAGCGCTCGCTCGAGTTCGCGATCGTCGACGAGGTCGACTCGATCCTGATCGACGAGGCGCGCACTCCGCTCATCATCTCGGGACCGGCCGAGGAAAGCACCGAGCTCTACCTCAAGATCAACGCGCTCGTACCGCGCCTGAAGCCCGCCACCGGCGAGGAGGCGAATGACGGCGACTACTGGGTCGACGAGAAGCAGAAGCAGTCGCACCTGACCGAGGCCGGGCACGAGCGCGTCGAGGAGCTGATGGCGTCCTCGGGCCTGCTGCGCGAGGGCGAGAGCCTGTACGACGCGGCCAACATCCGCCTGATGCACCACCTGAGCGCGGCGCTGCGCGCCCATTCGATCTACCGCAAGGATGTCGAGTACATCGTCCGCAACGGCGAGGTCATCATCGTCGACGAGTTCACCGGACGGACGATGCCTGGCCGCCGCTGGTCCGACGGTCTGCACCAGGCGGTCGAGGCCAAGGAACAGGTCCAGGTCCGCGAAGAGAACCAGACCATCGCCTCGATCACCTTTCAGAATTACTTCCGGATGTACCGCAAGCTCGCCGGCATGACCGGCACGGCCGACACGGAGGCCTACGAGTTCCAGCAGATCTACGGGCTCGAGGTCGTCGTGATCCCGACCCACCGCCCGATGATCCGCAAGGACATGTCGGACCTCGTGTACCTGACGCAGAAGGACAAGTTCGAGGCGATCATCGAGGACATCCGCGACTGCCTCGCGCGCCAGCAGCCGGTGCTGGTCGGCACCACCTCGATCGAGACCTCGGAGCTGCTGTCCAAGGCGCTGACCAAGGAAAGCATCGTCCACCAGGTGCTGAACGCCAAGCAGCACGACCGCGAGGCGCAGATCGTCGCCCAGGCCGGCCGGCCCGCGGCGGTGACGATCGCGACCAACATGGCCGGCCGGGGCACGGACATCGTGCTCGGCGGCCGGCCCGACTCGCAGGCTCCGGGCGCACCGCCGCCCGATCCGGCGGCGGTCGAGCAGACCCGCTCCGAGTGGAACGCGCGCCACGAGAAGGTCATCGACGCCGGCGGCCTGCATATCGTCGGGACCGAGCGCCACGAGTCACGGCGCATCGACAATCAGCTGCGCGGCCGCTCCGGGCGCCAGGGCGATCCGGGCTCGTCCCGGTTCTACCTGTCGCTCGAAGACAACCTGATGCGCATCTTCGGCGACCCCACTCGGATGAAGGCGCTGCTGTCGCGCGTCGGCATGAAGGAAGGCGAGGCGATCGAGAGCGGCATGCTGACGCGCCAGATCGAGCGCGCGCAGCGCAAGGTCGAGGCCTACAACTTCGACCTGCGCAAGAATCTGCTTGAGTACGACGACGTCGCCAACGACCAGCGCAAGGTCATCTACGGCCAGCGCAACGAGCTGATGGCGGCCGAGGACATCGCCGACACGATCCACGCGCTGCGCGCGGAGGTGGTCGCGACGCTGGTCGCACAGTTCGTGCCCGCAGAGAGCATCGAGGACCACTGGAACGTGCCCGGGCTCGAGGAAGCGGTCAAGCGGGATTTCGGGGTCACGATCGGTGTCAAGCAGTGGCTCGAGCAGGACCGCAGTCGCGGGCCGGCGGAGCTCGTGCCGCACATCACCGAGGTGCTGGATGCGGCCTACCAGGACAAGGAAGCCCTGGTCGGTGCCGCGGACCTCAGGCGCATCGAGCGCACGCTGATGCTGCAGATGGTGGACACGCACTGGCGCGAGCACCTGGCCGCGATGGACTACATGCGCCAGGGCATCTTCCTGCGCTCGTACGCGCAGAAGAATCCGAAGCAGGAGTACAAGCGCGAGGCCTTCGAGCTGTTTTCGGCGATGCTCGACCGCATCAAGTTCGACACCGTGACGCTGCTCGCGCGGCTGCAGATCCGCTCCGAGGCCGAGCTCGAGCGCGAAGAACAGGAGCGCCAGGCGCGGCTCGCACGGATGATGCAGTTCCAGCACGCACCGCCGCCACCGGTGGCCGTGGGCGGCGGACCCGCCGACGGCCAGGGACCGCTCGCGGACACCGCGGAGCCGGCACCGCCCGCGCCGGCCGTCACGCCGTTCCAGCGCGCGGAGCGCAAGGTCGGGCGCAATGAGCCGTGTCCGTGCGGCTCCGGCCGGAAATACAAGCATTGCCACGGCCAGTTGCAGGGTCAGGCCTGAGCGCTCGGGCGGTGAGCGAATGCGCGGAGCGGGCGGCGCCGCTGCTGCGCGTGGTGGCGGGCGCGCTGGTCGACGACCGTGGGCGCGTGCTGATCACCGAACGGCCCGCTGGCAAAGCATTCGCCGGTCGCTGGGAGTTTCCGGGCGGGAAACTTGCGAGCGGCGAAACGCCGCGCGCGGCGCTCGGGCGCGAACTCGCCGAGGAGCTCGGCATCGAGGTCGGCCGGGCTGAGCCGCTGCTCGCCGTCACGCACCGCTACCCGGCGGCTGCGGTCGCGGTGCAGATCGACTGCTGGCGTGTCGACTCATGGCGCGGCGAGCCGGCCGCCCTGGACAGCCAGCGTCTCAGATGGTGCACGCGCGAGGAACTCGCCGCGGCGGATATCCTCGAAGCCGACCGGCCGATCGTCACGGCGCTGCTGCTGCCACGCGTGTTCGTGCACCTCGAGGCGTCCGAGCCGCTCCTCGAGCAGGCAGCGACCGTGCCCGCAGGGCGGGAGCGCACCGCCTGGCTGGTGCACGTCCTGCCCGCCGACTCCGGCGTCACGCGGCGCCTCGCCGAGCGCGGGGATCAGGTGTTCCTCATCGATCCGCATGCGCCGCCGGCAGGCGGCGCCGGATGCCTGTACACCACGGCGCATCACTTCGCGCCCGCACCGAGCCGCCAGGCGCCCGCCGGACGGGTCGTGCACGGGGCCTCGGAGGCGCGCGCGGCGCAGGCGGCGGGGGCGGACTTCCTGGTCGTGCCGGATGGTCATCTGCCGCGCGCGGAGCTGCGCGGGATCGCCGCAGCGGGGCTCCCCTGGTACCTCGAGGCCGCTTCGCCCGCCGACGAGGCGGAACCGGCGCCGACCGGCCGGCTGCAGTGGCGGGCCGCCGCTGGCGCGCGCCTCTGATCCGGAGCTGCTGTGCGAGGCTACTCGAGCGTCGCGAGCTTCAGGTCCGCGCGCTCGCTCGCCACCGCGGCGATGATCAGCCCACCTTGGGGCGCCGCCGCCATGCCCGAACCAGGCAGCAGCCCTGCAAGCGCGCGGACCCGGGTCACGCGGTCGTCGGCGATCGAGTAGCGGGCGAGCTCGGCAGGCCCGCCGTCCGCGCGCGCGACGAACCAGACGGCGTCGGCCGTCACCTCCCAGTTGCACCAGTCGGCAGGCGAAAGATCTGCGGTGACCAGCGTCTCATCGCCACCGGGCTCGCGATTGCGCCGCCACAGCCCGCGGCGGTCGGGCCGGACGTAGTAGAGCGCATCGCCGTCGCGCGACTCGAGTGCCGCGAACCCGCCCTCAGTCGTCAGCGCCTCGGCCGTGCCGGCCTCTGGCCAGCTGCGCCGCCACACCTGCCACACCCCCGAGCGTGCCGTCGCGTAGTAGAGCCAGCGCCCGTCGCGCGAGAAGCTCGGTGCACGGCTCGCACCATCGTCGCTCAGGCGCTCGATGCGGCCGTCGGCGACCGTCACGGTCCACAGGTCGAATCGCCCGGCGCGGGCGCCGGCGAAGGCGATCACGCGCCCGTCGGGCGACCAGCGCGGGCTCTCCAGATAATCGAGATCGGCATGGGTGAGCATCCGCGGCTCGCCGTCCGTCAATGCGGCGATCCACAGCTGGTCGCGGCCGCTCCGGTTCGACACGAACACGAGTTCGCGGCCGTCGGCCGACACCTGCGGCTGGCGCTTGAGCGCGACGCCACCCGGCCGCACGTCCGCCACCGCGGCGGTGGCCTCGCTCGGAACGCGCACGAGCCGCGTCGTCAGCTGCCACTCCTCGAAGGCGAGTGAGCGACCGTCGTTCGAGATCGCCGGTGCGCGCACCTCGTTCGGTGTGGCAAGCAGCAGCTCCGGCGGCCGGCCGTCGAGTCGCGAGCGCCACAGCGCCATCCTGCCGCCGCGCGGCGAGGCGAATACCACCGAATAGCTGCCGCCGTCCCAGGCGGCGCCGGCCAGCGGCCAGCCGTCGCGCGTGATCTTCTCGACCGCAATCCCGCCGAGCTCGAGCAGCGACAAATCCGCGACTCCGACCGCATGCGAGCGCACAAAAGCGAGACGCCGGCCGCTCGGCGACAGCACCGGCTGCGTATCGCCCGGCATGCCGACCACCGGGTTCGTGACGCCCGACAGGCGCAAGCTATCCATGTTCTGCGACACGAGCTGCCGCGACAGCAGCGCGTCCGCGCGGTGCGAGTAGATCAGCGCGGCGCCATCCCGCGTCCAGGTCACGGGCCCCGCGGCGCCGAAATCGCAGTCGCCGACGCGACGCTCGCCACTTCCGTCGGGGACGATCACGTACACCGCGCATCCCACCGGCGTGATCCGCTCGAAGGCGATGCGGGTGCCGCTCGGCGACCAGGCCGGGTACTCATCGCTGCCCTCGCCCTTGGTCAGCGGCCGCCAGCTGCCTCCCGCCACGGGCCGCACGACGAGGTGTGCGCTGTTCCCGTCAGCGCCGCGCCAGCTGTAGACGACCTGCCGGCCATCCGGCGAGAAGCTCGGGTTGCGCTTGTCGCCCGGTTCGGTCGCGAACGGTGCGACGTGCACGACCGTGCCGTAGCTGACGACGTGGCCGCGGTCGATGAGTGCGACGAAGCCGGCGGCGAGCCCCAGAACGATGAGCGAGGCGAGGCCGATCGCCAGCCAGTGGCGCTTGGCCCGGCGCGCCCAGGCTTCGATGGCGCCGGGCTCATCGCGCAGCTGTTGGAAGTCCGCGGCCTTCGGGCCCCTTCCGGGCACCGGATCGCCGATCTCGAGGACGTAGGCATCGCCAGGCGCGTTGATCAGGCGCACCGCGCCATCCTCGGAGAACGCGCGCCGCAGGAATCCGAGGCTGCGCTTGAGCTTGGGCTGCTGCTCCTCGATCCCGCCGGGGCCGAATACCCGCGCGGCGAGCTGATCGCGGTTGACGCCGCCCGGTGGTCGCTCGGCGAGGATCAGCAGAACGAGCAGCGTCGGCATGTCGAGCGCGACGATGCGATCGGCGCGCGTCATGCGGCCGAGCGCGGGTCGCACGCGCCAGGTGCCGAGATCGAAGTCGGGGACGACGTGCGGATCGGGCGGCGGAGCCACCGGGCCGACCGGTTTGCGGACGGGCCGGCCGAACGCCTTGCGCCGGCCGAGTTCCAGATAGCCAGGTCGTTTCATTGCGGCCGCGCTGGGAGTTGGGTGCGCCGGGCCGCGCGCCTGCGGCAGACGGTCCGCGTCGTGGGGCGGGCGACTAGCCAAGCAGCGGGCCCCGGCAGGGGCGCGCTGCGCGGGCCCGCCGCCGGGAGCTCCGGGTCAGGCATGGCGCATCGGTTCCAGCGGTTTGCCAAAGTCTAGCAGACCATCCGGCGCGGCTGAGGTTCCATCGCCGGCGCCGGGACGGCGCCGCCATCCGGGGCGATCGCGCACCGCGCGGGCCGCCGCCGCCGGTCTCAGGCCCGGGCGCTCGGTCGGGAGTTGATCGCTCCGTACCAGCGTCTCAGGTTCGGCTGCGCGTCCGCGATCCTGAGGTTCGAGGGCTTGCCGAAGTCGACGCTGGTGAATGCGACGACGTCGGCCATGCTGAAGGTATCGCGCGCGATGAACTCGCGCCCTTCGAGGGCGCGGTCGAGCGCCGCGTAGGCCTCGAGCACGGCCGCGCGCTGGATCTCGGCCCACTCCGGGACCTGCTTGAGGCGCGTCGCCCAGAACGGATGGGTGTGGCGGAACACGTGCGTCGTCGGCACATACAGGCGGAACATCAGGCGGTCGATCCAGCCGTTGATCGCGGCCCGCTCGCGCGGCGTGCGGCCGAACAGGTCGGGTTGCGGGTGCTCCTCCTCGAGCCAGCGGCAGATCGCGATGGACTCGGTGAGATGCGTGCCATCCGCGAGCGCGAGTGCCGGCAGTTCGCCGAGCGGATTCACGGCGAGGTACTCGCGGCTGCGGTGCTCGCCGGCGGCGATGTCGACCTCGACGAGCTCGATCGCCAGGCCCTTCTCGGCGGCGTACATCCGCACCCGGCGCGGGCTCGGCGCGAACTTGCTGGAATACAGCTTCACGACCCCTCGTCCGGCGGCGGCCCATCGGGGTCCGCGACTGCCTCCTCGCCCGGAATCGCATGGCGCTCGCTGAGCCAGGCGCCGAGATCCAGCAGCCGGCAGCGCTCGCTGCAGAACGGCCGCCACGGATTGGCCGGCACGGCGGGAATCTGGCGCCCGCACTGCGGGCATCTGGATCGCGAGACGGTCACGGCCGCGGCAGGCTCAGCTGCAGCAGGTCAGCACGAACGACACGTCACCCGGCGCCTGCACCGGACGTTTGTCGGCGTCGACCCAGCTGAGGAAGCGGATGCTGCAGCGGTGGTGGCTGCCGCTGATCTCCGGATACAGATCGCCCTCGCCCGGCAGCGTGATCCGCAGCAGTTGGATCGGCGCGTCGCGCTCGAACACGATCTGATAGGTGCCCCCGACGGCGACCTCGCGCCGCGGCCGGGCGTTCTCGCGCGTCACCCACAGCAGGTCCGCCACGCTCTCGCACAGTGGCCGCAGCGTCCCGAGCCAGCTGTTGAAGTTGGCCTGGCGCGTCTCGGTCGGCAGGTTGAGCCAGTGAAAGTAGTCCGGCAGGTCGAACTCGCAGGTGCCGCCGGGGATAGTGCTGCGGTGCTTGATCGCCGCGAGGAACTCGCTGTCCCTTAAGCGCGCGAGTGCCGAGCTGCTGGTCGCCTGCAACTCGTCGCGCCGCTGCGTGAGGCGCGCGAGCACGGCGCGCAGCCGGGCGGTGTCGACCCCAGGCCGGCTCTGGAAGTCGCGCAGCACTGCCATCTGGCGCTCCAAATCCTTGAGCACATCGCCGCGCGCGTCGCCGCGCGCGGTGATCGCGAGGATCTCGAGCAGGCTCGCCACCGCCGCCCGGCTGCTCCAGGCCGCCGGCGTGTCGTTGTGATAGAGCGCCTGCTGGTAGAGGAACTCGAGGCGGAGAAACGTGCGCATCCGCTCGTTCAGCGGCTGCTCGAAGACCACGGTACGGCGCGCCGCGAGGGTGTCGGGCTCGGCAGGGGCCATCGGCTGCATGCCGCTATTCTGCGCGTCGCGAGATAAGGCCGTAAACAGCTCCGTTCGTCCGGGGCCGCGGCCCGCCGGCTCAGCAGCCCCGGACACGGCGGTCGCCGGAGAGCGACAGATAGCGCTGATGCAGCGTATCGACCGAGCGGTCGAGGTCCTCGAGCGAGCCGGTGTTGTCGATCCGGTCGTCCGCGATCGCGAGCCGCGCATCGCGCGGGGCCTGAGCGGTCAGCATCGCCGCGGCCCGCTCGGCCGTCTCGCCGTCGCGCGCCATCAGCCGGGCCTTCTGCAGCTCCGCGGGGCAGTCGACCACGAGCACGCGGTCGACCGAGGCCCGCTGCCCCGTCTCGGCGAGCAGCGGGATTGCGATCACCGCATACGGGGCGGTTACCGCCGCGGCCTCGGCCTCGATCGCACGGCGTATCGGCGGGTGCAGGATGGCCTCGAGTCGACGTCGGCGCTCGGGATCGGCGAACACGATGTCCCGCAGCCGTCGCCGGTCGAGCCCACCGTCCGGAAGAACGAGTCCCGGCCCGAACTCCGCAAGCACCGCCGCGAGCGCCGCCGTCCCCGGTGCCACGACGTCGCGGGCGATCCGGTCAGCGTCGATGACCGGCACGCCACGGCGTGCGAAAGCGCTCGCGACGGCCGTCTTGCCGCTCGCGATGCCGCCGGTGAGCCCGATGCGCAATGCGGCCATGGGCGGCTCAGCGGCCGAGCGACCACCACGGTGCGACGAGGGTCGGCGCCCACATCATCACGAGCCAGCCCGCCGCCGCGAGATACGGGCCGAACGGAATCGGCACGTCGCGGCCATGACGCCGCAGCACGATCAGCAGCACGCCGATCACCGCACCGGTCGCGGCCGAGAACAGGATCACCGGCAGCAGCATCTGCCAGCCGAGCCACGCGCCGAGCGCGGCGAGCAGCTTGAAGTCCCCGTAGCCCATACCCTCCTTGCCGGTCGCAAGCCGGAACAGCTGATAGACGCTCCACAGGCTCAGATAGCCAACCACGGCGCCGAGGACCGCGCTCCTCAGGTCGACCGGAATGGTCGCGGCCCCGCGCCCGAGGCACGCCGCGGCGACGAGGCCGGTCCACAACAGCGTCAGCGTGAGACTGTCGGGCAGCAGCTGCGTGTCGATGTCGATGCCGGTCATCGCGATCAGGTACCAGCTGACGAGCAGTGCGCAGGCGGCCTCCCAGCCCCAGCCGAAGCGCCAGGCGACGGCCGCCGACACGAGCCCGGTCGCCAGCTCGACGATCGGATAGCGGGCGGAGATGGGCGCGCCGCAGGCGGCGCAGCGGCCGCCGAGCGCGAGCCAGCTGACAACGGGGATGTTGTGGATCGCCTTGATCGGCGTGCCGCAGGCGGGACACGCCGAGCGCGGCGTCACGAGGTTGTAGGTGGGCTGAGCGGGCGGGGCCCGACTGCCCTCGCCGCCCGCCGCGACGGCAGGGTCACGGGCGGCGAGCTCGGCGCACTGCGCCCGCCAGTCGAGCTCCAGGATCCGCGGCAGGCGATAGATGACGACGTTGAGAAAGCTGCCGATCACGAGCCCGAACAGCCCGGCCACGACCGCAAACAGCAGCGGCTCGGTACTCAGGGCCGCGGTGAGCTCCATCGCGTGGCGCGCGGCGGCCCGGCCGGCGCTGCGTCAGATGACCGAGCCGAGCTTGAAGATCGGCAGGTACATCGCAACCACGAGCCCGCCCACCAGCACGCCGAGGATCACCATGATCAGCGGCTCGAGCAGGCTCGACATGGCGTCAACCGCAGAGTCGACCTCGAGTTCGTAGAACTCGGCCACCTTGGCGGACATCTGGTCGAGCGAACCGGACTCCTCGCCGACGGCGATCATCTGGTTGACCATGTTGGGAAACAGGCCCGTGTTCTCCATCGCGCGCTGCAGGCGCTGGCCCGTCGCGACCTCGTCCTTCATGCGCATCACGGCGTTCTCGTAGACGATGTTGCCGGTGGCGCCCGCGACCGAGCCGAGAGCCTCGACGAGCGGCACGCCGGCCGCGAAGGTCGTCGACAGCGTCCGCGAGTAGCGCGCGATCGCCGCCTTCACCAGGATCGGTCCGACGACCGGCATCTTCAGCATGATGCGGTCGACCCACTCGCGCATCGCGCGCGAGCGCTTGTGGAAATAGAACAAGGCGTAGATGCCGCCGCCTGCGACTATACCCAGCATCCACCCCTTGGATTGCACGAACCGCGACAGGTTGACGACCATCTGTGTGAAGGCCGGAAGATCTGCGCCGAAGCCTTTGAACAGGGTCTCGAACTGCGGGATCACGAACACCAGCAGGATGATCGTGACGATCACCGCGACCGCGAGCACGGCAGCGGGGTAGAACAGCGCCTTCTTGATCTTTTTCTTGACGGCCTCGGTCTTTTCCTTGTAGGTCGCTATCTTGTCGAGCAGATTCTCGAGTGCGCCGGCCTGCTCGCCCGCCTCGACCAGATTGACCGCCAGGTCGTCGAAGTACAGCGGGTGTTTGGCGAGCGTCTCGTGCAGCGAGGAGCCGCCCTCGATCTGCGACTTGATGTCGAGGATCAGCTTCTGCATCGACGGCTTCTCGTGGCCGGTACCGACGATCTCGAAGGCCTGGACCATCGGAATGCCCGCCGACAGCATGGTCGCGAGCTGACGGAAGAAGATCGCGATGTCGCCGGGAGTCGGCTTCTTGCCCGACCTGAAGGCGTTGCTCTGCTTCCTGACCTTGGTCGCGACGACGCCCTGGCGGCGCAGTTCAGCGCGCAGCGCCTGCTCGTTCGCGGCGAGGCTCTTGCCGGTAACCCGGTTGCCCTTGCGATCCTTTCCCTCCCAGCGGAAGGGGATGTCTTTGGCTATGGTCGCGCTCTGTGCCATCTCGCTAGGCTCCCTGGATCGTCAGCGGCATTCGCTCACTCGATCGTGATGTTGTTGACTTCTTCCAGGCTCGTCAGGCCGTCCTTGACCTTCTTCAGACCCGATGTGCGCAGATCCCACACTCCCTCTTTCTTGGCCTCGTCATTGATGGTGATGGCATTGCCGCCCTCCATGATGAGGCGGCCGATCGTCTCGGTCACGGGCAGGACCTGATAGATGCCGCTGCGCCCCTTGTAGCCGTCGGTGCATTGTCCGCAGCCTTTCGGGCCGAACAGCTTCAGGCCGGCGGCGACGTCCTCCTCGCGGAAACCCTCCTTGAGGAGCGCCTCCTGGGGGATGTCGAGCGGCTGCTTGCAGTGGTTGCACAGCCGGCGAACGAGGCGCTGCGCAATCACGAGGCTCACAGAGGTCGCGATCGCGTACGGCTTGACGCCCATGTCGACGAGGCGCGTCAATGTCTGCGGCGCGTCATTGGTGTGGAGGGTCGAGAGCACCAAGTGGCCGGTCTGCGCTGCCTTGATTGCGATCTCGGCGGTCTCGAGGTCACGCACCTCGCCGACCATCACGACGTCAGGGTCCTGGCGCAGAAAGGCGCGCAGTGCCGCCGCGAACGTGAGCCCCACCTTCGGGTTGACGTTGACCTGGTTGACCCCCGCCAGCACGATTTCCACCGGATCCTCGGCCGTCGAGATGTTGGTGTCCTCGAGGTTGAGGATATTGAGGCCAGTGTACAGCGAGACGGTCTTGCCCGAACCGGTCGGCCCGGTGACAAGGATCATGCCCTGCGGCTTCTTCAGGTACTTGACGTAGAGGTCCTTCTGCAGGGGCTCGTAGCCGAGTGAATCAATACCGAGCATCGCGCTCGATGCATCGAGAATACGCATCACGCTCTTTTCGCCGAACAGCGTGGGGCAGGTGCTGACGCGAAAATCGATTGAGCGGTTCTTCGAGAGCCGCATCTTGATGCGGCCGTCCTGCGGCACACGGCGCTCGGCGATGTCGAGTCGCGCCATCACTTTGATCCGGGCAGAGATCTTCTGCGCCAGCTGCACCGGCGGCACGGCCACTTCCTTCAGCACGCCGTCGACGCGCTGCCGGACGCGATAGGACTTTTCATACGGCTCGAAATGGATGTCCGATGCGCCCTTCTTGATGGCGTCCAGCATGACCTTGTTGACGAAGCGGACGATCGGCGCGTCCTCGACGTCATCGCGGGTGACCGCGGCCGCTTCGCCGTCCTCGTCATCGCCCGTGACATCGAGCAGTTCGATGTCGAAATCATCATCGCCCAAGGTCGGGATCGTGGTGTCGACCTGCTCGAGCGTCTTGGCGAGGGTCTTCTGGAGCTTGTCCTCCTCGACGACGACCGGCTCGACGTGCATCGAGGTCGAGAAGCGGATCTCGTCGATGCCGTGCAGGTTGGTCGGGTCCGAGATCGC
>Ga0209415_10004462_pt1 | contig 25634 bp, 20 predicted proteins | sample PeaSoiSIISIP2007_FD_187696 | JGI IMG/M metagenome (GOLD analysis project Ga0209415, IMG submission 187696) | Peat soil microbial communities from Weissenstadt, Germany - SII-SIP-2007 (SPAdes) (version 2) | ecosystem: Environmental > Terrestrial > Soil > Wetlands > Peat | place: Germany... | reverse complement strand
GCCCTCGCACGGGTCGGGCCGGTCGACCGGGCCCTTCGGCAACTGCGACGGAGCGACCAGGTCGCGGCGCTCCAGGCTGAGGTCTCCGGGCTGCGGGCCGGTGGCGGCGCCGCGGCGGCAGGCACGCCGGGCGCCCGGCCGTTCCTCACCTGGGTGCCGCCCGGGCACTTCTACTCGCCGGTCCCCGACCTCGACGAGATCGAGGCCCAGGCGGCGAGGCTGTTCGGTGACGGAGGGCGCCTGGCCGGGCTCCGGCTCAACGAGGAGGGTCAGCTGTCCTTGTTTTCCGAGCTGGCCCGACTGGCCCGCTCAGCGCCGTCTCCGGGCAGCCCTGATGCCGGTGGGCGATTCTCGACGGACGAGCACAACGTGAACTTCGGCATCGGCGATGCCCTCGTGCTGCAGTCGATGCTCCGCCACCTCCGCCCCCGCCGTTACCTCGAGGTGGGGAGTGGCTGGTCGACCGCGCTCGCCGTCGACACGAGCGAGCGGTTCCTCGACGGGGCGCTCGAGATCACCGCGATCGAGCCCTTCCCGGAGCTCCTCGCCGGGGTGCTGGCCGAAGGGGACCGGGTCGAGGTCATCGCCACCCCGGTCCAGTCGGTACCGCTCGCCCGCTTCCAGGCCCTCGAAGCGGACGACGTGCTGTTCATCGACTCCTCCCACGTGCTGAAGCCCGGAAGCGATGTCCAGTTCCTGTACACCCGCGTGCTCCCGGCCCTCGCCGAGGGAGTCGTGGTGCACCTCCACGACATGTTCTGGCCGTTCGAGTACCTGCGGCACTGGGTCGAGGAGGGTCGGGCCTGGAACGAGCTGTACCTCGTGCACGCCTTCTTGCTCTTCAACGACGCCTTCGAGGTGCTCTTGTTCAACCACTGGCTGGCCACGGTCCACCGGGACCGCATCGAGGCCGAGCTCCCGGCCATGGCGGAGAACACCGGGGGATCCCTGTGGCTCCGCCGGGTCGCGCCTCGCAGCGGTGCCCCGGCTCAGCCCGGCGCCGGCTGAACCGGGGCGGGGTCGTCCTCCTCCTCGGGTTCGGGCACCGACATCGGCACCCTGGCCACCACCACGTCGGTCCGGCTCTTGAGCGCGGCCGAGAGGACCACCTCGATGTGGTTGTGGAGGGCCCGGTAGCGGAGGCGATCGGGCACCACCACCGGGATGAGCACCACGATCTGCTGGTCACTGTCGGCCCGAGCCCGATCGATGAACGCGACGATCGGCTCGACGATCGACGCGTACTCCGTGTGCAGGATGCGGAGCGGCACCCCCGGTGCCCAGCGCGCCCAGTCCCGCTCGAGCGAGGCCCGCGAGGACTCGGCCGCGTCGCCGTGGTCGACCACGACCGACACCGCCACCACCTCGTCGCCGATCGACAGCGCCTCGGAGAGGGCCCGCTCGGTGGGGCGCCACACGTTGGTGATGGGGACGATCACGAGGGTGCGCTTGCCGTGCGGCCGCCGGGGCACCCGGCCGAGCCCGAGCTCGAGACCCACCCGCTCGTAGTAGCTGTGGATCCGCCAGAACAGCGCGATGAAGGCTGGGACGGCCACCACCACCACCCACGCGCCGGAGGTGAACTTGGTCACGAGGAAAATCACCGTTGCGGTCGCGGTCGTCACGGCGCCCAACCCGTTCACCGACGCCCGGGCCCGCCATCGGGGCGGGCGCTCCCGGAACCAGTGCACCACGAGGCCGCTCTGGGAGAGCGTGAACCCGGTGAAGACCCCGATGGCGAACAGCGGGATCAGGGTGTTCGTGTCGCCGCCGACCGCGAGCAGCAGCGCCGCCGAGAGCGCGCTCAACACGAAGATCCCGTTGGAGAAGACCTGCCGGTCGCCGCGCAGGGAGAAGAAGTGGGGTAGGTAGCTGTCCCGGGCGAGCAGGCTGGTGAGGACCGGCAGACCCCCGAACGAGGTATTGGCGGCCAGCGCCAGCACGACGGTGATCGTGATCGACACCACGTAATACGCCCAGTGCCGGCCCACCGCCTCCCCCATGATCTGGCTGAGCACGGTCTGGTGCGAGCGCGGCCCGATGTGCCAGCGCCGGGCGAGGGTGGCCAGCCCGAGCAGCATCACGCCGAGGATGCCGCCCAGGAGCAACTCGGTCCGCTTCGCGTGTACGGGCGCCGGCGGCTTGAACAAGGGCACCCCGTTGGCGATCGCCTCCACCCCGGTCAGCGCGCTACAGCCGGCCGAGAAGGCCTTCAGCACGAGGAGGGTCGAGACGGTCGCGAGGTCCCTCCCCGCCAGGAGGGACCGGCCGGGCTGGGCCGCGTGCACGGCCAGCGGGTGGATCAGACCGACCGCGAGGATGGCGAGCAGGCCCACGATGAAGACGAGCGTGGGGAGGAGGAACGCCCGGGCCGTCTCACCCAGCCCGCGCAGGTTGAGCAGTGTGATGAGGGCGAGGATGCCCAGGCACAACGGCACCGTCGCCGAGGAGAGCGAGGGGAAGGCCGAGGTCAGCGCGCCGACCCCGGCCGCGATCGAGACCGCGACCGTGAGCGTGTAGTCGACGATGAGCGACGCTCCGGCGAGCAGGCTGGCCCGGGCCCCGAGGTTGGCCCGCGAGACCGCGTAGGCGCCGCCTCCGGCCGGGTAGGCGTCGATGACCTGGCGGTAGGAGAAGACCAGGATCGCGAGCAGCGCCACGATGGCCCCGGTGATCGGGAGCACGAGATGGAGGGCGCCGGCCCCCGCTACCGCCAGGACCACCACGACCGCCTCGGGCCCGTAAGCGACCGACGTCAGCGCGTCGAGGGAGAGCGCGGGCAGGCCCTGGACCGGGCTGATGTGCTCCTTCGCCGTCTCGGTCGTCCGCAGCGGCCGGCCGATCAGCAGCTGGATCACCGCCCGGCCGGCGCCACCCCGCCGCGACCCACCGGACACGGGGCGAATCGTAGGGGGCATGGCGTCCGCTCGACGGGCACGCGTAGGGCAATTGGTCCCATTTGCAGGGTCCTTTCGGCCCTGGTCCCCGCAGCCGGTGCGGCGCACCCTGGGGTGGGGCCACAAGTGATGGTCCGTCAGTCAGGCAAGGAGAAAGTTCGAAATGAGACGAAGGACATTCGATGTGTTGGTGTCAGGGGGCGGCCTGATCGTCGCCCTCGTCCTGGTCATCGCAGGAGCACTGGCGTTCTGGGGCTACAGCTTCGCCAACAACAACGTGCACACTCAGCTTGCCGAGCAGAAGATCGTGTTCCCGCCCGCGGCGGCGTTCGCCCATCCGCAGGTGGGGACGGAGATCACGCCGTCGATGATTCCATCGGTTTCCCAGTACGCGGGCCAGCCCCTGACCACCGGGGCCCAGGCCGAGGTCTACGCCGACGACTTCATCGCGGTGCACCTCCAGGAGATCGGCGGGGGCAAGACCTACGCCCAGCTGAGCACGCTCGCTCGCTCGGAGCCGACCGGGTCGGCCGCTGCCGCCAAGTACCAGGCGGAGTCCTCGACGGTCTTCCAGGGCACGACGCTCCGGGGACTGCTGCTCGAGGCGTACTCGTTCTCCGTGTTCGGTGAGATCGCCTTCTGGGGCGCGATCGTCTCGTGGACGCTCGGGTTCCTGATGTTCCTCCTCGTCGGGCTCGGGGTGTGGCACGCCCGCCGGACGAGCGAGGAAGTGGAGCTCCTGGGACACCACTCGGTGGCGACCGAAAAGGAGCTGGTTTCCGTCTGATCTCCGCGCCTGACGGAGCCCACCGGCCCGACCCACCTGGGGTCGGGCCGGTGGCGCGTCGTGGGTCGGGCGCCCGCGAGGCTCCCCCACAAGCGCCCGGCCCGATCCGGACGGCGATCCCGGCCCGGTTCGAACTCGCGTCCGACCTACCAGCGGACCGGCCCGGCCGGCGGCGCCGAGACGCGGGCAAGACTGGGCAGCGAGACGACCTCGGCCCGGTGGGCGGGCGGTCCGATGAGCCGAGCGAAGGACGGATGGTCGTATCGGGGGTCGAAGCACCCGACCACCTCCCCGGAGCACGCGAGGTCACCGGTGCCCACTCCGGGACCGGAGCCCTGTCCGACTCCCCCTATGGCTGCGCTCGTCGGTCGACGCTGGCGACCAGCGATTGCGCCACCGGGACGAGGCAGCGCGCGTAGGACGCGCCGTGCCCGGTCACCGAGTCGGGATCATCCCGAGGAAGTTTCCGCCGCCCTCCGACGGGCCACGAGCAAAGCCTGGACCGCTCAGCAGCACGACCCGCGGGACACGACCACCACCGGGCACGGGGCGCGGCTCGCGCAGTGGAGGCTCACCGAGCCGAGCAGCGTCGCGGTGGGCTCGCTGTGCCCGCGGGTGCCCACCACGAGGCACTCGGCGCCGCGCGCCGCGTCCAGGAGGGCCACCGCCGGCGCGGTCCGGCGAACCGTGACGCAGACCGGCACGGTAGAGCCAGCCGGGACCACCTCGGCGAGCACTCTCGCCACCTGGCGGTGCACGATGGCCTCGAGGTCCACGTCGATCGGCCAGAGGTCGGCATGGCTCACGAACACGGGCGAGCCCCAGGCTGCGACCACCTCGATCGCCGCCCCGGTCCGGGCGGCCTGCCGGAGCGCCCAACCGAGCGCAGCCTTACAGCCAGCCGAGCCGTCGATCCCGACGACGATGCGGCCGGGTGTCGTCGTGTCGTCTCCGTCCACACCTCCACCCTGGGCGTCGACACCGGTGGCGGGAAGGGCCCAAGGTCCCGAGTCAAGCGGTCAGGGCTTCCGGGCGACGAAGACGTATTCGGTGGCGTCCTCGGTGAAGGGCTCGCCGGCAAAGCCGCCCTCGAGGGATTCGAGCTCGAGGCCGGAGACGTCGAGAAGGCCGAGCCACTCGTTCTTGGTCGCCCACCACAGCGAGCTGCGGCTGCCGTCGTCGAGGACGAGGTCGATCCGGTTGTCTCCCACCGCGTAGCCGACGCGGTGGGGGACGGGTCGCTCCTGGTGTGTGCCGTCGAGGCTGACGGCGACGTGGTGGTCGAACGCGAACGCGTTCCAGGCGAAGATCCCGCCCGAGCGGAGAGCCTTGGCCACCGCTTCGAAGGTCCGACGCCGGTCCGTCCAAGTGGCGAGGTGCAGGAGCGAACGGAACGGGCAGTAGACGAGCGCCGCGGGCTCCGCCATGGTGAGCTCCCGCATGTCGCACTCGCGCAGGTCCAACTCGACTCCGGCTTTCGCGGCTCGGATCGCGGCTCGCTCGAGCATCGCCGGCGACGTGTCGACCCCGATGACCGTGCGGCCCGTCGCCCGTGCGACCGGGACGGCGACACGCCCGTCTCCGACCGCCAGCTCGACGATCGGCCCGTCGGCCCTCAGCGCCAGCCCGACGTAGAAGGCGACGTCGGCCGTCATATGGGCCGACCACTCCTCATATCGGCGCGCGAACCCCTCGCCCCAGCTCATCGGAGCATCGTCCCATGCGTACGACCGGATCCAGGTCGCTGGTCCCCCACCGTCGGATGGCAGACTCCCCTTGTGCCGGAGGCGACGAAGACATGACCAAGCTCATCGTGGGCGGGCCCCTCGCCGCACCGGAGCACCAGCGCGCCGGGCACCCCGAGCGACCCTCACGGGTCGAGGCGGCCATGGCCGGTGTGGACGACCTGCACCTCGGCTCGGACCTCGAGGCGGTGGTCGGCACACCCGCCACGCTCGAACAGCTGTCCCGCGTCCACTCTTCCGCCTACCTGTCCGAGCTGGGGGCGTTCTGTCGGTCCGGGGGCGGCGACCTCGATCCCGACACCTATGCCACCCCGGCTTCGTTCGACGCCGCTCGAGCCGCCGTCGGCGCGGGCCTCGCCGCGGTCGACGCCCTGGCCGCCGCCGGGGAGGGGGTGGCCTTCGTCGCCGCCCGCCCCCCCGGCCACCATGCGCCCGGGGACCGCGCAATGGGGTTCTGTCTTCTCAACAACATCGCCGTCGCGGCGGCCGAACTGGTGGCCCGGGGCGAGCGGGTGCTGATCGTCGACTGGGACGTCCACCACGGAAACGGCACCCAGGAGGTGTTCTGGGACGATCCCTCCGTCCTGTTCGTCTCGACGCACCAGTGGCCGCTGTACCCGGGCACCGGCGCGGCGACCGAGGTCGGCGGGCCGCACGCGCTCGGCCTCACCGTCAACGTCCCCCTGGACCCCGGCTCGACCGGTGACAGCGTCCGAGCCGGGCTCGACGAACTGGCCGCCCCGGCAATCGACGCGTTCGACCCGACCTGGGTGCTGGTCTCCGCCGGATTCGACGCACACCGAGCCGACCCCATGGCCGACCTCGCACTGTCGAGCGGCGACTTCGCCGACCTGGCCCTCGTCGTCCGTGACTTGGCGCCACGCCCGGGGCGCCTCGCTCTGTTCCTCGAGGGGGGCTACGACCTCGAGGCGGTGCGCGGTTCGGTCGGCGCGGTACTCGGGGCGCTGCTCGGGGTCCGCCGGGCGGTCGAGCAACCGACGAGCGGGTCGGGGGCGGCATCGGTGGCGCGGGCGGTCGCCGAGCGAGCTGCGGTCCTGGCGCGGTTGAGCGACGCCGGCCGGACGACGGGAACCGGCCCGTGAGCCCCGTGCGGACGATCGCGGTCGGCTACGACGGCTCGTTGGGCGCCCGCACGGCCGCCCGCTGGGCGCTCGATCTGGCCGTCCAGCTCGACGCCCAGGTGGTCCTGGTGCACGCGCGCGGCATGCTCGGCCGAACCGACGAAGAGCGCTTGCTGGCGGACCTGGCCGAATCGGCGTTGGCCCTCGCCACCGCGACCGGCCTCGACCCCGCGAAGACGCGATGGCACGTGAGCCAGGGCGACCCGTGTTCGGCGCTCCTGCGGGCCGGTGCCCCACCGATCAGTGCCGACCTCATCGTGGTGGGGTCGCGCGGACACCGGAACGACGCGGGCCTCCCACTCGGCAGCACGAGCCATCAGCTGGCCGAGCACTCGGCCGTCCCGCTCGTGATCGTGCCGACGCCGGTGGCTGGGTCCGAGGGTGCGACCTGACGACTCCGAGCTGCGCTCGGCCGGGCCCTTCCGAAGGCTCGCGGTCGTCGGTTACCAACGGCTGACCACACCGGCCGACACCGATCCCGGCTGAACGCACGGGCTCGGCCCGGAGGTCCGACGGCCGCGACGTCGGCCGGCTGAGCGAAGCCGGCCGAAGCCACTCTCAGGCCACGTCCAGGTCGGACCGCTACGGTCCCGGGCCTCGTGGCTGCCCCTCGACCGGCCGGGCCGACCAGGGTCGCGGGCCGACGCCCCGACCTCGTGGCCGTGCTCGTGCTCACGGCGGTTCCCGTACTCGTGTACGCGCTCCCCGCCGCGCTCGGCCACTCCAACCTCCCGGGCGACGACAGCCTCCAGAACTTCCCGCTGCGGGTGCTGGCGGGGCGCCAGCTCGCCCACGGGGTGCTCCCCACCTTCGACCCGTACATCTGGAGCGGGGCCCCGCTGCTCGGGGGGTGGAACGCCGGCGCGCTCTCCCCCTTCACCATGCTGTTCGCGTTCCTTCCCGCCGGGCTGGCCTGGGTGCTCAACGAGATGGCGGTCTACTGGGTCGGCGCACTCGGCTTGTACGCGTTCCTCCGGGTGCTCCGCTTGCGCCCGGCCCCCTCGTTCCTCGGGGCGGCCACCTTCGCATTCGCGGGGGCACTCGACACCCAGCTCGCACACTTCGGGGTGGTGGCCGGCACGAGCTGGCTTCCGCTCGCGCTGGTCGCCCTGGCCAAGCTCGAGGGCGCCGACACGTGGCGACAGGCGCGGGGGTGGGTCCTCCTGCTCGGGGCGACCGGGGCGATGTGCGTGCTCGCCGGCGAGCCCCGGGCCATCGACACGGTCGTCATCGTCGTGCTCGCCTACTTCGGCTGGTTGCTCGTCCGGCGGCGGGGCCGGAGGATCGGCTTCGCCCTCGGCTCCGCCGCGGGAGTCGGACTGGCCGTGCTGCTCTCGGCCGTCCAGTGGATCCCCGGGGTCATCACGGTGTCGACGTCGCAGCGGTCGGTCGGCGCCTACGCCCTGTACTCGGCGGGGTCGCTCAATCCCCACTGGCTCTCGCTGCTCTTCGTGCCGGGCCTGCTCGGCGGGAGCGGGGCGTTCGGCACCTCGCCCTGGTTCGCGACCTACAGCCTCTCCGAGGTGATGGGCTACGCCGGCGTCTTGGCGCTCGCCGCCGCCTGCGGGCTCCTCGGCACGCTGCGCCGGCGACGGCCCCTGCCCGACTGGCTGCTGTGGGAGGGCGTCGCCGTGCTCGGGATCGTGCTCGCGCTCGGGGGGAACACCCCGCTCGGGCACCTCCTCGTGCACGTGCCCCTGTTCGGCGACCAGCGGCTCCAGAGCCGCAACATCGCCATCACCGATTTCGCCCTCGCGGTGCTGCTCGCCTATTGGGTGGACGAGATGCTGGTCCGGCGGGCCGCCGGCCGTCCCGCCGGCCGACGGTCGCTCGACCGCCTCCAGGTGTGCTCGCTCGTGCCGGTCGCGGGCGCCGCCGGTCTCGCCGTGGCCGCGCTGGCCACCCCGGCCGGGATCGCCCACCTCGTCGGGGCCACCGTCGACCAGTCGACCCACAGCACCGCCGACCGCCCGCTCTTCGCCGTCACGCTCGTCGTGTGCGCGGCGACCGCCGGGTACATCGTCTCCCTCGGGAGGCTCGCCCTCCGGGGGCGTCGGCTCGCGGTCCTCGCGATCGCCACGGCCGACCTCGTCACCTTCAACGTGGCCGCCCTCTGGCCGGTGGCGGCCTCGTCTTCCCTCCCGCCGCCGGTGTCACCCGCCGCCGCCTCGACGCTCGGCTCCGCGCTCGGCCGGCTCGCCTCGGGGATCGGGACGTCGGGCCGGTACGCGATCTACAACCCGCTGCACCTCCAGGGGGTGCGGGACGTGCCCCTCCAGGTCCCCGACACCAACCTGTACGAGAGCCGATCGAGCATCCAGGGGTACAGCTCGATCGTCGACGCCGCCTACGCGGCCGCCACGGGCGGTCACGCCGCCAACGGCGCCGGCCTCATGACGCTGTCACCCTCGGCGGTCGCCGACGGGACACTCGACCAACTCGACACGACCACGCTCGTCACGCTGCCGGCCTACCTGCTCACCCCCACCTCGGGGTCGACCGCCGCCGCGTCCGGGTCGCGGCCCCTGTCGCGGGGCACCCCGTCGCGCTGGTTCTTCGGCGAGACCCTCCGTGTCAACGCAGTCACCCTGGGCGTGACGTCACCCCACGGGCCGGGGGGCTCGGCCGACCTCCGGGTCGGGCTGCAGTCGGCGGACGGCTCGCTCCGATGGCCCAGCTGGCGGACCGAGGCCGAGAACGGATCGCTCACGCTCTCACTCCCCCACCCGGTCCCGGCCACCGCCGTGGTCGCGGAGGCCAACGGACCCGGCGTCACGGTCACGGCACCGGTCGTGCGCGCCGGTGGCGCCGCCTATCGGCTCGACGGGCCCCTGGCCGGGGCGCTGTCCTCGGGGTGGTCGTTCGCGGGCGCCCTCGGGGCCTACGCGTACTTCACCGACCTGCGGCCGGAGCCGCCGCTCCACCTGGCCCCGCTGCCGGGGAGGTCCACCCGGGGGGCGACCGTCCGGGCGGGCGCCGGCCCGGCCCTCCAACCAACGTCGGCCTCGGTGACGAGCCCCCATGGGGTCGAGGTGGTCCGGGCGGTCAGCGACATCCCCGGTTGGCGGGCGACGTGGCGAGATTCCTCCGGGGTCAGCCGCGCCCTCCCCGTACGCGCCCGCGGCGTCGTCCAGGCGGTCGACGTCCCGGCCGGGCGCGGCGTGCTGTCCTTCTTCTACGACGCGCCCGGGGTGGCGCTCGGCGTCATCCTCACGCTGGCGGGGTTGGCGCTGCTCGGGGCCGTCCCGCTCGCGGCACTGGCGGTCGGCACACGGCGCCGGCGGGGCCCGGTCCAGACCGACGGCCCGGCGGGTGCCGGGACGCCGTCGGAGAGGGTCGGGGCGCGGGCTGAGGTCTGAACGAGCCCGGACTCAGGTCGTCGGCGCCCCCGGGTCCGGCGACCACTCGAGGCCCAGCAGCACCACGTCGTCGTGACTGCTATCGGGCACGAGGGTGCGCAGGATGTCGTCGAGAAGCTCCTCCAGCGCGAGGTCGGCGGACGCGGTCAGGGCCAGTCGCTCGATCCCCTCGGTGATGGGCTCGGAGCGGCGCTCGACCACGCCGTCGGTGAACGCGAGCAGCCGCGCCCGTTCGGGCACCGGGACGACCGCCGCCCGGTACCGGTCGCGCCCGAGTCCGATCGGCGGGCCCGGCGCGACCGCCACCGGTTCGGCCGGGCCACCGGCCGGCACGAGCAACGGGGCGAGGTGCCCGGCGCTGGCCACGGTCAGGCGGCCGGCCTCGGCGTCGACCAGGCCGCAGAGCACCGTGGCGAAGGCGCCGTCGGTGCTCGCCGGGATGAGCCGCCCCAGTCGGGCCAGCACCTCGGCGGGGTCGGGTCGCTCGGCGGCATAGGCGTTGATCCCGAAGCGGAGCGATGCCATGAGGGTCGCGGCCCGGAGCCCCCGGCCGCACACGTCTCCAACCGCGAAGAACGACCGCCCGGGCCCGGCCACCCTCAGGTTGAACCAGTCCCCGCCGACCTCGATGTCGGCGGTGCCCGGGACGTATCGGGCGGCGGCCCGGAAGCCGTCCGGGACCGGGAGCGACTTGGGCAGGAGCGCCCGCTGCAGTGACTCGGCGATGGTCCGCTGCTCGCGGATCTCGGTGGACTGCTCGCGGACCCGACGCCGCATCTGTTCCACGCTCTGCCCCAGTCGGGCGATCTCGGAGGGTCCCGACGAGCCGACCTCGTGGTCGATGTCGCCCGCCGCCACCACCCGCACCTCGTGCTCCAGCTCCCGGACCGGGTGGATCACCCAACGGGTGAGCACCACGAGCCCCAGCACCGCGCCGGCCACGAGGCACGCGAGGATCGCCACCACGATCCAGAGGGTGTCCTCCTGGAGGCCGAGGCTCCGCGATGTGGCCGCCTGCACCTCGGTGGCCAAGTGCCCGTCGAGCGTCGTGACGCTCCTTCGTAACGCGTCGAAGAGGGACTTCCCGATGCCGGTCCGCTCGGTCGCGATCGCGGCGGCACCGTCCCCGGCCGCGACCGCGGCGATCTCGGGATCGGCGAAGGTCGTGAGCCAGGTGCGGTAGCGGACGCCGACCGTGGCGAGCAACCCACGGCCCCGGGGGTCGGCGGCGAGCTCGCCGTGGAGCGTGCCGAGCAGCCGCGGCGTTTCGGCCTTCCCGTTGGTGAAGGGCTGCAGGAACCTCGCCTGCGCGGTGATCTCGTATCCGCGCTCGCCGGTCTGCTGGTCGACGAGCACCGCCAGGATCTCGTTGGCGGTGGCGGTGGCCGGGAGCAGCGAGGTGAGCGCCATATGGGCCTGGTCCTCGGACTGGAGCGCGAAGGAGATGCCGAGCGCCCCGGCGACGAGGGCAAGGCTCGCGCTCAGCACGACGGCGAGCCCGATGCGGCGTGACACCGAGAATCGGATCGCCCGCCACGACTGGCCAGCCGACCCGGCCCCGCCACGCTCGCCGACGAGCGCGGATTCGGCGGGTCTCATCGGATCTCCCTCACCCGCCACGGTGTGAAGCGGGCGGAGCGACCCGACGTGGACGAGCCCGCCACCGCTGGTGGCGATGCAGGACGATGCCCCTAGCCCGGGTACCCGGCTTCGACGACGGCCAGGATCTCGGGCTTGTCGGCCTCGAGGAGGAACCCACGTTCGATCGCGCTGTCGAGCGACTCCTCGAAGCGCTGGAGGTAGTCGGCGCGACCGCCCGGGTACAGCTCGGCGAGGGTCGCCTGGTCGAACGGCACCGTCGTGCCGAACAAGAAGTTCATCTGGCCTGCGCCGGCTCCGCCGAGGCCCGACAGGGTTGCGACCGGCACGTCGACCCACGGCGTCCGGATACCTCCGCGGGCGATGCCGTGCTCGTCCGGCACGAGGGTGTCGGCGGCGTCGCCCGTCTCCAGGCGCTCCCCGTGCGGCGGTGGCTCCCCACCCGCGATCCAGCGGTCCAGATGGGCCAACGCGGCATGGCTGACGTAGTGCTGCTGGGGTCCCGACGCGATGGGGACCTTGGTCGGGAACAGCGCGCTCACGCCCTCGGTGGCGTTGAGCAACGTCGCGAGCTCGGCCGGGGACTCCCGGCCGGTGTCCTCGCGGCTCGCCACGAGGAGATAGGTCTCGGCGTGGGCAGAGCCGGTGATCTCCCAGAGCCTGAAGGAGTCGTTGTCGGGCTGCCGCGCTCGTCCGCCGCCGAGCAGCACCACGTCGGTCTCACTCTGGAGAGTCAGCACCGGGACCCGCACGTCGGCTCGGATTGGGGTCGGCACCCCATTCATCAGGTCGCCGGACTGCTCGCCGCCGGCACCGTCCCGGGGTGGGATCCGCCAGCCGTCCAGCCGGGCGCCCGTGGCACCCCGGCCGTGCACGTAGAACCCGTCGAAGACGCCGGCGAGCGGGTCGATGTCGTTGATGTACCTGACGAGGAAGGCGGCCGACTGCGAGTGCCCGGCGCCGATGAGCCGGACCGGCACGAGGGGTGCGAGCGGGCCGTCCCCGCCCCGGAGCAGCCGGCCGATCTGGCTGTACATGTCGAAGGAGTACGAGTCGCCGGGGTGGACGAGGGTCTGGTATCGCTCCGGAAAGAGCGCTTTCAGATGGTTCTCGCCTTCCATCAGGCCGCCGCCGTCGATGCCGGCCTTCTGCACGGAGGCGCCAACCCACGCGAACCCCTCCCGGATGATGTGGCGGTGCGAGAGGGCCCAGTCGGGCTCGACGTCGATACCCCCGCTCACATTCAGCCACTCGACGATCACCGACCCGTTGAACCGAGCCGGGTCGATCGGCCGGCGAACGACCAACCTCGTCAGATAGTCGGCGCCGTCGACCGCCGACACCTGGGCACCGGCTACCTCGGGATTCTCCGACGCGAACGCTTCGGCCCGCCCGGAGACGAAGAACTCCTCCTCCAGGTACCCGAGAGCGCCAAGGTCGTACGGTGCGAACTGGAGCGCGGGCGTACCGGGAACCGGCCCGCGCACATCCGTCACGCCAGCGGTGGGCGAACTGCCTGACACGTCTGCCTCCGGTGCGGGAAGGTCGGGAGCGCGGCCGGTCAGGTAACCGGCGTCAAAGAGAGATCGGTGAGGTCGAACCCGATCCGATCGATGTCGGGCTGCAGCTTTTCGAGGTCGAATCTGTAGATCGAGGCGGCGTTCTCGTAGAGCACCTGGCGGGCGGCCGACTCGCTGATGCTCGGGTGCGAGACCAGCTCGGTCACGTGGTCATGGGTCCCCGGGAAGATCGACTCGAAGTGCGGATAGTCGACCCCGAACATGGCCCGGTCGGCGCTGATATGGAACGTCTCGGTCTCCGCCGCACCGGAGTCGGAGTCGAACTCCTCGAGCGAGACCTGAGTACAGGTGAACGGCGAGATGCCGGCGTAGCAGTTGGTGGCCCAGTACTCGTGGGCGGTCTTCCCGAACGCCCGATCACGCTGGAGGAACCGGGCGAATCCCATCCAATCGTCACCCCAGCTGAGGCGGCGGTCGAGCTTCTTGATGATCGGGGCGATCCAATCCGCCTCGGTCTCGACGAACACCATCCGCAGGTCGGGGAAGCGGTCGAACACCCCGCCCAGGATCATCTGCCATAGGGACCGGCCAGAGAAGAAGGAGTGCTCGATGGCGAGCGTCATGATCGCGGCGAAGCCGCCGGGGCTGTAGGCGGGGGCGCCCGACCCGCCGTGCTGACTGAGCGGGAGTTCGAGCTCGGTGCAGGCGTTCCAGATCGGGTCCAGGACCGGGTCGAAGAAGAAGGTCCCGCCGGGGAGGAGCGGCGGCATCATGATCCCCCCGAGACCGTGCTCCTTGGCCCAGTGGATGTCGGCCACGGCCTGCTCGACGTCGTCGAATGCGACGACGGCCTGACCGGAGCGCCGTCCCGGCGCATCCGCGCAGAAGTCGGCGAGCCACCGGTTGTAGGCGAGGCGGGACTGACGCATTACCTCGGGATCCTGGGAACGGCCGAGATCGTCGAGGCTCTGCGCCTGGAACGGCATACCGTTCGGGAAGAGCACCTCGGCGATCACCCCGTTGCTCTCAAGGTCGCGCATGCGGGCCTTCGAGTCCCACTGGTTCTCGACCGGGATCTGCGGCTGCCGGTTGCCGGTGTCGGGCGTGCCCTCCAACGCCTTCGCCCACGACTCGTAGTCCCCGACAAATCGCGACTCGACATAGTCACGGTAGATCTCACGAGAGCCACGGACGTGACCGTCCACGGAGATGATCGCAAGACGATCCATCAGGCGCCCCCAATCGGTGATCGACCCTGCCGACGGCGAAGAAAGATCATGCCAACGGGGTCTCAGGGTGTCAAGGTTGGGACAAGGCTCCTGTCTGTTCGAGAAGCTGAGCTCCGGCCCGCGCCGGTCGTCCGCCGAGCACCGACACGGCGTCTCCCAACCAGCTCCCCGGGTCCGTTCCGATGGCCTTCTCCAACACCTCGATGCTGTCGCAGATCAGCCGAGGCAGGTCGCCGCCCGCCATGTACCACTGGATGTGCGAGGCCTCGATCACGCCCATGGTGGCGGCCGAGAGCACGGCCGGCACGAGGGAGTCGCTGGCAAGGGAATACCGATCAGCGAAGAAGTCGGCCAGCACCTGGCGGGTCTTCATGTGCATGCCACCCACAACCCCGCGGAGCACGCCGGGCGAGTTCTGGACCACTGACGACCACAGGCGGAGGAGCTCGAGATCATCGTCCGCCAGGACCCGTTCGTACGCGAGGCGGAGCGCATGCATCGGCGGCTCGACCTGGCTCAAGCCTGTCAACACCGCGCGCAGCGCCTGGGATCGCCGGTCGATCCTGACCTGGAACACATCCTCCTTGGCCGGGAACCAGCGGTAGAAGGTGCGCACCGAGATCTGGGCGGCGGCCGCGATCTCCTGCACGGTCACGTTCCCAAACCCGCGCTCGTCGAACAGGCGAAGCGCGACTCTCTCAACCTCCATCAGCTTCGCTGAATGCGGGGTCAAGGGAGGAAGGCGCGGAGTCGGCACCTTGGCGGCCGCCTCGCTCGGCGTGTCGGTCAACGACATGGTTTGCGAAGCATAGGAAGTTTCAACCGGGGCTTCCGGCTTGGCTCGGTCCGCGGCTCTGACGTTTGTGGACCGACCGGTCGGTACGGCGAAACCCCCATCCAAACTCTCGCGCGATTGACGACTCTCGGTCTCGCTCTCAGGTCCCTGCGACGAGCCGACCGACCCGACGGCGGCCCCATCAACACCCTCGCCGAGGAGCCGATAGCCGCATCGTCGCGATGGAGCCGGTCATGCCGGCGAGCCTCGTCGGCTTGATCTAGGAGCCGCCGAGACCGCCTCGGCATCAAAGGCAGGGTCTGGGCACGTGATCTAGGGCCTTCGGACAGGGCCTCCGAACTCGGGACTTCAGTCCCTTCTGAATGGACCTTTGACCCTGTGTCCGGGAACCCCGGAGGTGGATCCTTTCTCCTAAGCCGTGAATTCACGGCACGACAGTTCGCTCAGACAAGGAGAAGACAAATGAGAAGGAAGACATTCGATGTGCTGATTTCGGGGGGCGGCCTGATCGTGGCCGTCGTCCTGATCGTTGCCGGTGCGCTCGGATACTGGGGCTACACGTTCGCCAACAACAACGTGCACACCCAGTTGGCGGAGCAGAAGATCGTGTTCCCGCCGGCGGCCGCGTTCGCACATGCCAAGGTCGGGACGGAGATCACCCCGTCAATGATCCCGAGCGTGTCGCAGTACGCCGGCCAGGCGCTCACCACGGGCGCCCAGGCTGAGGTGTACGCCAACGACTTCATCGCCGTGCACCTTCAGGAGATCGGTGGGGGCAAGACCTACGCCCAGCTCAGCACGCTGGCCCGGTCTCTCCCCGCAGGTTCCGCGGCGGCAGCCAAGTACCAGGCTGAGTCCGCGACGGTCTTCCAGGGCACGACCCTCCGGGGCCTGCTGCTCGAGGCGTACTCGTTCTCGGTGTTCGGTGAGATCGCCTTCGTGGGCGCCATCGTCGCCTGGTCACTCGGCTTCCTGATGCTGATCCTCGTCGGGCTGGGTATGTTCCACGCTCGTCGGACGAGCGAGTCGGTGGAGCTGGTCGGGTTGCACACGGTTGCGAGCAAGGCAGCCTGAACACACCCACAGCGGTTGCACTCGGCCCGGCCGGACATAGTCCGGCCGGGCCGAGTCGCGTCTGAGGCTCGGCCAAACTAAGTGACTCAGTCCTGGGCCACATGCTCGTGTCGAGCCTGATCCTCGGGGCTCGAGCGTTCGAAAATCGAAACCTCGGGCCGAAGGAGTCGAGTACCGCAACCAGTTGTATTCCCTTTTGCCACGCGCAGTGCATCAGGTGTCAGGGCTACTGTTCGCCCATCCGATGGACCCCGATGCGGTGGCGGCCCTTCAGCCGATCCCCCGGTTTCATCGTGACGAGCTGAACCTCACTCCCCAGCCAGGTCTCGCCGAGCAAATCCGACGGCTCCGGCCACAGCCGCGACGACCGCCACGGCGAGCATGACGGCATTCGTGGGCCAGTTGGGGGTCTCGGCCGGAGCAGCTGCGATCTGGTGGAACAGGGACGTATCGAGCAGCCAGTGGTTCAGGCCCACGATCCCGCCGACCAGGTCGAGCAGGAAGGACCAGACCAGGACGCTGTAGGTGGCGACGACGGTCGCTCGGGGCCACACCCCGAAGGCCAGCGCGCCCACCCCGAGCACGCATAGGGCCGGAGGTACGACGTTGAGCCCCGCATCGACCAGGGAAGCGAACGGCACCCCAGCGTGCTGACTGGCCTGGCCTAGCCAGGCGCAGAGTCCAACCAACACTCCGCCGAGGACGGCTCCCAAGGCGACGAGGCCGAACCCGGAGGCGAACCATCGCATGCGGGGCACCGGCCGTACGAGGAGGTGATCGAGCTGCCCGGTCGCCTCAGAGCTTCGGATTGCGGCGACCTGACTCGAGACGAGCAGGCCGACCAGCAGCGCCGCCATAAGAAGGGTCACGCCGAGAAAGACCCGGGGCCCGGTCCCCGATGCACCGAGACGGGCGAGGGCATGGCGTGCGCTGGCCGACCCCGTGAGCGCGCCGCCCGCCGCCTTCGCGATGAAGCCGGTGATCAGCCCTGCTCCCCCGATCGAAGCCAGCCATCCGAGAACACTCGCCCGCGACAGCCGGGTGGCGAGCCCGAGCGTCCCGCCGAGCAGCGCCAGATGGGCCGGGGCCTCGAAACGGTCCGGGACGATGCTGGCCCCCATGTCCCGGCGCCCAGCACACAGGAGGGCCGCCGTGACGCACACGGCGCACAACCCTGCGATCGGCAGTAGCGCGACCGGGTCGCTCCCACTCAACGGGCGGAGGTTCTCCGCCCACCCGAGCGGCGTCGTCCACCGAAGCCAGCCGAGCGACGCCGAGGAGTCGGCGACGAGGCGGAGGGTGAAGCTCACTCCGATCGCCACCCCGCCGTACGCAGCGGCGCGACGGCGGGTCGCGGCGAGCTGGCTGGCAAGCCCGCCGACGGTCAGGAAGACGACTGCGCTGACTACCAGGGCCAGGGCCAGGAAGAGGGCGGAGGGGGCGTCGATCCCGACCCTGCCCGAGCGCCCGATGGCGACCGCCACCACCGCGGTGATTGCGTAGAGGACGCCGGCACCGGCGGCGAGCCCCAACAGCCCCTTGGCCGCCGCACTCCTTCGAGTGGTCCGCCCGGCGAGCAGTAGCTCCCAGCGACCGGCCTCTTCCTCGCCCCGAAGCAGCCTCGTCGAAGCCAGCACCCCCCAGACCGCCCCCACGATCCCGAGGACGCCAAGGCTCCGCCAGGCGGTGAACCCGGCCACCGTTTGGACGTCGTGGGCCCGCCCGATGAGCGCGTCGATGCCGGAGTTGTCGCCGAAGGTGGCAGCCAGGTGGTCGCGCGCAGCCTGTGTCTTGTACGTCGCCGCATACCCAAGTGCCGAGGAGGCGACGACGATCCCGAACACGTACCCCCAGAGCGCTCCCGAGCGCACCGCCTTGCGGCCGGTGAGCCCCGCGATCACCCATCGCGAGTGACCCGACCCCACGCGGGATTCAGCGAGTGTCGGAGACAAGGTCGTCACGGGCCTCCCCCTCCGCGCCGTAGTGCGCCAGGAACAGCTCCTCGAGCGACGGCTCGCGACTGAGCAGCTCGTGGACACCCGACGCGGCGAGCACGCGCAGAAGTGGCTCGACCGACCCGCGGACCTGGCACCGCACCACCTGGCCCTCGACCTCGATCGAGTCCACGCCAGGCACCCGGGACAGATCGGGCGGAGGCCCATCAAAGGTCGCCTCGACGCTGAGTGCCGAGAGGTGCCGCATTTCGGACAGTGTGCCGATGTCGATAAGGGACCCGCTGCGAAGGATCCCGACCCGGTCGCACAGCGCTTCGACCTCGCTCAGGATATGGGAGGACAAGAAGACGGTCTGACCTCTTTCTCGCGCCTCGTGGACCGCATGGCGGAACGCCTGCTCCATGAGCGGGTCAAGCCCTGCAGTGGGCTCGTCCAGGAGGAGGAGGTCCGCCCGAGTCATGAGCGCGGCGACCAGGATCAGTTTCTGGCGGTTGCCCTTCGAATACGCGCGCACCTTCTTGGCCAGGTCGAGGTCGAATCGCTCGATGAGCGCGTCGCGATAGGCCGGGTCGACCTGTCCATGGACCCGCCCGAGGAGGTGAAGCGTCTCTCGTCCCGTGAGCCCTGGCCAGAGGTTGGCCTCGCCAGCCACGTATGCGAGCCTTCGGTGGGCTGCGACGGCCTCGCTCTGGCAGTCGAGACCGAAGATCTCGGCACTCCCACTCGTGGGCCGGACCAGACCGAGCAGCAGCCGGATCGTGGTGGTCTTCCCGGCTCCGTTGGGACCCAGGAACCCGAGCACCTCGCCCTCCGCGACGTCAAGGTCGAGATCCTTCAGCGCGTCGACCGTGCCATAGCGCTTCGACAGCCGTTCAGTTCTGACCGCCGGTGGCTGCACGTTTGTCTCTGCCCTCTCTTCGTGTCGCGACGCCGTGCGTCACCGTCGGCCTAGGACGGGCGAAGGACGACCACTGGACAGTGCGCGTTCGTCACACAGTGTTCACTCACCGAGCCGAGGACCATTCCCACGAAGGCCCCGTGGCCTCGGCAGCCGACCACGAGCAGGGACGCATCCTTGGAGCACTCCACCAACACGGATGCCGGGTGCCCCTCGCGGACAACCTTGCGGATCGGCACATCCGGGAATGCCTTGCGGACCCGCGCCTCGGCGTCGTCCAAGAGATGGGCAGCGTCCGCCTCGGGGTCGAAACCTTCGGGCAGGGGCAGCGGGCTCCCGTAGGTGGACGGCCACTCCCATGCGGTCACAATCTCCAGTGCGGTTGCGGTGGCCGCAGCATGTCGTGCCGCCCAGTCCAACGCGTCCAAGGACGAAGGCGACCCATCGATCCCCACCAAAACCGGGCCTCCCGGGGCTCCGCTCACCTGCTCCCCTTTCTCTCCGCACACGAGGATGCATGCGGGCGGGTGGCCCCGGAGGGGACACCACCCGAATCGACCGGCTCGACCACGAGCTCGGCGCCGGGTCCAACATAGGTTCCTGCGGTGCCTTCGAGGATCCGCCCGACCTCGTTCAGGCGACCGATGTAGGCCCCGTTCGACGTGGCGTCGACAAAACGACATACCGCTTCGACCTTGGGTCCCATCGAGCCCGCCGGGAACCGATGGGCCCGTAGGGCTTCCGGGCTCACCCTCCTCACGGCCAGAGCAAACTCGGTTCCATAGTCGAATTCGACGGCTGCGACATCGGTCAGCAGGACCAGCGCATCGGCCCCGAGATCACTCGCGAGCAGGGACGCGGTGAGGTCCTTGTCGACCACCGCCTCCATCCCGACGAGGCGGTCTTCCACTCGACACACCGGGATCCCCCCCCCGCCGGCACACACCACCACCGTCCCCGCCTCAAGAAGGGTCCGGACGGTGTCGATCTCGACGATCTGCCTGGGCTCCGGGGAGGCCACGACGCGGCGCCACTTGTCCCCATCTGCGGCGATCGACCAACCGAGGCGGCTCGCCAGACGACGAGCCTCGTCCTCGGGATAGGTGGGCCCCACAAACTTGGTCGGGACGTTGAACGCCGGATCATCGGCCGAGACGAGGGTCTGGGATATGACACTGGCCACCGGGCGGCCCGGCAGCGCATTCTCCACCGCCTGCTGGATGAGGTATCCGATCATCCCCTGCGTCTGGGCGTCGAGAACGTCGAAGGGGTAGGGATGAGGCAGGGCCGGATCCCGCGCACTCTCGAGCGCCAACAGGCCCACCTGAGGGCCGTTCCCATGTGTGATCACGACCTCGTGGGCGCGCAGAATCGGAAGAAGCGCTCCGATCCCGGCGACCACGTGGCACCGCTGGACCTCGGCCAGCGGCACCTCACCGCGCTCAAGGAGCGCATTGCCCCCGAGCGCGACGACCAAGCGCATCTCAGTCCCCGATCGTCGCCACCATCAGTGCCTTGATGGTGTGCAGGCGGTTCTCGGCCTGGTCGAAGACGACCGAGGCCGGAGACTCAAAGACTTCGTCGGAGACTTCCAAGGAGGTGAGTCCGCGCTTCTCGAACACCATCCGACCGACTTCTGTCTCCGTGTTGTGGAGAGCCGGCAGACAGTGCATGAACTTGGTCTCGTGGATCCCGGTGGCGTGCATCACCGCGTGGTTCACCTGGTAAGGGAACAGCAGGTCGATCCGCTCGTCCCACTCTTCGGCGGGCTCGCCCATCGACAACCACACGTCGGTGTACAAGAAGTGGGCCCCGTGGACGGCAGCGAAGACGTCCTCGGTCAACGTGATGCGGGCACCGGACTGCTCGCTCAAGGCCTTGGCGATCGCCCGCACCTCTCCGGATGGCCAGAGCGCCTCTGGAGCGGCGATGCGGACGTCCATCCCCAACAGTGCGCCGGTCGCCAACAGCGAGTTGGCGGTGTTGTTCCGGGCATCACCCAAGTAGCAGTAGGCCACATCGGTAACCGGCACACTCGCGTGGTCACGCATTGTCAGAATGTCGGCCAGCATTTGGGTGGGATGCCATTCGTCGGTGAGCCCGTTCCATACCGGCACTCCGGAATGGGTAGCCAACGTCTCGACGATCGTTTGGGAAAAGCCGCGGTACTCGATACCGTCGTACATGCGCCCGAGCACGCGAGCCGTGTCGGACATGGACTCCTTCTTCCCGAGCTGAGATTCGCCCGGTCCGATATAGCTCACGTGTGCGCCCTGATCGTGCGCCGCCACTTCAAATGCCGATTTCGTCCGCGTCGATGGCTTTTCGAAGATGAGAGCGATGTTCCTACCGCTCATGCGCTCCACCTCGGTGCCCGATCGCTTCGCAGCACGCAGCTCCCCAGCGAGGTCGATCAGATAGAGGAACTCATCGGGGGTGAGATCGGACTCTTTCAGTAGGCTTCTTCCCCGCAGGTTCATCGTGTTTGCCACCTCCTCTTCGGCCTAGTCCGCCGCGTCACGTTCGATCGGGCAGGTCATGCACCGTGGGCCGCCTCGACCCCGACCCAGCTCGCTCCCGGCGATCGTCACCACCTCGAGACCGTGCTTTCGGAGCATGGTATTCGTGGCCACGTTGCGTTCGTATCCGAACACCACCCCAGGCGCCACCGCGAGGTAGTTGGTGCCGTCGTCCCACTGCTCACGCTCGGCGGCACGGATGTCCTCGTCGGTCGTCAGCACCGTCACCTGCTCGATTTCCAGTATCCGAGCCAAGGTCTCCCACAGGTCGTGATTGCGGCTCACCGGGGCCTGGCCATCGTGTCCAGCGGTGATGGTCCAGCTCCGAAGGCGCCGGTCGAAGTACGGATACAGGACGAACGTCGATCGGTCGACCATGGACATCACGGTGTCGAGGTGCATGAAGGCATGCGAGCGGGGGAGCTCGATCGCCACGACCTTCGTCGCCTGGCCCGAGGCAAACAGAGCTCGCGCCAAGATCTCGACCGCCATAGGCGTGGTCCGCTCCCCCATCCCGACCAGCACGGCACCGTTGCCTACGACGTGCACGTCGCCACCCTCGAGGGTCGCCGGTTGGTGATCTTCGTCGTCGTCTCCGTAGTAGGTGATGAAGTCGGAGTCTCTGAACAGCGGGTGGAACCGATAGATGGCCCGCGTGTGAAGCGATTCGCGTCGCCGAGCCGGCTTGGCCATGGGATTGATCGTCACACCGCCATAGATCCAGCACGAATTGTCCCTCTGGAACAGGTGATTGGGCAGCGGGGACAGCACAAAGTCGTCGGCACGAAGCATGTCCCACTTCAGGCTCTTCGCCTTCAAGGGTTGGAGGTCCGCCTTCAGCACGCCACCGACCAGATGCTCAGCCAGGGTCTCACTGTCGAGCCGTTCGAGCAGCTTCCTGACGGGATCCACGAGCGACGGGCCGAGCATCTCGGGAGTGCAGATGCGATCGAGTACAAACTGGCGACCCTCGGGCACGTCTAATGTCTCGCTGAGCAGTCGCCCGTAGTAGTGAACCCGAACCCCCTTTTCCCGCAACGCTTCGGCGAAGGCGTCGTGCTCCTCCTTGGCCTTCTTCGCCCACATCACGTCATCGAACAGCAACTCACCGATGTTCTCGGGCGTGAGCCTGGAGAGTTCGAGCCCGGGTCGATGCAGAATCGCTTGCCGGAGCTTGCCGACTTCAGATCTGACTGCGAAGGTCACGTCACCACCTCCCATTCTGAAGGGCGTGCGAACTCGAGTGGCTCGCACCTGCTCGTACTGTCTTCGTACCGCCACCGTACGACGTCCCTGGAGCGACCAGAAGGGTCATAGGTCCCGCCCCTTCGCCATCGACCGAGGCTTGGGTCGGAGGGCCGGCCGGTGTCATCGGCGTAATCGACTCGCTCGGTCAATATCCGTCCGCTCGGACCACGACCACCGGGCAGTGGGCTCTGGCGACACAGTGGAGGCTCACGGAACCCAGAAACACCTCTGTGAACTCACTGTGGCCCCGAGTCCCGACGACGAGGAGATCTGCGCCCCTGGAGGCTTCGATCAGTGCCACGGACGGAGGCCCGGGGCGCACGACGACGTCGACAGTGATCGGGCTGTCGTTGGGGACGACCTCTCCGAGAACCCGTTGGAGTTGGTGGGTGACGATGGACTCGAGATCGAGATCGACGGGCCAAGAGTCGGCATCGCTGACATAGACGGGGTACCCCCACGCCGCCACCACTTCGACCCGGGCCCCGGTCAGGTTCGCTTGGCCCAGTGCCCAGCTAAGGGCTGCCTTCGACGAGGCGGATCCGTCGACACCGACGACGATTCGGCCTTCCTTCCGGAGACTCTGGGTCACGGTTCCATCGTGCCGGTTCCGAAGGGGTGCCGGAAGGGCTGAAGGTCCCACATTGGACCTTCCGGGGTCGACAATGCACCGCCGGCGTCCAGCCCGAGATCACACGCGACTGGGGTCTTGGCTCACCGATTGGACCCGGTGGTCATGGTCGATTCACGACGACTGGGTCAGCTCGACGGCGGGACCCTCTGCGGGGAGGTCCACCGGCTCGGTCGCCTCACCAAGTCGCTGGCGACGGGCATTCAAGAAGACGTACAGGACGAGCCCGGTAAGGATCACGACCAGCGCCTGGTAGACGACTTGGTATCCCGAGGCGAACGTCACCCACATCGAGAACAGGACGCTCGCTCCAGCGACCGAAAGGTCCCGGGCCAGAAGCCAGCCCTGCACTCGGCGACGCCCTGAGACCAGGAAGGTGAGCTGGGCGATCGCCGACATGAAGTAGGGGATCGCCACCGTGACCACTGTGAGGTCCACCAGATAGGTGAACACCGTGAGCCCAGAGCTCGTGGTGTAACGCCACAACATCAGGAGCGATGGCAGCGCGGTGCCGACCAGGATGCCGAACCAGGCTGTTCCCTTGCGGTCCGTCCAGGTGAACGGGCGGGGGAACATGTCGTCCTGGGCGATCGCCCGCGACGTCTCTGTGACGATCAGTGTCCACCCGTTCAGCGCTCCGATCCCCGAGACAACGGCGATGGCGGCGATGAACTTCGGAGCCCACGCACTGCCGGGGAAGATGCTCTGAAAGGCGTTGACAAATGGAGACCCGGTGTTGACAAGGGTGTGATGGGAGACCAGTCCCATCACTGCCGCGGTGACCAGCACGTACAACAAAGCGCTGATAGCAGTGCCAACCATCGAGGCGCGCATGACGTTCCTGCGGGGGTCCCGTACCCGCTTGGCGGTGACCGCAGCCGCCTCGACCCCGATGAAGGAGAACAGCGCGACTCCGGCGGCGATCCCGATGCCGCTGTACAGACTGCCACCCGAAGCGTTAAAGGGTCCAAAGTGAGCTTTCTCCACAAAGAACCATCCCACTATGGCGACGAAGAGCAACGGGAAGAACTTGAGAATGACGGTGACGTTCTGGAACCACGCCATCTGGCGGATCCCGACCAAGTTGACGATGGCGGGCACCCACAACCCCACCATCGCGATACCGAAATTCTCCATTCCGGTCGGGTGAGCGAAGCCGAACAGGGCGTCCACATAGAACACCCAAGACGAAACGATCGCAGCGTTCCCCGCCCAGGCTTGGACCCAGTAGCACCAACCAACCAAGTACCCCGCGAAGTCGCCGAACTCATGTCTGGAGTAGGCGTAGAGTCCGCCATCGCTGTTGGGCACCCGCTTGGTGAGCTGACCGAACAGGACCGCCAGGAGCATGGCGCCCACAGCGATGACGCCCAGAACGACGATGCCCATGGTGCCGGCACCGGCCAGCACAGCCGGCATAGTGAACACACCGGTGCCGACGATGCTGCCGATCACCAGCCCAGTGGCCGAGGTCAAACCCAGAGCGTGGGCCTTCTCCTGGTTGCGGGTCGACAGTGATGGTTGGTCAACCGGAGCCGGCTGGGCTGGTCCCGGCTGAGTATCGATGACTGACATCCGTCCCCTCTCGGTCAAGCCACAGCCTGGTCATGACCTGGCTTTGGACCTCTCAATCACTCTGAAAGACGGATCGAGAGCCGACTAGGGACCAAAGTCACCCTTCAGGCCCCTCGTCAACCTGGGACGGGCCCCATCGCCAGTGCTCCGCCGTGGACACCCCCGCTCTGGCACAATTGCGGGGTGCCGATCCGGGTCTTTCTCCTCGACGATCACGAGGTCGTGCGCACCGGCCTCCGTGCCCTCCTCGAAACCGAGGACGACATAGAGGTCGTGGGAGAGGCTGGCACGGTCGCTGACGCCCTCAATCGGATCCCCCTGGCCCGGCCGGACGTGGCCATTCTCGATGTGAGACTTCCCGATGGCAGTGGGGTTGAGGTGTGCCGAGAAGTCCGATCGGACAATCCGGAGATTGCCTGCCTGATGCTCACCTCGTACGCCGACGACGAAGCGCTTCTTGCGGCCGTCCTGGCCGGGGCCGCGGGGTATGTCTTGAAACAGGTCGGCGGGACCGACCTGGTTTCGGACATTCGGAAGGTCGCTTCCGGAGGAACCCTCCTTGATCCCGGCATTGCCCAACGGGTGCTTGAGCGCGTTCGTCGCGGTTCGGACGAGGACAAGCAACTGGCGTCGCTGACACCCCAGGAGCGGCGGATCCTC
>Ga0209415_10004461_pt1 | contig 25642 bp, 20 predicted proteins | sample PeaSoiSIISIP2007_FD_187696 | JGI IMG/M metagenome (GOLD analysis project Ga0209415, IMG submission 187696) | Peat soil microbial communities from Weissenstadt, Germany - SII-SIP-2007 (SPAdes) (version 2) | ecosystem: Environmental > Terrestrial > Soil > Wetlands > Peat | place: Germany... | reverse complement strand
TTTATGGCTCGACCTTCGATATTCCAATTCCAATTGAAGGCGTCACCGATACTATGACTGCGAAGAATATCGTTGTCGGTGGCGCGGAGAATGTCATGAACGTCGCCGGCAAGCTTGCATACAGGACCATCGACTACGATGCGTCGGTGCGTTGCGTGGGCCAGGACTTGACCGTCAATCAGGTGAGTCTGGATGCGCCGGGGGCGGCCTGCGACCAGCAGGATATGATGACGCGCCTACAATGTGAGGGACAGGGCGTAGCGATGTCGGGCTCGAGCAAAGCGTTGGCGGCGGCAGTCAACAGTTACTATCAAGGTCAACCGTTACACGTTTCGACCCGGTCGCAACCGTTGGACTTCGCGATTGGTGAGACCAACTACCAGGCTACCTTCGAAGCGCTTAAATCGAGCTCGCACGGCGGAATGTTCAGCGAGGCTGGGCGCGCGTCGTTTAGCCGCGCCAACGGCTCCTGATTGCGCGCCGCCCACGGCTCCTGGTTGCGCACATTGATCATCTTGATGCGCCCATGAAATGCGGACTCAAGTCTGGCGAGAGAGTGTCGCTTGCCCGTGCGTGACCGATCTGAAACGTTAGTGGCGATTCGGGTTGCATTGAAACCCGCACCATGAATGCAGCACCGCTAGGTTTCCCGCCAGCAGACGCCAAAGTCACCACCCCGATGGTGCCCGAGCGGCGCTACCTGTGGGCGTTACTCGCGATACTGATGTCGGCGACCATCTTCGAAGGTTACGACATCACCATATTTCACCTGTGTACTCCCGATATCGCGCGGACGTTTAGTCTTAACGATCGAGCTATCGGTGCGATCGCGACGGCGGTGCGTTTTGGTGGCATCCTGTCGATTTTTGTCGTAACGCTCGCCGATCGCTACGGCCGCAAACCCATCATCGCCAACACCGTTTTGTGTTACGCGTTCTTTACGCTGATGACAGCCCTGTCATCGGGGATGCTGTCATTCACTCTGTTTCAAAGCGCGTCGCAAGTCTTTCTGGCAGCCGAGTTTGGTATCGCAGTAACTATTATCTGCGAGGAATTCCCCGACGAGCTGCGTGGACGCGCAATCTCAGTTATGCACATGGTCGCCTTTCTCGGCGTCGCGGCGGCGGGTCTGCTCTACGGTTACGTCGCTGAATCGAGCTGGGGTTGGCGCGGTATGTATTTCCTTGGGATTGCGCCGCTGCTCGCCGTAGCGTGGCTGCGGCGCGGGATGCGTGAGACCGTGCGGTTCGACTCCGCCGAAAGGAGCCGTCGCGCGACTACTGACACTCGCGAAGGTATCTTCGCCCCGATGCGCCGATGCTTCCGCTCGGGCGAGGAGTCCTATCGCGGGCGGCTGCTCTTGATTGCGGCATTGTGCAATTGTCTCGGGCTGGTCGGCGGCCCCACGATTTCGTTCTTCAGTCTCTACGCCAAGCGCGACCATCATTGGACGTCGGGTCAAATCGGTATGACGATTGTCCTCGCGTATCTGACCGGCGCCGTCGGCACGCTACTATGCGGATACCTGCTAGACCGCATCGGGCGGCGCCTAACAGCCGCGCTATTCTTCTCCGCGTCGAGCGGCGCGATGTACCTTCTGTTTCGCAGTGACGCACACAGCACCATGCTGCTGGCGATGATGGCGACGATGTTCGCATACCAGGGTGCGCGCACCGCCACGTCGGCGCTGTCGTCCGAACTCTTCCCGACGGGAGCGCGCGCGACCGGTTACTGCCTGACGGTGCAGGTCTTCGGGCAACTAGGATGGATGCTTGCGCCGCTCGCCGTCGGCGAACTTTCGGCTCCGCTTGGCGGTCTCGGCAAGGCGGCCTCGCTCTTCGCTATCGGCCCGTTGATTGGAGTCGTCCTATTGTTGACGCTGGTGCCGGAGACTCGCGGCAAGACGCTCGAGGAGCTATCGCCAGAGCCGGTCGCAATGGATGCGCCCGCCGGTTGAGGGACGTCCAAACCATTTGCCAGTTAAAGCGAAGAAAAAGCGAACTCGAGAAAATTTCTGTGTTGAGGGAGAACTTTTTCACCCTTGCGCAGGGTCCCACTAAACCAACCACGCTACACAAAATAGAGTAGTTACGCTCCGCCCACGCGAATCAAACTAGTTGTGGTTACGCTCCAACCGGATTCATTCTGTTCGAATCGCCGGCGGCCAGTATATCCGAGACTCGGGTGGCCGGTACTCCGACACTCGCACGCGACGGGGGTGCAGCGCGTGGCGGGGCAGTGGGCTCACAAGCGAACACGATGGTTGTGGACGCGCATACGAGCACGATCATTGTGGACTCGCGCGCGACACGAACATTTTGGTATCAGTGATGACGCGCTGGCCGCGATCGTCGAAGGTGCACTCGAAATGGGTGTCTCGGGAGAGAGAATCGCCGGTCGCACAAACAGCTAGAGGTGGCAAGCTCAGTTACAGCGCCACGAAGCTGGGTATCAGTTACACGATGCTTGGTAGTTACAGCATTTCGAATCCGCGAGGCTAACATGGCAGGAAAATATTTCGAGGAATTCCGCGTCGGCGAAGTGTTTAAACATCAGCCGAGCCGCACCGTTACCGAAACCGATAATCTGCTCTTCTCGACGCTAACGATGAACGTGCAGCCGTTGCATCTGGACGCCGAGTTCTCGAAAAATACCGAGTTCGGCCAGCGCCTGGTGAACTCAATTTTTACGCTCGGACTGGTGGTCGGCCTGTCGGTCGGTGAACTCACCCTGGGCACCACGGTCGGCAATCTCGGTTTCGAGAAGACCGAGTTCCCCAAACCGGTGTTTATCGGCGATACGATCACGGCGGAGACCGAAATTATCGAAGTGCGCGAATCCAAGTCGCGTCCGCAGTGGGGGATCGTGCAGTTCGAACATCGCGGGGTGAATCAGCGGGGCGAGATCGTGGTCAAGTCGCGGCGGCTCGGCATGATGCGGCGCAAGCCGGCATGAGGGCGCCCCGCGCCAGCGCTAAAGAGCGGGGAGAGTTGTTGAGGAACTCAAAACTGTAACTTTCTGAAACCTCACAAGGTTTCAGACTTCCCATTGGTTAGAGACTGGAATCAACGATATGCGCATGGGCTGATGGGTGCGGGCGGGGCCTTTCGGCGTGACGGCGAGGGCGGCGGCTGGTGACGCTCAACGCCATGATCCGCGATCAGCGCCTATGGAATCCGGCGCTCGCACTTGATTTCCAACACAGCCGCTTCGCTGCGTTCAGATGACAAAATGAGCCTTTGTACGTTGTCCAGGGGGTTCACCAGGTGACGCCGGGCGGCTGCGCGGGAGGCGGGCCGTTAGGCGACGCCGAGTTCGCTGGCCCACTTGAGCATGTCGCGAGCGACCTTCAGATGCGCCGTATCGACCATCGCACCGTTGTGAATCACCACCGAACTGCCCTCGCTCTCGCATTTCTCGACCGCCACGATTAATTCCTTCCATCCCGCAATCTGCTCGCTGGTCGGCGTGAAAACTTCGTTGACGATGGCGACGTGCGACGGATGGATGAGGAGCATCCCGTTGTAGCCGAATTGACGCGTGCGAATGGCCTCTGCGCGCAAGCCGTCGAGGTCGTGGATGTCCCACCATCCGCGGCCGCCAATCGGATACGCGATATTCGCCGCGCGCGCGTCGAGCAGCACCTTCGAGATGTAGTAGAAGGCCTCGTGACCTTCGGGGGTCCATTGGAAACCGATCGCGCGCGCGATGTCGCCGTCCTTGCCGGTCACGCCTCCCAGATGCGCGACGCGCGGCGATGCGATCGCGACCTCGTACGCCTGCCGCATGCCCTGCGCGGTCTCGAGCACCGGATCGATCAGCACCGTGCCGGGCTCGATGCCGTGTTTGCGCTCGAGAAATTCGATAATCGTGTCGCAGCGTTTGACGTCCTCGGGGCCGGTGACCTTCGGCAACATCACGCAGTACAGTTGCTTGCATACGACCGCGTCGAGATCGGCCCAGGTGAGGCCAGTTTCGAAATCATTGACGCGCACGAAGATGGTTTGTCCCTTGTCGCCCAACTCCTCCACCATCCGGCGCACCGTGCTGCGCGAGCGTTCCTTGTCGGGCAAGGCGACGGCGTCCTCGAGGTCGAGAATCAGCGCGTCGGCGCCGAAGCGCGGCGCCTTCAGAATGCGGTCTTCGCGATTGCCGGGGACGAACAGGGCTGAGCGGATTGGTTTGACGCGACGCACGATGCGGCCTCCTTTTCTGCTAATCTGACGCTACTACTTAGCACCATCGCACCCGCATATCGAAAGCCGATGCGACTATTGCGCCCGCAATGCGCTAACTGAAGTGGCGGGTTTTGTGTTAACCGTGTGCCAAATCGCGCGCGCCGTGAAGTGAATCTAAATTCACCGACCCCGTCGGTCGCACGCGCCAATTTCGTTCGCATCAAGGATTTCCTGCGATGGCCATGCAAAAACGCATCTTCGAAGGCGTTCGGATTCTCGACATAACCCAGTACCTGGCCGGCCCCGTCGCGACGCGCCTGTTGGTCGATCTTGGCGCCGAAGTGATCAAGGTTGAATTGCCGCCCGGCGGTGAAGGCTCGCGACGGCTGCGCTTCAGCGCCAAAGACGGGCGCAAGGGTGCCGCGCCGATTTACTTCACGATGCATAATCGCGGCAAGAAATGCGTCTGTATCGATTTCAAGCGAGCGGCGGGCGCGGCGGTGGTCAAGGACCTCGCGCGAGGCGCCGACGTCCTGCTCGAAAACTACACGCCCGGCGTGCTCGCGCGCTACGGACTCAGCTATGCCGATATCGCGGCGGTGAATCCCAATATCGTCATGTGCTCGGTCTCGACCTACGGCCAGGACAGTCCCCATGCGGCGCGGATCGGCAACGATTTGGTGGCGCTCGCGGCGGGCGGCTTCCTCCACATGATCGGCGAACCCGACGGCCATCCGATGTACCCGGCCTCGGCGATCGCCGACCATCTGACGGCGGTCAACGCCTTCGGCGCGATCTCGGCCGCGCTGTTCCATCGCGCGCGCACCGACGAGGGCCAATATATCGATCTCGCGCTAATCGATTGCATCTACAACTCACACGACTGGCAACTGGCCGCGTTCAGCACCTCCGACGGCGAACTCGATCCACAGCGCGGCGGTACTCAACGCACCGGCGCATTCCCTTACGGCGTCTTCAAATCGAAGGACGGTTACATCGGAATCGGGATTTTCACGGAGCCGCAATGGGAAGCGCTCGTGCGGCGGATGGGGCGCGTGGAGCTGCTCGAAATAGCAGAGTTCAAAACGCCCGGCGGCCGTTTCGATAATCAGGCCGCGCTGAAATCGATTATCGAGGAATGGTTCGCGACGCTGCCCAATGACGACGAAGCGGTGCGTATCCTTGCCGACGAATTGCGCCTGCCCGCGGCGCGCGTGCTCTCGGTCGGACAGTTCGCGCAGGATCCAGTGCTCAGCCGGCGGATGGTTGCGAAAGTACCCGCGCCAGACGGCAACGAAATGCTCCTGCTCAAGTCGCCACATAAATTCTCGAAGACGCCGCCATCCGATCCGGTCTCGGCGGCCGCGTTGGGCGAGCATACCAGCGAGATCCTGCGGATCGCGTGCGGCTACTCGCAAGACAAGATCGAGACGCTGCTGCGCGAAGGCGTTGTCGTCGAGACACACGCGGGATGAGACAGACAAACAAGTCATTGGTTGAAGAACTCAAAACTGAAATTTCTTTCTGAAACCTCATAGAGGTTTCAGACTTCCCATTTGTGGGAGCAAAGTTGTCCTCGTGCCGCGGCTGCGATGCAGCCGGGAACTCAATCGCGAGAATGAGTTACGCCGACAAACAATTGCCTATGGTCTCCGCGAGACTTAGCTGCACAACCGAGCATCGCGAGCAGTCCGAAAAGTCAGGTCAAGACTGTTGGGCTGCTTGTCAAGCGGTGAATAAAGGGTGTTGTTGGGTGAGGCAGTGGACGGCGCCGAGACCCCACACCAGATCGGTGGCGGGAAGGCCGACGATACGGCGGCCCGGAAAGAGACGTTCGAGGGTGGCGATGGCGATCGTATCGGCGGCACAGTCGAAGGTGGGAACGATCACGCCGCCGTTCACAATATAGAAATTCGCGTATGAGGCGGGCAAACGGGTGCCATCGTGATAAAGCGCCGGCGGCATCGGCAGGGTCTCGATGGTGAAGGCGCGGCCGTGCTCGCCGCGCAGGCTGCGCAGGCGCGCGAGGTTGTCGGCGAGCACGCGATAATTGGCGTCGTCGGGATCGTCTTCGATCACCGTGACGATCGTGTGCGGGTTGACGAAGCGCGCGAGGTCGTCGATGTGGCCGTCGGTGTCGTCGCCCGCGATGCCGTCGCCCAGCCACAGGATATTCGTCACGCCCAGATACAACTTGAGGTACTCTTCGATTTCCACGCGGCTCATCGAGGGGTTGCGATTCTTGTTGAGCAGGCACGCTTCGGTCGTGATCAGGGAGCCCGCGCCGTTGACGTCGATCGATCCGCCTTCGAGCACGATGCCGGGTTCGACCACCTCGAAGCCGTAATGCTCGCCGAGACGCGATGGTACGACGTCGTCGAGGTCGTAACGCCTGTACTTCTCGCCCCACGAGTTGAAGCGCCAATCGAGCGCGATTTGAGCAGGTGAGTTGTCGCGCGCGTTTGCGCGGAGATTCGCGCGACGGTTAACGAAAATCGGGCCGTGGTCGCGCACCCACGAATCGTTGGTCGGAATGGCGATGACGTCGATGCGATCGATGCGCGTCGGCGATCCGTCCGGCGTGGGCGCCTTCGCGACGATCGCGCGGACGTCGGCGGCAGCGGTCGAATCGTTGACCAATATGCGCACTGGCTCGAAGTGCGCGATCGCCGCCGCCATATGTGCGAACAGCGGCGGGATTGGTGCGAACTTTCCGGGCCAGGTCTCGAGATTGTGCGGCCACACGAGGTAGGTGGCGAGATGCGGCGCCCATTCGGCGGGCATCCGATAGGACGGCAGCAGCCGCTGATGTTCCGACGATGGGAGGCTCACGTCAACTTCTGAAGCGGCGCGTCAAATCGTGGTAGGCGTCGATGCGGCGGTCGCGCAGAAACGGCCAGTTGCGGCGCGTCTCCTCGATCAGATTCAAATCACAATCGACGACCAGAATCTCTTCCTTCACTGCGCCGGCGCGTGCGATGATTTCGCCGAAGGGATCGGCGACGAACGAGTTGCCCCAGAACTGGATGTTGCCTTCGACGCCGACGCGGTTCACCGCTGCGACGAAGACGCCGTTGGCGATCGCGTGGCCGCGCTGCACGGTTTCCCATGCGTTCTGGATTCGGGTGCGCACGGCCGGCGACATGTCCGGACTCCATCCGATGGCGGTCGGGTAAAACAAAATCTGCGCGCCGGACAGGGCGGTGAGGCGGGCCGCCTCGGGGAACCATTGGTCCCAGCAGATCAGCACGCCGAGCGAGCCGCGTTTGGTGCGATGCGCGATGAAGTCGAGGTCGCCCGGCGCAAAATAGAATTTTTCGTAATAGCCGGGGTCGTCGGGAATGTGCATCTTGCGGTACAGGCCCGCGACGCGGCCGGTTTCGTCGATGACGACGGCGGAATTGTGGTACACGCCGGCGTCGCGGCGTTCGAACACCGGCGCGATCACGATGACCTGGTGCGCCGCCGCAACGCGCCCCAACCGCTCGGTCGTTGGTCCCGGAATCGGCTCGGCGAGATCGAACATCTCGTTGCGCTCGGACTGGCAGAAGTACTGCGAGCGAAAAAGCTCCTGCAGGCAGATCACGGTGGCGCCGCGACCGGCGGCCTCCTCGATGCGGGCGGCGGCCTGGTCGAGATTCGGCGCCGGGTCGGAAGAGCAACTCATCTGGATCAGCCCGATGCGAAGATGTCCCGCGTCCATCGTGATCGTGATAGCAGCCGCGCGTGAGTCGTGCCACCACGCTCGCGGCTGGGAGGCCCGCCGTGCGTTACGGGGCGATGAAATCTCCGCACGGAGAGAATGACGATCGCTTAGCGGACGAGCGGCATGACCATTTCGGAAAAATCGCGAAACACCTTGCGCTGAAATTCCGCCGGCGGCAGCAGACTGACGCCGCCGATGCCCATGCGTTCCAAGTCGTTAAGCTGATGGACGATCTCCTCGGGCGTACCGACGAGGCAGCTTCCCTTGATCGCCTCGGGCATCATGAATTTGCGCTCGCCCGGTTGCAGATAAGTGCAATGGCCGTCGTGAATCTGGCGGAAGCGCGACTGCTCCGGCAGGCTCATATCCTCGACGCGAGCGAGATACTGATCCCATACGTTGGCGAAGTAGGGCGGAATCAGTTCGTCCTTCTTGCCCATGTCCTTCCAGATTTCGTAGGCGAAATGGAGAATCGCGGAGACGAACGAGCCGGTCTCGTCGATGACGCGATCGTCGGTGAGCTTTTCGCCCGGGCGGAGAACACATCCGCCGATCAACGCGGTGGTCACGAAGGGATCGGGCAGCTTGCGACCCGCCTTGCGCGCACCCTCGTCGACCTTCGCGCGCTGCGCCTTGACGTCGGCCGGATTGCCGACCGCGGTGACCCATCCGTCGCCGAATTCGCCGGCGATCTCGCAGGCCTTCGGCCCGTTGGCCGCGACGTAGATCGGGATCGGATGTTCGAGATCGAGGTAGTGCAGGTCCTGATGGAGAAACTGGATTTCGCGCGTGCGGCCGGCGTAGGTGTACTCGACGGGCTCGCCCTTGAGCAGGGTGCGGACCACGCGGAGGTACTCGCGGAACTCCTTGATGCGCATCGGATGCTGCCCCATCACGCGCATCGCGGTGTGCCCCGTGCCGATGCCGAGAAAAGTTCGCCCCGGCGCGATTTCGTTGATGGTCGCGATCGAATGCGCGGTGACAGGAGCCAATCGCGTGCCCGGAATCGCTACGCCGGTGCCGATCTTGATGCGCTTCGTGGCCTGCGTCGCCAACGCCATCACGGCATAGCAGTCCGACCAGATCATCTGGGAATCGGGCACCCATGCGCGATCGTAGCCGAGTTCCTAGACGTAGCGGATGAGGTCCCATTTGTCGATGTGGGTATCGAAACAGATGCCGAATTCCATGGTCGAAGCTCCGTCGAGAGAATTGGCGCGGCGCGCGCGGTGCGAAACATTCCACAGCGAGGTGGCAGCGTCAATCGCGGATCGCGGAGGGGAGGATAAAGATTTCCCGCCAGGCGGTTGCAAGTGGGCAAGTGTGATAATTTAATGTGAGGTTCCGAAGATTGGGCGCACGACAGATGGTGGCGAAGGCCTCATCCGCCGGTTCCCGCAAGCGTGGAGCCGCGACGATTTGCAGACCGTGAAAGACTGCCCGCCGCTGATAGCCGGGTCCTGCGCAAGGGGAGGCCGCGAACCCCGCCAGGTCCGGAAGGAAGCAACGGTACCGGTTCAAACCCTGTGCCGCAGGGGTGCCTGGCTATCATTCGACGGGCAGGATTTCTGACAGACGCATGGCATCGACACCGTCAACTCATCTGGTACTCGCGCGCAAATGGCGGCCGGAACGCTTCAGCGAACTGGTCGGCCAGGAGCACGTCACGCGGACGCTGGCGCAGGCGCTCAAGAGCGGTCGCATCGCGCACGCGTTCCTCTTCACGGGGATTCGCGGCGTGGGCAAAACGACGGCCGCGCGGATCATGGCGCGATGCCTCAATTGCGAGCAGGGACCGACGCCGGAACCGTGCGGAACGTGCGCGGCGTGCGTCGAGATTCGGACGGGGTCGGCGCTTGACGTAGTCGAAATCGACGGCGCGACGTATCGCAAAATCGACGACGCGCGGGCGATTATCGAGAACCTGAGCTATCGGCCGGCGCGCGATCGTTTCAAGATTTACATCATCGACGAAGCGCATCAGCTTACCGATCAGGCGTTTAACGCATTGCTCAAGACGCTCGAGGAGCCGCCGGCGCACGTCAAGTTCATCCTGGCGACAACAGAAGCGCAAAAGATGCCCGAGACGATTCTGTCACGGCTGCAGCGCTACGACTTTCGGCGCATCCCGTTCGCGGTTATCTTCGAGCGGCTGAAGGAACTCGCGTCGCGCGAAGGGGCGGTCGCCGACGAAGCGGCACTGCGGATGCTCGCGCGCGAAGCCGGCGGCAGCATGCGCGATGCCGAGCGGATGCTGGAGACGGCGATCGCGTCGCTCGACGGCAAAGTGATCGAGAGCGAAGTCGCGTCGATTCTGGGCGTCGCGAGCCGCAGCCGCGTGTTCGGCATCGTTGAGGCGATTCTCGACAAGAATGCGGCGGCGGCGCTCGGCACCGTTCGCGAGCTTCATCGCGGCGGCGCGAACCTCGAATCGCTCGGGCGCGATATCCTCGAACTCCTGCGCAATCTCGCGGTCGCGAAATTGCCCGATGCGAGCGGCCCGCAAAGCCCGCTCGCCAACCTTCCCGACCAGGAAGCGGCGGAATTGACGCGGCTCGCCGCGGGCGCCGGCAATCGCGATTTGATGCGCCTGTTTCGTCTGATGGCCGATGCGCAGGAGCAGTTGATTCGCTCGCCGTATCCCGATCTGCTGCTGGAGATGGTCGTAATCCGGATGGCGACGCTGGCGCCGGTGATCGACGCCGACGAGCTCTTACGTGCGATTGGCGCGAACGCGCCAATCGCACGCACGACAGGCGGCGGCAATGCGTCGGGTTCATCGCCGCATTCGGCGCCGCCGGTTGCGGGTTCCACTGCTCCGGTTGGCGGGGCGGCCTTCGCCGCCCCGCCAACCGGAGCAGTGGAACCGATGCTCGCGCCGGCGGCGGCGCGGCGCATCCGGGTGGAAGGCGAGGTCAAAGCCGAGGCGCCGATGCGGCAGACGGCGCCGAATCAGGTCGCGCCGCAGGAGGCCGCGCCTCGGCAGGTTGCGCCGCAGCAAGCCGCCGTCAGCGCTGCCTCTCAGGTTTTGCCGCGGCCGAGCGTCGTAGGAGTCGCGTCGCCGTCGAGCGCGTCTTCCTCGGTTGCACTTGGCGGACTGCCCGATCTTCGCGACTTCATCCGCGGCCGCCGCGCGGCGCTCTACGGCTTTATGGAGCAGGGCGCCGCGCTCGCGTTGAACGGCGACGTCCTCACGATCATCCCGCGCAACGACATCTACATTCGTTATCTCAACGACAATCGCGGCGTGATTGCCGATCTTGCGAGCGAACTTTATGGGCGCCGGATCCGCGCCGAGCTCGCTCCGCTGGGCACGCCGCTACCGTCCGCCGCGAATGCGGCGGACGGTAGCGGCGTGCCTGCAACGGAAGGCGTTGCCGATGCGCCGGCTCGATCGCCGAGCGCATCGGCAACGCCTCCCGCAGGCTTCGGTGAAGCGGGTATCGGCAACACCGATACCCGCCCCGCCGATGGCGCTCAGCCTGAACCCAGAGCAGTCAACGGTGACTCGTCCACGACCAATGGCGGCGAGCCCACGACGAATGGCGATGCGGCTGCGACCAATGGCGCGGGGCCCGCGATGACGCAGGCGGACCTGCGGCAGGCGGTCTATGGCGACCCGGTCGTTAGACGCATTTTCGATGAATTCGAGGCGCGTCTCGTCGAGGTTCGGGCGTCGGCCGCTGGACCTGGGGCAGGCGATTCCGGGTCGCGCAAGTCCTAGCACCGCCGATGGTGGTACCATCGGGTGGAGGGTCATAATTCCCCCTGGGTGAATCGGCTCAAAGCTAGACCGCTGCGGGCAACGGCAAAGCTGAGGCGGCGGGCAGTCGCGCGGCGCCCGCTACGACGCAGTCACCGGGGCGGGAGGCCCGAAGCCTGCCGACCATCGCGCGAAGGAGCATAAGTCCGTGGCAGAAATCGATCTTTCAATGATGATGCAGCAGGCGCAGGCGCTGCAGGAAAAATTGAAACAGGCCCAGGAAGAGGCGGCGCAGAAAACTATCGAGGCCAACTCCGGGGGCGGCCTGGTGCGCGTCGTGGTTGATGGCTCGGGGAGCGTGCGCCGGATCGATATCGATCAGTCGCTGCTCGCCTCGAACGACAAGTCGATGATTGAGGATCTGATTGTCGTCGCCGTCAACGAGGGGCTCCGGCGCATTCAGGAGATGGTGGCCGAGGAGATGCGCAAGTTGGCGCCGATGAGCGGAATCGATATTTCCAAACTCTTCGGCGGCAATCATTAGGCGTTTCAGGGCGCACCTGATCGGCTGCCCAATCACGCATCGGCGATGGCGGAAAATCTCAAGCGCAATGACGGCCTGCCGCCCGCGATGACGCGGCTGGTGAAGGAACTCTCGCGGCTCCCCGGGATTGGCGAGAAAACCGCGTCGCGCCTCGCCTTTAATTTGCTCAATCGTCCGCGCGACGAAGTGATCGCGCTGGCCGAAGCACTACTCGAAATGAAGGAACGGGTAGGGTTGTGCGCCGAATGTTTCGGGCTTTCGGATGCTCCGCGCTGCCGCATCTGCGACGATGCGGAACGCGACCACGAATTGATCTGCGTGGTCGAGGGACCCGCCGATCTGATGGCAATCGAACGCGCGCGTACCTTCAGCGGTCTTTATCATGTGCTTCACGGCGCGATCGCACCGCTGGACGGCATCGGCCCCGACGACATCAAGGTGAATGAACTGCTCGCCCGCCTGCGCGATTCCGGTCCGGTGCGCGAAGTGATTATTGCGACCAACGCGACCGTTGAAGGCGAAGCGACGTCGCTCTATCTGGCGAAAATGTTGAAGCCGCTCGGAGTCAAGGCGACCCGCCTCGCACGGGGACTGCCGGCCGGCGGCGATCTCGAGTACAGCGACTCCGCCACGCTCAGCAGCGCGCTCAGCGGCCGCCGCGAACTCTAATGGCCAGGGCCAGGGCCGCCGAAATGTGCGTGCGCGATCGACACCGTCGAGACGAAGGCGCCGGCCGCGGGGTTATACACTTCCGCTGACCACAGCACGCTGAAGGGAGCGGTCGCCCCGCCCATCAGGCTTTGCGACGCGCCCATATTGTGCGCGGGTCCTAATTGAAAATTGTAACCGCCCGCGAGCAACACCTCGCCGTTGGGCAACAGCGTATCGATCGCCGAGTTGCGATAGTCATTCATCGAAGCGGGGCACGACGCGCCGGCCGCATCGCCGCTCCTGCCAACACAAGTGAACGCGCCGCGTGACGGGTCATACAACTCGGCACTGCGGCTGGTTGTCCTGCCATCGCTGCCACCTGCGATCAGAACTTGTCCGCCGGGCAGCAGGGCCGCCGCGTGCTGATAGCGGCCCTGGCTGAGGTTCGTCCCGCGCCCCGGAAATGCCGCCGTAGTGAGAGTGAACTGGCGCGTCGCCGGATGATAGATTTCGGCGGTCGCGAGCACCTGACCGCGATCGTCAACGCCGCCGGTGATGAGCACGTCGCCGTTGGCCATCAGGGTTGCGCGATGTTCCTGGCGCGCGACGTTCATCGGCCCGACCTTTTCCATCTTGCCGATCGAAGAGTCATAGAGCTCGGCGGAGGCCTGCGCCGTGCCACCCGCGGCGCCGCCGCCCGCGATCAGCACGTTGCCGTCCTTGAGCAGCGTGGCCGTATGCTTCCCGCGCGCCGCGAACAGCTTGCCCTTGTAATAGAATTTGTCGGCACTCGGGTCGTAATAGCGCGTGACGTTGCCGCCCGCGCTGAAGGTCCCCGTTGCCGGATCGAAAAGTTCCGCGGTGTCGAGATTGGTCGTGGTTTGGGTGTTCGTATTGCCGCCGGTCAGCAGCACTTTGCCGTTTGGCAGGGGCGTCATGGTGAAATCATAACGCGCCTCCAACAGCTTGCCGGTCGCGCTGAATTTTCCGCTGGCGGGATCGTATATTTCAGCGGCGCCGACCGGCTGCCCGTCTGCGCCGATTCCTCCCGCGATCAAAACGCGGCCGTCCTTAAGGAGGGCGGCAGTATAATATGCGCGCCCGATTGAAAGGCTGCCGGTGCGCGTGAAGCCCCCGGTGTTGGGGTCGTAGAGTTCCGCCGATGCGGTGTAAGAATTCTCGCTCGCGACGCCGCCGACGATCAGCACCTGTCCGTTGGCGAGCACCGTCGCGGTCGCCGCGAAGCGTGAGTCAACGAGATCGCCGGTCGGCGACGACGCCACCGGCCGGAACTGGAAGGTCTTTCCTAAGCTCTTGCCTTCTAAGGGGGTGCCGTCTTGCGATCGGGCGAGTCGCGCGGTCACCGTGAGCGCTATCGCCGCCGCAATCAAGGCCGCAATGCGCGACGTTCTCATGCCGCGGCCCGCGATCCGGTTAGCGATCGCTGGTGGTGGAGATGCCGCGGCCGAACGCCGTCACCTCCGACTGCCATTGCGAGCCGAAGGCTAAAATCAGCACCTGCTGATTGATTTGCTGGTCCTTAGTAAGGCTATGCCAAGCGCCGCCGCCGGTACTGGCCATGGTCTGAAAGGCGCGCTGCGTTTGCAGATAGAACGAGGGCAGGCCGGTGTCCTTAGGCATGACGCCATCATGTTCGCGCGCCCATTCCTTGAGGAACTCCTCATGCTCTTCGACGGTCACGTCCACCGTATTGAACGCGCCATTTTCTTCATGGAACTGGCGGATTTCCTGCATCACGGGATCGTTATCTTCGTCGAATGGCGGGGTATCGCCGACCAGGATGATGACCTTGTGCGCGGCCGGCCGCCAACCCGCCTGATCGACCGCGGTGCGCACCGCGCCCAGCGTATCCTCCTGCCATTCGCCCCCATCGTGGGCGACGATACTGTTGAGGAACGCGATCAGGCGGTCGGGCGAGATGGTCAAGGGCACACTCTGAATCGGTTCGCCTCTACCACCGAAAACGGTAATCCCCATGCGCGCGCCCGGCACCAGCCGATGGATCGACAGGATCAACTGCTTCATGCGGACCTTGACTTCATCGATGATCAACTTCATCGAGCCGGTGCCGTCGATCACCAGCACCACGTCGAGACCGCTCTTGCGCAGACCGCCGATAAATCCGCCGAAGCCCGCGCCGACCCCTTGGCCATAGCCTGAACCGCTGCCGCCGCCGCGACCGATGCCAATGCCCATGCCACTGCCGCCGCTGACCTCGCGCAAATAATGCGCCGCGGCGGCGACCGCCTGGGTGCCCGAGGTCGCGACCACCGGCCGCTGGATCGGCAGCGGCGCCGACATTTCCGGCATCGGCAGTTCCGGCAGATTGAGCTGTTTCAACTCGTCGCCGGTGCCCTTGCTGCCGCCACCGCCGCCCGACTGGAAATTCACCGCGATCAGATTTCGCGCAGTTTCGAAATGCACGCCCCACAGCAGTCCGAGCAGGAGCAGGACGTGCAGTGCGATCGAGATCGGCAGGGGCCCTTCCATGAAGCGCAACGCGTTTTTGAAGGCGCGCCAGCGTTCGGCCGGTTGCCCGGCCGCATCGGCGATCGCGTTGCGATTGCGCGTGGTGAGGGCATAGATGACCACCGCCAGGACGATGGTCGAGATGCCAACGGCGATGAGTATGGTTTTGCTCATGAAGCCCGGCTGCCTTCGAACCGGATTATCCTACATAAAGCAGACTGAAATTCCCGAAATAAATTCGAGCTTCTCTTTCCGGATTGCGCCATCGTCAGGGCATCCCGCCCTCGGCCGGCGCGACGGCTTCGGGCGCAGGTCCGACCTCGGGCGTCTGAGGTTCTCCCGGCGCGCTCGATTCGCCGCCGTTGTTGCCGACCGCAAGCGCCACCTGGTCCGCGCCTGCGCCCTTGGCGATATCGAGAATCCGCACCATGTCACCAAGGATCACGCGGGCGTCGCCGTCGAACACCACCGTCTTGTCGGTTTTGTGCGCGAGTTCGTCTTTGAGCGCCGGACCGAGTTCGGCTTCGGTGAGCGGCTTAGAGTCGAGGAAAATCTGATGCGTTGCGGTGTAAGTGACCGTGGTTCCCTTCGGCGGCTGATTGGTCGTCGGCTCCTGCATCTTGGGCAGTTGCACATGAGCGGCAGATTCGATCGTCACCGCCGTCGCGACCATAAAGATGATCAGCAGGACGAGGAAAATATCGGTCAGCGGCGTGATATTGATCGACGCGAAGATGCCGCCCTGTTCATTGCCACCCTGAATCGCCATCGTGATGCCGTTGCGACCGCGCCCTGCGGGCCGTCGCTCAGCTCCCCTCCGGCGCGACCGCCGGTGCGGCCACTGCGCGCTTGGCCGCGATCGCAATCTGATCGGCGCCCGCCGCCTTCGCGACGTCGAGAATCTTCACCATATCGCCCAGCAGCACGGTGCGATCGCCTTGAAAGATGACGATCTTGGCGTCAACGCGTTTCAATGCTTCGGTCAACGCCGGCTCCAGTTCGCGCTCCGGCACGTCTTTGGAATTTACGAAAAGTTCGTGATTGGCCGTGTAAGTCACAATCACGCCCTTGTTTTCCGGCGAGGTATTCTGCGCTTGCGGTAACTCGACATGGGTCGCCGACTCGATCATCACCGACGCCGTGACCATAAAGATGATCAGGAGGACGAGGAAGATGTCGGTCAGCGGCGTGATGTTGATTTCCCAGAACATCCCGCCGCCGCCCGAAGGCGCGTTAATGGCCACTGGTTTTCTGGCCCTGCATGGCAGCGTCGATCAGGCGCGCCGCGCAGATATGGATGGTGGCGTTGATGCGCTCGACCTTCTGCGAAAAATAGTTGTAGAAAATTACCGCGATAATCGCGACGGCCAGCCCCAGCGCAGTCGAGATCAGCGCCTCCGAGATGCCGGCCGCGACCACCGAGAAACCGCCGGTGCCCATCACGGCCATCGATTGGAATGCGGCGAGGATGCCGACGACGGTGCCGAACAGCCCGATGAACGGCGCGGACGCCCCGGAGGTTGCGAGGACCCAGATCAGGCCACGGAGTTGCAGCTGCTCGGCGTAACGCCGCTCCTCATCGACGTCCTGCAGCCGCTCGCGCTCTGACGAACCGGCCTCGGCGATCAAGTCGCGAAAGACCCGCTCGCCCGGATTACGCGGGTTCTCGACCTGCTTCAGAGCCTCGTTGAATTTGCCCTGGCGCAGCGGCCCGATGAGGGTTTCCGCCTTGCTCGACGCGCGTGCGCTCACGCCCCACAGCGACCAGATTCGTTCGATAATTATCGTCACGCAGACGACTGAGATCAGCAACAGCGGGTAGGTCGCGTACCACCCCTGCATGATCATCGTGATGATGCTGAACTGTCCATCCTGCATTGCGAAGACCCCGAGTCGAAAAGATTTTGCCGGACGCCCTTGCGACGCCCACCCCAAGCCTGCCCAAGTGTTCTAAAAAAGGCGGCCTTGTCAAGGCCGAACTTGCAACGGCTGATCGCAACGCGCCGAACACACTAGCGGAGCCGTAGGCGGAGCGAGCTAACGAGTCTGCGAGGTGCGCAATTTTAGACTCTTTGTCGGCCGTCGTGTAACGCTCGGACCAATCGATCATACACATTATCTTACCGAACCGCGCTTACTTAAGTTGCTTGCACCGAGATCACCGACAATCACCGATGATCAGTCCCACCTCCATAGCAGTGCCGCTCATGATGGGGCGATGAATCTTTAGGCATATTCATTGCGTGGGAAAAAGGGGAACATAAATAGAAGGGATCCAGGTATGCGCGCGCGAACAAAAATCAAAAAGGTACATGTGGCGATTCTCGCGGGTTCGCTGGCATTGGCATTGGGGGCATTCGCCCCGAAGGCCTCAGCGCAGGCTGACTCCTTGACCGTGATCGGCTCACGGTCGCAAGGTGCGGAGGCCGTCGCCGGTAACGATGCCGGCGGCACCCTACCCAACTCGTCTTATTCGGGAACTCTGCCGGTCCCGGCGGCCGCCGCTATTCCGGACCATCGAGCGGCGGATACTCCCACCCCGACGGTGACGCCGTCGCCGGCCGTCAAGCAACCGCCGATACCGCTCGGCACCAACGGCATGAAGCCGAACGCCAGCGATATGCCGCTCCAGTAGGCCCTCGACGTTCTCCCCTTTGCACAGCCAACTTGGGGTCGTCCTAATTTGGAATTAGAACACTATCGCTTGCTGATTCGAAAGGCTTTATCCTATAGACTTTGGGTCATGGGCGATGAAGAAAAGGCAATCCAGGAAGAAATCGAGGAGGTTCGCAGTGATTTCTTGTTCGCGCAACCTTCCTTGTGGTCCGGGTTAGCACGCTGGCTCGATCTGTCGGGGCGGTTTGATTTTTACAATATTTCGCCAGATGGCGAAACCGCTGATGCACTCGCTTTGTATGCTGACTGGCGAACTGTGGGACAGGAGTTGCGACGTGCCTGCCTTCATTCCGGAGAAGAAATAGCGGCAAGGCAGGGTCGTCTTTTTGCGAAGGCCCCATGGCAAAGCCACGATGAGCACGATAAACGACGAGCCGACAAAGCTCGGGTCAGCGGATCGATCAAGCGCTAGCGGTCCGGAAATAACGAAAATAACGGCCGAGGTTACCCGTCAGGTAATCACGCGGGTCTCAAGGTTTTTTTCAGGTCCTCTCCCTCCGCCTGAGGTTCTGGCCGGATACAACGATGCCTTCCAAGGTGCAGCGGAACGCATCGTTACGATGGCCGAAAGCCAATTAAAGCACCGGCAAGAGATGGAGCGTGCGGTCGTGGAATCGAACTGCTAGAATGAAAGAACTGGCCAGATTATCGGAGCCGTTCTAAGTGGAATCGCAATCCTCGGCGGCATTTATCTTGCCGCGCACGATAAGCCTCTTTCAGGTTTCGGCGTAATTCTCCTCGATTTAGCAACGCTCGCTGGAATTTTCGTGTACGCCCGCCAGATGCAATCAAAAGAGCGCGCCGATAAACTCAAACCTTTCAATGCCGTTATCGGCAATACGCCGCCGGATTCACCGAATCCAAATTAGGACACTACTCAACGCCGGTCGCCTTGACATTGGAGGGGGCGGCAGTCTATCCAAAACGGTTGGCAGTTTTACACGGAAATTATCGACGCGTTACGGCAGTCCGCTGACCGTCGCAAATAAATTTGAATCCCGAGCGGAAGAGGAAGCACGCAAGATGGCATTACTAGAAGGCAAAGTCGCGGTGGTCACGGGCGCGGGCCGCGGAATCGGTCGCGAAGAGGCATTATTGCTCGCAAAACAGGGCGCGAAGGTAGTCGTCAACGACCTGGGCGGCCACTTCGACGGCACCGGCCAATCGCGTTCGCCGGCTGAGGACGTCGTCAAGGAAATCCGTTCGGCGGGCGGCGAAGCGGTAGCCAACTTCGAGAGCGTTTCCGACTTCAAGTCGGCCAAGCGGATTATCGAATGCGCGACCGACAACTTCGGCAAGATCAATATCGTAGTCAACAATGCGGGTATCCTGCGCGACCGGATGATCTTCAATATGAGCGAGGAGGACTTTGACGCCGTCCTCGGGGTGCATTTGAAGGGCACCTTCAACCTCGCGCGCCATGCATGCGCCTACTGGCGCGAGCAGCACAAGAACGGCAATCAGCTCAACGGCCGTCTGATCAACACCAGTTCGGATTCGGGACTGTTGGGCAACGCGGGCCAGAGCAATTACGGCACGGCGAAGGCGGCGGTCGCGACGTTCGCGATCATCGTCGATCGCGAGATGGCGCGCTATGGCGTCACCGCCAACGCAATCGCGCCGGTCGCGCGCACGCGCCTGACGATCGATGCGACTCCGCAGACCGCGGCGACCATGCCCACGCCCAAGACCGGCGAGGTCGATCGCTTCAGCCCGGCGCATGTTCCGCCGCTGGTGGCGTGGCTTGCCAGCGACGACGCCAAAGACGTTCACGGCGAAGTCTTCCGCGTCGGCCTCGGCAACGTCTGGCTGATGAAAGGATGGCATTCGGCGGCCAAGGTTACGCAGTCGGGTCCGCTCAAGTTCTGGGATCCGGCGGAGCTGGGCAAGCACATCAAGGAGCAACTGGCCAGGGGCGTCACCAGCAAGGAAGGTCTCGCCGAGGTCCTGACGGGCAAGGTCTGAACTTGCGCGAACCCGGTTCAACCCAAAGCGCGGCTCATCGTGGGCCGCGCTTTCGATCTGTCCTCCTGATTTGCGCGGCCAACACGGCGCGCAGCGTGATGGCGGAACATCTGATGGTCCGCGAGCTGCGCGGCCGCGGCATCCACGAACACGTGCGCGTGCGATCGGCGGGGATCGCCCCCTATGCGCGCGACGGCGCCCTGGTCTCGCTCGATACGCGGATGACGCTGCGCGACATCGGTATCGATATCGGTGACGAGGCGACTTCGACCGACCTCAAGCGGCATCCCGAATTGCTCGAAGAGGCCGACCTCGTGATCGCGATGACCGATCAGCAGGCGCGCGATCTGGCCGCGCGTTTTCCGCTCGACGATGCGCTGATTGTGCATACGCTGCGGTCGTTTGCGGGAGAAGCGGGCGACATCGACGACCCGTTCGAGCAGGGCGACCTGGTCTTCAGTGAATGCCGCCGCGAGATCGAGCGCCTGATCCCGCTGGTGGTTGACCGCCTGATGCATGCGGATGGCGAGGTGCGGTGAGCGCAGATGGAATTCCTCAATCCGACCGATCAGGAGATTCGCGCGATCCTTTCCCGGCCGACCACCGTGGCGGTGATCGGATGCTCGGACAATCCGGACCGCGACTCCTTGCGCATTGCGATGTTGCTGCGCGACAAGGGCTTTCGCGTCATCCCGGTAAATCCGCAGCTTAAGCCGGACGTATTGATCGGCGCGCTCGGCGAGCGCTGCTACCCGGACCTCGCATCGATTCCCGAGGCGGTCGAGGTCGTCGACGTCTTTCGCCGTTCGGAATTCGTCGCCGAGGTGGCGGAGCAAGCGATCGCGAAAGGCGCGCGGGTCTTGTGGTGCCAGTTGGGCGTGATCGATCTGGACGCGGCTCGCCGCACGCAAGCGGCAGGCTTGACGGTCGTGATGGATCGTTGTCCCGCGATCGAGTACCGCCGCCTCTTCTAGCGGCGACAAATCCACTACATCGAGTTTCCCTCGGCACCGGAAAACGACGAGAATCGAAGCGCAATTGGAGCGCACGCGATTCCGTACGTCGGCCGTTCCAGGGGAGGACGAAATTCGTTGAAAGCCCGCAAATGGCGCACGCTCAAAACGGAGCGCGTTTTCGCCACTCCCATTTTCGATCTTCATCGGCGGCGATCGGTCCATGCGAAGCGCGGCGAGCGCGATTTCTTCGTCATCGATCCGGCCGACTGGGTCAACATCATTCCGCTCACGGCCAAGGGCGAGGTCGTGATGGTGCGCCAGTTCCGTCACGGTATCGGCGCGTTCACGCTGGAGATTCCTGGCGGCATGATCGATCCCGAAGATGACAGCCCGGCGAGCGCGGGCCGGCGCGAGATGCAGGAGGAATGCGGTTTCGATTCCACGGATATCATCCCGCTCGGCCGGGTCCATCCGAATCCGGCGATCCAGCCGAATTTCTGCTACTCGTTTCTCGCCCGAAATGTGAAAAAGGTGCGCCAGCCGCATTCGAATCCCGACGGTTCGGAAGAGACCGAGGTCGTGACGGTGCCGCTCAAGAGCATCAAGGAATTGATTGCCAGCGGCAAGATCACGCACGCGCTGGTGATCGCGGCGTTCTCCTTCCTGGACGTGTACAATCCACCCCCGCGTGTCCGCCCCCCGCGCCCGCCCACCGCAAAACGCTAAACCGTCGTGCGCCACCTCCTCACTCCCCAAAACGCTAAACTAATCGATGCTCCCGCATGCTCGCACGCCGCGCCCGCACTCCGTGAAACGCTAAAGTAAGGGGGGCCGCGCTTCGCCGCGGGAAGCGCGCGCCATTGGCACCGCAGCTAGCTCAACTCAACTCGCTCGCATGGGCTCGCGTGATCCGGGCGAAGTCTTTGGGTCGAACTCACCTCGAACTTGCCGCGCGTGCTCTTCGAGGGACTCTGCCAATGCGCATTTCACGATGCGGCGCAAGCGTGAAATGTTTCACCCCCGCCGGCGGGGGGTGCAATTCTTCCCCGCAAATTTAGGGCGATCATGTTTCACGTGAAACATTTTCGCCCTCTTTTTGTTTTATGGATAGAGCGAGGGGGCCGCCGTAGCGGCGCCGCAGGAACGCATAGGTGGGCCATGCGCCCAGGGCGAGCACGATCGAGATAATCAAGGCCGCGGCGCCGCCGTTGTTCGAGACGGCGAGACCAAAGGTCGCCATCCAGGTGACGATCGGTGCCACGACCACCGCGATCAGTGCGACGCGTCCGCCGCCGATGACGAAGAGGCCCGCGCGATCGGGGCGGGATTTTCGCAGCCGGATCAGCGCCCACATTTCGAGCATCAGCGCGCCCATATAGAAGAACACGTCGAGCACGACGAGGGAGACGAAGCCCAACGGCACCAGAATCGTGAAGATCGCGCAACAAGCGATGATGGAGGTGGCGGGACTGCCTCCTGGTACGTTGGTATCACCCATCGGTTCGCCGCCGGGCGGCCTTTGGGCGGTCGCCGAGGCCGGGGAGGATGGGATGATGGAGGTCGCGGGGCTGCCACCGAGTACGTCGGTATCACCCATCGGTTCGCCGCCTGGCGGCTTTTGAGCGTTCGTCGGCGCCGGGGCGGATGGGATGATGGAGGTGGCGGGGCTGCCACCGAGTACGTCGTTATCGCCAGGCACGGCGTGGCTGTCACCCCCCGGACCCGGGATCGTCAGGCCGTGATCGTTTCCCTGATCGAGGCCGCCGAACCGGATGTCGGACGGTTCACCGCCAGGCGGCGTTGGGGCGGTCGGGGGCGTGGCGGAAGGAGCGGCGATCGGCGCAGCAGCCGCGGACCCCGTGACGATCGACGTCGCGGGCGTCGCATGAACGGCCCAGACCTGGGCGAGGCGGGGTGGCAGATAACCTTCGCGCGCGAGCACGTAGGGCATCCGCGAGACCCAGAGCATCGCGGCGTCGAAGATCGAGAAAGCGGAGATGGCGCCGCCCGCCGCCAACGCTGTCGCGAGTAGCGGACCGCCGATGCTACGACCGATCTCGACGAAGTAGCCGACGCGCCAGTTCGCGGTCGAGGTGGCGCCCGAGAGCGAGACGGCGAGCGGCAGCAAGTAGCCGATGGTGACGAGCGGCAACGCAAAAGCGATCGCGCGCGCATAAGTGCGTTGCGGATTTTCGATTTCGCCGGCGACCACGCTCAAGTTCTCCCATCCGCTGAAATTCCAGATGACGACGGTGAGCCCACCACCGAGGGCCGCGAGGAGGCCGTCGCCATGAAGCGATGGCGCGGGCAGGTGCCAGTGGAGGATCCGTGGGAACCCGATTAACACCATCGCGGCGAAGGGTACGAGGATCGCAGCCATCAGGACGATCGAGGTGTTTCCAACCGAACGCACGCCGAGGATATTGAGGGCGCCGGAGAACCATACCAAGACGATGCCGAGGGCAATCTGGGTAGCGGTGCCGAGCGGAAGAACGAAACCGAGGTAGGCCGCGATCAGCACGGGATAGATGGCCATATCGGTCGCGGTATAGAGCAGCGTCAGGTAGGCTTCGACGAAGGCGGCGAAGGGTCCCAGGGCCTCGCGCACCCAGTAGTAGAAGCCGCCTTCGAGGGGCATCAGGGCGGTCAACTCGGCGGCCATCAGCGCGGTCGGCAGGCTCAAGGTGAGCGGTACGATCAGGCAGAGCATCAGGGTAAGGCGAGCGCCGGCAAACTGGACGGCATCTTCGAGTCCATAGGCGCCGCCGCTGACGACGAGGTACATCAGGGCGACCAAGGCAACGGTGCCCAGACGCCGCACGGGACGTGGCCCGACGGCGCGTCCGTCGGGCGGTGGGGAAGCCTCGGCGCGCGGTCCGGCGGTGGTCATGCGGAAGATCCGGACGCTTGGCGTTGGGCGTCAAGCGTTTAGGAGGAAGGTGGCAAGAAGGGAATTTCGCAGCAAGGGATTGCGCCCTACCGTCGAGCGGCGCAACACTAATGACTGAAGATTGGACTCGGCCAAGGGGGGCTGCATCGGGCACTGGGCGGAGGTTGTTACGTTGACCGTCAGAATTCGCTATGTTAGCTAGATCGCACGCGCGTTCGCAAGGTTTTCATTTCCAAATGAAGTTATTTGCCCAATGGGCGTTGGCGTTAGTGGCGACGCTGGCAATACCGCTGGCCGGATGCGCGGGAATGGGAGATCGCTCTCCGATTCAGGCGGTCAGCGCGGGCGGCGACCGGCCTTTTGGCGGTGCGCCGGCGGTCGAAATTCCGCCGTCGGCTTTTGCGATGGGCGCATACCTGAAGGCGGAGTTCGCGACCGAGAGCGGAGACCGCCAGGAAGCCCTGAAACAGTACGAAGACGCGGTCAAGTTCGATCCGCATAACGCCGCGCTGCACGTGCAAATCGCTACGCTGTATGTTCGTGACGGACGCCTGAAGGAGGCGCTCGATCAGGCGAACGAGGCGATCGCGCTGGACGGTTCGTACGCGCGGGCACGCCTGCTGGCAGCGGGTATCGAAACCGCGCAGGGCGACGAGGCGGCGGCGATCGAGCAATATCAGGAAGTGATGAAGCTCGATCCGAAGAACCAGGAGTCCTACCTGTTCCTCGGCACGCTGTACGCCAAGCAGGGCGATTACGGGAAGGCCGAAGAGACCTTCAAGCAGTTGATCGCGCTCGACCCGACATCATTCCTTGGTTACTACTACGCGGGCCGCGTGATGGTCGGAGCGAAGGATTATCCGGCGGCGGAAAGTTACTACCAAAAGGCGCTCGACATCAATCCGAATTCGCAACTGGTGTTGCTCGATCTCGCGGTGCTGCGCGAATTGCAAGATCGGCCGAAGGAGGCGATTGCGCTGTATCAGAAGATCCTGCAAGTCGATCCCAACAATGCCGAAGTGCATAAGCGGCTGGCGGTGCTTTACGGCGGCGACAAGAGCGTCGATGCGGCGGTCGGGCAGCAGCTTCAACGCCAGGAGCAACTTGAAACAAATCCCGCGGATACCCGCACCAAGATCGGATTACTATTCTTCGAGCGCGGCGATTTCGATCGGGCCGCGACTGAGTTCAACTTAGTATTGGGATCCGAGCCGAATAACTATCGCGTGCATTACTATCTCGGCACGGTTTACACGGAGCTTAACGAGAACGACAAGGCGATCAGCGAATTCAAGACGGTTCCCGAAGATAATGAACATTACGTGGAAGCTCGCTTGCAGCTCGCGTACCTATCCGACAAAGAGAGCGATTACGACGGCGCGATTGGAGACTTGAAGCAGGCGCTCGCAAAGAAGCCCAACGATCCGGAAATAATGGGTTACCTGGTCGGGGTTTACCAGGAGAAGAAGGATTACCCGAACGCGATCGAGCTGGCCAAGCAGATGGTTGCACTGGAGCCGCGCAACGATAAATACCATTTCACCTTGGGCGCGCTTTACGACGAGGACAAGCAGAAGCAACTCGGCGTCGATGAGATGCACAAGGCGATCGAGATCAATCCGAGTAACGCCCCGGCGCTCAACTACCTGGGATACTCCTACGCCGAAGCCGGAACGCATCTGATGGAAGCGGAGAAGCTGATCAAGCGCGCGCTCAATCTCGAGCCGGAAGACGGATTTTACATCGACAGTCTAGGCTGGGTTTACTACCAGCGGGGCGAATATCAGAAAGCGATTGACGAGTTGGAGCGCGCGGTCAATCTGACTGGCAGCGATCCGACGATAACCGAACACCTGGGTGACGCCTACAACAAGATCGGCAAG
>Ga0209415_10004460_pt1 | contig 25642 bp, 22 predicted proteins | sample PeaSoiSIISIP2007_FD_187696 | JGI IMG/M metagenome (GOLD analysis project Ga0209415, IMG submission 187696) | Peat soil microbial communities from Weissenstadt, Germany - SII-SIP-2007 (SPAdes) (version 2) | ecosystem: Environmental > Terrestrial > Soil > Wetlands > Peat | place: Germany... | reverse complement strand
GATGTTGGGAGACTTGCCCGTCGGCTGGCGTTTCTGCTGATCGCCGTTTCATCTTGTTACTCCGCAGTTGCGCAAACCATCACAGTGTCTGTATCTCCGGGAGTCGCGTCGGTGGGAACCGGGGGATCACTGGGCGTAAGTGCCACCGTACAAAACGACTCCACGAACGCGGGCGTGACTTGGGTTCTCACCGGAGACGGGACCAGTGAAAGCTCACACGGTTGTTCCGGTTCCACCTGTGGAACGCTGACGAATGTTGGCACCTTCTCGGTCACCTACGTGGCGCCCTCAACCGTGCCGAGTCCGGCGACCGTAACATTGACGGCTTATTCAAAAGCCAGCAACACCAGCTCCTCTTCGGTGAACATCGTGGTCACGTCCGGCTCGCTGAATGTGTGGATATCGCCGACCGGCGCCACTGTGTCGACTAATCAAGGGCAGCAGTTCGACGCCATTGTGTCGGGAAATTCCAATACGGCCGTGACCTGGGAAGTGAATGGGGTGACGGGCGGCAACTCGACCGTGGGCACGATCTCGACCTCCGGCCTATACACGGCTCCCGCGACCGTGCCCAGTTCCGGAGTGGTGACGGTCACGGCGGTCTCACAAGCCAACAGCGCGGTATCGGCATCGGACACCGTTGCCGTCATCTTACCGTACGCATCCATAGCCACCACGCCTCCCTGGATTCCCTTGCCCCTGCACGGCGCGACCGTAGCTGACTTCAGCTTCTCGGGCGCGGTGCAGGATATCAGGGTTACGAGCTACCTGGATGAGGTGGTTACTTCCCTGAATAACCTCACGGACCGGCCTACGGTGAGAATCACGTTCACCCTTTGCGCCGTCGGTGACGACGGCTCTTGCTCGTCTCCTTCTGCGGCCAGCGCTTATACATCGGCCATACAGACGCTCAAGTCACAAACCCGTCCTCCATTCCTGCTCGGCGAAGTGCTCGATTCCAGTTATCAGGGTTGCTTCACGGTGAGCACTGCTCAGGCCCGCTGGAACGATTATGTTTCTACGCTTGGTTCCTACGTGGACGTCTGGGAGATTGGCAACGAAATCAACGGCAACTGGTTAGACAGTAAGGACGCTGGTGGTACAAGTAAGATCAGCTGCCCGTGGACGACGCCATCAACCACCGATGCAAACGTCGTCACCGACATGATCAATGCCTACAACACCGTCAAGGCCGCGGGCAAGCTGGCGGAGATGACTCTGTATTATCCCGGTGCCGGATCAGGCTGCGATAGCCCAGCCGCATTCGATCCCATCACCTGGACCGAAGCCAACGTGCCACTCAACCTGAGGAACGGCATGGATTACGTGCTCCTCAGTTACTACCACCAGGACTGCACCAGCGGTACTGACCCAAGCGCGACCACATGGGGCACCTTCTTTACGCAAGTGCAAAACCTGTTCCCGAATGCGAAGATCGGATTCGGAGAATGGGGCTACAGCTCGAAGAAAGTGACCGGCTCTAAATTGGCGACGTTACTCAGCGAAGGCTACAGCATGGACCCATACCCGTTGCCCTTCTCAGCCAACTGGGTGAGCGGTGTGTTTTTCTGGGAGTGGGCGGACCTTGCCGTGCCCTACAACTCCAGCTCTGGTTCAGTCTGGGAAGAGGTCAACACGGACATGCAGAGCCAGCCCTAGTCTGCCGAAGGGGTCAGCCCGCGGTTGACCCCTTCTTTACTTTTGCGAAAGCGGCTCATGAGCGTATTACCCTGTGATGCACTCTTGATTGCAATGGTCAACGGCGGCGCAATCGGGAAGGTGAAAACGCGCATGCCTTTTTCAGCACATATTCAATGATCGCCCAGGCTGGTGCAGCTGAGCCTGGCTTTGAAGTTCTGAGCAGGGTTAGCAGCCCGTGGTGCACGTGAGATTCGTATCAGGGCACGCCTTCAGGCGTACCGCAAGTGCGGTGTTATCAACGCGCCTTCAGGCGCTGCACTTTGAATTCGAGTTTCACCCCAGGCTGTTGGGCTAAGCCCTTCGGGAACCGGCTAGGTCGTACGACGGAGTGAACTGGGCTGTACTGTCGCCACGGTAGGCGGTGCCCTCTGGTTACTTGTCAGCGACTCCGTTTCACAGTGCAATTGCCACTGGGAGGAGTCTATGGGCCGCCTTTTCGGTTTTCTCAGCGTCGTTATTGTGATGGGTGTAGGAATGTACATCTACACCAAGCAGATGCAGAGCACTTCCGCTGCCGCAGGGGCGAACAGCCCGAAGGGCGCCATCACTATCACTGGCGTACGCAGCGACCTGATCAGCATCGCCTCCGCCGAGCGCCGCTACATGGCCAGCGAAGGAAAATACGCCTCTTTCGACGAACTGATCTCGTCGAATTACATTACGGTTGCGCGCCAGCGTCCTCCTTACAGCTACGCGGTTGAGACCAGTTCCAACGGCTTTCGTGTAATCGCGACCCGTTCCGGCGACGACAGTTCCGGCGGCCCCGCCCAGCTCTCGGTCGACGAGAACATGGAGTTCCAAACCTCCCAATAAGACCACTCGCGGCGTGACTCGTTCTCCAGATCGTGTCCGAGCCCAGGCCGTTCCTACCGCGATCCGGTCAATGACCGCTTTCGCAAGCAGCAGCCATGGTCCTGAAAGGGGCGCGGAGAGGGCCGTTTGGCCCGATCGCCTGGTACTTTCGTTTACTGCGCGGGTTACATTCGGATCGCGACAGACGGCGGCCAGCGGGGTTAGCATCAAGAGACATTCCAAAGAACAATTCCGCATGACGATTAGGAGAGGCTTATGCAGCGAATGTTCTGGAAGCTTTTTGGTCTTCTATTGTTAATGACGCCGGCCGCCTACGGACAGCAGCAGTCGCTGGCCGACATCGCCCGCCAGTACCGCGAGAAACGCGACGCTGAAGAGGCAGCCGGAGCGGCGCCCAAGGTGTACACCAACCAGGACATTCCGCCAGCCCAGCAGGTGGGGACCCCGGAACCGGTTGAGGAAACGCAGCCGACGCGCCGCGCTTTTGACGATCGCTCGACAGGACAGCCTAATGCTGAGAGGGGCTTCGCCGAACATCGCGCCGCCGTGGAGTGGAGGAACCGCATCCAGGCGCAGGAAGCGAGGCTGGCTGATCTGCAGGCGCGCATCGACCAGTTCAGCACCATGATTCATTCCCGCCAAGGCAGCGCCCAGTACGAGGGACCGTACACCCGGAATCAGGCGCGTGCCCTCGAGCGTCTCGACCAGATGCAGCAGACACTCGACCAGCAGAAGCAGCGGCTCGAGCAGATGCAGGAAGCGGCCCGGCATGCGGGCATGCAGTCGCGGGTTTACGACCCGTAGTCCTATCAGGGGCGTCATCCCGAGCGCAGCCGCTTTCTGGTAGACCCTCGGCTTCAGCCGGGGGCGAGCGAAGCGAGGCGGAGCGAGGGATCTCCCCAACCCAACGCGGTTGTTCGGGAGATCCCTCGTCCCGCTCGTAAAAGCGCGGGACTCGGGATGACCCCGGGTGTGGTCCTCTCCACCGCCCCGCTATAATAACTAGGTGAGCCATAGTGCAATCCAGCAGATGGCGTCGGCGGATTTCCCCACGCGCTGGGGCCAGTTCCGCATCTATGGCTTTCGCGGGGAATTCCCTTCCGATGGCCCGACTCGCATGGAAGAAGCCGTCGCCCTGGTCATGGGCGACGTCAAATCGGCGCCGCCATTGGTCCGGATTCATTCCCAGTGTTTGACCGGAGACGTCTTCCATTCCCTGCGCTGCGATTGCCGCCAGCAACTGGAGCTGTCGTTGACCATGATTGCCGCCGAAGGCTCCGGCATCCTGATCTACGAGCAGCAGGAAGGACGCGGCATCGGCCTGATGGCCAAGCTGCAGGCGTACGAGTTGCAGGACTCCGGGCTCGACACCGTCGAGGCCAACGAGCGGCTCGGCTTCAAGGCCGACCATCGCGAGTTCACGCTGCCTGCCGAAATCCTCAGGGCGCTGGGAGTCGCCGCGGTGCGCCTGCTTTCGAACAATCCCGACAAGGTGGAGGCTCTGGAACGCGGCGGTGTGCGCGTGGTCGAGCGCGTGCCCTGCGAAGTCACTCCCAGCCCGCACGCCGAGGACTACCTGAAGACCAAGAAAGAAAAGCTCGGCCACCTGTTCAGGTCACGGTAATTGGTAAGACTCATGTGGGGACGGCCGCCCTCGGCCGTCCGGCCGGGCGCAGCCCGGCAGCGACGTTGCAAATTTCCGATTGACGATTTTCGATTTTCGATTGGCGATTGAACTGTGTTGTCGGAGTTTTCAATCAGCAATCTCAAATCGGCAATCGAAAATGCACCTCCTTCCTGTTACGATTCTCCCGCGCGTGCTCACGCCGTTTCCACGAATGTCCGAGTCTCCAATCTTCACCAGACCCCGCCTCGCTGTGCTGCTCGCGCTGCTCGTTGCGGCGGGCATGGGGTACTACCATGTCGGACTTCTGCTGCCGCGCTCCATGGAGCGCGCCGCGGCCCGCGGCCTGGGTGGCGGATATTCCTTCGGCAATGATTTCTATCCCATCTGGCTGACTTCGCGCGAGGCCCTGGTACGGCATCAGAATCCTTACGCCCCGGAAACCACGCGTGAGATACAGACCGGACTCTTCGGCCGTCCGCTGGATGGCCGCAGCGCCGCTGATCCTCCCCGCGACTATCGCGCGTTTGCCTATCCCGCCTACGTTGATCTTCTGTTCTGGCCGCTGACTTTACTTCCCTTTCCGCTGGTCCGCGTCGGACTGGCCGTCGCCCTCGGCATTCTTACCGTATTCAGCATCCCGCTTTGGCTGCAGGCGCTCGGACGCCGCGCCAGCCGTTCGCTTCTGGCCCTTCTGATCTTACTCACGCTGTCGAGCTATGCCGTGCTGGAAGGCCTGTTCGCGGTGCAGCCAGGCCTGCTGGTGGGATTTCTTCTTGCCGCCTCGTTCGCGGCATTGGCGAGGGGCAGGCTGTTTTTCGCCGGAAGCCTGTTCGCGTTCACCCTCGTGAAGCCGCAGATGTCCACCGTCGTCGCTGTCTATCTGCTCGTCTGGAGTTTCTCCCGCTGGCATGAACGTCGTGGCTTTGCCTACGGTTTTTTCGCGTGGTCAGCGGCACTCGGCGGATTCTCGCTGCTCGTCTGGCCACACTGGATTCCGCAGTGGCTGCGGGTTCTCTCGGGATACGGCGCCTACGCCCCGCCCCCGCTGATTACGTATTCGCTTGGCCCGCGATTGGGGCCGCTGCTGGGGCCGTTTCTGATCGCCGCGCTCCTGGCCATCGCCGCCGTTCTGATGTGGCGAATGCGGAACATCCCGGCTGCATCGCCGTCGTTTCTGCTGACCGTGAGCCTGCTGCTGGCGCTGACTTCCATCACGTTGCTTCCCGGGCAAGCCGTGTATGACCACATCGTGCTGCTGTCGGGCATTCTGGTAATTCTCTGGACCTGGCGCGACGTCGTTCTCTCCAGCCGCGCGTTTGCCGTCGTCCTTGCCGCAGCAGCGCTCGCATTGTTCTGGCAGTGGATCGTGGTGCTTCCTTTGCTCGCGAGCAAAGTCTTTCTGTCGTCGGCGCAATTCTATTCAGCTTCCGTGTTCTTGCTTCCCCTGCGCGCCGCGGCCTCCGTTCCGCTAGCTGTCTCGGCAGTTTTGGGATACACGATGTGGAACGCGATGCGGGAAAGATAGCAGGGCTACCGGGTGGTGCCTCCTTATCGTTCCAGAGCAGGCGCACGCAGGCCGAGGCCGGGAAGGCCGATGAGCGCTATCGAGATTTCTCGCCAATCAACCTCGAGAACCCCTTATTTCAGGAACACGGACGAGTCGAGGGCTTGTCCTAAGCGGCCCTCCGCTTCGGCGCGGTCCTGCTTGGTGTACTCCTTGTCAGTTTCGGGATCATACGCTGCACGCGAGATGACGGTTTGCATACCTAATTCATAATCGGGCGAGACAGACGCCATTTAGGCGGGTAGGATTGTGAGTCCAGTCCACTAACGAAGCGGAGCACGATAATGCCAAACCGTATCTCCCGCCGGAAATTCCTGGGTGCTGCCGGCACCGTCGCTGTCAGTTCTCTCCCGTGGAAGGGGAGCGGGAAGAATGCGCTCGCAAACACCACGGGCCAGCAACCTGCTTCTTCACCACGCGCCGATCGCATTGTTGACATGCACGTGCACTTCGATGAGGGCAATCCTAATTTCGTGAGCGATCTGCTGAAGCTCTGCGGCTCGCTCAACCTCGCCGCCTGTGTCTTGACTCCATTTTCTTCGCGGAAAGTAGTGGCGGAGGCGGCCCGGCAACATCCTGGCCAGATTGTTCCGTTCGGCTACGTTGATCTCGATGCACACGACGCTGTCCCGCAGGTGGAACAGTTCCATGCTTTGGGCTATCGCGGCTTAGGCGAACTGGAGTTTGTCAAGAAGCCTTTCAATGATCCCTCTTATTTCCCGGTATACGAACTGGCGAATCGGTACGCCTGGATCGTGCTTTTCCATACCGGTATCGTTTTGCGGGCGAAGTTCGACGAACCCGAGGACGTGGCCTCCGGCAGGATGCGTCCTATACATTTGGAGGAAATTGCGCGACGGTTTCCGAAGATTACAGTGTTGGGAGCTCACTGTGGGAATCCGGAATACGAGTGGGCGGCGGAGGTCGCCCGCTGGAATCCGAATGTGTTCTTCGACCTCAGCGGCTCAACGCTGACCAAGATGCGCGGGCGCCTGGCTGATTTCCGCAAGATCTTCTGGTGGTCCGGAACCGATGAGGGAACGGAAACGCCGAACAACGATCCCAGCGCCTATATCAAGATTGTGTTTGGTTCCGACGTGAAGGTCGGTGGGATCGAGTCGGTGGTGCGCCAATATCAGGCCATGTTCGACGCCTGCGACGTTCCACCGGCGACGCGCAGAATGATTATGGGCGGCACGCTGGCAAAGATGTTGAATTTGCCCTGATAGATTCACTTTGTCTGCTGACGCCTTCCATGAGAAGGCGATTACGCTCAAAACCGGCAGAGTCTTCATTTTCCTGCAGTAGCTATCCCCACCTTCCCTTCAACCACGCAGCGCGTTCGTCAGTTCGCCTCGTCTCTTTGCCGGCAGGTAGCGCAGGGCGGCGCGGGCCAGCGCGGCGTAGACCTCGCGGGCGGGCGGCACTTTACCGAGGACGCGCAGATGGCGCCGCACCGTGTCCACATCGCCGCGGACGATCGGCCCGCTGAACGCGCCGTCGGCCCCGTACGACGCGTAGTTGGCGAGCGTCTGCAGCAAAATTGGAATGATCCGCCGCCGCGCTTCCCTCCGCTTCACTCCCGCAAGAATCGCCACCTGCTCGCCGGTCGCGACCAGCGCGGTGAACAGCGGCGAGGCAAACGCTCCCCAGGCGTGATAGGCAGCTTTATCTTTTTTCCGGATCGCGCAGGAGTAGCCAGCCAGATCGTTCACGATGCGGCGTGCTGCGCGCACAGCCGCGGCGTCGCCCTCGACCGCGAATGGCACTCCCGCAAGCGATGGCCGCGAGGCGCGCACAAACGTCATCATGGGATGCGCCGACGCGACCGCCGCTCCCCGCCGCCGCAGCGCGTGCAGTTCGTCGCTCGCCAGCGCGCCGCTCGAATGCAGCGCGATCTTGCCGTCCCATTCGATCTTGGAAGCCAGATCCCGCGCGGCAAGCGCGATCTGCCCATCCGGCACGCAGAACCAGATGACCTTCGCCTGCACTTTCGCCGGCAGGCCGACAGAAGCAGCCGCGCCGACCTGCCTGGCCAGGGTTCGCGCTTTTCTCAACGACGCCCCGCGGCGACGGGCGATCACTGCCTCGATCGCGTACCCGGCCCCTCGCAGCGACACGGCCAGAGCCGTTCCGAAGTTCCCTGCCCCGACAATCACGATTCGCGGCTTCGTCGCCATGCCGGGAAGCATAGCAGAACGGACCCCGGACCTCGGACCTCAGACCTCGGGCTTCAGACGTCAGGATCTAGCAACTTCTTCACCTCGAAAAACATGGCAGCAGGAATGGTCTGAGGTCGTATGCCTGGGGGTCCGGGGTCCGAAGTCCGAGGTCCGAGGTTCCGAAGTCCGAGGTCCGAGGTTCCGAAGTCCGAGGTCCGAAGTCCGAGGTCTGTTTTATATTGTCTGCATGTCCAAATCTTCCGCTCGTCGCTGCCATTCCCGCACTGGCCGAAAAAAAGCCCGCCTCGTCTCTTCCCGCACCGTGTACCGCGGGCCGGTATTCTGGATAACGACCGACCACGTCGAGGAACCCGGCGGCGTGCGCGTGCGCCGCGATGTCGTTCGTCACTCGGGATCGGTCGTAGTGCTGGCGGTCGAAGACTCCTCAACGCCCCGCGTTCTTCTCGAGCGCCAGTACCGGCACGCCGCGAAAGACTACCTGTGGGAATTGCCCGCCGGCCGCATCGATCCGGGCGAAACGGAACTCAAGGCCGCCCGGCGCGAACTGCTCGAAGAAACCGGATACACCGCCCGCCGCTGGCGGCGCGTTCTGCGGTTCTATGCCAGCCCGGGCTTCGTCGCCGAAACCATGGCGGTGTACCTGGCCACCGGCCTGCGCAAGGGCGAGGCGCAGCCCGAGGAAGACGAAATCATCTACCAGCGCATGGTCCCGCTGTCCACCGCCGTGAAGATGGTCCTCCGCGGGACGATCCGCGACGCCAAGACGATTTCGTCGGTGCTGTGGCTGGATCACACGTTGTGCGCGGGAGCGTTCCGGGCCAAGTCCGCAAGAAGCCGCTAAGCCCGGAGCGCTTACCAGTTCGAGGCGATGGTCCAGATTCGTATCGGGACACTTCTTCTTCTGAGTCGCAGCCTTCGGTGTAACTACGGTTCGTATCAGGGTATGCCTTTAGGCGTACCGCTAAGGACCGCCAGATCGAGCCGCCTTCAGGCACTGGATTTGCATCAGAGTTTCGCCGCGGCATGCCGCGCTGAATCAGATTACAAACTCGCCAGCGTCTTTGAACTTCACCTCAGGGCCTGAAGGCCAAATTCTCTTGGCCTTCGCTTCGGCACGGCTGAAGCCGTGCCCTGATACGAAACCCTGGATTATGCGACAAACTTCTGACTCATGACATCCGGGTCGCCCAGCCATCCATCCGCTTGACAGTCCTCCCCTGTCGCCCGAAAATGCATCTAGGGAACTGTGGTGCACGTCCTTCGCCCCCCGTAAAGGACGTGCAGAAAGAGGGGGCTTACGTGGAACGTCTGAAAGGAACCGTCAAGTGGTTCAATAACGCCAAGGGATACGGGTTCATCGGCCGCGCGGATGGCCCCGACGTTTTCGTTCACTACAGCGCGATTACCTCTGAGGGATACAAGAGCCTGCAGGAAGGCGACCAGGTGGAGTTCGAAATCACCGAAGGTCAGAAGGGACCGCAGGCCGCGAACGTGACCAAGGCTTCGTAACGGCTGTCCCTCGTCGAACGTCGGCTCCCATCCTCGGCGTCATCCCGAGCGCAGCCGCTTTCGTAGACCCTCGGCTTCAGCCGGGGGCGAGCGTAGCGAGGCGGAGCGAGGGAGCTGGCGCGGAGTGTCACTGCTCCCGTGCCACCACACGCGAGATCCCTCGTCCCGCTGGCGAAAGCGCGGGACTTCGGGATGACGCAAGTCTGAGAGCTAGCCCTCCCTTCCAATCTTGTTTATCTTTAACCGGTGGACAACAAGGCCATCGCCAACATTCTCTACGAGACAGCCGACCTGCTCGAAATTGACGGGCAGGATTCGTTCCGCATCCGCTCTTACCGCAACGCCGCGCAAGCCATCGAGAATCACTCTGAGCAGATCAAAGACATCATCTCCGAGCCCAAGAAAGTGCTTGAGATTGCCGGCATCGGCAAAGGCATGCTGGCCAACCTGCAGGAACTGTTCGAGACCGGAAAGCTCACCGTTCTCGACGGACTGCTCGAGAAATATCACCCGTCGATGCTGCAGTTGCTGAAAATTCAGGGCCTCGGTCCGAAAACGATCGCGTTGATCTGGAGCGCCTACAAAGTCAGCGACGTCGACGGCGTCGAAAAACTGGCGCGCGAAGGCAAAATCCGCGTCCTGCCGCGCCTGGGCGAAAAACACGAGGCCAAGCTGATCAAGGCGATCGAAGACTATCGCCGCATCAGCGGCCGCTTCCTGATTGACGCCGCCGAGGCCGAAGCCGAAAAGCTGACGGAATATCTGAAGAAGTTTCCCGGTATCGACAAGATCACGCCTGCCGGATCGCTGCGCCGCGGCCGCGAAACCGTGGGTGATCTCGATATCCTCGTGACCGGCAAGGCCTGCACCACCGAAGAAGGCCGCCAGAAGGCCATCGCCTATGTGGCGAAATATCCTCCGCTCATGGATGTCATCGCCAGCGGCGACAACAAGATCAGCTTCCGCGTGCGCAGCGGCATGCAGGTGGACGTGCGCCTGCTGCCGCCCGAGTCTTTCGGCGCGGCCATGCAGTACTTCACTGGATCGAAGGCGCACAACGTGGCCCTGCGCCAGCGCGCGCTGAAAATGGGCTACACGCTGAACGAGTACAGCCTGGCCGATCTGAAGACCGAAAAGCCGGTCGCGGGAAAAACCGAGGAAGAAATCTACTCGAAGCTCGCTCTCGACTACATTCCACCGGAAATGCGCGAGAATCTCGGCGAGATCGATCTGGCCGAAAAGCACGCTCTACCGAAGCTGATCACGCAGGGCGATCTTCAGGGCGACGTGCACATGCACACCGTCGAAACCGACGGCAGGAACACGATCGCAGAAATGGCCGAGGCGGCCCGGGCGCGCGGCTACAAATACATCGCCATCACCGACCACTCCAAGAACCTGGCCTTCGCCAACGGGTTGGATGACAAGCGCGCAGTCGAGCACATCCGGCGCATTCGCGAAACCGGCAAGCAGATCGACGGCATCACCATCTTCGCCGGCATTGAAGTCGACATCCTGGCCGAAGGCGATCTCGATCTCTCCGACGACGTGCTGGCGCAGATGGATGTCGTCATCGCCAGCGTGCATTCGGTTTTCAATCAGGAGCCGGAAAAGATGACCGACCGCCTGCTGAAGGCGATCGGCAATCCCAACACGTCAATTCTCGGGCATCCCACCGGCCGGTTGCTCTTGCGCCGCGATGCCTACAAGTTTGACATGGCCTCGGTGCTGTCCGCGGCTGCGAAGCACAAGGTCGCCATGGAGCTGAATTCGTATCCCGACCGGCTCGATCTCAACGACGTTCATCTGCGGCAAGCCAAACAGCAGGGGGTGAAAATCGTGATCTCGACCGATTCCCACCACACCTCGCACCTGGAAAAGATCCGCTACGGCATTCTGCAGGCGCGCCGCGCCGGCTTGACCAAGGACGATGTGCTGAATAGTCTGCCGGCGCAGAAATTCGCCCAGGCGATGAAACACACGTGGTGAGAGTAAAGGTAAGCGTAGAATCGGCTACGCAGGAAGATGTGTCCAGTTAGACTTAAATGAGACCCTTTTCCCGGGTGGGTCATCCCGAGCGCAGCTGTTCTTCAAGCGGAGCGAGGGATCTCCCCTACACACAGCGGTCGCAGGGGAGATCCCTCGTCCCGCTGGTAAAAGCGCGGGACTTCGGGATGACGCCAGCTGATATTTAACTGAGGCACTGCCCACAAGGAAGAACGCCATGCCCGACCAAACACCGAACCCTCCCGGTCAACCTTCCGCTCCCTCTACTCCAAACCCGACTCAGCCCGCAACTCCGGCTGGTCCCACCATCAACATCGGCGAGGAATATGGCACCGCGAAAAAGAATCTGCCGCCAGCCAAGATTGTCCTGATCGCGGTCGCGGGCGTGCTTATTGTGATTCTGATCGCGTCGTTTCTCAAGCGCGCCAGGCCGCAGGCCGCCGGCTCTCTCGATAACGTGAACGCGGTGGAGATTCCCGATCAGGGTTCGACCATGGTCGCGCTGACTTTCACCCTGACCAATAGCAGCGACAAGATTCTCTATGTCCACTCGCTGTCGGCGAAACTCAAGACCGCCTCGGGAGAATTCACGGCCGACGCCGTTTCCGCCATTGATTTCAACCGCTACTTCCAGGCCTTCCCCACGCTGAAGAACGGCATCCAGCCCGCGCTCATGCCCGAGACCAAGATTCAGCCCGGCGAGAAAGCTGTCGGCAGCATCATCGTGGCGTTCCCCGTAACGCTGGACGCGTTCAATCAGCGCCAGACCGTCAGCGCCGTCATCTGGCCCTACGACCAGCAGGTCCCGGTGGTGCTGACGAAATAGCATTCCGGGTGCTGTGCCTTTCTTTGCGATCTTGGCAGCTCTTCTTCGCTGCCTTGTCGGTAAAGACTTGCACCGCAAAGAGCGCAAAGGATTCGCGAAGTTCGCCGAGGATACGCGGCGCAGGCTGGCGCCCACCCCTTGCGCGAATCGCCACAATGCGTTTCTATAGGGACCATGAAAATCCACTGGAATCCTCTCTGCACTCTCACGTTACTATCCACGCTTTCATGGATAACCGTTCTCGTCTCCAACGCGGCCCCTGCCCCCAAAGGCAAGTATCTTTTCTACGTCGGCACTTACACCGAAGCGGGCAGCAAGAGCAAAGGCATCTACGCCTACAGCTACGATGCCGACACCGCTCAGATCACGCCGCTCGGCCTGGCGGCGGAGACGACCAACCCGTCGTGGGTAACGCTTCATCCCAACGGCCGCTTCTTATACGCGGTAAATGAAGTCCAGAACTACAAGGGGCCGAACAGCGGAGGGGTCAGCGCCTTTTCGATTGACCGTTCTAAGGACCATCGCGCCACGGGCAAGCTCACATTCCTGAACGAGATGCCGACGCGCGGCGCCGATCCCTGCTACGTCACGGTGGACAACACCGGAAAGTACGTGCTGGTGGCGAACTACACCGGCGGCAGCGTCGCCGTGTTTCCCATCCACGAAGACGGCAGCCTCGGCGAGGCGTCGACGTTTGTGCAGCACACCGGCCACGGCCCGAATCCCCAGCGCCAGGAGGCGCCGCACGCCCACTCCATCAATCTCTCGCCCGACAATCGCTTCGCCTTCGTCGACGATCTCGGCCTCGACGAATTGCTCGTCTACAAGTTCGACAGCGCGAAAGGATCCCTCACTGCCAACGACCCGCCCTTCGCCAAACTCGCTGCCGGAGCGGGCCCGCGCCATTTTGCCCTGCATCCCTCGGGACAATTCGCCTATGTGATTTCTGAAATCGCCTCGACGGTGACCGTGTTCGCGAATGACGCCGCCACGGGGACGCTGCATCCCTTGCAGGCCATTTCGACGCTGCCCAGGGATTTCAAAGGGCAAAATGACGATGCCGAAGTCGAGGTCGATCCTTCCGGCAGGTTTCTCTACGCCTCGAATCGCGGGCACGACAGCATCATGGTGTTCTCCATCAACCCCGCCAAGGGCACGCTGACCCCGGTCGAATACACCCCCACGCAAGGCAAGACCCCGCGCAGCTTTGAGATCGACCCTACGGGCACGCTGCTGTTTGCCGCCAACCAGGAGTCGAACAACATTGTCATCTTCCGAATCGACCAGAATACCGGCCGCCTGACGCCCACCGGACAAGTGCTCGACGTTGGCGCCCCCGTGTGCGTGAAATTTCTGAAGGTCGAGTGACCGGGGGAAATTTCACCACGGAGGAGGCACGGATCCAATTGTTGAATTTTGATTGTTGATTGTTGAATGAAACCCTAGGCGAGGCAGATTGAGGTTCTCCATCAACGATCAATAAGTCAACAATCAACAATGCGTTTCTTCCGCCGATCGCGTCAGGAAATGCACGTTGCTGGCGATTGCGCGGCGACCCACGGCTGAAAGGCTCGGTGGCTGGGGCTCGGGATACCCCCCGTTTTTGCGCGCTCTGTCGGGATATTAAATCGGTTTAACTAACGGATGTAAGTGATTTATTACACGATAGTTATACTACTTCTTTTCCACAGGAAACGCGCCCTGTACGCTGTGGAAAATCAGCTGGTTAGAGGGTAGTTGCACCAATTATGGGCTCTGCAAAACTCGTGCGGGCAATGGGGCCTGTGGTGTCTAATACCTGCATGCGGCGGATAATTCTCACCGTCTGGCTGCTGATACTCACAGGCTGTTTGTGGGCGCAAGCGCCGTCTGCCAATGACTCGGAAGAGGCCGCTATTCAGCGCGCGAAGAACGCGCTTGTGTCGTCGTTCGATAGCAGCTTGCCGAAGGTAAGTCTGGAGTTTTTCCTGAATTACGAAAGCGGAGGAGCGCCGATCCAGTGGGAAGTAAACGATTGCGGGAAAAAGATCGGGAGTCCGGCGGCTGATCGCGGGAGCGACTCTCCCGTGTGCGTCGTGGCGGACTTCTGGAAAGACCAGACTGCCGTCACTGTCCTTATTTCCGTCGGAACGTTGCGGCAAGGGCTGTCGGGCGCTCTTGCGCTCTTCCGGGTGACCGTCAACGACGCCAGCGGGAACGGCCGCTCCCTGCGTCGGCTGAGCGACTTACCTATGGAATTGCATCGCCCGTTACCTAAATCACCGCGAGATTTGCCGGTCCCTATTACTGCTTCCTCTGAATCCCTTTGCGCCGCGCTAAATGCGTGTTCGCGTCTGGCTTGATCTCGTCGTATTTCAGGCAGCTGATCGAGCCATCTACTTCGAGCACCGCCAGCGCGACCTGGTCACAGCCGCTGATGCCGTGTTCGCGCAGCGCACGATTCAGTTCGTCCATGCTGACGCGCTCTCTGGCCATGTGCGATTCGATTACTTTGCCGTCATGAACCAGCAAGGAAGGCTGGCCCTCGATCAACCGCCGCATCTTGCGGCTGCGGCCGGAAACATTCGCCACAACGAAGTTCATGATGAGCAGCGTGGCAGCCGCGACCGCGCCGCCGGCGAGCGACGTGTCGGGCCCGGTCATGGCATTCTGCACGGAATTGGACAACAGGAGCAGCAGCGTGAGGTCGAAGGGAGTCATCTGTCCGACCTCACGTTTGCCGCTTAAGCGTACGCCGATCAGCACCAGCAGGTAGATGACACCGGTGCGCAGCACGATCTGGGCCAGCACGGAACTACCCGGGGAAAAAAGCTCCGCTCATCGCTCCATCCTCACTCGCGGACCTGGGCCATCATCATTGCGCACTTCGCGCGCAACCCCGGACGAATGCGTCCGGGGCTACACATGTCTTTATGCGTAGGGGCGGACGCATTCGTCCGCCCCGCGAGCCACAGTTCTCAGTTCGCCGTCACGGGCACGGGAGCGCTCTTGGGCGTGCTCAAGTATCCCGTAGCTTTGTTCTTGTCGACGGTCCACACCACCAGCTCAAACAGCAAGTGGTCGCGGCCGCAGTAGAACTGAATCGGCTCGGCGATGTTGCGGTCCTTCTTTTCGATGGTCTTGTCGTCGGCCGTGACGTTCATGGTGAACTTGCCTTTTTTGGCGTCGGTCTTCTTCAGTTCCAGACTCACGGTGGCCACCGGCTGTGGCTTGGCGCCTTTCAGCAGGGTGAACTCGTAGTAGTTGCGGTCGCCCTTGTGCTTGAGGGTTTCCAGGTCGGAGCGCGTGGTGGCAATCAGACCGCTCTGCACGCCCAGGTCGCCAATCGTGCTCTGCAGCTTGGCTTTGGTGGCTTCCAGGTCGGCTTTGGTCGAGGCCACGTCGGTCTTGACTCCGCCAACATCAGTCTTCACGCCGGCGATTTCACCGGTGACCTGGCCAATCTGCTCCTTCTGTTGCGCTTCGAGGCGGCTTTGAGCGGCGCGCTCCTGGGTCTGTTCGGCCTGCAGTTCGGCGGTCTTCTGCACCAGTTCCTTCTTGGTCATGCCCGCCTGGTGCGCCAGCGTCTCTTCCTGCGCCTCCGCCGTCTGCATGCGGTCCGCGAGTTCTTTGACTTGGGCCTGGCTGGTTGCGAGTTGGTCGGTCAGCTGGTTGATCTTGGCGTGGGTCACGTATTGCACATAACCGAAAGCGGCCACAACAATCACTGCCAGCAGCAGCAGAAGCCATTTGCCTGTATTCGAGTGATGTTCCATTAAGACTTGATTGCCTTCATCGGCCATAAGTTCTTCCTCCTCGGAAGCTACAACGAATGAAATGCACGGGTAAGGATATCGTTATTGTTGAGCAGCGATATCGCAGTGTCAATTATCCCGGCTGGTGCGGTCCTATCACAAACCCCGTGGGACGTCATCCTGAGCGCAGCCGTTTTTCAGGCGGAGCGAAGGATCTCCCGCGCAACCGGACCCGGAGCGGGAGATCCCTCGCCCCGCCGGTGAAAGCGCGGGGCTTCGGGATGACGCCATTCCATCTGACTGACGACAGCCTTACGGACGCAGCGCGAGAGCTTCGTTCAGAGCCGGCTCGGGATCGCGGCGGACAGCAGCGGCCGCGGTACCTAACCGCTTCTCCAACTCTTTCTCCAATTGCTTTCGTGCTTCGGTCAAAGATTCCGGAACCGTGGTGTTCGGAAGCGACTGCGTGATCTGCTGCGACTTCACCAGGCCGGCGTAAGCCAGGCGCGGCGAAAATCCAGCTTCATCCAGAAAACGGCTGAAACTGAACCAGTCTTGCGCGCTGGCGCTCGAGTCGTGGATGGCGTCGTCCAGTTTCAGGGCGTGCTGGTAAAGCAGCATCGCGTCCCGGAACCGGCCGGATTTCAGCTGCAGCGCAGCCTCATCCACGTCGGCGACGCTCGCTAGTTTGGCCTGCCCGGTTTGCGCCGCGAGTTTTTCCGCCAGCTGATAGGACTTCACCGCCCGATCGATTTGCGACAAGCGTATCTGGCAATCCGCCATGCGCAATAGAACGGCGATGACCTGGGCGGGCGCGGGGCGATTCTGCGCCGGCCCGCGGGCAATCTTTTCGAGCAACGTGGTGTAATGCGCCACCGCCGCTTGCGCCTTGCCTTCGCGATCCAGTTCCGTCGCGAGATACAAATGGGCGTTGATCTGGTCGGGATCGGCGGTAATGGCCCGGTCCCAGTCGGCGAGAGCTTCGTCGGCGTGGCCGCGCTTCAATGCCAGCAGCCCGCGGTCCACCAGCAGATTCGCATCCTTGGGCGCGTACTTGAGCGAAGCCTGGGTCAGATCGTAGGCTTCGTCGTAGCGATTCTGGTCGATGAGAAACTGCAACAGCGCCTGGCGGGGAGCGGGATCGGACGGGTTGATCCGTATCGCCCGCTTCCAGGCAGCTTCGGCCTCCGGCAGCTGGCCCTCTTCCATCGCCCGATGCCCCAGCCGTGTCTCGACCAGACTGTCGTAAGAATTGAGTGCGGCAGCGCGCTCCAGATCGCGCAAATCATCGCCGCGTAGCGCGAGATAGTAGCGGGCCTGATCAACCGTTCCCCAAACCAGCAACACCAGGGCCGCGCCTACGCGCAAAGCGCGGGCGCCTGCGGTACTACCCGCCAGCCATCGTCCGGCGGCGGCGAAGCGCACGCCGGTTTCCGCCGCCGCGTCGGAGATCCGTCCGCGCGAATTGAGCAGCAGTGCCGCGATGCGGCCGTCGCGCAGCTTCCAGATGGCGCCGTCAAGAATGAAGTGGTGAATGTTGACCAGCGCGGTGAAGATCAGGAAGCTGGCGGTGAAGTCGTGATGGAAGGCGCGGCTGGCCAGCCATGGTCCGGGGACAAAGAGCGCAATGCCGCCAATGATCAGCGCGCCAAAATAGGCCAGCGGACGCCAGTTGTGGAGCTGTTCGCCAGCGCTGTTGCCTTCTCTGGCCGCTTCGCGCCGGGCATAGTAACTCGTGATCCAGAGATACTGCGCTGAATGCATGACCGCCAGAACGCCCGTGCTGTAGCGGTTCTGCGGAATCTCCAGGCCCCTGACCAGCGAGATCGCCGCCGGCAACAGGAACCACAGGAACTGTGAAGAGAACAGGGTGAGCGATGGCGTGAGCTTCTTCCACCCCGTCTCGCGTGCGAGCCGCGAAAGGCCAACTGCCGAAAGCACAATGAAAACGAGGACCAGTGCAATCTGCTCCCAGCGACTGATGACGGCCGGAATGCCGAGCGAGACGAAGAGCGGATCAGAGGACGGTCCGGTGTGAAATCCCAGGAACAGAATCAGATATGACGCGATGAACGCGCCATACAACGAGCGCTGCGTGATCTTGTCGGGCTCGGCGCCGGCGCGGCGGGCGAACATCATGAACAGCCCGTAGTTCTGGCCGCTGTAATGCCACGGGCTCCAGGTCAGGTAGATGGTGAAGATCCAGGGCAGAAGACGCAGCCAGAAGTGGGATGCGACCAGCGTCAGCAGCACCAGTGCCGTAATGTGCACGGTAAAGACGCGATACTTGTGAAAGTCTTCGGCGCGATGGTAGGCGCGATAAAGCGTCGCCATGTAGTGGGGATAGTTGAAGAACAACGCCAGCCCGTAGAAGGCCACCGACCAGGCCCGCGTGCTCGAGGCCAGCGAAAAATAGGCGAGCGCCAGCAACGGCGCCGACCACGCGCCGCAGCCCACGATCAGGTCGAGCCAGGGATTGTATATCCAAAGATGGTTGGAGCCTGGCCCTGCCTGTTCTTTCGGATTTTGCCGGAATTTCCCCATGAGATGTTTTGGAATTGCTGCGACCCTGCCTGGAAAGGGCACGGCTTCAGCCGCGCCAACCCAAGCTGAAGATGAGCTGGCCTTTAGGACCTGAGAGTAATTCCCTCAGCGGCTAAAGCCCGCCTCCTCTCTGTCGGCATTCCCTGCACGGCTCGAAGCCGTGCCCTTTCAAAGCGCCCAGGCAAACACCAATCTTGTCTGGCATGAACAAATTATAGGTGGGCGAATCGCAGAGACGCGTAACCGGAAGAGTACAGCCAGGGTAACGAAGGTAACGGAGACACCATGGGGCTCAGATTAAAGCAGTTCCAAAGATGATGCGGCCGGTCCTTCTTTGCGTCCTTGGCGAATCCTCTGCGAACTTTGCGGTTTCCAAAGCAATGCAGTTCCGTCACAAAAGACCTGGACCGCAAAGTACGCAAAGTAATCGCGAAGGGCGCGAAGTTGCCGCTCACCATGCTGCCGCTATCGCACCCCGTGACCGGTCAGAGTGGACTCGCGCTTCTCGTTCTCTGAATGCCCGGCCGACCGCTTCACGTGCATCAACTCCACCGCCTTCTCGGCGATGTGCTCGGCGCTGACTTCAAATTCCTTGATCAGTTCCCAGGGAGCGCCCGAGTCGCCAAAGCGATCTTTCACACCGATAGCGCCGGTGATGACTGGCATGCCATAAAGTTGCGGGCTTTCGGTCAGCACGCCGCTCACGCGCCAGGCCAGCGCTCCGATCTGGTGTTCTTCGGCAGTGATGACGACGCCCGTCTCCTTCGCGGCGCGAATCAAGGCCTCGGTGTCGATCGGCTTGAGCGTGTGCAGGTTGAGCACGCGGGTTTCATAACCAAACTCTTTCTTCAGGATGTAGGCGGCACGCATGGCCTCAGGCACCATGGGTCCGCAGGCAACGATGCTCAGGTCTTCGTGCTCGTTCTTGTAAGCCGCGGCCAGCCCGGTTTCGAAGGCTTCGAGAAAGTTCGGCCCTTCGCGCCGCAGGCGGATCACATTCGCCCGGCCGAACACGAACGGAGTTTTTTCATGGCTGACGATCGGCGTCGCCTCGCGCGCAAAGCGGATATACTTCGGCCCTTTGTGCTCCAGCAAGAGATAGTTGGTCGCCTTGCGCGTTTCCACCACATCGCACGGCACCACGACGGACATGTTGGGCAGACCTTCCATGGCAAAAAGATCTTCCAGCGCCTGGTGCGTGGCGCCGTCGGGACCGACCGAGACTCCGCCATGCGCCCCGGCGATCATCACGTTGAAATTGCCATAGCAGACCGAGGTGCGGATCTGGTCGAGATTGCGCGCCGCGGCAAACGTGGCGTAGGTGCCGAGTACGGGCAGCTTCCCTTCCCGCGCCAGTCCGGCAGCGGCCGAGGTCGCCGATTGCTCCGCGATCCCCATGCTGATCCAGCGTTTCTTGCGCTCCGGCTTGCCGGCGTAAAAATCGCTGATGGTGATGGACCCGGAAATGTCGAGGCCGAGGCAAACCACGCGCTCGTCGCCGCCATTTTCCGCCAGCGACTGGCCAAAGCCCTTGCGCGTGGGCTCCATTTTCACTTTCATCGCGTCGCCCGCATTCCACCAGTAGTCGCGGGTAAACTTGGGCATTTTGGCGTCGAGCTTGCGCTCGACTTCGGCCTGGTAGTGCTTGGCCGTTTCGAGCAGACGCTCGACTGGAATGCGCTGGCTCACGCCCAGCTCTGCCAGGCCTTTCGTCAGCTCTTCATAATTCGGAGTCTTGCCGTGCCATCCGGCCTGATCCTGCATGAAGCTGACGCCCTTGCCCTTGACCGTATCGGCCAGAATGACCACGGGCTTGCCGGTTGTGGCTTTGGCCTGCTCCAGCGCGCCCACAACCTCGTTCATGTTGTGGCCATCGATGCGTATGGTGTCCCAGCCGAAGCTGGCGTATTTCGCGGCCAGCGGCTCAACTCCCATTACATCTTTGACCCAGCCGTCGATCTGCAAGCGGTTGCAGTCGACGATGCCGATTATGTTGTCGAGCTGAAAATGTCCGGCCTCCATGGCCGCTTCCCAGACCTGGCCCTCCTGCTGCTCGCCGTCGCCCATGATGCAGAAGATCTTGTGCTTCTGTTCATTCAATCGGGCCGCCAACGCCATCCCGACCGAGATGCTCAGCCCCTGTCCCAGCGATCCGGTGGAGACCTCGACGCCCGGCAGCTTCAGCCAATGGGGGTGCCCCTGATACGGCGAACTCAATTTCCGCAGGGTGACGACGTCGTCCAGCTTGCAGAATCCAGCGAAGGCCAGGCCCAGATACAGGCTGGGAGCCTTGTGTCCGGTGGACCAGATGATGCGGTCGCGGCCGGCCCAGTTGGGATTCCTGGGATCGTGATTGGCGACCTTGAGGTATAGAGCCGCGGTGATGTCCATGATGGAGAGCGTTCCTCCCGCGTGTCCCGAGCCGGCGGCATAGAGCGCCAGCAAGTCGTAGCCGCGCATCAGGCTGGCGGCATCTTTGAGTTCTTCGATGGAATAGTCGCGGAGGACGTTTCCGCTGCTGGAATCGATAAGGGCCATAGTTTTCCCCTTGGCGCCCCAGACGGAAGGGCGCTCTGACTGTGCTGTAGGGAGGGTAAGTGAGGGCGCCAGTGCAGGCCGTGATTATGATCACAGAGGGGGGTGACAAGAAACCGTGGCGCCGGTCGTGTGGCGCGGGCACTCTTGCCCGCGAAATGCCGGCAGCTCATCGAATGTGTAGCGCACTCAATTCCGACAGTCCAGCTGAACTCAAGATGTGGCACAGTGGCGAGATTTGGCGGGCAAGAGTACCCGCCCCACATTCTTATTCGAACTGCCAGCGGGTGGACTTGTTCTGGAAGTGCTTTTCCCACAGGCCAAACACGACCCGCGGGCGGACGGCGAACACCGGCTCCTTCATCGACAGCATGTCGTCTTTCATCTTGGATAAATCCCAGTCGTATTTCTTTTCGTAGACGGGAATCATCTTGCGGCGGGCAGCAACGTCGGCGATTTCTGCGATGCCCTCGACGATCACCGCTTCGTGCGCGTCTTCGGTGCAGACGATGCAGTTCGGGTTGACGGCCAGGTTGCGCGCCTTGCGCGACGTGCTGCCAGTCGAGAACAGGAATCGCCCGTCCTGCCACAATCCCCAGACGACCATGGTGTGTGGAGAAACGCCGTGCGGTGAGCCGTCCCTCTTTATTGTTGTGATCCAGTAGTTGTGCGATTTCTTCAGCCGCTGCTCCGCCCAGGACCAGCGCAGGAGTCCCTTCTTGCCTTTGGGGAAGCCATAGCCGGGCGCGTGCGGGCGGGAGGGGTTGGGGTTTTTCCCGGAGCTTGTCTTCATAGTGGCAGCGTCCCGCAGGGACGGATGAAAATAGCCCGCCAGTTTACTGGCGGGTCATGCAAATTCAATAGAGCCTTGTGCCGGAGGCACGATTGAAATCCGTATCCGTATGCGGCATTTCAGGCGTCCCCTCCGGGACGCGGTTAATTCCACCCTGCTTACCCGGCGTTGAAACGCCGGGCTATTGTCGGCGGTCCCTCCGGGACCATCCTCATCATCGTCTCGGCAACGTCCCGCGGGGACGGATGAAAATAGCCCGCCAGTTTACTGGCGGGTCGGGCCGAGCGTTGATCGCTACCTACAGGTTCTTCTTCGTCCACTGATCGATGCGGTCAAGCGCCTGTTGCAGGTTCTCCAGCGAATTGGCCACGCTGAAGCGCAGGTAGCCTTCGCCAAACGCGCCGAACGCGGTACCGGAAAGCCCGGCTACGCCGGCCTGCTCCAGCAGCGCTTCCTCCAGCGGCTTCGAGCGCCATCCCGTCTTCGTAATGTTGGGGAAGACGTAGAACGCGCCTTTGGGCATGCGGCAGGAGAAGCCCTTGATCTTGTTCAATCCCGCGACGAAGACATCGCGGCGGCGCTGGAATTCGTCGCGCATGACGTCTACCGAACTCTGATCGCCGCGAATGGCCTCGATCCCCGCTCTCTGCGTGAAGCTGGCGGTGCAGGAATTCGAGTTGGTCATCAGCCGAGTCATGTGCGCCGCCAGATCGGCGCGCATCACGCCCCAGCCCATGCGCCAACCGGTCATGGCATAGGTTTTCGAGAAGCCGTCGAGCAGGATGGTGCGCTCCTGCATCCCGGGCAGCGACATGATGGAGAAATGCTGGGCGCCGTCAAACAGCAGGCGGCTGTAGATTTCATCCGACAGCACCATGATGTTGCGGTCGCCGATGGCCCTGGCAATCTGCTCGATATCGCGCCGCTCAAGAATGCCGCCTGTCGGGTTTTGGGGTGAGTTGATGATGATCAGCTTGGTGCGGTCGGTGATGAGCGCGGCCAGCTCGTTCACGTCGAGCGAGAAGTCGCGTTCCTCGCGCAGTTGAATGGGCACGGCGTGCCCGCCCACGTAGTCGATCATGGACTCGTAGATGGGGAAGCCAGGATTGGGATAAATGACCTCGTCACCTTCGTCAATGAATGCCAGGATGGTGAAAAACATGATCGGCTTGCCGCCGGGCACAACCACGACTTGATCGCTCGAGACTTTCACGTTGCGGGTGCGGCTGACGTAGTCGGCGATCGTCTCGCGCAACTCGGGCAGGCCGGCCGATGGCCCGTAGTGCGTCCATCCTTTGCGCAGCGCCTCAACGCCGGCCTCGACTACGTTGGCGGGTGTGTTGAAATCGGGCTCGCCGATCTCCAGGTGAATGATGCTCTTGCCCTGGCGCTCGAGCGCGCGGGCTTTGTTGAGAACTTCAAAAGCGGTTTCGGTGCCCAGCCGCGACATGCGGCGGGCTAGCAGTAGTTCGTATTGGGTGGCTCGTTCCATGGGGGAAACTCCTCGAGGACGCAAGCGGAAGATGGCAAACCGCACATTATACGCCCGCAGAGGTTCGAATCTCTTCCAGGCTGCGTCATCCCGAAGCCCGACGTTCTTCAGTCGGGCGAGGGATCTTGCGCGCAAACGGTCTGTGCTAAGGGAGATCCCTCGCTCCGTCTGAAGAACGGCTTCGCTCGGGATGACGCACGCAAGGGGTACACTGATTCGACTCCGGAGGATTCTATGGCTTCCTATCTCGATGAACTTTATGCGCACCAGGAGTGGGCCGACGCCGAGTACTGGCGGGCATTCGAAGCGCACGCGACGGCGCTGGCCGACAAAGCGATCCGGGCGCGGCTGTTGCATATTCATCAGGTGCAGTGCGCCTATGTGTGGATCGCGGGCACCCGAGCTGCACAGTTTGAGTTCAAGAAGGTCGAGGACTTCCCGACAATGGCGGACCTGAAGCAATATGCGCGGCAAGGCCATGCGCAGATGATCGCCATCGTGAAGGCGGCGACCGAAAAGCAGTTGGACGAAACGCTGGAAATTCCCTGGTTCAAGCCGCCTCTGAAAGTCAGCGTGCGCCATGCGCTGATGCAGGCGGCCATGCACAGCCACTACCATCGTGGGCAGAACGCGACGCGGCTGCGCGAACTGGGAGGCGAGCCTCCGATGACGGACTTCATCCTTTGGGTGCGGGACGGAAAGCCAGCCGCGAAGTGGGAGTGATTTGAAAAGCAGGTTCCTCCCCTTCGACTCCGCTCGGGGCAGGCTGTGGGGCACCCCACATCCCAGGGCTGAAGCCCTGATTCCTGACTAAAGGTCCAGACGGGGCGGCTCGAAGCCGCGCCCTTTCAAAGCATTCGAAATCGGCAATCGAAAATCGCAAATCGGAAATTATTCCGAGACGGTGTGCTCTTCGTTCTGCGAGCGCAGCACCCGATCGACCGAATAGGGCGCGCGGCGGCTGGGCTCGTGGTAGTGGCGGACCTGCATTTCTCCCAGCAGTCCAATCGCCAGCAGGTTCAATCCGCCGAGCAGCAGACCGAGAGCGGCCATCATGAGAGGGCCGTGCGAGGCCATGACCGGCACGTGGCGCAGGAATTTCTCCACGCCCAGCCAGACCACGATGCCGCTGCCGGTGAAAATACTCATCATCCCGAAGCCGCCGAAAAAGTGCAGCGGACGCGACAAATAGCGCAGCAGGAAACGAATGGTCAGCAGATCGAAAAACACGCGGAAGGTGCGGGTGATGCCGTAGTGCGAAACGCCCCGCTCCCGGTTCACGTTGCGGATGGGCACTTCACAGATGGTCGCGCCATGCCAGGAGGCCAGAGCAGGAATGAAGCGGTGCAACTCGCCGTAGAGCGGCACCTGCTCCAGGATGTCGCGGCGGTATGCCTTGAACGTGGTGCCGAAGTCGTGGATGTCGACACCCGAGATTTTGGCCATCATCCAGTTGGCCACGCGCGAGGGAATGCGGCGCAACCAGAAATTATCCACCCGCGTCTTGCGCCATCCGCTCACGATCTCGTAGCCGGCAGCGATCTTTTCGAGGAACAGCGGAATGTCGTTGGGATCGTGCTGCAGATCGCCGTCCATGGCGATGATGTATTCGCCGCGGGCATGGTCGAACCCGGCGGCCAGTCCGGCGGTTTGCCCGAAGTTGCGGCGCAGCTTGACCACGGCGACGCGGCTGTCCACGGCCGCGATTTCACGCAGCATGGGGAAGGTGTGGTCGGTCGAACCGTCATCCACAAACACGATCTCAAAGCTCTCGCCACTGGCCTCCATCACCGCTTTCAGTTGGTCGTAGAGGTCGGTGACGTTATCCTGCTCGTTGTGCAGGGGGACGACGATGGAGTATTTGGGCACGATTTCCAGATTATAAACCGAATGGCAGATCTGCGCCCGTAACCTTCGCCAAAAGAGCCCCTGCAGTAACCTGATTCCCGGGGATGAAACCCGAAATTAAGTGGTCCATGAGTACCTGGCAGTATCACGCTGACAACGAAGCGGCTCCAGCAACTCGATCGCATTCCAGGGCGTAGCGGTCGTACCACTTCCGCGTGAATTCGAGCAGCACGTCCTTTGTCCTGCGGCCGGCGATCAACGGCATCAGCCCGGTGAATTCCGCCCAGGTGCGGACACAGGTGCCACCCTCTGGATCAGGTTTGAAGAACACCCATTGCTCCATGGTGGTGCCCAGCGCGTGATCAATCCACGCGACCTTCTCTCCCGGGACGCACACGGTGATCACATGATCGAGAGTGACTCCGATCGGCTTAGCTACCCTGATGGAGAGGCGGCTCCCCTTCTG
>Ga0209415_10004456_pt1 | contig 25653 bp, 16 predicted proteins | sample PeaSoiSIISIP2007_FD_187696 | JGI IMG/M metagenome (GOLD analysis project Ga0209415, IMG submission 187696) | Peat soil microbial communities from Weissenstadt, Germany - SII-SIP-2007 (SPAdes) (version 2) | ecosystem: Environmental > Terrestrial > Soil > Wetlands > Peat | place: Germany... | reverse complement strand
GGATCCGAAGCTCACGGGCCTACGCGCCGTCGTCGACGCCACCCGAGAGGACGACCTCGCCTGCCTCGTGATGTTCGCTTCGGCGACCGGTCGCTTCGGCCGTCGCGGCCAGTGCGACTACGCGGTCGCGAACCAGGCGCTGGTCTCCATCGCGCACGCGGAGAGCGCACGTCGCCCGCGATGCCGTGTCGTCGCGCTCGACTGGGGCCCGTGGGCGGGCGGAATGGTCAGCCCGCAGCTGCAGCGCGAGTTCGAGCGTGAAGGCATTCCGCTGATCGGCCTCGGCGCCGGTGCCGAGGCGATGTGCGACGAAGCGCTGACGGTGCCGGGCGGGCCCGACGAGGTGGTCCTCGGCGCCGGATTCGGAAGCGAGGAGTCCGCGGACTGGTGCGTCGCGGCGACGTGGCGACTCGACGCCGCGACGTTTCCGGTCCTTCGGGACCACGGTCTCGCAGGCAAGGCCGTGCTCCCGCTGGCCCTGACGATCGAGTGGCTCGTCGACTCGGCGAGGAAGGTGTCGGGGCGCCCCGTGGTGTCCCTCGAAGACGTGCGCGTCTTTCGCGGCGTCAGCGTCGGCGCGGAGCCCCTCGACGTCTCCGTCTGGGTGGGGCCCGCCCAGGCCGGAGGACCGGGGGATCGCGCCGGGGCCAGCTCGCGGATGACCGTCGAGCTACGGAGCGGCGCCGACCATGTTCACGTTCGAGCGATCGCCATCGTCGGCGTTCCCGACGCTGCGCCAACGCCTCGAGCAGCCCCCGAGTCGTTGCGCCCGTTCCGCACGTCCGTCGACCGTCTCTACAGCGAGCAGCTCTTCCATGGCCCTGCGCTCGAGGCGATCGCGTCCGTCGATTCGCTAGGGGACGCCGGCATGGTCCTACGCCTTCGAGCGCACGCGACGTCGGAGCGGTTGCTCCCCGGCCCCGCGACGACGTGGACGGTCGACCCACTCGTGGTCGACGGAGTGTTCCAGGCGCTGATCGTCTGGTGTCGCGCGTGTCTGGGCGCGCCGTCGCTGCCGAGTGGGGTCGCGTGTGTCCGTCTCTACGCTCCCATCACCTCTCTGGAAGTGTCCGCCGTCGTGCGTGTCGAGAGCGTCGATGGAAAGCTCGTCAGCTCCGACGTCGATCTCTTGGACGATGCGGGTCGTCTCGTCGCGAGGCTCGAAGGGGTGACCTGCACGGCGAGCGCGTCGCTCCAGCGAGCGTTCTCATCGGAGTCGAGCGTGCCCGTCCCCGTGCCGACGGCATGAGCGGAGGGCGGTCCATCGCCGTCGTCGGGGTGGCGGGCCGGTTCCCTGGAGCGGCCGACGTTCGGACGCTTTGGGAGAACGTCGTCGCCAATCGCTCGGCCGTCGTCGACGTGCCGGAAGCGCGCTGGCGCGTTCCGATCGAGGATGTCGTCGAATCGTCGCGTGGACGGCCGGACCGCGCCAGCTCGAACAGGGCATGCCTGCTCGAAGCGTTCGCGCTGGATGCCGCGGAGCTCGCGCTCCCCGCCGAGCTCGTGCCGCGCCTCAGCGCTCTCTCTCGCCTCACGCTTCGCGTCGGCCTCGACGCGTGCCGGAGCGTGCGAGGCGTGGTCCCGCGCGACCGGGCGTCCGTGATTCTCGCCAACATCGCCCTGCCGACCGACGGCGCTTCGTACATCGCGGAGCAACTTCTCTTCGGACCGGCGGATCGCGCGATGGGGGGGCACGCACGCGCGGCGGACTTCGAGCCGCTCGACGCGTTTCCGAGCGCCGTTCCGGCCGGTCTCCTCGCGCGCGCGCTGGGGCTCCGCGGCGGGTCCCTCACGCTCGACGCCGCATGCGCGTCGTCGCTCTACGCCATCCACCTCGCGTGCGTGGAGCTCGAAGCCCTGCGGAGCGACGCCGTCGTCTGCGGGGGCGTCGCGCTTCCACACTCGCTCTACACGCAGGTAGGCTTCACGCAGCTCCAGGCACTCTCACCCCGCGGACGGTCGGCGCCATACGACGCGAGCGCAGACGGCCTCGTCGTGGGCGAAGGTGCGGCGATGATCGTGCTGAAGCGGCTCCGCGACGCCGAGCGTGACGGCGACGACGTGCTGGCCGTCATCCGCGGCATCGGCCTCTCGAACGACGTGGGAGGAAGCCTTCTCTCTCCGGACTCCGAAGGCCAGCTTCGCGCCATGAGAGCGGCCTACGCCGACGCCGGCTGGCAGCCGGACGACGTCGATCTGATCGAGGGCCACGGAACGGGGACGCCGCGGGGCGATGCCGTCGAGGTCGCGAGCCTCGCGGAGCTGCGCCGCGGGCGACCCGCGCGACGCTGCGTGCTGGGGTCGGTGAAGAGCAACGTCGGTCACATGCTCACCGCCGCGGGGCTCGCCGGGCTCTGCAAGGTGCTCGAGGCGCTCCGCACGCGAACGCTCCCACCGTCGGCGAACGCGTCGACTCCGATGGAGGCGCTTCGGGACACGCCTTACCGCGTGTTGTCTGCGGCCGAAGAGTGGAACCCGGCGATCGACGGTGCCCCGCGTCGCGCGGCCGTGTCGGGGTTCGGGTTTGGTGGAATCAACGCGCACGTTCTCGTGGAAGAGGCGCGAGGGCCGTCTGCTCGTGGCGCCGCTGTGCGGCCCGTGCGCGAAGTCGGCGCACCGTCGAGCATCGCGATCGTCGGGATGGCGGCGCACTTCGGGCGCCTCTGCTCCCTCGAGAGCTTCAAGGACACCGTCTTGTTCGGGCGGGAGGTCGCGGACGAGCTGCCCGGCGAGCGGTGGCACGGCATCGAACGAGGCGACGCGTCTCCGGAGCTCACGCGCCTTCGTCGGCTCCGTGGCGCGTGGATGACGTCGTTCGCGCTCCCCAAAGGTCGCTTCAAGCTTCCACCGAACGACGTCTCGCAACTGCTCCCGCAGCAGCTGCTCATGCTGAAGGTTGCCGGTGAGGCACTCGACGACGCTCGGTGCGTCACCAAAGGACCGCACCTGCGGTTCGGGACCGTCATCGGAATAGGCCTCGACCTCGAGAGCACGTCCTTTCACCTCCGCTGGCTCGCGCGGGCACGCGCCCGTGCGTGGGCCGCGTCGGCGGGGATCTCGCTCAGCGAGGAGGAGCTCGACGCATGGACGGAGGACATCAAGGCTGCGGTGTCTCCGGCGCTCGACGCAACCCGGACGCTCGGCGCGCTCGGCGGCATCGTGCCGAGTCGGATCGCGCGCGAGTTCCAGCTCGGCGGCCCCAGCTTCGCCGTCTCGGGAGATCAGGCGTCCGGGCTCAGAGCCGTCGAGATCGCCGCGCGGCTGTTGCAGAGAAGGGAAGTCGACGCGATGGTCGTCGGCGCGGTGGACCTCGCCGGGGACCTCCGCGCCGTCGTCGCGGCCGATCGGCTGCGGCCCTTCTCCCCATCGAGCGCGGCGCGACCGTTCGATGCGCGCGCGGACGGGACGAAGATCGCCGAAGGCGCCGCCGCCGTCGTCCTCAAGCGCCTCGACGATGCGGTCGCGGCGGGCGACCGGATCTACGCCGTCGTTCGCGGTCTCGGAGCGGCTGGAGGTGCGGCGCTCGAGCTCGCGGGCGAGCGAGAGGCCGCGTACGTGCGCGCGGCAGAGTCCGCCTACGCCGAGGCCGGGGTCCCCGCCACTCGGGTCGGTCTGGTCGAAGCGCACGGAAGCGCGGTGCCCCGAGAAGACTGGGTCGAGGCGCGGGCGCTCGAGACCGTGTTCCGGGCGGGTGAATCGGGCGGCGCGAGCACGGCGATCGCTTCGACATGCGGAGTCATCGGTCACGCAGGCGCAGCCGCGGGCATCGCGTCGTTCGTGAAGGCGGCGCTCTGCCTCCACCATCAGGTGCTCCCACCCATCGGTGACCTGGTGACACCGACGGCCGCCGTCGATTGGACGCGCACGCCGTTCCATTTTCCGCGCGATCCCGCCGCGTGGGTGCGTGACCGCGCGGACGGGCGGCGCTTCGCCGCGGTGAGCTCGATGGGGCTCGATGGTTCCGTCCTTCACGCGGTGCTCGAAGAGGCCCACGAGCCGCGCACCCCGTCGCGCACGACACCCGCCCACGCGCCGGCCAGCCTCCGCCGGTCGGCGCTCTTTCTCCTCGGCGGCGAGGACGGTGGAGAGGGCGACCGTGCCGAGCTCCGCGCGCTCGCGGTGCGATCCAGTTCTCTCGAGACGCTCGCCGTGCGCTGGCACGGCTTGCGCGGGCGGGGTGCCTCGGGGAGCGTCGCGCGCGCGGCGGTCGTGGATACGCTGGGCGATCTCGTCCGGGAGCTCGAGACCCGCGTCGAGCCGAGCCGGCCGCTCGGGGGCAGCGTGGCCTTCGTCTATCCGGGGTCCGGCAACCACTTCGTCGGGATGGGACGCGACCTTGCCCTGGCTCTTCCTGAGGTCTACCGCCGCCTCGACGCGGAGGTCGCACACCTCGCCGGCCACCTGCAGTCCAGGTCGGTCGCGCCTCGGCGTGTCTCGTGGGAGTCAGACTGGGAGGAGAGCGCGCGTCGCGAGCTGTCTCTCCGTCCCGAGCGCGTGATCGTCGCCCAGGTGGCGCACGGGATCGCGGTCCATGATGCGCTCCTGCTCGCGGGGGTGGAGCCACGAGCGTTCGTCGGCTACAGCCTCGGGGAGTCGACGGCCCTCCTCGCCTCGCGCGCGTGGGCGGATCGCGACGTCTTGTTCGAGCGGACGCTCGCATCGCCGCTCTTCCGGAGCGAGCTCGCTGGGGCGCGCGACGTCTTGCGGAGGGCGTGGGGTCCGGATGCGGACTGGAGCGTCGTGATCGTGACGCGTCCCGCGTCGGAGGTCCGCGCCGCGCTCGTCGGCACTGCCGCGCTTCTCATCGTCAACGCGCCGCGCGAATGTGTCGTCGGCGGGCGGGCTCGGGACGTCGACGCCACGGTGGACGCGCTCGGCTGCGAGGCGATTCCCGTGGAGGCGGTGCCGACCGTGCACCTGCCGATCGTCGAGCCGGTCCGCGACGCGTACCGCGCACACCATGCCCTGCCGACGACGCCGCCGCGAGGGACACGCTTCTACAGCGGGGCCTTGGGTCGTGCGTACGAACCGACCGAGGCCTCCGCCGCGGACTCGCTCGTCCAGAACGCGCTTCGGGGATTCGACTTTCCAGCGGTCATCGAGAGCGCTTGGGCCGACGCGGTGCGGGTCTTCGTGGAGGTGGGTCCGCAGGGATCATGCACGAGGATGATTGGACGCATTCTCGAGGGTCGACCGCACCTCGCGGTGAGCGCATGCCAGCGCGGCAAGGATGGTTTCCGAACGCTGCTCGTCGCGATCGGGCGAGTGGCGGAGGCGGGGGTCTCGGTCAACCTCGACCGCATCTACGCGGAGGGGCGCGAGACGTCGCTCGAGGTCGCTTCGACGCCGACGCTCTCGCCGGTCGTGCTCGGAGGCATCTTGCGCCCCCTCCCGTACCGTCCCGCCGCGTACCGGCGCGCCCCCGCTGTCCGCCCTCATGCCTCGGCGCTGCGGTCGCCCGCGCGAGCACCGAACGCGCAGCTTCTGGCCCCCCTGTTCGCTGCCGCAGAAGCGACCGCCGCCGCGCACGAGACCTTTCTCCGCGTCTCTGCCGACGCGCTCGCGCTCCAAGCGCGTCTCTTCGTCGACCGCGCGGGGCACGCCGTCCCCTCCGATGACCGGATCGCGCCGCGCGTGCCCCGGGTGCGGTTTGTTCGCGACGAATGTCTCGAGTTCGCCGTCGGAACGATCGCGAACGTCCTCGGCCCGGCGTTCGCGCACGTCGACCAGCTCCCCACCCGAGTGCGTCTGCCCGACGATCCGCTGATGCTCGTCGATCGGATCGTGAGCGTCGAAGGGGTCGCCGGGGTGCTCGGCCCCGGTCGCGTCGTGACCGAGCACGATGTGCTGGAGAACGCGTGGTACCTCGACGGCGATCGCGCGCCCGTCTGCATCAGCGTCGAGGCGGGACAGGCCGATCTGTTCCTCTCCGCCTATCTCGGCATCGACTCCGAGACCCGCGGCGAGCGCGTGTACCGGCTGCTCGACGCCAAGATCGTGTTTCACCGCGACCTTCCCCGCCCCGGCGAGCGCATCCGCTACGACATCCGGATCGACCGCTTCATCCGCCAAGGCGAGACATGGCTCTTCTTCTTCCGGTTCGACGGGACGATCGACGGAAAGCCGTTCATCACGATGCTCGATGGGTGCGCGGGCTTCTTCAGCCAGGAGCAGCTCGCGTCAGGACGTGGGATCGTGCCACGCGAGCCTCGCGCTCGCAGCGCCTCACGGCCGACGGCGCCGTTCCGTCCGCTCGTCGACGTGACGACCGGAGGTCTGACCGACGATCAGATGGAGGCGCTCCGACGCGGAGACCTGGCCTCTGCATTCGGGCCCGTGTTTCGAGGCAAGTGGCTCCCGCCATCCTTGCGCCTGCCCGCGGGGCGGATGAAGCTCGTCGATCGCGTCGTGTCGCTCGATCCGGCGGGCGGCGCGGCCGGTCTGGGCGAGATCGTCGGCGAGGCCGACGTCGCTCCGGACGCGTGGTACCTCGCGTGTCACTTCGTCGATGATCAAGTGATGCCGGGGACGCTCATGTACGAGTGCTGCCTGCATACGCTGCGCGTTCTGCTGCTCCGCTTCGGGTGGATCTCGGAGGACGCGCGGGCGGACCTCCACTACGGGCCCGTGCTGGGGGTCGCGAGCTCGCTTCGTTGTCGCGGGCAGGTGACCCGCGCGACGAAGAAGGTTCGGTACCGCGTGTCCATCGACGAGATCGGGTACGACCCGGAGCCCTACGTGCTCGCGACCGCCGCCATGTACGCGGACGACAAGCACGTGGTCCAGATGGACGGGATGAGCGTCAAGCTCCGCGGGCTCACGCGGGACGACGTGGAGGCGACGTGGGCGGAGCGCTCCGTCGCCGCGCCGGCGTTCACGCGCACGCAGATCGTCGCCTACGCGGAGGGCAACCCATCCGAGTGCTTCGGCCCGCCGTACGCGGCGTTCGACCATGAGCGCCGCCTCGCGCGCCTACCGCGCGACCCGTTCCTCTTCGTCGACCGCGTCGTCGCGGTCGAGCCACCGCCATGGGTGCAGAAGCCCGGTGGTTGGGTGACGTGCGCATTCGACGTCGACGAGAACGCCTGGTACTTCGGCGGGAGCGGGCAGGGGACGATGCCGTTCTCAGTGCTCCTGGAGGCTGCGCTGCAGCCCTGCGGGTGGCTGGCCGCGTATCTAGGGTCGGCGCTCCTGTCGGACACGGACCTTCACTTCCGGAACCTCGACGGACAAGGGACCCAGCTCCTCGAGGTCCGCCCCGACGCGGGCACGTTGACGACACGCGCGCGGTTGACGAAGACCTCGCAAGCAGGGGGCATGATCCTGCAGGAGTACGACCTCGAGGTGCTCGCGAATGGAGTCTCGGTGTACGTCGGTCGGACCGGCTTTGGTTTCTTTCCGTCCGCGGCGCTCGCCGCCCAGGTGGGTCTGCGCGGGCGGACGTCGTGGGCCACGGGCCCGCTCGCCGGCGCGCGCGACCTTCCGCGCGTCGGCCCTCGATCACCGTCGGAGGTCAAGACAGGTGACGCACCGGGCGGTCTCGCGCTGCCGGCTCCGGTTCTCTCGATGGTCGACCGCGTCGAGCACCTCGACTTGTCGGGTGGTCCCGCGGGGTTGGGGCTCATCGTCGGAGTGAAGCACGTCGACCCCGAGGAGTGGTTCTTCAAGGCGCACTTCTACCAGGACCCGGTCATGCCGGGATCGCTCGGGCTGGAAGCGGTGATGGAGCTCCTCAAGGTCTTCGCCCGCGAGCGGTTCCCGGGTCTCGTCGAGTCGCACCGCTTCGAGGCGATGGCGCTCGGGCAAGCTCATCGTTGGCAGTACCGCGGGCAGGTCGTCCCTTCGAACCACGAGGTGCGCGTCGAGGCGCGCATCTCCGCGCTGACCTCCGGGTCGGCGCCGACGCTCGTCGCGGAAGGTCAGCTGTCGGTCGACGGGAAGATCATCTACTCGATGACGGACTTCGGCCTCCGCGTCGTCCCGCGGTCGGGCGTCTAGCGATGGACGGTGCGATGCGCTGGCAGAGAGTGTGCGTCGAGGCGATCGGCTACGAGCTCCCGGCCGAGCGCGTGAGCACGCGTTCGATCGAGGCGAGCCTGGAGCCGGCGTATCGCGCGCTTCACCTCGCGCCGGGTCAGGTCGAAGCGCTCACGGGGATCCGCGAGCGACGGGTCTGGCCGGAAGCGTCGCGAATGGCCGATTGCGGCGCGCGGGCGGCGCGGAAGGCGCTCGATGCCGCGGGGGTCGACGGCCGTCTGCTCGGAGCGGTCATCTACGCGGGGGTATGCAGAGACAACCTCGAGCCGGCGACCGCCTGCGCCATCGCGGATGCGCTCGGCGTCCGCGGCGACGCCCTCGTGTTCGACATCTCGAACGCGTGCCTCGGCGTCCTCAACGGGATGGTCGAGGTCGCGAACCGGATCGAGCTCGGGCAGATGCGTGCCGGGATCGTCGTGGCTGCCGAGAGCTCCCGCGAGATCGTTCAGTCTTCGATCGCACGCCTCCTCGCGGAGCCCACGATGGATCGGTATCGCCTCGGCCTCGCGACGCTCACCGGCGGCTCTGGCGCAGCGGCGGTCCTGATGACCGACATCGAGTCCTCGTTCGCAGAGCGTCGCCTCGTGGCCGCATCCGCCATGGCCGCGCCCGAATTTCACCGCATCTGCCGCTGGGGACCTGCGCGCGGGCTCTTGGGTGAGAGCTCGAACGTCATGGACACCGACGCGAGCGCCGTGCTCGAGCACGGGGTCGCCCTCGGTCACGCGACGTGGCAGCGCCTTCTCGGCGCGACGTCCTGGCGTGCGGGCGACGTCGATCGTGTCATTTGCCACCAGGTCGGTGCGGCGCACAGAGACGCCGTGCTCGGAGTGATCGGCGTGGACCCGTCGCGTGACTATTCGACGTTCGAGAGCCTCGGCAACATCGGCACGGTCTCCGTACCCATCACGGCTGCGCTCGCCGACGAGGCAGGGTTCCTCCGCCGCGGCGATCGTGTCGCGCTCCTCGGGATTGGGAGCGGGCTCAACTGCCTGATGCTCGGCGTGGAGTGGTGAGCGGGATGACGTTCGACATCACCCCCTTCCGGACGCTCTACCCATGGACCTCGCGCTACCTGGACGTCGGACGCGGCGTGCGGATGCATTACCTCGACGAGGGCGAGGGCGATCCGCTCGTGATGGTCCACGGGAACCCGACGTGGTCGTTCTACTTCCGGAGCCTCGTCGCCGGGCTGTCTCCAGGGTGCCGCGTGATCGTGCCCGATCACGTCGGCTGCGGCCTCTCGGACAAGCCGGGAGACGACGCGTACGAATACGTCCTCGACCGCCGCGTGGACGATCTGGAGCTCCTCCTCGACACCCTCTCCATCACGAAGGACGTGACCCTCGTCCTGCACGACTGGGGGGGCATGATCGGCCTGGCGTACGCGACACGCCATCCCGAACGGGTGAGACGCCTCATCGTCATGAACACCGCGGGCTTCGGTCTCCCGCCCGGGCGGCGGCTGCCCTGGCAGATCGCGGTCGTGCGTCACCTGCCGTTCTTCCCGATCCCGGTGCGCGCGTGGAACGCGTTCTCGCGGGGGGCGAACCGCTTCTGCTCGACGCGGCCCGAGGGCATGAGCCCGCTCGTCAAGGCGGCGTACCTCGCGCCCTACGACTCGTGGGCGCATCGCGTCGCCGTCCAGCGCTTCGTCGAGGACATCCCGCTCCGCGCAGGGGATCGGAGCTTTTCGGTCGTCGATCGCGTCTCTCGCGAGCTCGGCCAGTTCGCGAGCGTCCCGCTCATGATTTGCTGGGGCCGGCGCGACTTCGTCTTCGACGACGCGTTCCTCGCCGAGTGGACGCGTCGCCTGCCGCACGCCGAGGTCCACACGTTCGCGGACGCCGGCCACTACGTGCTGGAAGACGCGCACGAACGAATCCTCCCGCTCGTCACGTCGTTTCTCGCGCGGCATCGGCTCGACGCATGAACGTCGCTCGAGGAGCCGAGAGCGCCAACATCGCGTGCCACCTGCCCGCGATGGCGCGAGCCGCACCGGAGCGGGCGGCCATCGTCGCGAGCGGGCCGCGCGACACGTGGTCATCCATCAGCTTCGCCGAGCTCGACGCGAAGAGCGACGCGTACGCGGCGGGGCTCGCCGATGTCGGGATCGGGCGTGGAGTGCGCACCGTGCTGATGGCCCCCCCGAGCCTCGAGTTCTTCCCGCTCGTCTTCGGCCTGTTCAAGGTGGGCGCCGTCCTCGTGATGATCGACCCGGGCATCGGGCGAGACGCGCTCCTGTCGTGCCTCGAGGAGGCTCAGCCCGAGGCCTTCGTCGGCGTTCCGCGGGCTCACGCCGCTCGGCTGATGTTCCCGAGCCGCTTCCGCACGGTGCGCACGCTCGTCACCGTCGGTCGACGCTTCGGCTGGGGCGGCCATACGCTCACGGACCTTCTCGTGCGCGGGCGCAGCCGTTCGCACGCGATGTTCGCCCCGGAGGAAGGCGAGACCGCCGCGATCCTCTTCACGTCGGGCTCGACCGGGCTCCCGAAGGGCGCCGTGTACACGCACGCGATGTTCGATGCGCAGGTGAGGAGCATCCGCGCCACGTACGGGATCGAGCCGGGCGAGGTCGACTTGCCGACGTTCCCCCTGTTCGCGCTCTTCGATCCTGCGCTCGGGATGACGGCGGTGCTCCCGGAGATGGACTTTCGATTCCCCGCGAAGGCCGATCCGGCGAAGCTCGCCCTTGCGATCCAGACGCACCGCTGCACGAACATGTTCGGCTCTCCGGCGCTGCTCGATCGCCTGGGGCGCTACGGCGTGGCCTCCGGCCTGAAGCTCCCTTCCTTGCGCCGCGTGCTCTCGGCGGGCGCCCCCGTCCGTGTCGACGTCCTCGAGCGGATGACCGCGCTCTTGTCTCCGGGCGCGGAGGTGTTCACGCCGTTCGGTGCGACGGAGGCGCTGCCCGTCGCGAGCATCGGGAGCGCCGAAGTGCTGAGCGACACCGCCGACGGCGCCCGGAGCGGTCGCGGCGTGTGCGTGGGGCGACCCGTTGCCGGGTCTCGCGTGCGGATCATCCGCATCACCGAGGACGCGATCGAGCGCTGGTCGGACGATCTCGAGGTGCCCGTCGGCGCCATCGGCGAGATCACCGTGCGCGGCGCCGTGGTCACCGAGAGCTACCACCGGCGCGCGGAGGCCACGCGCCTGGCGAAGATCCGCGAGGGCGACGCCATCGTGCACCGGATGGGCGACGTGGGAGCGTTCGACGGCGCGGGCCGCCTCTGGATGTGCGGCCGGAAGAACCACCGGGTGGTGACGCGCGAAGGGACGCTCTTCACGGTCCCCGTCGAGGAGGTGCTGAATGCGCATCCGGGCGTTCGAAGGACCGCGCTCGTCGGCGTCGGCGTGCGCGGAGCACAGCACCCCGTCGTGCTCATCGAGCGTGAGCCGGGCGAGCACTCCACGGACGACGCGCTCGTCCGAGGCGTCCGTGGGCTCGCATCGGCCCACGAAGTCACCCGCGGGCTCGTGAGCTTCTCCGTCTACTCGGGCGCGTTCCCCGTCGACACCCGGCACAACGCGAAGATCGAGCGGGAGAGGCTGGCGCGATGGGCGGAGCGCCACGTCCGTGTGGACGGCCCGTGAAGGCGCTCGTCACGGGCGGCGGCGGTTTTCTGGGGAGCCACCTCGTGCGCGCGCTCCGCCTCCGCGGCGACTCCGTCCGCGTGCTCGCGCGCGGCGCGTACCCCGAGCTCGTCGCCGTCGGAGCCGAGGTCGTCCAGGGGGACATCCGCGACCCAAGGGTCGTGCTCGGCGCGGTCCATGGGGTCGACGTCGTCTTTCACGCCGCGGCGATGGCGGGTGGATGGGGGGACCCGAAGGAGTTCGAGAGCATCAACGTCGGCGGCACCGAGACCCTCCTGGCTGCGTGTCGGCGCGCCGGCACCGGAGCGTTCGTCTACACGAGCTCGCCGTCGGTGGTGCACGCTCCGCGCGATCTGGAGAACGAGGACGAGTCGCTCCCGTACGCCACCCGCTTCACCGCGCACTACCCGCGCACGAAGGCGCTCGCCGAGCGGCTGGTTCGCGACGCGTCGACCGCAGCGCTCCGCACGCTGTCGCTGCGGCCTCACTTCATCTGGGGGCCCGGCGACCGGCACCTCCTCCCCCGCCTGGTCGCCCGCGCGAACGCAGGGCGCCTCCGCCAGATCGGCGCGCGCGACGTGCTCACGGACACGACGTACATCGACAACTGCGTCGACGCGCACCTGCTCGCGGCCGACGCGCTCTCGAGGGGGGACGCGTTGTCGGGTCGCGTCTACTTCGTCAGCGACGACGCGCCCATCGGTGTGTGGACGATGGCGCGGCGCCTGCTCGCGGCGGCGGGGGCCGGGACGGTCGGGGCGCCCGTTCCCGCGTGGCTCGCATACGCGGTCGCGGCGGTGCTCGAAGGGGCTCATCGGGCGCTCGGGCTCCGGCGTGAGCCGCTCTTGACGCGCTTTGCCGTGAGCGAGCTGTCCCACGCGCAGTGGTTCGACATCTCCGCCGTGAAACGCGATCTCGGGTACGTGGCCCGCATCGGCCATGAAGAGGGGCTCGCGAGGGTGGCGCGCGCGTCCGCCGAGGCGCGGCGGGAGGCGTGAGCCGGTCCCCCCGCGACCTTCGCCCTCGAGGACGGGATCGCCCGAGGTTCCCCGGGCTGCTACGTTCCGCGAATGCTCCCGCCGCCCCCCGACACCGTCGAAGGCTGGGCGTGGCACTTCATTCACACGACGTCCCTCGAGGAGAAGCTGGCGCCGTCCGAAGTGCCTGACCGATGGGAGGTGCGCCCGGCGCCGCGCCGAGTGACTCGACCGGGGCGTCCCGCGGAGCTTCGCGTCGTGGGCAAGGCGCTGAAGGTCCGAGGCCTCGCCAGCGCGACGGGACGGGCGAGGGTCCTCCACACGTTTCTTCATCACGAGCTTCAGGCCGCGGAGCTCATGGCGTGGGCGCTCCTCGCATTCCCGAACGCGCCGGGCGAGCTGCGCGCCGGCCTCGCGCGCATCGCGTGGGACGAGGTCCGCCACATGCGCATGTACGTGGAGGAGATCGCGCGCCTCGGTCACCGCGTGGGCGACTTCGCCGTCCGCGACTGGTTCTGGGAGCGTGTGCCCCTCTGCGCGGGCCCCGAGGCCTTCGTCGCGACGATGGGGCTCGGGTTCGAGGGGGCCAATCTCGACCACTCCGCCAGCTTCGCCGCCCGGTTCCGGACGGCGGGCGACGAGGCGGGGGCCCTGGCGCAGGAGCGGGTCGGGCTCGAGGAGATCGGTCACGTCCGCTTCGGCGCGCGCTGGTTCTCGGAGCTCACGGGCAGCCTCGCGTTCGACGCCTGGCGGGCACGGCTCCCCGCGCCGCTCTCCCCGATGCTGATGCGCGGCAAGCCGCTCCGCCGCGATGCGCGCGCGCGCGCCGGCATGCCCCCCGAGTTTCTCGACCGGCTCGACGCATGGCAGCCCCCGTCGCCTGGGTCCTGAACCTCGACGCGGACGTCGAGCTCGCCTCCGCGCCGGGCTACGAGCCCGGGGATCGGCTCCGGTCGCTCATGCGGCCGCACGTGGAGCGCCTGTCGCGCTCACTGCTCGGCGAGGGGGATCGGCTCATCGACGAGACCTCTCGACCCGCGTCGGCGGCGGGCTGTCTCGGGCGCGCGTTCTCCCCGACGCCGCGCGCGGTCGCGCTCCTCATCCGCGCCGGCGCCGAGCCCGAGCCTTACCCTGACGTCGCCGTGCTTCGTCGCGTGAACTCGCGCGCCTTCGCGAGCTCGCTCGGAGAGACGCTGCCCGGCGCCGCGTTCGTGACGGAGCGCGCCCAGGCGCTCGCCATCCTCGAGGGGGGGGCGCCGCCCATCGGGACGGGCTGGCGCGTGAAGCACGCCTTCGGCATGAGCGGCCGGAACCAGCGCGTCGTCCGGGGGCCGCGACTCACCGTCGGCGACCTCGACTTCGTGGGCCGCGGGCTCCGTCACGGTGGGCTTCAAATCGAGCCCGACGTCGAGGTCACGCGGGAGGTGGCGATCCACGGGCTGCTCGGGCAGGACGGCGGGATGATCGCGGGGTCGCTCGTCCGGCAGCGGTGCGACGCGCGCGGCGCCTGGATCTCCACCGAGCCCGTCGCGGAGGAGGAAGCGTCGGGAGACGTCGCGGAGCGGATGCGCGTCGAGCGAGAGCGCGTGGCGTCGGCGCTCCGGCAAGCGGGCTACTTCGGGCCGTTCGGGATCGACGGGTACACCTACCGCGGGCCCGGCGGCGCGGTCTGTCTCCAGCCGCGAAGCGAGATCAACGCGCGCTACTCGATGGGTTTCGCGGTGGGCATGGGTCAAAGATGGCGCTGAAGGGGCGCCTCACCGGATCTCCGCGCGCACCGCGGCGATGACCCCTCCGAGCTCCCGCTCGACCCTGCACTCGACCCGCGGCTGGCACGCGAGACCCGCGACCGTCATCGCGAGCTCCGCCCGCCCGCTCGAGAAGTCGACCCGCGCGTCCTCGAAGGTCAGCACGCGACCGAGTGGCACCGCGAGCGCCTTGAACGCAGCCTCCTTCAGTGCGAACGTCTCGAGCCGCGCGCGCGCGCGATCCTCCTCCTCCAGCTCCTCGAGCGCCGCCCGCTCCTCGGGCCGCAGCACCGCCTCCGCGATGCGGCTCGCGGCGACGACGTCGTCCTCGAGGTCCACGCCGACGCTCCTTGCGTCAGTGTCGCTCACGAGCGCGACGGCGAACGTCCGCTTGTGGGAGATCGACGCGGCGAATCCTTCCGGTGCCACGGGCTCGTGCTGTCTGCCGACGAGCAACGCCCACCTTCGGACGCCGAAGTGGCGCGCGGCTGCGTGCGCGGCGAGGCGCCCACCCACCCATCGTACTTGGTCGAACCCGGTCAACGATCGGGCGGCTTCGACCTCGCGTGCGTCGAGGCGGGCGAGGACGGCCTCGGGGACCCGGTCCTTCGTGCTCGGGAGCGCCACGGCGGCCAGCACCCCGAACGCGTGGCTCCTCGCGAAGACCGTCGCATACGGCGGGACGTGCGGGCCTTCCGGCGCGGCGCCCTCCGCTCTGCCGGCGCGGTTCGGCTCCGTCGGGCCGGTCATGGGCGCCAAGCCTAGCGCGCTCGTCGGTCGGCGTCGTCCCGCGGTACGCGCGCCCTGCCTCGGGCGCCTCCGTGCGTTTCGGCGGCGGCAACCCGCGCGGCCCCGGGTAGACTGGGCTTCTGGTGGATCGAGAGACGTGGCGTTGAGCTCGGCGAAGCAAGAGTCCGACGGCGTGGTCCGCGCCGTGACGGACGACGGGACGTTCCGGGTCATCGCCTGCCGGTCGACCGCGACCGTCCGCGGGATCACCGGGGCACAAGCCGTGACGGGCCGGACGGCAGCGCTCCTCGCGGACGTGACGACGGCGACGGTGCTCGTGCGCGAGAGCATGGCGCCGGACCTTCGCGTGCAGCTCATCTTGCAGAGCCCGAGCGAGCGGACGCGCGTCCTCGCGGACGCCCACCCTGACGGAAGCGTGCGCGGCCTCGTTCAGCGGCCGTCGCCGTCGACGGTGGTCGATCTGCGCGACGGGGATGTCCTGTCGGTCGCCCGGACGCTCCACAACGGCGCGGTGCAGCAGGGGAGCGTCGCCGTCACGGCCGCGGGCGGGGCCTCTCAGGCGCTGATGGAATACATGCAGCTCTCCGAGCAGGTCGCCACGATGTGCGCCGTCGGCTGTCGGTTCGAAGCGGACGACCTCGTCGAGGCGGGGGGCTACCTGGTCCAGCTGCTCCCGGAGGTGCTCGACCCGAGCGGCCCGCTCCGCGTCATGGCGGAGCGCTTGAAGGACTTCGAGTCGATGGAGTCGATCCTCGCGCAGGGGATCACCGACCCCTCCCGGCTCGTGTCGGAGCTCCTCTACGCGATGCCGTACGCGGTCGTCGGCGAGTCGCGCGTGCGCTTCGGTTGCCAGTGCAGCCAAGAGCGGGTGACGCTCGCGCTCTCGACGTTACCGAAGTCGGAGCTCGAGGAGCTCCTCCGCGAGAAGCCGGCGACCGAGCTCACGTGCGACTATTGCGGCAAGGCCTACTCCTTCCAGCGATCCCACCTGCGCGGGCTTCTCGACCGGAACTGACCGACCCGGCTCAGTTTGGATACGTCGCGATGTAGGTGACGCCGGGCGTGGCCGGACCCGCGGCGCACCCTGCCGGGAGCGCGGGCGTGAAGGAGCCCGAGAGCGTGCTGCAGCTCGGCGCCCCGACGGAAAGGCGAATGCGCCCGACGCCGCCGCGCCCCCCTGCGCCGCCCGTCGCAAACTCGCTCCCCGCACCTCCGGAGCCGCCGGCGGCAGAGACCGTCGCACCGGACGGCACGCTGACGACGGGCGCGGACAGATAGATGACCCCTCCCGAGCCCCCTCCGCCGGCCGCGCCGGGCTGCGGATCGCAGTTGGCGTCGGAGCCGATCCCGATGACCGCGTCTCCTCCGAGGCCGCCGTTCGCGAGCACGGCGCCCGTGATCGTGATCGACGTGCCGCTCGAGAGCTTCAGCGCGCCGCCTCCGCCGCCTCCCCCGGACGTGCCGCCGAAGACGGGTCGGTTGAGGTAGTCGGCGCTGCCGCCGCCCCCGGCCGAACCGGTCTGGAACGTCGATCCGACGGTGAGATCGGCGACCGCGGCGGCCCCGATGCTCCCGCCGCCTCCTCCGCCGACGTACGCCGGTGGGACCCCCGCCTGGAGCCCGGGGCACTGCGTCTGCCCCACCTTCCCCGCGCTGCCCGCGTACGGCCCCGTCCCGGCACCGCCCTGGCCGTTCACCGCGCCGCCTCCGCCGGACGCGCCCGAACAATCGCCCTCGCCCGGGTAGGCCGCCCCGAGCCCGCCCGGTGCGCCGCCGGCGGGCCCGCCGCCACCCGCTCCGTAGGCGCGGTAGCCGGTGAAGATGCCGCCGCCGCCGCCGTACGTCGCCGGGGGAGCGGCGAAGAGCAGCGAGGCCGGATTGCTCTGGAGGATGCAGACGGTGGTGGAGGCGACCGGACAGGACCCTGCGGTGCCCGCGACCGCGTCGCCGAGGGATCCCCCGTTCCCGGCGACGAAGCTGCACGCGGCCGAGCCCGCCGCCGACGCGTAAGGCTCGCCGGTGTAGCCGCCGCCGCCCGCTTCCCCGGCCTGCGTGTTCTGCGACGTGATGGTGTTCTGCGTGCCGGGGCCGCCGGAGACGTCGATCGTGCCGGCGACGATGATCGTGCCGGTGGCGCTGAGGTTCAGCGTGCCCGAATTCGCGCCGGCGCCCGCGACGTAGACGGTGATGCCCGCGGGGATGTTGATGCTCGTGAAGCTGTGGGGACCCGGCGAGAGGTACGTCGGGTTGACGGTCGGGTTGAAGACCCCTTCGTTCGACGTGCACGTGCTGCCGACGCAGGTGTCGCCCGTTCCGCAGACGACGCCGCAGCCACCGCAGTTGTTCGGATCGTTCGTCGTGGCGAGGCAGCCGCTCGGGCAGCACGTGTCGCCGGGGGGGCACGCCGGTCCTCCGTTGCAGCTCACGGGCATCGAGCAGATCCCCATGACGCACGTGCTGCCGGCCGCGCACGCGTTGCCGCAGCTCCCGCAGTTGTTCGGATCGGCGAGCGTGTTCGAGCACCCGCTCAGGCAGCACTGCTCGCCCGGCGGGCACACCGGTCCGCCGTTGCACGTCTTGCCGGCCTGGCAGACGCCGCCGTTGCAGGAGTCGCCCGGCGCGCACGCGAGGCCGCACTGTCCGCAGTTGTTCGGGTCGGTGTCGACGTCGGTGCAGCCCGTCGCGCAGCACTGCTCGACCCCCACGCACACCGGCCCGCCGTTGCAGGACGCGGGCGCCTGGCACACCGCCCCGACGCACGTGTCTCCCGGCGGGCACGGGTTGCCGCACTGTCCGCAGTTGTTCGGATCGGTGTCGATGTTGGCGCAGCCCGTCTTGCAGCACTGCTCGACCCCCACGCACACGGGCCCGCCGTTGCAGGACGCGGGCCTCTGGCACAGGCCTCCGGCGCAGGTCGCGCCGGGCGGGCAGCGTTGGCCGCAGCCTCCGCAGTTGTTCGGGTCGGTGTCGATGTCGGTGCAACCGGTCTGGCAGCACTGCTCGACTCCGACGCACACGGGCCCGCCGTTGCACGACATCTGTGGCGTGCAGTTGCCGCCGGAGCACGTGGAGCCCTCGGGACAGACGAAGCCGCAGCCGCTGCAGTTGTTCGGGTCCGTGTTGGTGTCGGTGCACCCGCCGGGGCAGCACGTGTCGACGCCGGAGCACGGCGGTCCGCCGTTGCAGGTCGTGCTGATGGGGATGCAGGTGCTCGCCTCGCACACGCTGCTCGGCGGGCACACGACGCCGCAGCCGCCGCAGTTGTTCGGGTCGCTCTGGGTGTTGGTGCATGCGGCGGAGCAGCACTGCGCGGGGGGGTGGCACATGAAGTTACCGCTGCAGGACGCGGGGCTCACGCACGAGCCCAGGTCGCACGTGTCGCCCGGCGGGCAGCGAACGCCGCAGCCGCCGCAGTTGATCGGGGAAACGGACGTGTTCACGCACGTCTCCCCGCAGCAGAGGTCACCCGGCGTGCACCCCGTGGTCTGGCACCCCGCCGGAGGCTGGCACGCGCCGCCGAGGCACGCCTCGCCCGCGGGACAGGCGAGCCCGCAGCCGCCGCAGTTCTTCGGGTCGGTCCCCTCGTCGACGCACGCCGGGCTGCAGCACGCCAGGCCCGGGCCGCACGGGGCGCCGCCGCCACAGAAGCCGACGCACTCGAAGTTCTGGCAGATCTCGCCCAGCGGGCACTCGGCGTTCGTGAGGCACCCGACGCAGATCCCCGTCGCGAGGTCGCACACCGGCTTGCTCGCCGGGCACTGGGCGTTGCTCGTGCAGCCGCCGGGGAGGGGGATGCACGTGTGCGTCGTCGGGTCGCACGCCTCGCCGCTCGGGCAGGTGTCCGGGTTCGTGAGGCATGCCACGCAGACGCCCGGCGGAAGCTCGCAGTACGGCGTCGCCGGCGTCGACCCGCAGTCCTCGCTCGACGTGCACCCGGTCGTCGGCGCGTCCGTCCTGGCGTCGTGGCGCGTGCCGCCGTCGGTCAGGGTTCCGTAGCTGCCCGCGTAGTCGATGAGATCCGAGCGGCCGCAGCCGAGCAACATGGCTGTGAACGCGAGGAACGAGAAGCCGGCGAGAAGTCGGGTGAGCTTCGGCATGGATCGGGTCTCGCTGCAGAGCATAGGGTAGGCGATGTGCGGGGAGCATCGCACACGGGCACGGGCGCGCAACGTGTTCGATCACCGGCCGGGGCCGTCACCTCCGCCTTGGCTGCAGAAATCCGCGCGCGTCGATGCTCACCTTGCCGAGGCGCAGCAGCCGGCCGGTCGCCCGCTTGAATGCCTTCTTGCTCAGCCCGAACGCGTCGCGGATCTCCTGAGGATCCGAGCGATCCCCGACCTTCGCCCCGGACTTCGTGAGCACGGCGAGGACGTGCTCGGCGTCGCTCTCGAGCTCCTCGTGGGCAGGGCGGCGCAAGGACAGCTCGATCTTGCCGTCCGGCAGCACGTTCGACACGCGGAGCTTCGCCGCGTCCCCTCGCGCGAGCGTGTGCGGCTCCGAGCTCGGGAGGAGGCCCACGAAGCGGCGCTCCACGATGACGAACACGCCGCGGTCCGGATCGTTTCGCCACGCTTCGCCCGTCACCCACTCGTCTTGCGCGAAGCTCCCGCTCCCCTTCAGCATCTCGCTGACCCGCATCGTCCCCGCGAGCCGCCCCGTCGCGTCGACGTAGAGCCCGATGGGATGCCGGTCGCCCACCGCGAGCGGGCGCGTCTGCTCGGCGAACGGCACGAGGAGCTCCTTCGGCATCCCCCAGTCGACGAAGGCCCCGAACGGGCTCTCCGTGGTCACGGTCAGGAACCCGACCTCGCCGACGACGAGGACGGGCTCGCGGAGCGTCGCGACAGGCCGGTCCTCCGAGTCGAGGTAGAGGAAGACGACGAGCTCGTCGCCGACCCGCGCGCCCTCGGGGATCTCGGCGCCGGGCAAGAGGATCGTCGCCGCGTCGGGGCCGGCGTCGGCGTCGGCGAGAAACGCTCCGGGGGGGCCGAAGCGGCGGATGGCGAGCGTCGCCACCTGGCCGATGCGGCTCTCGCGCGCCACGTCACGGGCTCCCGTGGAGCTTCACGTTCCACGAGTCGCACGGGACGTAGGTCGTCTGGAACGGCCCCGAGCCCCACTGCGTGGAGACGAGGTAGCCCCCGGGGACCTTCGCGCGGAAGACGAGCGCGACCATCGCCTTGCCGGTGCTCTCGACGCGCTCCCAGACGAGGGGCTCGGCGGACGTCGTGGGGGGGCTGTGGGACATGGCAGGCTCCTTCGATCGCGGGAAGAACCCTCTCGATAGCAGCATTCTGCCCGCGGGCGCTCGCCCGCTCCGCGCCGCGGAGAGACTGTGCCATCCTGCCGTCCGGTCATGACGAAGTCGGGTGAGCTGCCGGAGGACGCGAAGGTCGCGCGGCTCCTCGCGAGGTTCGCGGCCGGCGAGAGCGCGCCGGGGGTCGCGCTCGGGATCGGCGACGATGCGGCCGTGCTCGAGCCGCCGGCGGGGAAATCGCTCGTCTGGACGGTCGACGCGCAGTTCGAGGGGGTGCACTTCCGGCGCGAGTGGATGACGCTTGCCGACGTGGGCTGGCGCTCGTTCGTCGCCGCCGCGAGCGATCTGGCGGCGATGGGCGCGCTTCCGTGGTGCGCGCTCTCCGCGCTCTCGCTCCCCGCAGGGTTCGCGGACGCGGAGCTCGACGCGCTCGCCGGAGGCCAGGCCGACGCCGCGCGCGCCGTCGGCTGCCCCATCGTGGGCGGCAATCTCTCGCGCGCCGGCGAGCTGTCGATCACGACGACGCTCCTCGGCACGTGCGATCGCGCCGTCGCCCGCCGCGGCGCTTTGCCCGGCGATGGCGTGTGGATCGCGGGCGAGCCCGGGCTCGCGGGGGCCGGGCTCCGTGCGCTCTCGGAGAGCGTGCGCGATCCGCGTGTCGACGCCGCCGTCGTCGCGTTCCGCCGCCCGCGCGTGCGGATCGCGTCCGGCATCGCCCTCTCCTTGACGGCTCACGCCGCGATCGATCTGTCCGACGGGCTGGCCATCGACGCGCACCGCCTCGCCAGGGCCAGCGACGTCGCGCTCGTCCTCGACGAACGCGCGCTCCTCGCCCATGCGGGAGACGCCGTCCGCGCCGCCGCCCTCGCCCTCGGCCGTCCGCTCGTCGACCTCATCCTCCACGGAGGCGAGGACTACGCGCTCCTCGCGACCGGCACGGTGCCCATCCTTGGCTTCGAGCGGATCGGCGAGATCCGGCGAGGGGAGGGGCTGTGGCTGCGAGGATCCGCGGGCGAGCGCGCGCTCGAGCCGCGCGGCTTCGACCACTTCGCGTAGCGGACGGGCGCTCTCCGCGCGCCTTCACATCCCCGAGCACGCGGCGGGGACGGTTCGCCCCTTGAGCATCTGCCTCACCTGCGCGAACTCGGGCGCGTTCCCGCCGGTCACCTGCCCCGCGAGGAGGTCGCACTGCGCGGCGATGCCGATGAGCATCGCCGCCTCGGGGGCGGCACCGAGCTTCTTCGCCTCGCCACGGATGGCGTTGCAGCACTGCCGGATGCGCGCGGCGTTCGGGTTCGGCGGGGTCCAGTTCCCGTGCGGCCGCGCGGGCCCCACCTCGGGTGCGGCGTCCCCCGCGTCGTCGAGCGGGACGAGCACGACGACACCGGCGTCGACCGGAGGCGGAGGGGGCGGGGGCACCTCGACGGGGGGCGGCTTCTTCTTCTCGCAGCCGGACGTGAGGACGAGCGCCGAGCCGGCCGTGGCGAGGAACGCGAGCACGAATCGATGCGGCGTGCGGGTCATGAGCCGTACCGTACCAAGCTCGGGCGAGGAACGGGAGCACAGCGTCGCTGTCGCGCGGGGATGCTCCCGAGAGCCGCGGGGGAGCGGCCGTGCGCCGCGGGGAATGGGTCGTGAGCGAGGGGCGTTCGCCCATGCGCCGCGGCGGAGAGCTCGAGGGCCGCGAGGGATCGGTCGAGGCGTGCGGCACAGCGCCCGTGAGCTCGGAGGGATGCATGAAGCGCCGAAGGGGGATGGGTCGAGAGCCGCGGGGGATGGGTCGAGAGCTGCGGCGCGGGAGCGGAGAGCTGCGGGGGATGGGTCGAGAGCTGCGGCGCGGGAGCGGAGAGCCGCGGGGGATGGGCGGAGAGCCGCGGGGGATGGGTCGAGAGCTGCGGCGCAGGAGCGGAGAGCTGCGGCGCATGGCCGGAGAGCCGCGGCGCATGGGCGGAGAGCCGCAGCCCTGTTCCCTCTCCCCGCGGGATGGCGCTATGAAGCCCCGCACCATGCGGTCTCACGCTGCGCTCCTCGCTGCTCTCCTTCTGTCCGCGTGCTCTCGCTTCGGCGCCGTGTACCCACCTCGCCCCGCCGAAGCTCCTGGCCCCCCGATCGCCGAGCCTGCCCCCGCGCGCCTCGTCGTCCACGTCTCGATGACGGCCGATGCCCTGCGCGCCGCGCTCGATGGGGCGGTGCCCCAGACGGGGGAAGGGGACTTCCCGCTCCTCGGCAGCCCGCGTCACTACACGTGGACCCGCGCGCCGCTCTCGCTCCACCTCGCGCAAGGCAAGCTCGTCCTCGCGATCCACGTCGACGCGCACGTCGCGCTCCCGCTCGAGGCGCTCTCCTTGCCGTTCGACCTCGAGGTCGCGGCCGAGCCGGTGGTGAACCGCGAGTACGCCGTGAAGCTGCAGTCGGTCGACGTCAAGGTCTCGTCGAAGGACCGGAGGCTCGCCGTCGCGAACGCGGTCGCGGGGGTGTTCGACGCGCTCGGTCGCGAGGTCACCCAGCGGATGCAGCAGTTCTCCTACGATCTCATGCCGCTCGTCGGCGACGCGTACCACCGCGTCGTGCGGCCCGTGCCGATCCCCGTCGGCGAGACCACCGCGTGCGCGCGGGTCAAGGTGCTGGGGGTCGAGGCCGGGCCGACCGTGCTGGCGGATGGGATCGAGAAGGACCTCGCGCTCGTCGTCGCGCCCGAGGTGACGGTCCCGTGCGGCGCCGACGAGGCCGCCGCGCCGCTGCCCCCCTTGTCCAACGTGTCGGTCGTCCCGCCGGGCCCCTTCACCGTCTCCGTCCCGGTCGCCGCCGGCTACGACGACCTCGCGCGCGCGATGAAGGCCGCGTTCACCGACGGGAAGCTCTTCTTCTCCAAGGACTACCCGGACCTCTTCCTCGAGAACCCGCGCCTCTACGAGTCGCAGGGGCTCGTCGTCCTCGAGCTCCACCTCACCGGCCCCGTGCGCGCGGCGGGGATCCACGCGGACCTCGACGGCAACATCTTCCTCTCCGGGCACCTCACGGTCGCCGACAACGAGCTGTCGATCCCGGACCTCGAGCCCACCATCGAGACCAAGAACCTCCTCCTCTCCCTCAAGGCCGCGACCAGCGCCGGCGCGATCCGCGATCAGGCTCGGGCCGCGCTCCGGCTCGATCTGGGCGAGCGCCTCAAGTCGGTGCGGAGCGCCCTCGCCGACGACCTCACGTTCGGCAACAAGGCGGCGTGCTTCCACGGCGACGTGGACAAGATCGAGGTCACCGGCGCCCACCCCCACGCCGCGTATCTCCGCGTGTACGTCGCCGTCACGGGGCGCGCGTCGGCGACCATGCCGTGCGCGGCGGCCGCACCGTAGCGCGTCCGTGACCGAGCTCGCAACGACGGACGCGGCGCCCGAGCCGCGCGCGCTCGCCCTTCGTCTCATCATGCTCGGCAAGCTCGTCAAGGCGACGCTCGCCCTCGCGCTCGCCGTGGGGTTCGCGGTGCTGCTCGTGACGGGGACGTCCGTCCGCATCCACGGCCTCCTTGCCGGCCTCCGCAAGCACGTGACCGCGGCGTGGTCCGTCTATCTCGCCGACGCGCTCGTCTCGGTGACGGAGCGGCGGCACCTCACGGTCGTGACGTGTGCGCTCTTGCTCGACGGCGTCATGACGAGCGTGGAGTGGTACGCGCTCTTTCGCGGGCGCGCGTGGGGTGAGTGGCTCGTCGTCGCCGCCACGTCGTCGTTCCTGCCGTTCGAGGTCGTCGCCCTCGTTCGAGAAGCGCACGCGGGGCGCGCGCTCGTGCTCGCCCTGAACGTCGCGATCGTCGTCTACCTCGCCTGGCACGTGCGCGCCCGGAGACGCGCGGGCGGCGTCACATCGTGATGCCGAAGACGTCCCGGAAGCGGTTCATCATGTCGTGGTTGTCGTCGATGCCCGAGAGCCCGACCCTGAGCGAGATCGAGACGCCGTCGCCCCACGGCCACCACAGGCCGTAGGCGAAGACGCGGCCGACGCCGAGGCCGCTGAAGAGGCTCTGCCCCGTGCGCAGGCCGCCGCAGCGCTCGGCGAGGTCCTGCACGTTGGGGGGTGCGGTCGGCAGGGTGCGGGCCGTCCACTCCGCGGGGAACGCCGTGAGCGCGATCGTGCGGGCGGTGGGCTCGAGGTCCGCGCCGAACGACGACGCGATGCACGAGAGCCGTGAGTCCCAGCTCCAGCCGCGTCGCGGCCACTCGGCTCGCAGGCGACGGAACGCATCGAACATCACTTGCTCTTGCGGGAGCGGAGGGGGCATCAGCCCCGAAGGCTACATGCCCCTGCTTCCAAGCACAACGTTCCCACACCCCTCCGCGCGCCCGTCAGGCATTCGTCGCGGGCGCGCGACGCGGGCTCGTCAGGAGCAGCCCATCGAGTTTCCGCAGTTCAGGCACTTGTAGCAAGCGCCGTTGCGGACGGTGATGTGCCCGCAGACGTCGCACACCGGCGCGTCGCCCATCATCGCGTCGAGGTGGGCGTCGAGCGGGTTCGTGGCGGCCTCGCGCGTGGTGCGCGTGCTCGCCTCGGGGGCGGCGAGCGGCGCCGGCGCTTCGGAGTGCGTCACGATCCTCCCCTCGAGCCCCTCGCTCATGACGGCGCTGCGGGCGACGGCTTCCTTCGTGTAGCCGAGGTTCTTGTCGCTCTGCGCCGCGCCGAGCGTGGCGCTCGTGGCCGCCGGCGAGACGAAGGTCGGCTCCTCCGGCTTCACGTGCGCGAGATCGTAGCGGTGCAGGTACTCGACCCCGAGGACGCGGAAGAGAAAGTCCACGATCGACGTCCCGAACTTCACGTACGGGTGGCCTTCGACGAGCCCCTGCGGCTCGAACCTCGTGAAGGTGAACTGCTCGACGTAGGTCTCGAGGGGCACGCCGTACTGCAGCCCGATGGAGACGCTCATCGCGAAGCAGTTCATGAGAGAGCGGAACGCAGCCCCCTCCTTGTGCATGTCGATGAAGATCTCACCGAGCGTTCCGTCTTCGTACTCGCCGGTGCGGAGGAAGATCTTGTGGCCGCCGACGCGCGCCTCCTGCGTGAAGCCGGAGCGCTTCTTCGGCAGACGCACCCTGAGGCCGTGCGGACGCTTGCCGTCGGTGATCTGGAGCGAGAGCTGCGTCGCGTCCTGCGGGGCCTCGGTCTTCGGGATCGGCGCGAGCGCCGTGTCGGACTCGGGCTTCTTGGCAGAGTCCTTCGTCTTGCCTTCGGACGCGTCGGAGCCTCCGGAGGAGAGCGGCTGCGACGCCTTGCAGCCGTCGCGGTAAAGCGCGACCGCCTTGAGCCC
>Ga0209415_10004455_pt1 | contig 25655 bp, 21 predicted proteins | sample PeaSoiSIISIP2007_FD_187696 | JGI IMG/M metagenome (GOLD analysis project Ga0209415, IMG submission 187696) | Peat soil microbial communities from Weissenstadt, Germany - SII-SIP-2007 (SPAdes) (version 2) | ecosystem: Environmental > Terrestrial > Soil > Wetlands > Peat | place: Germany... | reverse complement strand
CACGATGGCGCCGGGCCGCGAGCCGTACCAGCCGCCGATCCCCATCTGCACGAGGTTCGCGGGATCGCAGTTCGGCAGTCCCACGTCGTGCATGTGGCTGTGATTGCGGTGCGTGGTCGAGGTCGGCTCGTGGGTCGTCCAATACCAGGGCGTCGTGTGCATCCGCTCATCCATGTCCTTCTCCTGGATATCCAGGTGGCGGTCGATGTGGATGATGCCGACATTGCCATCGATGTGGGGCGCGATGCCGCGCACGTTGGGAAAGCCCAGGCTGTGGTCGCCGCCGCAGATCACCGGAAACACGCCCGAGGTATAGATATGCGAGATCGCCTTCGTCACTTGATCGAAGGTCTTCTCGATGTTGCCGGGTATCACGAAGACGTCGCCGATGTCGCAGAAATCGAGCTCCTCGTAGATGTCGACGGCCCCATCCACGGAGTAACCGTCATAGAGCGCGGAGATGCGGCGGACCGCCTGCGGCCCGAACCGCGCGCCGGGCCGGAATGTCGTCGCGGTATCGAAGGGCACGCCGACGAACGCCGCCTCGTAAGCCCCGACCTTGCGGACGTCTTCGCAGTAGGGCGCCTTCATGAAGGTGTTGATGCCCGCGAAAGCCGGCTGATGCCCCCGGCTGAAGCAGGAGATTGTCCGGTCGAGGACCGAGTCGGCGGCCTCGAGGCCATAGGCGAGCGAGCGGCGGACCTCCTCCTCTTGTTTATTCTGCGGGATCCGCGAGAGACGCTTCAGATTGCGGTTGCCGCGAAATTCCGTCCCCTTGCCCTTTGCCATCCGCGACCCCCTCCGTTCCCCGGTGGCCGCAACACTAAGTCAGGCGCGCGCCTCCGGCCAGCCTGCCGGGAAGGCGGTGACACCGAAGTCAGGGATGTTTCGCCGTCTCGAGCCGTAATATAGGTTTAGGTTGCTCGATTGCCCGCGCAGGGTCTGGCGTGGGCACGAGGCCCATTTGATTACAGGGGGAGACCGCGATGTCCTCGACCCTTCGACTGGCGGCGCTGATCGGAACGCTCGCGCTCGGCGCTTGTGCCGTGGGACCACCCGCAGGACCGACCGTTGCGGCGATGCCCGCCAAGGACAAGAGCCTCGAAGCTTTCCAGCAGGACGACGCCGTCTGCCGGCAGTATGCGGGCCAGACGGTGGGATACGCCTCGCCGGCGGACGCCGCCAATCAGAGCATGGCCAACAGCGCCGTCGCCGGCACCTTGCTAGGCGCCGCGGCGGGCGCTGCGATCGGTGCCGCGGCGGGCAATCCCGCGGCGGGTGCCGCGATCGGCGCGGGCAGCGGGTTGCTGCTTGGCTCGGCCTCGGGCGCCGCCAATTATTCCGCCGCCTCGGTCCAACGGGGCTACGACATCAGCTACGCCCAGTGCATGACCTCGAGAGGCAACCAAGTGCCCGGGATGGCGTCCGCCGGTCCCGCGGCCGGGCCCTATGCGGGCGGTCCCTACCCACCGCCGGCCTACGCTTATGCGCCCTATCCCGCTTACTATCCCTATTACTACCCCCCGTATCCCTACTACCCCGGGCCCGTCATTGGCGTCGGCGTCGGCGTCGGCTTCGGCTTCGGCCATTGCTGGCGCCGCTGGTGCTGAGCGCGCCTCTCAGCTCGGCTTCTGGAACTTGAGCACGAAGATGTCGATCGGGATTTGCGGGTGGAAGATCGGCATGTCGTGGGGATCGTTCGGATTGCGCAGGAAGTCGCCCTCCTCGACGAGCTTGAAGCCGGCGGCCTCGACCTCCTTCTTCAGAAAATCCTCGTCGATGCGATGGAGCGTCTTCGAGACCGAGGTCCCCACTCCCGGTAGCGACGCGTAATCGGCGATTACGAAATAGCCGCCGGGCTTCAACGCGTCGAAGAGCGCGTGGTCCATCTTGGCGCGGTCGACCGGCATGTAGGTCACGTCGTGATAGGCATAGAAGAAGGTGATGAGGTCGAGATTCTTCACCTCGGGCGGCACGGGATCGTCATAGACGCGCGACAAGTGAGTGACGGTCTGCATGGCCGGCGATTTCGCCCGCGTCTCAAAGCCCGCCCTCGCCTGCGCCATCATGTCGGGAGCGTCCTGGGCATAGACCTTGCCGGTGGGACCCGCGGCGCGCGCCATCAGCTCGGTGCTGTAGCCGGCGCCCGCGCCCATATCGAGGATCGTCCAGCCCGGTTGCGCGCCGGTCATCGCGAGGATCTTCACGGGCGCGCGGCGCTCGTCGTTTTTCCGATCGGCGTCGGTGCGATCGGGCGCGTTGACGACCGCCGCATAGTCCGGCGCCGTCTGCGCGACCGCTGCGGCTGATGCGACGGTGATCGCAAGCGCCACCAGACCTGAGCGAACGAGTCCGTTCATCCGACCTTCCCCGAATAGCTTGAGGTGAGGCGCCAGCCTAACCCTCGCCGGCCACCGCTGGCAATCGACCCTATCCGCTCTCGGGTAGCGCGTTGCCGAGCCGCTGGAGAACGCCGTCGATCGCCGCAGGGTCCGTCCAGCAGATGGCCGCGACGAGATCGTGGACCGGATCGATCCAGACGAGATTGCCGCCGGAGCCGCTGGCGCCGAAGCCCTCCGCGGGAGCGCTCGGATAAGTCTTGGCCCCCGTGTTGAGCATCCACATGAAGCCGTAATGCGGATTGAGTTTCGTCGGCGCGGTCGATTGCGCGATCCAGCTGTCCGGAACGACCTGCCGGCCGCCCCAGCGCCCTTTCCTGAGCACGAGCAGGCCGATCCGCGCGTGATCGCGCGCGTGCATGAAGAGACCGCCGCCCCAATGGCCGCCGCCCGCGACGGATTGCATGCGCTTCCCGTCGATCTCGACATAGGAATTACGATAGCCGTGCCATTGCCAATCGTGGGAGGCGCCGATCGGTGCCGCGATCGCGTCGCGGAACACCTCCGGGAGAGGTCGGCGGAAGCGGCGGAGCAGCGAGAGTGCCAGCCGGTTCACGCGGATGTCGTTGTATTCCCAATACTCGCCGGGCTCGCGCAGCGCGCGCGGCGTGCCTTTCTTGGCGCTCGCCTCGTTACCGAGGTCGCGGTTCCGGTCGATGAGGTCGGGCTTGTCCCAGAGCGTGCCCTCCCACTCCGAGGTGTGGTTGAGGAGCTGACGCCAGGTGACCTTGGCATTGCGAGGCGAGGCGAAGCCGCCGTCGTCCACCAGCTTCGCCACGGGCTCGTCGATATCCCCGATGAGCCCGCGCTCGACCGCGATCCCCGCGACCAGGCTCAGGTACGCCTTCGCGATGCTGAAGCTCATGTCGGGGCGGGCGGTGTCGCCCCACTCCGCGACGATCAGGCCACGATGGAGCACGATTCCGTTGGGTCCGCCGCGCGGGCCCACTGGCCCGATGATCTCGTTCCAGGGCGGCGGCTCGGAAAAGCCCCGGATGATCTCGGCCTCGACATCGCGCGACCACGGCGTCTCGTGCGCCGCCGCATGGGCAGCTGCGGTCGCGACCGCCTCGGGATCGAGCCCGGTCTCGCCGCGGAGAGCGTGCCGCCACTCGCCACCATGGGGCGGCGGTATATAGGGTTTATCGACCGACATGCGCGGCCCCTTCCAGTTTGTCGCGGCAGTCTAGGAGGGAGTGGGAGCCAGGGTCAAAACCAAGGGCACGAAGGCCCTGGGCGGTTTTCCACCGCGGCGCTAGGCTTTGGCCATGGCTGACGAGTCCTGCACCTGGCCCGAGGACGGCGCGGCGATGCGCGACGCGGCGCTCGCCTTCGACCTGAAGCGGCTGGAGCGCCGCTTTCTCGACGATCCCTTTCCACTCTACCGCGCTCTCCGGCGACACGACCCGATCCACCGCATGCCCGACGGCTCCTATTTCCTCACGCGCTACGATGATTGCGTCGCCGTCTATCGCGATGCCGCGGTCTGGAGTTCCGACAAGACGATCGATTTCCGGCCGAATTTCGGCACGAGCGCGCTCTACGAGCACCACACCACCAGCCTAGTCTTCAACGACCCGCCCTATCACACGCGAGCGCGCCGGCTGCTGGCGCCGGCGTTCACGCCGCGCGCGCTCAGGGCGTTGCAGCCACGCGTGGAGGCATTGATCGACCGGCTGCTGGACGCGCTCGCGGCGCGAGGACATTTCGACCTGATCGAGGATTTCGCCGCCGCCATACCCGTGCAGCTCATCAGCGACATGCTGGGCGTGCCGGAGGACGAGCGCGGTCCCCTGCGCGGTTGGTCGCTGGCCATCCTGGGCGCGCTCGAGCCGGTGCTGTCGCTGGAGCAATACGAGCGCGGCGTTACGGCGGTGGAGGCTTTCAAGGCCTATCTGTTCGATCTCGTCGAGCGGCGCCTCGCGGACGGCGGTGGCAGTGCCGGCGAAATCCTCTCGACGCTCATCGATGCCAGCGACTTTAAAGCCCAAGACGCCGGCGCGGAGCGGCTCGGCAAGCTCGAGCTCATCCACAACTGCATCTTCCTGCTGAACGCGGGTCACGAGACCACGACCAATCTGATCGGCAACGGCATCGATCTGCTGATCCGCCATCCCGCGGCGCTGGTTGAGCTTTGCCGCGAGCCGGCGCTTATCGAGAGCGCCGTCGAGGAATTCCTGCGCATGGAGAGCTCGAACCAGCTCGGCAATCGCCGCACGGCCAGGGACACGATGCTCTCTGGGATCGCGATACCCGCCGGCACCTACGTCCACATCGGCATCGGTGCCGCCAACCGCGACCCCGCGCAATTTCCCGACCCCGAGCGGCTCGACCTGCGCCGCCACCCGAACCGGCACCTGGCCTTCGGCACCGGCATTCACGCCTGCGCGGGCTTGTCGCTCGCGCGCATGGAGGCCGAAGTGGCGATCGGCAAGTTCGTCCGCCGCTTCCGCCATTTCGAGCGCGAAGGCGAGCCCGTCCGCGGCGGCCGCGCCCGCTTCCGCGGATTCCTGCGCTATCCGATGCGGGTGGCCTAGGCGGCCTCGATCTCGTCGTACTTCTTGAAGTGATAGATCGCTATCGAGATCAGCCAGCACGCCACGAAGATGCCCACGATGACGTAGCCAAGGCTGCCGAAGTTGCTGTTGAGCGCGCCGACCGCGCTCCAGAATGAGCCCTCGAGGCTGAGCCGATCCGCCACGAGACCAAGCACTTCGATCCCGCCGATGCCCACCGCGACCAGCACCGAGACGAGGGTCACGGTCATGTTGTAGTAGAGCTTCCGGACCGGTTTCACGAAGGCCCAGCCGTAGGCTCCGACCATCAAGACGCTGTCGGTCGTATCGGCCAGCGACATACCGGCGGTGAACAGCGCCGGGAATACCATGATGGACCAGATCGGCAGCCCCTTCGAGGCCTCGGCGGCGGAGATGCCGAGCAGGCCGATCTCCGTCGCGGTGTCGAAGCCGAGGCCGAACAGCAGCCCGAGCGGGTACATGTGCCAGCTCTTGCCGACCATCCGGAACAGCCGCCCGAACAATCGAGCGAGAAGGCCGCGCTTGGCGAGAAACGCGTCAAGCTCCTGCTCGGCGAAATGCCCGCTCCGGCGCAGCGCGCGGAAGCTCTGGTAGACCGATACCAGGATGAAGATGTTGGCCACCGCCACGGCGAACAGGAAAAATGCCGAGACGCTCGTCCCGATGAGGCCGCCGACCTGCTTGAAGGCCTCGAATCGGTCCTGGAGCAGTCCCGCGGTGACGGCGATCGCCGCCGCGGCGAGCACGACCACGGTCGAGTGACCCAGCGAGAAGAAGAAGCCCACCGAGACCGGTCGCTTGCCCTCCTGCATGAGCTTGCGGGTGACGTTGTCGATCGCGGCGATGTGATCCGCGTCGACCGCGTGGCGCAGCCCAAAGCTGTACGCGAGCAGAGCGGTGCCGAGGAGAAGGGGATAGCGCTCGAACGCCAGAATTGCCCAGAGCCAGGCCAGGACATTCGCCGCGATCAGCACCGCATAGATGCCGATCACTTTTCGACCCATGCCGATCGCTTCATCGCATAAGGCACGTCGAAGCAATCCCCGCATGCGAGGTTCCTCTTCCTTGACCACTGGCCGGCTACCTACCACGGGCGAGCAGCACCTTGCCACCAGTGCGTAGCGTTGCGCCGAACGAATGGCAAGTCGCGACCGTGCTGCCGACGGTTAAGGCAAGCCCGTGTAGCCGGCGGATGGTGACTTGGAGTACCAACTTCATCTCGGGCTCGATTTGCACTAGGCTTTTCGTTGCTTCCCGGCTGGTCCCAGCGAGAGGGTCGGACGCGCGTGCGGCAGTTGCGAAGGAATAGGGTCGGCATCTGGCTCGGCGTGCTCGCCGTGGCCTTCTATGCCTGGCTGCCCGGTCATTTTGCCGGACACGTGGCCTTCACGGCCCTCGACGCGCTGGCGGCCCTCGACGGCGCTCACGGGGAGCCCACGTCCCACCGCCACGCTCATCATCCCGGCGGCCACGACGAGCACCATGGCGGCACCTGCCCGATCTGTGCCGCAGCCGCGGCCTCGGCCGCACCGGCGGCAGCGATGCTGCCGGCCCTGGCGGCGCTCCCGGCCCCACGGTCGATGGCGGCTCCAGCCGGAATGGCCGAGGCGCGCGCCGTCCTCCGTGCGGTATCGCTCACTCCCTACGCTCCGCGCGGGCCGCCTCCGGCGGCCTGAGGTCAGACGTGCCACCTGGCTCGCGGCACCCGTCTTCGGGTGCTGCGCGCCATTCGTTGCCATTTCCGATTTGCGGAGACCTCGCGATGATTCGCTTTCCCCGCGGCCTGGCGGCCATCGGCGCCGCCGCGCTGCTCCTATCGAGCCCCAAGGCCGAAGCGCACGGCTTCGCCGGCGATCGCTTCTTTCCCGCCACGCTCCAGACGGACGATCCCTTCGTCGCCGACGAGATGTCGCTGCCCACCCTCACCAAGAACCCCGACGATACGACGGGCGGGCAGTCCTATTCCGTCGAGATGGATATTGCCAAGCGGCTGACGCCGAATTTTGGTCTCACCGCCGCTTATCAATGGAACTACTTCCAACCCAAGGGCGCGCCGGCGCACTACGGCTTCGGCGGGCTCAGGACCGGCGCCCAATATCAGCTGTTCATCGATGGGCCGAACGAGCTTATGGGGCTCCTCGGGCTGAACGTGAGCTGGGGACACACCGGCGCCGTCAATCACGGCGGCGCGGATGACCACACCACGCTCACGCCCACCTTCGATTTCGGCAAGGGCTTCGGGACGCTCCCCGACTCGCTCTCGTGGTTCAAGCCGCTCGCCATCACCGGCAACCTCAGCGTGGACCTGCCCACGAAGGTCAACAGTGCCGGAACGCTCAACCAGAATGTCTTCAATGCGGGCTTTGCCATCGAATACAGCCTCGAATACCTGCAGCATCATGTGCAGGACATCGGGCTCGGCGCGCCTTTCGATCGGCTGATTCCATTGGTCGAGATCACCAGCGCGACGCCGCTCAATCGCGGCTTCAACGCCGGCACGGGGCTGACCAACAAGAACGGACACGCCACGACCGGCGTCATCGCCCCCGGCGTGATCTGGGCCGGACAGTATTTCCAGATCGGCGCCGAGGCGATCATTCCGTATGGCGAGGGCCAAGGACACGGCGTCGGCGCACTATTGCAGCTGCACTTCTTCCTCGACGATCTGTTCCCGAACTCGATCGGGCGGCCGCTGCTCTCCTGGTGATGTGATGATCCATCGAGTGTTTCCCTGTCTCGTCCTCGCCGGCGCGCTCCTTTGCGCCGGCGCGGCCTCCGCCCGGGCGCATGCGTTTCTCGACCGCGCGAGCCCGGCGGTCGGCAGCACCGTGCACACGCCGCCATCCGAGGTGCGTATCCAGTACACCGAGGAACTCGAGCCCGCCTACAGCACGGCGCACGTGGAGGACGCCGCGGGCGCCACGGTGAGCACGAACGGCGCGCACGTCGACCAGACCGAGCAGAGCGTGCTGATCGTCCCGTTGGGCGCGCTCAAGCCGGGGCGCTATAAGGTGATCTGGAAGGTGCTGTCGGTCGACACCCATGTCACCAACGGCACATTCACCTTCACGGTGGCGCCCTGATGCGCCGATATTCGCACTATGCCGTGGCGTTTGCGGCGCTGCTCGGGCTTTTCGGAATCTGGCTCACGGGGCCATGGCGGAGCGGTGGTCCGCGCGACGGGAGCGCGACGCTGCAAGCTCCGTCCATCGGCGGTTCCTTCACGCTCACTGCAACCGACGGCTCGACCGTCACCGACCAGACCTACCGCGGAAAGATCATGCTGGTCTATTTCGGCTATACCTTTTGCCCCGACGCGTGCCCGACTACGCTCAATGACATCGCTGCGGCACTCGCCGAGCTGGGGGCGCTCGCCGACCGAATCCAGGCACTCTTCATCACCATAGATCCGCAGCGCGACACCCGCAAGGTGCTCGCAGATTACGCAAAGTCCTTCGATCCGCGCATCGTCGGTCTCACGGGAACGCCCGCGCAGATCGCGGTGGCGGCCAAAGCATACGGCGTCTATTACGCACCATACAAAACCGCGGACGCCCCCGGCGGCTATCTCATGGATCATACGTCCGTCGTGTTCGTCATGAACGAAGAGGGCCGCTTCGTCGCAACTTTCACCCAAGACACGCCGCCGGCGCAGATGGCCGACCGTCTGCGCAAGCTCATCGCCAAGACATCCTGAAGGAGATCCCCATGCTGAGATCGATCTTGCTCACGGCGCTGCTCGCCATCGCGGGCATTGCGCCCGCCGTGGCACAGGCCCCGACCGTCGAGGTGGGCCATGCCTGGGCGCGCGCGACGCCCGGCGGCGCCAAGACAGCGGCGCTCTACATGACGCTGGTCAACAAAGGCGCCGACGACGATCGGCTCGTCTCGGTGTCGACGCCTGTCGCCGGCAAAGCGGACCTGCACACCACCACGACCGAGAATGGCATCATGCGCATGCGGCCGATCGAAGCCCTCGACGTGAAGCCGGGGACTCCCACGGTGCTGAAGCCTGGCGGCTATCACGTCATGCTGATGGACCTGAAGGCCCCGCTGGTGGCGGGGCAGAGCTTCACCGTCAGCCTCACCTTCGAGAAGGCCGGCAAGGTCGATGTGACCGCGGTGGTGGAAAAGGTTGGTGCGATGGCGCCGGGAGCCATGCCCGGCATGAAGATGTGAGGAGTCGGCGATGAGCGTGTCCGAGATCGACGCGGCCGACAGCGCCGCGCGCAACTGGCGCAGCGAGGAGCCCGGGCCGATCCACCTGGGCAGCGATCGGCACAAGGTGCTGTTCAGCCGCATGCTGCTCGACACCTTCAACCCGTACAAGCCGGCGGTGATCGACTGGCCGCGCCTCGATGCCGCCGCGCGCAACCGGCTCGTGAGCCTGCCGATCTGGGACATCGCCGTGCAGACCGAGGGCAAGGCAAGCCTCAACGTCAACACCTATGCCGCGACTGTCGCCGATCCGCTGCTCAAGCAGGCAATCGAGCTCAACGGGTTCGAGGAAGGGCGGCATAAGACCGTGCTCGCGAACCTGGTTCAGGCGTACGGCATTCCTCTTGGCGCGGAGCCGCCGTACCCCGTTCCGCGCGATCCCGAATGGTCTTTCATGAAGACCGGCTACAGCGAGTGCATCGACAGCTTCTTCGCCTTCGGCCTCTTCGAGCTGGCGCGGCGCTCCGGCTATTTTCCGCCGGAATTGGTGGCCACATTCGAGCCCGTAATGCAGGAGGAGGGCCGCCACATCACTTTCTTCATCAACTGGGCCGCCTGGCATCGCCGCAATCTGCCGTGGTGGCGCCGGCCGTTCTTCGAGGCCAAGGTGCTCGCCGTCTGGGCATTCCTGATCTGGGAGCGCATCAGCATCGCGCGCGGGCTCGGCGCCGAACCGCAGGACGCCAATTTCACCGTGACGGGAAGCGCCTCGATCGGCGTCGACATCTCGACGGTCGAGCTTCTGGATATCTGCCTCGCGGAGAACGACCGTCGGCTGTCGGGCTACGATCCGCGCCTGCTGCGGCCCGCCGTGGTGCCGCGGCTGGTACGCCTCGCGCGGCGCTTCATGGCCAAACCCAGCACCGACACGGTGAAGTTCGGTTCGGAGGCGCACAAGGAGCTGTTCTGTCGCCATTTCAAGGCCAGCTACCAGCACTATGTGCCGGCGGAGCTGCCTTGGCCCGAGCTCAATGCGGCCGCCCTAGAGAGGCTCCGCGCGGTACCGTTCTGGCAGGAGGTGTTGCACACGGAACTGCGCGCCGGCGCCATCGTCGCGCAATTCGCCAAGACCGTTGAGGATCCCATGCTCAGGGAGGCGATCGACCTGCAGGGCTTCGAGGAGACGCGGCACGCCGAACTCCTGCGCGAGATGATCCGCCGCTACGGCATCGAGGTGCGCGAGCAGCCGCTCGATCCGCTGCCGGACGACATCGAGACCGCCTTCAAGGATTTCGGCTTCGGCGAGTGCATGGATTCTTTCCTGGGCTTCGGCGTGTTCAAGATCGCCCGCGAGGCCGGCTTCCTGCCGGAGCCGATGTTCGAGATCTTCGACACCCTCATGTACGAGGAGACCCGCCATATCGTGTTCTTCGTCAACTGGATGGCCTACCGTCAAGTCCGGCAGGGCCGGGGCGCGCGCTGGCGTCGAGTGGCCGCATCGCTCCGATTCTACGTTCGCGCGCTTCGCCGCCTCGTCGGCACGGCCCGGCGCGGCGCCCAAGCAAGCGACGGCAAGGACTTCTCGGCCACGCAGGCCAGCGTGTTCCTCGAGGGTTTCACATTCCGGCGCTTTCTCGAAGAGTGCTACGCCGAGAACGCGCGTCGCATGAGCGTGATGGACGAGGGCCTTCTACGGCCCGCCTTCCTACCGCGGCTTGCCGACGCGGCGCTCAGGAGCCTGCGTCTGTGGTCGCGCGGAGCGGAGATCCGGCGGTGAAGCGGCTCACCCTCGCCGTCGCGATCGCCGGAATTCTCCTCGGCACCGTGCTGGTGGGATATTTCGGCTTCCGCGAAGTCGGTCACGCGCTCTTCGCAGTCGGCTTGGCGGGCTTCGTCGCCATCGTCGCTTATCACCTCGCCGGCATGGCATTGCTGGGATTCTGCTGGTACCTGCTGGCGCCGCGCCCGGCATCCCCTTCGGTCTTCATCTGGGGTCGGCTCATCCGAGATTCCGGCTCCGAGGTTCTGCCGCTGTCGCAGCTCGGCGGCTTCGTAATGGGAGCGCGGGCGACGATGCTGCTCGGGGTCTCCGGTGCAGTCGCCGTCGCCTCTACCATCGTCGACGTGACCCTGGAGGTGCTGGGGCAGCTGGGCTACACCGCGATCGGGCTCGCCATCCTGGCGCAGCTCCGGCCCGACACGCCGCTCATCGGATGGACCGCAATCGGCCTCACCGTCGGGCTCGCCGCCGTGATGGGGTTTATCGCAGTGCAGCGTCGGGGCTCGCGCCTTGTGGAGAGAGTTCTCTGGCGCGTGGCGCGGCGCTGGAGCCAAGGGGCGATAGCGACGGTGCGCTCGATACACGACGAGCTCGCCGCCATTTATCGTCGCCGCGGCACGATCGGCTTGGCAGGGCTGCTCCATCTCGCCGCCTGGGTCGCCAGCAGCCTCGAGGCCTGGATCGCGCTTCGCCTCATGGGCGCCGATCTCGGCATCGGCGCGGTGATCGCCGTCGAGAGCCTGCTCTACGCGATCCGCAGCGTCGCCTTCGCGGTTCCCAACGCGGTCGGGGTGCAGGAGGGTGCCTACATCGTGCTGGGCGCCGCTTTCGGGTTGACGCCGGAGATCGCACTCGCTCTCTCCCTTCTGAAGCGCGCTCGGGACCTCGTCATCGGCCTCCCCGCGCTGCTCGCGTGGCAGGCTCTGGAGGGGCGTCGATTGTTGAACGCATCAATTCTTATCGACAGTGCGTCAACCGCAGAGAACGGGTTCATCTCGCCGCGAGAGCGTACTTCCAGTCGAGCTCTCTAACGGAGATCTCGTTCAACAGCTTCGTCGCCATCGCGTCGGCAAAGGAATGAAAGTCGTCGATCTGCAGCACAAAGGAGCCGGAACCGCCCATCACGTTCTCGCGGTAGTAGTTCGGCAGCCCGCCCGGCGGCTGGGTGTGTGCGATAAAACCGAAATTCGGGTTCAGGTTGATGATGGCGAGCCCGTTGATCACGAAGCCTTTGGCGACAGCATCGTCGCGCGCAGCCTTGATGTCGCGTCCGGCATTGTTCGTGCCGTCGCCGGAGACGTCGATCACTTTGCGCGAGCTCGTCAAGCCGGATGCCTCGAAGCGCCTCACGGCGAAATCGATGGCGGCGCTGATCGAGGTTCGGCCCGCGAACGAGCGCGGCGCCGCGAGGATCTGATCCGCCACGACCGCGCCGCTCTCGCCGTCGCGGATTACGGTCCAGTCCACGACGACTTTCTGCTCGTCATCACCCGACCACTCGATGAAGGTGACGCCGATCGCGCCAACGACGCCCGACCGGATCGCGCTCAGCACACGCGGGTCGGTCAACGCCGTCGCGAAGCCTTCCCGCTGGAGGCGAAACTCGTCGTTGTCCACGCTGCGAGATACATCGGCGATGAGGGCAAGCTGAAGATCGACCTCTTCGGCTTTCGCGGCGGTTCCGACGCTGACCAGAAGTACAAGGAGTGCGCCGACAACGATGGCGATGGCCCGAGGCATGAAGTTCGTCCTCCAAGGATCTCTGCTCGATAGGATTCGTCGAAAGCTTCAATCGGTTCCGTATCATATAGCGCAGTCGGACAGTCGGACTACCGTCGCCGGCTGCGGACCGAAACCTGTTCAACGATGGTACCCTCTATTCCACGACGATTTCCCCGATCATTCCCGCCCAATCGTGGTCAGCGCAGATCAGCTTGAAAGTGCCGGATTGCCGTGCGATGAAAAAAAGATCCTTTTTGTCTCCGGGCTGCATGACGATCTCGGCTCCGTAACTGCCGACCACCTCGGGGTTGCGGATCTCGACCGCCTTCAGAAACTCGGGCGCGGTGAACTCGTGCATCTCGCCTCCTTTGTTTTCGAGATGCAGCCGGTAGGCGATGCCGCGGCGGAAGACGAGATGATCCGGCACGAACCGGTAATCCACGAGATCCACCGCGACGGTTTCCACCTTCGACCAGTCGACGGCGATTGGAGAGTGGGGACCCCCGGCACACGCCGCCACGAGAACCACGAGGCTGGTCAGAAATCGGGCTGTCGCGGCCACAGATTCAACCTCCATGCCCAGTGGGTCTTGATGCTATCCCAGCGGTGGGAAGGCTGCGAGGTCTCGACGCATCGCTGACGGCGTGATGTGGAGGGCGGTCGACACCCAGGTGACCAAGGGCGGGTTCGGCTTCATAGTAGCGCCCCAATGCCCGAGCCGATGGCCCTAATCCGCGCCGCGCACTACGCGGCGACCTTGCTGACCAGCGGGGCCCTGGTGTTTTGGGCCTTCGTGTTGCCGGCGAAGCGGAGCTGCATCGTCGCGTCGCGACATCGCGCCTGGACGGTATCGGGGGCGACGCTCGCGTTTCTGTCGGCGGTGCTCTGGCTCGGGGGACAAGCCGCTGCGTTTCCGCCTCCGCCAGGCCCCGCGACGCCTGGATTGGTCTTGCGTGCCCTGGACATTCTCGGCGGTACCAGCTTTGGGCACGCCTGGATCGTGCGGCTTGTCCTGCTCCTGGCGTTCGCGCTGGTCGTTCTGACCAAGCCGACGCGTCCACGGCTCGGTGGGGCGGCCTTGCTGGGGTTGGCGGCGACCGCAACCCTGGCCTTTGCGGGCCACGCGGCGGCAGGGGATGCTCTGCGCCGAGACGCGGACATGCTGCACCTCTCGCTTGCGGCGCTCTGGCTCGGCGGCCTGCTGCCGCTCGCGGCTCTCCTGCGTGCCGCCAGCCGCAACGCCTCCGCCCGGGCACTGTCTGATGCCCAGGCGGCGACGCGGCGCTTCTCGAACCTGGGTGTCGCGATCGTAGGCTGGTTGCTCGCCACGGGTCTCGTCAACGCTTGGGCGCTCGTGGGCACGATCCCCAACCTCATTGGCACGCCCTACGGCCAGCTGCTCACCCTCAAGATTTTTCTCTTTCTCTCGATGGTGGGAATTGCCGTAGTGAATCGCCAAGTCCTGACGCCCACGCTCGAGAGTGCGGGCGCGCGGTCGCCCGTCGCCGCCCGGCGCCTCGCGCGCAACGCCCTCGTCGAGGCCGCGCTCGGGCTGCTGATCCTCGCCGACGTCGGGGTGCTAGGCATCTCAGCTCCGGCAGCGCACGAACAGATAAGCTGGCTGCTTCCAACCACCTGGAGCCTCGCCGCCGTCACTGGCCAACCTGCCTGGCAGCTGGCGGCAGTGGCGGGGGCCTTCCTGGTAGTGGCCGGTCTAACGCTGGCGGGCTTTGCGGCGCTTGGACGCCGGCACCGTGGCGTTGGAATCGCCGGCGGCGCCGGGATTGCGTTCATGGGCGTCGTGCTCGGCGGCGTGGCACTTTCCGAACCCGCAGTGCCCACGATTTATCTGGCTTCGCCCTTGCCTTATTCCGTCACGACGGTGGCGGCGGGCGAACATACCTTCGCCGAGCAATGCGTCGCGTGCCACGGTCCCCATGGCTATGGCGACGGGCCCGCCGGGGCAGCCCTGCCCGTGAAGCCCGCCGATCTCGCGCGCCAGCACGTCGGCCACCACACCGACGGAACCTTCTTCTGGTGGATCAGTCACGGCAAGGGCAAGGACGCGATGCCGGCGTTCGCCGACGTGCTCGACGAGCAGCAGCGTTGGGAGGCGATTGCCTTCCTGCACGCACAATTCGACGCCGAGACGGCGCAGCGCCTGGGTCCGCGCATCGATCCCGCGCTCCGCATCGCGGCACCCGATTTCGCCTACGAGCGCGGCGGCGGCGGCCAGCAGACGCTCAGCATGCTGCGCGAGGCGTGGTCGGTGCTGCTGGTGCTTTACACGCTGCCCGCCTCGGAAGCTCGCCTCAAGAGCCTCGCCGAGGCCGCCAAGCAGCTCGACCTCGGCGGCCTGCGGGTCGTCGCGGTTCCGCTCGGCGAGGGCGCGGAGAAAGGGCCCATCTTTACACCGAGCGATCCCGATCTCGTCGGCACTTATGAGCTGTTCCGCAAGCGAGGCGACGATGAAGCCGCGCCGCCCGATCATCTCGAATTCTTCATCGATGCCTGGGGCTACATGCGGGCGCGCTTTACCGCCGGCGACGCGCCAACGCCCGCGCAACTGGTGGCGATGATGGAGGCGGTCGACCGCGAGCCCCCTCCGCCACCCGTGGGCGCGGCCGCACACACCCACAGTCACTGAGGGCCACGGCTCCCGCCTGGCCGGCGATCCGTGCTAGCTTTCCCGCGCCCATGAACGACCTCCCTGAAGCCGCCGCCTCGCGTCCGCTTGCCGCGGGCGAGGCGACGCCAGCGATGGCGCAGTACCTGGAGATCAAGCGGCAGCATCCGGACTGCCTGCTTTTCTACCGGATGGGCGATTTCTACGAGATGTTCTTCGAGGACGCCCAGCGCGCCTCGGCGACGCTCGACATCGCGCTCACCAAGCGCGGCCGGCACGAGGGCGAGGATATCCCCATGTGCGGCGTCCCCGTGCACGCCGCCGAGGCCTATCTCTCGCGCCTCATCCGCAGGGGCTTCCGCGTCGCGGTCTGCGAGCAGATGGAGGAGCCGAGCCAGAGGAAGAGCGGCAAGGCCCCCCTGAGACGGGCGGTGGTGCGCGTGGTGACGCCCGGCACGCTCACCGAGGACACGCTCCTCGACGCGCGCCGGCATAACTATCTGGCGGCGCTGGCGGAGGCCGTGGGCGAGCTTGGCCTTGCCTGGCTCGACCTCTCGACCGGCGATTTCGCGGTGCAGCCGGTGACCTCTGGCGCGCTCGACGCGGCGCTGGCGCGGCTGTCGCCGGGCGAGATTCTGGTCGCCGATCGCCTCTTGCAGAAGCCGGATCTTTTCGAATTGCTGGGAGCCTGGAAAGAGCGGTTGACGCCGCTCCCCGCGCAACGCTTCGACAGCGAGAGCGGGCGCAAGCGGCTCGAGAGCACGTTCGGCGTCGCGACGCTCGAGGGCTTCGGCGCTTTCGGTCGCGCGGAGCTAGCGGCGGCGGGCGCGCTGGTGGACTACGCGACGCTGACGCAGCAGGGCAAGCTGCCGCGACTGACGCCACCGCAGCGGGTCGCCGCCGGCGCCGCCATGGAGATCGACGCCGCGACGCGGCGTAACCTCGAGCTCACGGAGACGCTCGCGGGGGAGCGCCGCGGCAGCCTGCTCGCCATCATCGACCGAACCGTCACCGGCGCGGGCGCCCGGCTGATCGCGGAGTGGCTGGCAGCGCCGCTTACCGATCCCGCAGGAATCGCCACGCGGCACGATGCAATCGACGGCTTTCTCGCGGACGAGCGCCTGCGGGCAGACCTCCGCGCCGAACTCAAATCCGTCGCCGACATCGAACGCGCCATGGCTCGACTGGCGCTCGGACGGGGCGGGCCACGAGACCTCGCGGCGCTCAAGGCAACGTTGGAAGCCAGCGCCGAGCTGCGTCGGCGCCTGCGCGCGGCAGCGCTGCCCGCATCGCCCGCGCTGATCGCCGCCGCCGAGCGAGATCTCGGCGAGCACGGCGTGCTGGTGGACCGGCTCGGCCGCGCGCTCGGACCCGATCTGCCGCTGCTCGCGCGCGACGGCGGGTTCATCGCCGCGGGCTACTCGGCGGAGCTCGACGAGCTGAAGGCGCTCCGCGACGAGAGCCGGCGCCTGATCGCCTCACTGCAGAGCCGTTATGTCGGCGAGACCGGTGTCTCGAATTTGAAAATCCGGCACAACAACGTGCTCGGCTACTACATCGAGGTGACGGCGGTGCAGGCGCCGAAGCTGGGCGCCGGGTTCATCCATCGCCAGACCATGGCGAACGCGATGCGTTTCACCACGACGGAGCTGAGCGAGCTCGAGAGCAAGATCCTGAACGCCGCCGACAAGGCGCTGGCCCTCGAGCTCAAGCTCTTCGAGGATCTGGTGGGCGAGGCCTTGGCGCGGGGCGACGAGATCGCGCGCACGGCGGCCGCGCTGGCGCTCCTCGACGGCACGGCGGCCTTGGCGGAGCTCGCGGCGAGCGAGCGCTGGTGCCGGCCGGAGGTCGGTGCCGGAACCGGCTTCGCGATCGTCGGCGGCCGGCATCCGGCGGTGGAGGCGGCGCTGCGTCAGAGCAGCCAGGCGAGCTTCGTCGGGAACGACTGCGACCTCGGCGAGAGCCAGCGGCTCTGGCTGGTCACCGGGCCGAACATGGCCGGCAAGAGCACTTTCCTGCGCCAGAACGCGCTGATCGCGATCTTGGCGCAGATGGGATCGTTCGTGCCGGCGGACCGCGCGTCGCTGGGCGTGGTCGACCGGCTCTTCAGCCGCGTGGGCGCCGCCGACGATCTCGCCCGCGGCCGGTCCACCTTCATGGTGGAGATGGTCGAGACCGCGGCCATCCTCAACCAGGCGACGCCGCGCTCGCTCGTCATCCTCGACGAGATCGGCCGCGGCACCGCGACTTTCGACGGACTCTCGATCGCGTGGGCCACGGTCGAGCACCTGCACGATGTGAGCCGCTGCCGCGCGCTCTTCGCCACGCACTACCACGAGCTTACCGCGCTGGCCTCGCGCTTGCCGGCGCTCTCGTGCCGGACCATGCGGGTGAAGGAATGGCAGGACGAGGTCGTGTTCCTGCACGAAGTCGCCGCCGGCGCCGCCGACCGCTCCTACGGCATCCATGTGGCGAAGCTCGCGGGCCTGCCGGCAGCGGTACTCCACCGCGCGGAGGAGGTGCTGGCGCTCCTCGAAAAGAGCGAGCAGTCGGGCGATCTCGCGCGGCTCGCCGAGGACCTGCCGCTCTTCAGCGCCGCGCGGCCGAAGGGCGCGGCGGTGACGCGAGACTCCGTCGTCGAGAAGGCTCTCGCCGAGACGCACCCCGACGCGCTGACGCCGCGCGAGGCGTTGGAACTGCTCTACAAGCTCAAAGCGATGCTGCCGAAGGATCCGGGGTAGCGCCGCCGCATGTCACGCGGTCGGCTTGTAGTCGGTCGCGTAGCCGGGATTGACCGCGGGGCGTATGGCATTGGGGTAGTTCCAGTCGGTCTTGACGTCGACCTCGACACCCTTGATGGCGCGGAAGACGTCGTAGGCGTTGGCGATCGAGACGAACTGGTCGTAGATCCGCGCGCCCTTGGACGTGTTGCGCCCGCAATAGGCGCGCACCGTGCCGGTACCGAACATGCGGTCGATCACGCCCACGGTCACGTCAAGCTCCTGGATGCGATCGTAATCGACGCTCTTGAAGGAGGTGCCGACGACGCCACTCCGCATCAGGAGCCGGCGGTTGGTGTAGGCGTAGACGGTGTTGCTGTGGACCATCACGAGATAGCCCGCATAGAGCAGACTGCCCCAGGCCGGGAAGGCGTGCAGGAAGCCGAAAGCAAAGAGGAACAGATCCGCCTGCCCCTTGGAGGCAGTCGCCGCCTTGCCGAGGATGCCCAGATCCATGAGCCCCCAGACGGCGCCGAAGAGCACGAAGGGCACGGCGTGCAGCACGAAGGGCCAGAACACCGGCCGCCCGGTCCAGAGGATCTTCTCGCCGGGCTCGGTTACCGCCTCGAATTCCGGCGGAAGCTTGGGGTCCTGCAGCATCGGGGCGCGCCTGCCATCGCGGATGGTGACGATCAGGCGCGGAGCCTCATCCAGACGGCCTTACGATTCCGTAAACGGCCGGCCGAGGCTCGCACTGCCTCGGCCGGTTCCCTGAGCGAGCGGGCGGTCGCCTACTCGTATTCGCCCTCGATGTCCTTCCCGGTGTAGTCCTTCATCATGGCCGTCGCGATGATCGTGATGATCGCGCAGAACAAGATGTAGCCCGCGATGGCGTAGCCCGATTTGTAGATCCCGAAGAGCCAACCCGCGATGATCGGCGCCGGGCCGCCGGCGATGATCGAGGCGAGCTGGTAGCCCAGGGAACAGCCGCTGTAGCGGAGGCGGCCGGTGAAAGACTCCGCGATCAGGGCGGCTTGCGGGCCGTACATCATGTCGTGCGGCACGAGCGAGAGAAAAATCGCGATGAAGATCAGCGCCGTCGAGCCGCTGTTCAACAGTCCGAAATAAACGAAACCGAAGATTCCCACCGTAACCGCGCCCAGCATGTACATCTTCTTGCGGCCGATCAGGTCGGAGATGTGGCCTGAAAGGGGAATGGAGATGAAGGAGAGCACGGAGGCGGCCATGACAGCCTCGAGCAGGAAGTTCCGGTCGACCTTGAGCACACCCGTCCCATAAGCGAATACATAGGTCGTGAAGATGTAGAACGGTGCCTGCTCGGCGAGTCGCACGAAGGCGGAGGTTATGATCTCCTTCCAATTGCGCTTGATGACCAGGACCATAGGCTGGCGCTCGATCTTCTTCTCGGCCACCAGCTTGTTGAAGACCGGTGTCTCCAGGATGCCCAGTCGAATCCAAAGGCCGATGCCGACCAGGACGATGCTGAGGACGAAGGGAATCCGCCAACCCCAGGCAATGAACGCGTCGCCGGGCGCCAAGGCGCTGAAGGCGAGGAAGGCGAGGTTCGAGAGCAGGAGACCGCAGGGTACTCCGAACTGCGGCCAGGACGCGACGAAGCCGCGTGAGCCAGGCGTGCGTGCCCATTCCATCGAGAGCAGCACCGAGCCGCCCCATTCGCCACCCACGCCGATCCCTTGGATCATCCGCAGCACGGTCAGAATGATGGCACCCCAGATGCCGATGCTTTCATAGGAGGGGACGAAGGCAACCAGGAATGTCGCAATGCCCATGATCATCAAGGTTGCGATCAGCGTCGCCTTGCGCCCGATGCGGTCGCCGTAATGTCCGAAAATCAAGGCACCGATCGGTCGACCGACAAAGCCGATGAAGTAGACGCCGAAAGACAAGAGCTGTCCCGCCAGCGGATCCTCTTGCGGGAAATAGAGCTTCCCGAACACGATCGCCGTCACCAGCCCGTAGAGAAAGAAGTCGTACCACTCGATCGCGGTGCCCACAGTGCTCGCGATGATCGCGCGCCTCAGTTGCTTGGCGTGCTCGGTGTCCGACATTGTCCCCGCTGTGGCTACCATTTCCCATCTCCCTCCAAGGTTGCGCCTATGCGGCTTAGGGTGCGGAAACCCGCGGGTTTCCGCGCTCTTTCCTGCGTCGCGGCGCCGTGCTGCCCCTGACCGGCGATCTCAACGACTCCAATAGGATAACCCGCGCCGGCGCGCGCTCCAAGCCCGGTGCTTCGTCGAATCGCCGAAAATGCTAGAGTACGGGCGATGACCGCCGCCCTTGCCCAGCCGATGAAGCAACGGGAGATCGTCGACCGACTCGCGGTCTACGAGCAGCTGATGGCGCTCGCCGAGAAGGGCGAGCCCGACCGCCGGCGGGTGGCCGAGGCATTGAAAGAGGCGCTGCAGACGGGCCGTGCCGAGGTGCGCGAGCGTTTCGAGGCGGGCGCCCTCGGGAGCGATACCGTACGCTCCCTCAGCTTCCTGATGGATCAGCTGATCCGCGCGCTGCACGATTTCGTCATGTCCGCGGTTTATCCGCTGGCCAACCCGACCGCGGGCGAGCACATGGGGGTGGTGGCCGTGGGCGGCTACGGCCGCGGCGAGCTTGCGCCCTACTCCGACATCGATCTCCTGTTCCTGCTGCCCTACAAGGCGACGCCGCACACCGAGCAGGTGGTGGAGTACCTGCTCTATACGCTGTGGGACCTCGGCCTCAAGGTCGGGCATGCGACCCGCTCGGTCGAGGAGTGCATCCGCCAAGCGCGCGCCGACCGGACCGTCCGCACCGCGCTCCTGGAGGCGCGGTACCTCTGGGGCGACCAGAAGCTCTATGCCGACCTGCGCCAGCGCTTCGAGGCCGACATCATCAAGGGCGGCGCGGCGGAATTCGTGGAGGCGAAGCTCGCCGAGCGCGACCAGCGCCATAACCGGCTCGGCGACAGCCGCTATCAGGTCGAGCCCAACGTCAAGGAGGGGAAAGGCGGGTTGCGCGACCTTCACACGCTCTTCTGGATCGCGAAATACATCTACCGGATCGAGGACGTCTCGAGGCTGGTCGAGCTCAACGTGCTCTCCCTCGAGGAGTCCCAGCGCTTCGCGCGCGCGCAGAATTTCCTCTGGACCGTGCGCTGCCATCTGCATTGGCTCTCAGGCCGAGCCGAGGACCGGCTCACCTTCGATTTCCAGAGCGAGATCGGCCGGCGCATGGGCTACACCGACCACGCGGGCACGCGCGGCGTCGAGCGCTTCATGAAGCACTATTTCCTGGTCGCCAAGGACGTCGGCGACTTGACGCGCATCTTCTGCGCGGTGCTCGAGGCTCAGCAGCAGAGGAAGCCCAAGTTCTCGCTTAGGAGCTGGGGTCTCTTCAAGAAGCAGGTCGAGGGATTTCCGGTCGAGGGCGACCGGCTCGACGTCGGCTCCGACACCGCCTTCCGCGACGATCCCGTCACCCTGATCCGGCTCTTCCACGTCGCCGACCACCACGGGCTCGACATCCACCCGCACGCCCTGCGGCTGATCACCCAGTCGCTGAAGCTCGTCGACGCCAAGCTGCGCGCGAACCCCGAGGCGAACCGTCTCTTCATGGAGATCCTGACCTCGCGGAAGGATCCCGCGACCGCGCTCCGGCGCATGAACGAGGCCGGCGTCTTCGGCCGCTTCGTGCCGGATTTCGGCCGCGTGGTCGCGCAGATGCAGTACGACATGTACCACCACTACACGGTCGACGAGCACACGATCTTCGCGATCGGCATCCTGCACGACATCGAGACGGGCAAGCTCAAGGACGAGTTGCCGCTCGCGACCTCGATCATGCCGACCATCGATTCGCGCCGCGCGCTGTTCCTGGCGGTGCTGCTGCACGACATCGCCAAGGGCCGCGGCGGCGACCACTCGATCCTGGGCGAGGGCGTCGCGCAAAAGCTCGGACCGCGCCTGGGCTTGACCGACGAGGAGACCGAGGCGGTCGCATGGCTGGTGCGCTGGCACCTGCTCATGAGCAACACCGCCTTCAAGCGCGACATCGACGATCCCCAGACCATCCAGGACTTCGCCGCGAAGGTGCAGTCTCCCGAGCGGCTGAAGCTGCTCCTCATATTGACGGCCGCCGACATCCGCGCGGTCGGCCCCAAGGTGTGGAACGGCTGGAAGGCGAGCCTGCTGCGCGAGGTCTATCACCGCACCGCCGGCGTGATGTCGGGCGGCCTCATCTCGACCGAGCGCGACCAGCGGATCGCCGCGGCGCAGGAGGCCGTGCGCAAGCTGCTGCCGGATTTCTCCGCGGAGGAGATCGCGGCTTTCGAGGCGCGGGGCTATCCCTCCTACTGGGTCTCCTTCGAGCCCGAGGAGCTCGCGCGCCATGCGCGGCTCATGCGCGAGGCGGAAGCGCGCGGCCAGCCGCTCACGGTCGATACGCGCGTCGACCCCAGGGCTTCCGTCACGGAGGTCACCGTCTATACCGGCGATCACCCCGGCCTCTTCTCGCAGATCGCGGGCGCGCTGGCGCTCGGCGGCGCCAACATCGTCGACGCCAAAATCCTGACCATGTCGAACGGCATGGCGCTCGACACCTTCCTGGTCCAGGACGCCGAGGGCGGCGCCTTCGACCGGCCGGAGAAGCTCGCGAAGCTTGCCGTCATCTTCGAGCGCGTGCTGGCGGGCGAGCACGACCCGCAGATCGAGCTCGCCAAGCCCAAGCGCTATCCCACGCGCACCCGCACGATGCAGGTGCCGCCGCGCGTCCTCATCGACAACGCTGCCAGCGCCACCCACACTGTGATCGAGGTGAACGGGCGCGACCGTCCCGGCATCCTCTTCGAGCTCACGCGCGCGCTGACCCGGCTCAATCTGCAGATCAACTCCGCGAAGATTTCGACCTACGGCGAGAAGGTCGTCGACGTCTTCTACGTCAAGGACCTGTTCGGCCACAAAATCGAGCACGATCAGAAGCTGCACGACATCCGCGCGCGCCTGACCGAGGTGCTGGGCGAGCCCGCCGCTCCCGCCGCCGAACCGCCGGTCCGCCCGAGGCGCGCGGGCGAGGTGGCGGCGGAGTAGCCGACCCCGAGGAGGCAGCCATGCTGGTGCATACCAATCTCGCCGAGCGCGCCGTCACGGACACGGCGAGCCTGCCTTGGGTCCCATCGCCGCTGCCCGGCGTCGAGCGCAAGATGCTGGAGCGCGACGGCGGCGAAGTCGCGCGGGCGACCAGCCTGGTGCGCTATGCCGCGGGGAGCGCCTTCGATGCCCATGAGCATGGCGGCGGCGAGGAGTTCCTCGTGCTCGAGGGCGTATTCTCCGACGAGAGCGGCGATTATCCGACCGGCACCTACGTTCGCAATCCCCCGGGCTCTCGTCATCGCCCCTTCAGTCGAGAGGGCTGCGTGCTCTTCGTGAAGCTGCGCCAGATCGAGCCGGACGACGGCGCACGCGTGGTGGTCGACACCGCGAAGACGCCGTGGCAGCCCTATCCCGGCGCCGGTGGGCTCGACATGATCATGCTGCATACCCATGGCGGCGAGCGCGTCTATCTCGCGCGCTGGGCGCCGGGCGCCAGCTATCCGATGCACCAGCACGCCGGCGGTGAGGAGAGCTACGCGCTCTCCGGCGAATTCGGCGACAACCTCGGCACCTATCCCGCGGGCACCTGGATTCGCAATCCCGTCGGCAGCGAGCACGCGCCGTTCTCAAGGCACGGTGCGGTGCTTTACGTGAAATCGGGACATTTGCTCAATCCGGCAACCTGGAGCCGGCCGGCCACTTAGGGATTTCGTGGCTGTCGATGGCGGAACGATCATGCGTCCTTCGACGCGCGGCCCAACGGGCCGCTTGCTCAGGATGAGGGAAATTGATCGGGACCGCTCTATGGTCCTCATCCTGAGCAAGCGAAGCGCGTCGAAGGACGTCCGGAAGCCGACCCTACGGATGCCCGCTACTCCCGCAGGTCCTCGAAGAATTCCTTCACGCGGGAGAAGAAGCCTTCGGCTTCGGGGCTGGTGGCGCGCTTGCCGTCGCCGGCTTCGGCGAATTCGCGCATCAGCTCCTGCTGGCGCTTGGTGAGGTTCACCGGCGTCTCCACGGTGACCTCGATGTACATGTCGCCCCGCGAGGGCGAGCGCAGCACGCTCATGCCCTTGCCCTTGAGACGGAATTGCCGGCCGGTCTGGGCGCCCGCGGGGATCGTGAGCTTGGCGCGGCTGCCGTCGATCGCGGGCACCTCGATGGTGCCGCCGAGCGCCGCGGTCGTGATGTCGATCGGCACTCGGCACTGGATGTTGGCGCCGTCGCGCTGGAAGAAGCGGTGCGGCTTCACCGAGAGGAAAATATAGAGGTCGCCGGGCGCGCCGCCGCGCAAGCCCGCCTCGCCCTCGGCCGAGAGCCGGATCCGATTGCCGTCCTCGACGCCAGCGGGGATCGAGACCGAGAGGGTCTTCTCGCGACGCACGCGGCCCTGGCCGCTGCAGACCCGGCAGGGATTCTCGATCACGCGCCCGCCGCCGTGACAGGTGGGGCAGGTGCGCTCGATGGTGAAGAAGCCCTGCTGCGCGCGCACGCGGCCGTGGCCATGGCAGGTCGGACAGGTGACGGGTTTCGATCCCGCCTCGGCGCCGGTGCCGCTGCAGGATTCGCAGGCGATCAGCGTCGGCACCCGCACGCTCGCCTGCTTGCCCTTGAAGGCCTCCTCGAGGGTGATCTCCATGTTGTAGCGGAGGTCGTTGCCGCGCGTCGCGCTCTGCTGGCCGCGCCGCCCGCCCATGAAGTCGCCGAACATCTCGTCGAAAATGTCGGCGAAGCCCGCGGCAAAGCCGAAATCGCCGGGCCCCGCGCCGCGGCCGCCGTTCTCGAAGGCGGCATGGCCGTAGCGGTCATAGGCCGCGCGCTTCTGATCGTCCTTCAGGACGTCATAGGCCTCGTTGATGTCCTTGAATTTCTGCTCCGCCGCCTTGTCCCCGGGATTCCGGTCGGGGTGCCATTGCATGGCGAGCTTGCGGTAGGCCTTCTTCAGATCCTCGGCGCCGGCGCCCTTCGTTACACCCAGCAGCTCGTAAAAATCCTGCTTCGCCATCGCAGAGCCCTAGACCCAAATTGAGATCGTAATCGTGCGCGACTCATTTCGGGAAACAGCGCGCGCCATCCCCCACCCTACCCTCCCCCTCGAGAGGGGAGGGGCAATGAATTGGGTCGTCTCAGAATCCCTTCCCCCCTCGAGGGGAAGGGTTAGGGCGGGGGGTCGTGGCTCAGGCATCGCGGACGCCGCGAGCCTTCAGGCTTGGCCGCGCTTCTTCTCGTCGACCTCTTCGAAATCGGCATCGACCACCTTGTCGTCGCCGGCGGGCTTGCCCTGGCCCGGTTGCGGTCCAGCCTCACCGCCCGGCCCCGGCTGCTGCGGACCCGCGCCCTCGGTCTTGTACATGGCCTCGCCGATCTTCTGCGCCGCCTGCAACAGGCTCTGCGTCTTCGCCTTGATGGCGGCCAGATCCTCGCCGGAGGCCACGGTCTTGAGATCGGCGACCGCGGCCTCGACGGTCTGGCGCTCGGCCGCTGGCACCTTGTCGCCGCCGTCCTTGATCGCCTTCTCCGCCATGTGGATCGCCGACTCCGCGTGGTTCTTGGCGTCGATCAGCTCGCGCCGCTTCTTGTCCTCCTCGGCGTGCACCTCGGCGTCCTTCAC
>Ga0209415_10004454_pt1 | contig 25659 bp, 25 predicted proteins | sample PeaSoiSIISIP2007_FD_187696 | JGI IMG/M metagenome (GOLD analysis project Ga0209415, IMG submission 187696) | Peat soil microbial communities from Weissenstadt, Germany - SII-SIP-2007 (SPAdes) (version 2) | ecosystem: Environmental > Terrestrial > Soil > Wetlands > Peat | place: Germany... | reverse complement strand
TAGCGCGAGTTGAAGCCGATCTCGATGGGCGAGGCGGTGTAGCGCGCCTCGATCTCCTCGCTCGCGGTGCCGTTCTCGGGGCTGGTGGCGGAGAGCGTGAGGCTGCCCCGCTCGAGGCTGAGCTTCACCGCCCGGCTCTTCTCGGTGGAAATCGTGGATACGCGGTCCACCGCGTCGGCGAAATCCTTGCGCACCACCTCCAGGATCTTGTCGTTCCCCGTGGGTATCACACGGTCGTAGTCGGGGAACGTGCCGTCGATCAGCTTGGAGGTGAGCACGGTGTCGCCGAGGACGAAGCGGATCTTGGTCTCGGAAAGCGAGATGGTGACGTCCTCGCTGACCTCGTCCAGGAGCTTGCGCAGTTCCATCACCGCCTTGCGCGGCACGATCACGCCGGGCATGCCGGAGGCGCCTTCGGGGAGCGGCAGCTCCATGCGGGCGAGCCGATGGCCGTCGGTCGCGACCGCCCGCAGCATCGCGACGCCCTCGCTCTTGGCGGCGTGGACGTAGATGCCGTTCAAGTAATAGCGGGTCTCCTCGGTCGAGATCGCAAACCGCGTGCGGTCGATGAGGCGCTTCAGGTCGGCCGCCGCCAGCGTGAAGGCGTAGGGCAGGTCGCCGCTCGCCATCAGCGGGTAATCCTCCGGCGGCAGGCAGGCGAGCGAGAACACGGAGCGGCCGGCCCGCACGGTCATCGAGCCCTTGTCGCCGCTCGCCGAGATCTCCACCTGCGCGCCTTCCGGAAGCTTGCGCACGATGTCGTAGAGCGTATGCGCGGGCGCCGTGGTGGTGCCGTTGGTCGCGACCTGCGCCGGCCCGCTGCCGGCGATCTCGAGGTCCATGTCGGTGGCGGAGAGCGCCAGCTTCCCATCGCCCGCGCGGATCAGCACGTTCGAGAGGATCGCGATCGTGTTGCGGCGCTCGACCACGCTCTGCACATGCCCCAAGGTGCGCAGCAACTGGGCCCGTTCGATGGTGAGCTTCATGGCGGTTGGCGTGCCTTTTTTCGGTTGTCCGAGCAGTTCCTCGGCATGAAAAGACGCCCCCTGAGGCGCCCCCGCCGAGCGCCCGAACCGGCCCCCTCAGGCGGCTGTGAATTATAGCAGAAACCCGTGATTCACCGAGCCTTTTTGAGGCCCGGACGAGATTCAAACAGGTCGAAATTCCAAGGGCTTGCAGGCGGGCATGGAGGGCGCTGCCGGAGTGGTCTCGCCGCGGCGCAAAACGGCTGGAAAATCGCCCTCGACTCGACCTGGAGAGGGCGGCCTTACGGTCGGGGCGCGCAGCCCGGATGCGGCTTCAAGGTGCGTTTGGTGGCGGGCGGTTGCTCGGCGAGCTTGTCGGCCGGGCGGATCGGACGGCGCACCAGCTCGCCGCCGCAGTTGGGGCAGCGGCCCTTGAAGACGGTGTCGGTGCAGCTCCGGCAGAACGTACACTCGTATGTGCAGATCATCGCCTCGGTCGACTGTGGCGGCAGATCGCGATCACAGCACTCGCAGTTCGGGCGAAGCTCGAGCATGGGCGGCCTCAGGTCTCCAGCATGCGTCGCAGGAGTTCGACATCCTCGGCGATGCCGCGGTCGCCGGCGCGCAGCTCGTCGATCTTGCGCACGGCATGCATGACCGTGGTGTGGTCGCGGCCGCCGAATTTGCGGCCGATCTCGGGGAGCGAGCGCGGCGTCAGCTGCTTGCAGAGCCACATGGCCACCTGGCGCGGCCGCGCCACCGCGCGGGCGCGGCGGGCGGAGTGCATGTCGGCGAGCCGGATGTTGTAGTGCTCGGCGACGCGCTTCTGGATTTCGTCGATTGTGATGCGGCGGTCGTTGGCGCGCAGCAGGTCATGGAGCACTTCCTGCGCCATCTCGATATCGATGCTGCGGCCCACCAGCTGTGCGTGCGCAGTGATCCGGTTCAGGGCGCCCTCGAGCTCGCGCACGTTGGAGGTGATCTTGTGCGCCAGGAACTCAAGCACCTTCGACGGGATCTGGCCGCCGAGCTTCTCGGCCTTCGCCTGCAGGATGCCGAGGCGCAGCTCGTAGGTGGTGGGGTGGATGTCGGCCACCAGGCCCCAGCCGAGCCGCGAGCGCATCCGCTCCTCCAGCCCCTCGAGGTCGGAGGGCGACTTGTCGGCGGAGATGATGATCTGGCGGTTCTGGTCGACCAGCGCGTTGAAGGTGTGGAAGAACTCTTCCTGAGTAGAATCCTTCCCGCCGATGAACTGCACGTCGTCGATCATGAGCGCATCGACCGAGCGAAACTGCTCCTTGAACGCGACCGTGTCCTTGAACCGCAGCGCGCGTACGAATTGGTACATGAACTTCTCGGCGGACATGTAGATCACCTTCCGCCGCGGGTTCTGCGTGCGGATGTGCCAGGCGATCGCATGCATCAGATGCGTCTTGCCGAGACCGACCCCGCCATAGAGGTAGAGCGGATTGAAGGGCACGCTCTGCGCCTCGCTGACGCAGCACTCGGCGACGCGGCGCGCCGCCGCGTGGGCAAACTCGTTGGGCTTGCCCACGATGAAATTGTCGAAGGTGAAGCGCGGATCGAGCGGCGCGCCGATCTCGGCGCGCTCGACCTCGATGTCGGCGGCGCTGGCGCGGCCGTTCTTCGGCGCGGGCGGCAGCTCCGGCTCGGCGCGCGCATCGCCGAAGCCCGTCCCCACCACCACCTCGATGCCCGCGATGGCGCTGTTCTCGCCGTTCCACAGCACGCGGATGCGGTTGGCGTAGTGCGTCGCGACCCAGTCGCGCAGGAATTTTGTCGGCACCGCGATGCGCACGCGGCCACCGTTGATTTCCGCAAGGGTCATGGACTTGAGCCAGCTTCGGTAAGCAGCGTCGCCCACCTCGTCGCGCAGACGGCCGCGGATACGCGCCCATTGGCTCTGAACTTCGGGGCTCAGCCCCTTCATCTCGGCCATCACTTTCGCTCCCCAGGGCCGTGACGGTTTTCCGAGCGGAGCAGCGCGCGGACGGCGGGCATCGGCGAAATGAAATTGCGGATCGTCTCCCCCAAGGCTCGCCTCCACGCTCCTCGCGACGACAACGCGATACTCGCTGCGCCGGGAAATCGCTTTCCCGGTCCCCACTCCTCGCATCACAGCTCGTTAGATGCTCGGTTCCCGCGACTACTTCAGGCTTTAGTTATTTTGCTGCTAGTAAACTGTTGTCAGCTAACGTGAGCGCGGCCCGTTTCGCATTGCTCAAAACTTTTTTGCCGGCCTCGCTCGCAGGTCGGGCACTGTAGCGAAGCGTGATCTCGGATGGCAACATGATCTTGCAACGGATGTGACGGATTTTTGTAAGCGTTGCGTTTGTGCATCGTCTGCAATCGGGTCGCGCGCCGCGCGCGCGCAATAAAAAACCGCGCTCGTGCGCGAGCGCGGTTTCGATCTCGGATGAGTTTCGGCTCAGAGCGCGTTGATGCGCGCGGAAAGACGCGAAAGTTTTCGCGCTGCGGTGTTCCGGTGCAGCACGCCCTTTGTCACACCGCGATGCAACTCGGGCTGCGCTTCCTCGAAGGCGGTGCGCGCCGCGGCCTTGTCGCCAGCTGCGATCGCGGTCTCGACCTTCTTGACGGAGGTGCGGATCCGAGAGAGCCGCATGTGATTGACGAGTGTGCGCCGCTCGGTCTGGCGCGCGCGCTTCTTTGCCGACTTGATGTTGGCCATGGCCCCGGAAATCGCTCAAATGCGTGAGAAAAGAGAGCGCGTTGTATAGCCAGACGGAGAGAACCCGTCAAGCCTGCTCGACTCAGCGGTTCTTGAAGCGCGGCTTGCGCTTTTCCACGAAGGCCGCCATGCCCTCCTTTTGATCCTCGGTCGCGAACAGCGAGTGGAAGAGCCGCCGCTCGAAGTGCACGCCCTCGGCGAGCGTCGTCTCGAAGGCGCGGTTGACGGCCTCCTTGGCCATCAGCGCCGACGGCCGGGACATTTCCGCCATTTTGGTCGCGATCTTGAGCGCTTCCTCGAGGAGCTGGTCCGCCGGCACCACGCGCGAGACCAAGCCGCTGCGCTCGGCCTCCGCGGCGTCCATCATGCGGCCGGTCAGAACCATGTCCATGGCCTTGGCCTTCCCCACGAAACGGGTCAGACGCTGCGTCCCTCCGGACCCCGGTATGACGCCGAGGGTGATCTCCGGCTGGCCAAATTTCGCAGTGTCGGCGGCGATGATGGTGTCGCACATCATGGCGATCTCGCAGCCGCCGCCCAGCGCGAAGCCCGCGACCGCCGCGACGATGGGCTTGCGGCAAGTGCTGATGCGCTCCCACCCGTCCGTGACGAAATCCTTAAGGTAGACGTCCGCGAACGAGCGGTTCGCCATCTCTTTGATGTCGGCGCCCGCGGCGAAGGCTTTGGCGCTCCCGGTGAGCACGACGGCGCCGATGGCGTCGTCGGCCTCGAAGCCGTCGAGCGCATGGCCGAGCTCGCGCACCAGCGCATCGCACAACGCATTCAAGGCCTGCGGCCGATTCAGCGTGATCAGGCCCACCGGGCCGCGCGCCTCCACGAGGATGTTGGTGTATGCCATTAGCCCGTCCTATTTGGGTAGCAGGGTGAAGGTGACCCAGAGGTCGCCATCGTGACCGGCGAAGTCGAGGTGCAGGGTCTCGGTCTCGCGCGTCCAGGATTCGCCCGACGCTTTCCAGCCGAGCTGGGGCAGGGTCGAGGCATAGAAGGTGCGCACCGCCGCCCGCGTCACCTTGCCGCGCGCGCTCGCCTCGATGATGCGCCCCTCGGGCTTGTCGAAGACGAGGTCGCTGTCCTTGACCGGCGCCAGATCTTTCATCAGCGGCACGTCCTCGGTGCCCGGTACGAATTGCTGCGCGCGGGCGGGCTCGGCGCTGAGCGCAACGGCGGCGATCAGCAGCGCGAACGAGAGCACCGGTCGGCGAGGCATTGGGGAAGCCTAGCCCCCGGCTTCGCCCGGCGCAACGCCGCGGCGGATCCGCACCGGCGCGGTCAGAAGTCCCGCGCGCCGAAGCGGGCGAAGTCGCCGGAGATTCCGGGGTCTAAGTGCTTGGCCGCCAGGACGTCGGCATCGGCGCCGGCGGCGTCACCCTTGATGCGCTTGGCCTCGCCGCGCCCGTAGAGCGCGCTTGCGAGCTGCGGCGAGAGCTTCAAGGCCGCGTCGTAGTCGGCGATGGCAAGGTCGAGCCGCTTCATCTTGAGATAGGCGAGGCCGCGGCTATCGAGTGTCGCGGCATTGCCGGGCTTGATCCGCAGCGCTTCAGTACAATCGGCAACGGCCTCCTGCAGGCGGCCGACGATGGCGCGGTCCCGGCAGCGGTTGCCGAGCGCGTCAGCGTCCCCCGGCTGCAGCCGGACCACCTGGTCCCAGTCGGAGACGGAGCGGTCATATTGTCCGAGCGCGCGATAAGCGTTCGCGCGCGTGATGAAGGCATCGACGGACGCCGGGTTGAGCTTGATCGATTGGTCATAATCGGCGATGGCGCGCTCGTAGTTGCCCTTCACGAGGAAAGCGTTGCCGCGATTGTAGAAGGCCGGTGCCTGGTCGGGCGCCAGCTTGATGGAGCGGTCGAAATCCTCGATCGCGCGGTCATAGTCGCCCTTGGCGTAATAGGCGACGCCGCGATTGAGCGCGGCGTCGGCGGCGTCCTCGGGGCTCAGCTTCAGCACCTGGCCGAAATCCTCGATCGCGTGGTCGTAGTCGCCCTTGTCCCGGAAGGCGAGGCCGCGATCCCGTATGGCGGGGACCGAGCCGGGCTCAAGCTGGATCGCCTTGGTGAAGTCGTCGATCGCGCGATCGTAGAGGCGCTGGTTGCGATAGGCGATTCCGCGATCGCGGTAAGCGAGCGCGTTGTTCGGATCGAGCTTGATCGTTTGCGTGAAATCGTCGACGGCGCGGTCGTACTGGCCCTTGCCGTAATAGGCGAAGCCGCGGCTGAAGAGCGCGCCCGCGTTGCCGGCATCGAGCTTGATGGCGTGGTCGAGATCGTCGATGGCGCGGTCGTACTGCCCCATATCGCTCAGCGTCTTGCCGCGGCTGACCAGCGCGTCCACGTTGTTCGCCTGGAGCTTGATCGCTCGGCTGTAGTCGTCGATCGCCCGGTCGCGCTTGCCACTGCGCTCGTAGGCGACGCCGCGGTTGTAGACGAGGGTGGCGTTGTTGGCATCGAGCCCGACGGCACGGTCGTAATCGGCGATGGCGCCGTCGTACTGGCCCAACGCCGTGCGGGCGTTGCCGCGACCCTCGAAGGCGAAGGCGTCGGAGCCGTCGAGCTTGATCGCCTGATCATAATCTTGGGCTGCGCGGTCGTATTGGCCCTTGCTGTAGTAGACCGAGCCGCGGCCGTCGTACGCAGTGGGCTCGTTTGGATCGAGCTTGATCGCTTGGTCGTAGTCCTCGATCGCATGATCGTAATCGCCTTTTCGGAAGCGGGCGTTGGCGCGATTGTTGAAGGCGAGCGCGCGATCCCGCGGTGCGCCGCCAGGCACATCGATGATGGCCGTGCAGCCGGTGATGCTCGTATCGGGATTGGCGTTCCGGCAGCGCGACCAATTGTCGTCGCGACCCTGCGCCAAGGCCGCGCCGGCGAAGGCAGCCAGCAGCACGGGAACGCATAGCCATCCGCTCGCCCTCATGGAAGCGCCCCTCAACGCTGTCGTTTCGCGCAATAAAACGTCGAGCGGTTGCTCTGCACGATGCGGCGGATGCTGCCGCCGCAGTCGCAACCCGGACAAGGCTCGCCCTCGCGGCCGTAGACCGCCCACTGGTGTTGGAAATACCCCAACTCGCCCGAGGCTTGGACATAGTCCCGGAGCGACGAGCCGCCGGCGGCGATGGCGCGCCCGAGCACGTCGCGGATCGCCAGAACCAGGCGGCGGGCGCGCTCCAGCGTGACCGTGCGCGCCAAGCGCCGTGGCGAGAGACCGGCGTGATAGAGCACCTCGGAGACGTAGATATTGCCGAGCCCGGCGACGATCTGCTGATCGAGCAGCGCCGCTTTCAAGGGCGTGCGCTTGCCCGTGAGCGCCGTCGCCAGGATTTCGCCGGTAAAGCCGGGATCGAGGGGCTCCGGTCCCAGCTCGCGCAGCAGCGGATGGGCCGGCAACGCGTCCTTACGGAGATAGTCCAGCACGCCGAAGCGGCGCTGGTCGTTGAATCGGATACGCGTGCCGTCGTCGAGGTTGAACACGACGTGGTCGTGCGGCTCCCGCGGCGAGGTATCGCCGGCATCGGCGATCACGAGACGGCCGGACATGCCCAGATGCAGCAAGAGGACGCCATCGTCCTCCAGGTGGATCAGGATGTACTTGGCGCGCCGAGCCACGGCCTTGATCTCGCGGCCCTCGACCTTTCGCTTGAGGCCACGGGGGATCGACCAGCGCAGGTCCGCGCGGTGCAGGTCGAGCCGGGCGACGCGCCGGCCCGTCATCCGGCTCGCCAGCCCGCGCACGACGGTTTCGACTTCGGGAAGCTCGGGCATGGCGCCGTGCGGTCGGTATCCGGGGCAAGGGTTTGATCCGCTGCCACCATATCAAGGCCGGCGGGCGAACTCACCTAGTGTCCCGCCCCTGAAATTCATTGGGGAATTTCAGGGATAAGCGGGCCACTGATTTATTGCACCTGACGTGATTCAGATTCCGAGGTTCGCCGACGAGCTTCGGAATAATCGCACCAGGCGATACTCGCGCCAGATCAGCCACATCACCGCCAAGTCGAACACCGTAAGCGCGACCAGGCCGATGCTGTGGGTGAGGGTGAAGCGGTAGACCTGATAGGCGATGAAGGCGCCGAACACCGCGAGCGCCGCCGGATAGGCCCAGGGGCGATTCCGGAGCAGGCCGGCCACCAGGAAGACCTTCAAGACGCCATGGCTCAAGAGATAGAGCGCGGCAAAGTGCTCGCTGCTGACGGAGATCTGCTGAGCGGCATTCAGCAGCTTGTTGGCGATGAAGTCGTTCGGATCCTGAGCGATCTCGTCCTGCGTCACCATCGCGACGACGCGCATGATGAACTCCGGGCTCGCCAGAAGGAGCGCGACGCCGCCGAGGATCTCGAAAACGGCATGTAAGCCTTTGAGCCAGATGCTCGCGTAGAAGAACCGGTCGAGGGTCTTGTGAGCCCCGGGATCCCGCCTGAGTGGCATGTGAGCTATCTCCGCGATGGCACGGGCGGCTATCCTTGAAGCTCGCCGCGGCCATGGTGCCTCAAATGACCCCGAGTGGCGCTCCCCTAGGCGGGGCGCTATGGTGCCGTCATGGCGACCCCCGAGACAAGCGGCGAGACCGATTTCGGCTTCGAGCGCGTTCCCCTGGAGGAAAAGCCGCGCTTGGTGCGCCGGGTGTTCGACGCGGTAGCGCCGCGCTACGACCTCATGAACGACCTCATGAGCGCCGGCGTCCATCGGCTCTGGAAGGCCGAGATGATCCGCCGGCTCAACCCGCGGCCGGGCCAGCTCCTGCTCGACGTCGCCGGCGGTACCGGCGACATCGCCGAGCGGTTCGTCGCCACGGCGGGCACGGCGGCGATCGTCTGCGACGTCAACCAGGCGATGATCGAGGCAGGCCGAGACCGCGCCATCGACCGCGGACGTCTCGCCGAGATCTCCTGGCTCTGCGGCGATGCCGAGGCGCTCCCCGTCGCGAGCCGCAGCGTCGATGCCGTCACCATCGCCTTCGGGCTCCGGAACGTCACACGCATCGACGCAGCGCTCGCGGAGATGCGGCGCGTGCTCAATCCGGGCGGCCGGTTTCTTTGCCTGGAGTTCAGCCATGTGGGCGCGCCGCTGCTCGCGCGGCTCTACGACCTCTATTCCTTCAACGTCCTGCCGCGCATCGGCGCGGTCGTGACGGGCGACCGCGAGGCCTACCAGTATCTGGTCGAGAGCATCCGCCGGTTCCCGGAGCAGCAGGAACTCACCCGGCGCATGGAAGCCGCCGGTTTCGAGCAGGTGACCGTCCGCAACCTCTCCGGCGGTATCGCGGCGTTGCATTCGGGCTGGCGGCTCTGAGGGCGGATGCTCCGGCTTCTGCGCGCCGGCCGCAACCTCGCCCGGCTCAGCCAGATCGCGCTGACGCTGGCGCGCCACGACGCGCTGTTCCCGCTCGAGGGAGTGGCGGGCATGGCGCCGCTCCTGGCGCTGGCGCGGCTGGCGCGTCGGCGCTCGCCCGTGCCGATGCGGCCCGGCGAGCGTCTCGCCGCGGCGCTCCAGGCGCTCGGACCCAGCTTCATCAAGCTTGGACAGGCGCTCTCCACGCGCGCCGACCTGGTGGGCGAGGATATCGCCACGGACTTGTCAGCCCTGCAGGACCGGTTGCCGCCATTCCCGAGCGCGGAGGCGCGCGCCACCATCGCCGCGGAGCTTGGAGCGCCCGTGGAGGGTCTATTCGAGAGCTTCGAGGACGCGCCGGTCGCCGCGGCTTCCATCGCGCAGGTGCATCTGGCAAAGACCTCGGAGGGCCGACCCGTCGCGGTGAAGGTGCTGCGGCCAGGGATCAAACCGGCCTTCATGCGCGATCTGGACCTGTTTCTGTGGCTTGCCGATCTGGTCGAGCGCACCCAGCCGTCGCTGCGCCGGCTCAAGCCGACGGCGGTTGTGAATACCTTTGCGGACACCGTGTGGCTCGAGATGGACCTGCGTTCCGAGGCGGCGGCGGCCTCGGAGCTCCGGCACAACCTCAAAGGCGACCCGGATTTCCGCGTACCGGAGGTCGATTGGCGACGCACCAGCCGGCAGGTGATGACCTCCGAGCGCGTCACCGGCATTCCCATCGACGAGCGCGAGCGCTTGATCGCGGCGGGGCACGAGCCGCGCGCCATTCTCGAGAAGGCCGCCACCGCCTTTTTCAAGCAGGTGTTCCGCGACGGCTTCTTCCACGCCGATCTGCATCCGGGAAACCTGTTTGTGGCCGAGGACGGCGCCATCGTCGCCGTGGACTTCGGCATCATGGGCCGGCTCGACCGCAAGACCCGGTTCTATCTCGCCGATATGCTGCTGGGCTTCCTCACGGGCGATTATCGGCGCGTCGCGGAAGTGCATTTCGCCGCAGGCTATGTGCCGCCTCGGCAATCGCTTGAGGCCTTCGCGCAGGCCTGCCGCTCCATCGGCGAGCCGATCCTGGAGCGGCCGCTGCACGAGATCTCGCTTGCCCGGCTTCTCGCGCAGCTCTTCGAGGTGACCGAGCGATTCGAGATGGAGACGCAGCCGCAGCTCCTGCTGTTGCAGAAGACCATGCTGGTGGCGGAGGGCGTCGGACGGCGTCTCGACCCCGCCATCAACATGTGGACGCTCGCGCGCCCGATGATCGAGGAGTGGATGCGTGAGAACCGCGGCATCGAGGCGCGGACGGCGGACGCGATCGCCGGTGCGGCGGGGCTCCTGGAGCGGCTTCCCTCGCTCATGCAGAACCTCGAGCATGTGGCCTCGATCCTCGTGAACGAGGGCCTGCAGCTCGACGATGAGGCGATCGGAGCGCTCCGCGAACGGCGCGAGGCCGCGCTCCTGGTATCGGTGCCGATCTGGCTCATCGCACTGGCCTTGCTGGCGATAGCGGCGGCGTTATGGTAGGGGTGAAGGTCGATCAAGCCCTGGACCGGAGGTCCCGGTGACGCTCCAGAACCGGCGCATTCTTCTGATCATTTCCGGCGGTATCGCCGCTTACAAGAGCCTCGATCTGATCCGTCGGCTGCGCGAGCGAGGCGCCACCGTGCGCTGCATTCTGACCTCGGGCGCCCAGCAGTTCGTGACGCCGCTCGCCGCGGCTTCGCTCTCGGGAAATCCCGTGCACACCGATCTCTTCTCGCTCACGCAAGAGAGCGAAATGGGACATTTGCGCCTGGCTCAGGAATCGGACCTGGTCGTGGTGGCGCCAGCGACGGCGGACATCCTTGCTAAGATGGCGGGCGGGCTCGCCGACGATCTCGCCGCCGCGGCGCTGCTCGCGACCGACAAGCCGGTGCTGGTGGCGCCCGCTATGAATTGGCGGATGTGGCAGCACGCGGCGACGCGCGCCAACCTGGCGCTGTTGAAGGAGCGCGGCGTGCGCCAGGTCGGCCCCAATTCCGGCGCGCTCGCGGAAGGCGAGACCGGGCCCGGCCGCATGGCGGAGCCGCTGGAGATCGTGGCATCCGTCGAGGCGCTATTCCTAGAGAGCGCCAGGCTCAAGGGCCGCCGCGCGCTGGTCACCAGCGGTCCGACCCACGAGCCCATCGATCCCGTGCGGTACATCGCCAATCGCTCCTCGGGCAAGCAAGGCCACGCGATCGCGGCGGCGCTGGCACGCCAGGGCGCCGAGACAGTCCTGGTGGCGGGTCCAACCCGCGAACCGGATCCGCCGGGCGTGCGGGTCGTCCACGTGGTGACGGCGCGGGAGATGCTGGCGGCCTGCGAGGCGGCGCTGCCGGCGGACATGGCGGTCTGCGCGGCGGCGGTGGCGGACTGGCGGGTCGAGATGGCGCCGCAGAAGCTGAAGAAACAGAAAGGCGCGCCGCCCGCGCTCTCTCTGGTGGAGAATCCCGATATCCTCGCGAGCCTTGCCCATGCCGGCAATCGCCGGCCCCGCCTGGTCGTGGGCTTCGCCGCCGAGACGGAGAAGCTGATCGAGAACGCCAAGGCGAAACGCCAGAAAAAAGGCTGCGACTGGATCCTCGCGAACGACGTCTCTCCGGCCACCGGCACCTTCGGCGGCGAGACCAATACCGTGCATCTGGTCGACGGCTCGGGCGTCGAGGACTGGCCGCCGCTCGGCAAGCGCGACTTGGCGGATCGCCTGGCTCGCCGCATCGCGGACTTCTTCGCCGGCAAGGATGCGGCGGAATGACCGTGCCTCGCCCAGAGGTGCCCGTGGCGGTGACGGTCCTGCGGAACGGCGACGGTATTCCCTTGCCGAGCTACGCGAGTGCCGGCGCCGCCGGCATGGATCTGGTCGCCGCCCTCGAGGCGCCGCTCACGCTGAACCCCGGCGAGCGGGCGGCGGTACCGACCGGCATCGCGCTGGCGCTCCCGGAGGGCTACGAGGCGCAGATCCGGCCGCGCTCCGGGCTCGCGTTGCGGCACGGCCTCACTGTGCTCAACAGCCCCGGTACCATCGATGCCGACTATCGCGGCGAGATCCAGGTCATCGTGGCGAATCTCGGCGCGGCACCGGTAACGCTGGCGCGCGGCGAGCGGGTGGCGCAACTCGTTCTGGCACCGGTCTCGCGCATCACCTGGGCGCCGGTCGAAGTGCTGCCGGCGAGCCAGCGCGGCGAGCGCGGCTTCGGCTCCACGGGCCGCTGATCCCCGTGCTGAGGCTGAGCAAGAAGCTCCTGTTCGCGATCGAAGCGGTGCTGGACATCGCCTACAACGCGGGCGCGCTGCCGGTGCAATCGACCGAGATCACCGGGCGCCAGGGCATCCCGCGCCGCTATCTCGAGCCGGTGCTGCAGCAGCTCGTGCGGGCGAACATCCTGACCGGCGTGCGCGGCCCGCGCGGCGGCTATCGCCTGGCGCGCGAGCGTCGGCGCATCACCGTGGGCGAGATCGTGCGCGTCGTGCAGGCGCTGGAACGCGGCGAGGACGCGGTCGCCCGCAACTCCGGCCCCGAGCTCGGCCTCAAGGTGGTGCGGCCGCTCTGGCAGGAACTCCGCGACGAGGTGATGGCGCGGCTCGACACCGTCACCATCGAGGATCTCTGCCTGCGCGCCCACAAAGCCGGCATCGCCGGCGAGTTCGGCGCCAAGCTCGACTTCACGATCTGACCGCGCCCAAGCGCGCAACCCGAGGATATCACCATGGCTCAAGCAAAATCGCCGAAACCCGACGCGACGCCCGCCGAGTTCCGCGGCCGCGTCTATGACAGCATCGTCGATACCATCGGAGCGACGCCGCTGGTGCGCCTGAAACGCATCGCCGCGGCGCATGGGGTCAAGGCCGACATCCTCGGCAAATGCGAGTTCTTCAATCCGCTCGACTCCGTCAAGGATCGCATCGGCGTCGCCATGGTCGAGGCGGCGGAGCGCGCGGGCCGGATTCGCGCCGAGACGGTGCTGGTGGAGCCGACCTCAGGCAATACCGGGATCGCGCTTGCCTTCGTCTGCGCCTCCAAGGGCTACCGGCTCATTCTCACCATGCCCGACAGCATGTCGGTGGAGCGGCGCAAGATGCTGAAATTCCTGGGTGCCGAGCTCGAGCTCACGCCGGCGGCGCAGGGCATGAAGGGCGCCATCGCGCGCGCGGAAGAGCTGGCGCACTCGCTGCCCGACGCTTTCATTCCGCAACAGTTTCAGAATCCCGCCAATCCCGAGATCCACCGGCGCACCACGGCCGAGGAGATCTGGAAGGACACCGGCGGCACGGTCGACGTCGTGGTGAGCGGAGTCGGCACCGGCGGCACGCTCACGGGCGTGGGTTCGGTGCTGAAGGCGCGCAATCCCTCGGTGCGCATGATCGCGGTCGAGCCCGAGGATAGCGCCGTGCTCTCGGGCGGCCCGCCCGGCCCCCACAAGATCCAGGGCATCGGCGCCGGGTTCGTGCCCGCGATCCTCGACACCAAACTCATCGACGAGATCGTGCGCATTGGCAACGACACCGCGATCAAGACCTCGCGCGAACTGGCGAGGCTCGAAGGCGTGCCGGTCGGAATTTCCGCCGGCGCCGCTCTCGCGGCCGCGCTCGAGGTCGGCCAGCGGCCGGAAATGGCCGGCAAATGCGTAGTCGTCGTGCTGCCCGATTTCGCCGAGCGCTATCTGTCGACGGGCTTGTTCGAGGGATTTTGAATGGCGCGTCCTTCGACGCGGGCCTAGCGGCCCTTGCTCAGGATGAGGACTTCTTGAGATTGGCCCCATAAACGGGCCCTCATCCTGAGCAAGCGACCGTAGGGAGCACGTCGAAGGACGCACATTGCTGGCGGGCGCGACATGGAATTCACCGAGGCGCAGTTTCAGCGGTATGCCCGTCACCTGATCCTCGACGAAGTCGGCGAGGCGGGGCAGGCGAAACTGATGGCGGCACGCGTGCTGGTGGTGGGCGCGGGCGGGCTCGGCTCGGCGCTGCTGCTTTATCTCGGTGCAGCCGGCGTCGGAACGCTCGGTATCGTCGACGACGACGTGGTCGACCTCTCGAACCTGCAGCGCCAGATCGTGCACCCCACATCTCGCATCGGCGTGGCCAAGGTCGAGAGCGCCCGCGAAACGCTCGCGGCGCTCAATCCGGAAGTGCGGGTCGAGACCCACGGCGTGCGGCTCGACGGCTCCAACGTGGACGCCTTGGTCGGTGCCTACGATCTCGTGGCCGACGGCAGCGACAACTTCGCCACGCGCTATCTCCTGAACGACGCCTGCTTCCACCTGGGGCGGCCGCTGGTCGCGGCGTCGCTGGCACCCTTCGACGGCCAGCTCTCCACCTTCAAGGCGCATCTGGGGCCCTCACACCCCTGTTATCGGTGCCTCTTCCGCGAGGCGCCGCCGCCGGACCTGATCCCGCGCTGCGAGACCGCGGGCATCCTGGGCGCGGTGGCGGGCGTCATGGGCACTCTGCAGGCGACCGAGGTGCTGAAGGAATTGCTTGGCATCGGTGAGTCCCTGAGCGGCACGCTGCTGCTCTATGACGCCCTCGGTGCGCGGTTCCACCGCGTGCGCATCCCGCGCGACCCCGCCTGCCCGACCTGCGGCATTCGAGACAACCGAACCTAGTAGAGCTCCGACCGCTCGGCTATCCTCAGCCCTGCACAGGGCAGCGGGGTTGCAGCATGGTTAAGCGCATCGCGGGCGCCCTCGTCGCGCTCGTCCTGGTGGTGGCCGCGGGCTGGTGGGGCATCCGCTACTATGGCCAGCAGCGAGCCGAGCGACGGTTCGACAGCATAATCCAGCCGATACTGCCGGGAGGCACCAGCCACGGCGCCATCCAATACACGCCGGCGGGCGATCGGCTTGAGATCGATGCAATCGTCGCTCGGGACGAGGCCGCGGGTCTTAAATCCATTCGCATCGAGCATGCCACGATCGCCGGAGCGAGCGCGCCGCGGCTCGAGAGCATCCATCTGGCGAAGGTCTCGTTGGAGGGCGCCGCGGGCGACCACGTCGAGATCGACGAGGTCGTCGCGGGCGGCGTCGATCTTCCCGCTCTTGCGCGTCCGTCGGGCGCCGGCGCCGCGGGTGCCACGACGCCGGCGGCGGCACCGCCCGTGCAGAGCTTGAGCCTGGTTGGCATCAAAGCGCATTCCGGCCAGTTCGACTCGACGGTCGAGAAGCTTTCGTTCAGCGGCCTCAAGACCCCGCTCCCCGCCGGGAACGCGGGATCGGGCGACCTGTGGGCCTGGCTTGCCCGGCTCGAGCTCGACAAGGCCGAGATCGCCGGCGTCGATTTCCGCGCGCTCGGCGATGACGCCGGGCACGCCGGCGTCCGCCGGCTCGCGATCGAAGGCGTGGCGCCCGGCAAGCTCGGCGGGATCGCGCTCGAAGGCGTGGCGCCCGGCAAGCTCGGCGGGATCGCGCTCGAAGGCGTGGCTCTCGACACCAAGGATGGCGGCGGCGTCAAGCTCGGCTCGGTCGAGCTCGCGGGCGTGGCGTATCGGCCACGCTCCACGAGCGAGAAGGCGGCCGCGGCGTTGCTCGGTCTGCCCGGTGCCGACTGGCTGCCGGGCCGCCTGTTCTTCGACCGCTTCGCGTTGAGCGACGTGAGCGTCCTGATGCCCGGTGGCGGCGACGTCACGCTCAAGGACATCCGCTCGGCGATGGCCGGCACCATCGCGCAAGCGACAGGCTTCGAATTCCAAGTAAACGAGCTCTCCATCGATCTCACGAAGCTCCCGCCCTCCCCGCTCGGGGTCGATCCCAGGGATCTCGGCCTCCCCCGGCTGGTGCTCAACGTCGACGTGAAATCGACCTACGATCCCGCGACCAAGCTGCTGGAGATTCCGCGCTACGCCTTCGTGCTGCCGAAGCTCGGCAGCCTCACCATGTCCGCGAGCCTCGGTAACCTCGTCTACGACGACGGCGCGGAGGATCCCGTGGTCGCGATGCAGCGAATTCTCGCGGCGGAGCTCCGGCGTTTCGAGATCCGCTATGACGACGATTCATTGGTGCGCCGCCTCATGGAGCTCGCGGCCAAGGAGCAGAATTCCGATGTGGAGACGGTCCGGTCTGGCCTGATCGATCGGGCCGAGTTGCAGAAGGCGACCCTGAGCCAGAAGCCGGAGCTCGGCGAGATGCTTGACGCCGTGATCGCGTTCCTCAGAGATCCCCATGCGATCACGATCACCCTCGCTCCGCCTAAGCCGTTGCCGCTCGCGACCTTCGACACGCTCTCAGGCATGGACCCGAGCGACGTGCCGGCACTGCTGGGATTGACGATCAAATAGCGGGCGCCGCCGCTCCGGCGGCCAAGGCGTTACGTCACCCCCTCGATCACGCGGTCGGGCGGGTGGTGGCCGTCAATGAAGGTCTTGATGTTGATGATGACTTTCTCGCCCATGTCGATGCGGCCCTCCAGCGTCGCGGATCCCATATGCGGCAATAGGACCACGTTGTCGAGCTTGAGGAGCTTGGGAGAGATTGCGGGCTCGCGCTCGAAGACGTCGAGCCCGGCACCGGCGATCTCGCGGGCGGCCAGCATCCGCGTCAAAACCTCCTCGTCGATGACCTCGCCGCGCGAGGTGTTGACCAGCGTGCAGCTCGGCCGCAGCAGCTTCAGCCGGCGCGCCGAGAGCAGGTGGTACGTGGCCGGCGTGTGCGGGCAATTGACGGAGATCACATCCATCCGCGCCAGCATCTGGTCGAGGCTCTCCCAGTAGGTCGCCTCGAGCTCCTGTGCCACGCTCTCCGGCACGCGGCGGCGGTTGTGGTAGTGGATCGAGAGCCCGAACCCGCGGGCGCGCTTGGCGACGGCCTGGCCGATGCGGCCCATGCCGATGATGCCGAGGCGCTTGCCGCCGAGGCGCTGGCCCAGCATCAGGGTCGGGCCCCAGCCCTGCCATTTGCCGCGGCGCACCAGCCGCTCGCCCTCCACCAGGCGCCGCGTCGCTGCCAGGATGAGCGCCATGGTCATGTCCGCGGTGTCCTCGGTGAGCACGCCCGGCGTGTTGGTGACCGTGATGCTCTTGGCGCGCGCCGCTGCGAGATCGATGTGGTCCGTGCCGGTCCCGAAGGATGCGATGAGCTTGAGGCGCGGGTCCGCCTGGGCGATCAGCTCGGCGTCGATGCGGTCGGTCACCGTCGGCACCAGCACATCGGCTTGCTGCACGGCGGCGACGAGCTCCTCGCGCGTCAAGGCATGGTCATCGGCGCTCAGACGCGACTCGAAGAGCTCCATCATCCGCGTTTCCACGGCGTCCGGTAGCTTGCGCGTGACGATGACGACCGGCTTCTTGGGTGGCATTGGCTCGGTGGTTCCTCTCCCGATCCCCAAGGCCATAGCAACAGGCCCGGGGCGTGTCCAGCGTGCGCGAGACCGTCACCATGACAAGTTTGGCGTAGGGCTGGAACCCCGTGCGCCGCTAGAGTGCGGCGCGATGACAAGCGAAGCCGCAAGCGAGAAGACCGCGACGAGCGAGCAGGCGGGGAGGGGCGGAACGGCGCTCGTCTGGTGCGCGGCGTCGGCGGCTCTCCTCATCTGGGGTGCCACGCCCATGGTGACGCGCATCGCGGTGTTGGAGATCGAGCCCAGCGCGGTCGGCATTCTCCGCACCGTGCTCGCCGCCGTGCTGGCGCTGCCGCTCGGCTTTGCGCTTCGCCTGGCGCGACCGAGGGGCACCAGCCAGTGGGGTCAGCTCTTTGTGTCCGCGGTCGGCGGATTCGTGTTGTTTCCCGTCTTGTTTGGGTTGGGTGTGCGGCACACCTCAGCCTCTCATGCCGCGCTGGTGCTCGCTGTGTCTCCGCTTTTCACGGGCCTTATCGCCGGCGCCGTCGAGCGGCGCGCGCCCAGCCGGACCTGGTGGATCGGCGCCGGTCTCGCTTTTGCCGGCGAGGTGGCGCTCGTCGCCTTCCGCGCCGACATCGGGCAGACCGATGCCAGCCTCGACGGGGATCTGCTCGTACTCGTGGCGTGCATTTCAGCAGCCGCGGGCTATGTCGCGGGCGCGCGCCTCTCCCGGAAGATCACCACCTGGGCCACGACGTTCTGGGGCATCGGCCTGGGCGGCGCGATCCTGCTGCCGCTCGCCGCGCTGCGGCTCGGTCCGCAAGCCTGGGGCGACGCAGGCGCGCTCGGCTGGAGCGCGGTGATCTATCTCGCGCTCGGCTCGACCATCGTGGGCTATATCTGCTGGTACTGGGCCTTGCAGCGCGGCGGTATCGCCCGCATCGGCGCCACCCAATTCGCCCAGCCGGTGATTGCGCTCGGCTTCGCGGTCGCGGTGTTGCGCGAGCCGCTGACGCCGCCCTTGATGCTGGCGGCGCTCCTCGTCGTTGCCGGCGTGACTCTGGCGCAGCGGCGCTGAGACCGCGCTCCACGCCTTGACCCCGGACTCGTCGGCGGTTAGAGCATGGTGCCGTGCCACGACCGCGCTTTTCGTTCGTCAATTTCGGTTGGCTGCTGGCGCTCCTGCTGGTCATCGGCTCGGCGTCGGCTGGACACGCGGCCGATACGATCGCTGCGGTGCAGCGGTACGTGACGCTGCGCGCCAACGAGGTGAACCTGCGCGCCGGCCCCGGCGAGCAGTTCCCGATCCAATGGGTTTATCGGCGCAAGGGCTTGCCCGTCGAGGTGATCGGCAAGTCCGACGTCTGGCGCAAGATCCGGGATTGGCAGGGCACCGAGGGCTGGGTGCATCAGCGCATGCTGGCCGAGAGCCGCGGCGTGATCGTGCGCGGCTCCGTGCGCCCGCTCCACAGCGATCCCGATCCCGCCTCGGACATCGTCGCCCGCGCCGAGCCCGGCGTCATCGCCAAGCTCTTGGAATGCCGCGGCGCCTGGTGCCGGGTCGAGACCTCGGACATCCGAGGCTGGCTCGGCCGCAACGAAGTCTGGGGCGTCGATCCGGATGAGGAGGTGCGATAAGCCGTGGCCGGTCAGCGACGAGGCGTCAGCGGGATCTCGTCGCTAGATGAGAGCTCACGGCTGATCGCTTAGTCCAAGTCCCTCGCCAATGCCGCGCGCACGGGCTCCGGCATCACGGACATGTGGCCGTAGTTCGAGTGGTCGATGCCGACGACGATTTGCGTTCCGGCTGCGCGGAATTTTTCCCGCTGCGCGGACGTGAGCGGAAATTTGATGAACTGGACCGATGAGGCCTTGCCCTCGGGGCTGGTGTTCTCGCGAGTGGGGTCGGCGAGGCCGCGCACGGTCTCGCCGGCAAGACTCAGGAACATCTTGTGCTCGATGCCGCCCAGCCGGCTCAGCGCGGCATGGCGGCGCTCGGCGTCCTCGATCTCGATCATCACAGTGGCGCTGAACTCGCTGCCATTGGGGATCATCGGGTTGTAGGCCGCGAGCTCATCGGCGATCTGCGCCTCGCCGCCGCGCTCGATGTGGAGCATCTCCTGAACTTGCAGCCACATGGTCTCGAAGCATTCGAAATAGAAGGTGACGAACGGGCCGACCTCCACCCGGCGGTTGCGCTTGAGCTCGCTGACGCGGCGGCGATGCTCGCGGCGCTCGGCCGCGTACTCGTCGGGCGGCAGGATATCGGCGCGGGTGATCGCGCGCGCCATCAGGAGCCTCCCGGCGCCAAGCCATAGGCCCGCGCCATCAGCTCGATCGGATGGAAGGCCTCGGCAGGCGGAGTCGCCTCGCCGTCGAGCGCCTCCATGCCCTGCACGATATGCATTCCGGCGAGCGGGCACTCCGAGGCGAGATAGGCCTTGGCGTTCTTCGCAGCCTGTCGCGCCACGGGTTTGCCCACCCTGAGGCCGGTCTCGAAATTCTCCTTCATCGCGCCCCAGGACCCGCCGTGGCCGGAGCAGCGCTCGATCACGGCGATCTCGCAATTCGGCAGGAGCCGCAGCATTTCCGCCGCCTTGGCGCCCATGTTCTGCGCGCGCGCATGGCAAGCGAGGTGCAGCGTGACGCCGCCGGGGAGGGCTTGCAGGCCGGGCGCCAAGCCCTCCTTCTTCTCGATATCCACCACGTATTCGCTGACGTCGAAACTCGCTTGCGCCAATCGCTTGACGCTCTCGTCCTTCGGCAAGATCAGCGGCCACTCGAACTTGAGCATGAGGGCACAGGAGGGAACCAGAGCCACCACGTCGTAGCCCCGCTCGATATAGGGGCCGAACTCGGCCGCGACCTTGCGTGCGGCGGATGCCACCGCGCCGAGGTCACCTTGCTCGAGCTTCGGCATGCCGCAGCAGCCGGGATAGGCGACCTCGGTCTGAACCCCGTTATGCGCGAGCACGGCGCGCGTCGCCTCGCCGATCTTGGGATTGTTGTAGTTGCCGAAGCAGGTCGCGTAGAGCACGGCCTTGCGGCCGAAGGCGGGCGCTTTCTCGTTGAGCGCAGGCGAGGCCGCCCGGGCGCGCATCACGAAGGTCTTGCCGTGGAATTTCGGCAAGGCCGCACGGCGGTCGAGGCCGGTAAGGCTTTCGAGCGCGGGCCGCGTCAGCGCGTTCCCGGTCTTCGTCGCCCAGTTCACAAGCGGTGCCACCTTGCCTGCGAGCTTGCCGTTGCGGTCGGTCTCCACGAGCTGGCGCCGCGCCCACGGCACCTTGCCGGCCTTCAGCTCCGCCGCGCGGTAGCGCAGCATCAAATGCGGAAAATCGAGATTGAACTCGTGCGGCGGCACATAGGGGCACTTGGTCATGAAACAGAGATCGCAGAGCGTGCAGGCATCCGCGACCTTGGCGTAATCCTTGCGATCGACCGCGTCGAGTTCCTCCGTCGGCGTCGAATCGATCAAATCGAAGAGCCGCGGAAAGCTGTCGCACAGATTGAAGCAGCGCCGGCAGCCGTGGCAGATCTCGAAGACCCGATGCATCTCCGCCTCGATCTTCTCGAGGTCGGCGAAGTCCGGATGCTCCCAGGCAGTGGGATGGCGAGTGGGTGCTTCGAGGCTGCCTTCACGCATGGGCTTCTGTCCTTAGGAGCGCGAAGGGCGCCTCGTTCCGAGGCGCCCCCGCGATCTCGGGTGCAGACTCAGGCGATCAGAGCGCGTCGAGCGCTTTCTGGAAGCGGCCGGCGTGGGACTTCTCGGCCTTGGCCAGCGTCTCGAACCAGTCGGCGATCTCGTCGAAGCCTTCCTGGCGCGCGGTGCGCGCCATCCCCGGGTACATGTCCGTGTACTCGTGGGTCTCGCCGGCGATCGCGGCCTTGAGGTTGTTGCCGGTGGGTCCGATCGGCTTCCCCGTGGCGGGATCGCCGGTCTCTTCGAGGAACTCGAGATGGCCATGGGCATGGCCGGTCTCGCCCTCGGCGGTGGAGCGGAACACGGCGGCGACGTCGTTGTAGCCCTCGACGTCGGCCTTCTGCGCGAAATAGAGATAGCGGCGGTTAGCCTGGCTCTCGCCGGCGAACGCGGCTTTCAGATTTTCTTCGGTTTTCGTGCCTTTCAGCGACGGCATGGGCGCTCTCCTCGATGGTGGACTGGAAATGGTACGGGGCGAAACGAATGCAGGAAGGGCGTTATGGACCTTCGCCCAGCCCCCTGTCAATAGATTAGAATAGTTCTAATATTGTGACGGCGCCGAAACCGCGGCGCTGATCAGCGCGACCGCTCGGGACTCACGCGGATGATGACGTCGACGCGGCGGATCTGCGTCCCGGCGGGTGGCGCCGGCAGCTCGGCCACGCCCAGGCGCTCGCCGGAAATGTCCTGCAGGCGACCCGACTCCTCGTGGAAGAAGTGATGGTGGTCGCTGACGTTGGTGTCGAAATAGGAGCGGCCGGGATCCACCACCACCTCGCGCAAGAGACCCGCCGCGATGAACTGGTGGAGCGTGTTGTAGACGGTGGCGAGCGAGACCCGGACCGCGGCCGCCTGCGCCTCACCGTGAAGTTGCTCGGCCGTCACGTGCCGATCGCCCTTGTCGAACAGCATGCGCGCGAGCGCCAGCCGCTGGCGCGTCGGCCGCAGCTTCGCCGCGCGCAGCAAGTCGAGCGCGTTGGCGTAAGGACGAGATGCGGCGGTCGCGGTCATGCGGGCAATCTGGGAAATGGAGGACGCGCAGCTTACCTCGAATCAGGGCGGCGCCGCAAATGGGCGCCGCGCCGGCGCGGGATTCAGTCGCCCGTCACCAGCCGGGCCACCAGCTCCTTCACCGTCGGGATGAATCCGTTGCTGTAGAAGGGGTCGCTCTTGAAGCGATAGGCGTTGTGGCCTGCGAACATCAGCTGGAATTCGACATCGTCGGAGTGGCTGATCGCCTGCAGAGTCTTCTGGATGCAGAAGCTGCGCGGATCCGCCTTCTTGCCCGTGCTGCCGGCCTCGTTCTGGGCCCAGTTGGAGAACTGGCAGGCCGAGAGACAGCCCATGCAGTTGATCTGGTCCGTGCGGATCTCGAGCGCCTTCTCCGGCGTCACGAACACCAGCGTGGAGTCCGGCGTGCGCAGTGCCTCGGTGAAACCCTGGGCGATCCAGCCTTGGGCGCGGTCGCGGTCGTGCGGGGTCAGGTAGACGAGCCGTCCACGTGCGCCCACTTGAAGCGGCGCCAAATGATCGCCGACGGGCTCTACGGTGTATGCGACCTGCCGCTCGTTGCGCTCGTGGAGCTCGTTCAGGAACGCGTTGCGCACGGCCGAGGAATAGAACCCCGTCGGACTGAACCGATTGAGATAGACGTCGCCTTCCTCGAGGGTCAGCAGCTTGCGCTTCCAGGCATCCGAGATCGGACTCTCCTTGGTCAGCAGCGGGCGCGTGCCGAATTGGAATGCCGTCGGGCCGAGCTCGGGATTGTCGATCCATTCTTCCCAGTCGCGCAGGTACCAGACGCCGCCCGCCATGAAGATCGGCGTCTCCGCGATGCCGCATTCCCGCATGAGTTGGCGCAGCGCGAGGACGCGCGGATAGGGCTCGCCGGGCTTCTCGGGGTCCTCGACGTTGGAGAGGCCGTTGTGACCGCCGGCGAGCCAGGGATCCTCGTAGACGACGCCGCCGAGCCAGTCGCGGAACTTGTGATAGGCGCGCTTCCAGAGCGCGCGGAAGGCGCGCGCCGACGAGACGATCGGGTAGTAGTGCACGCCGTACTTGGCGCAGATCTCGGCGATGCGATAGGGCATGCCGGCGCCGCAGGTGACGCCATTGATGAGCCCGCGCGCGCCCTCGAGCACGCCGTGCAGGATGCGCTCGGCCGCCGCCATCTCCCAGAGCACGTTCATGTGCAGACGGCCCTGGCCGTTCGCCCGCTCGTAGGCGACCTTGGCCTGGTGGATGCCGCCCGCGATGGAATAGCGGATCAGCTCCTCGTGGCGCTCGCGCCGCGTGGTGCCGCGATAGATCTGGGCTTCGCGCTGGCCGTGCTCGTCCAGGCTATCGGCGTTGACGCCGGAAAAGGTACCGACGCCTCCCGAGGCCGCCCAAGCGCCCGAGCTCTCGCCGTTGGAGACGGAGATGCCCTTGCCGCCTTCCACCAGCGGCAACACCTCGCGTCCGGAAATAATCAGCGATTTCAACGGCTTCACGTGATGCCCCGTGTCTTCAGCGAGGTCCGGCCGGTGCGAGCCGGTCGGGCGTACTCGGAATATGTATTGATTGCGCGAGCAATAATCAAAGGGATGCTGCACGGGCAACCGGCCGGATCAGATCCGGCCGGTCGCTGAACACTGCCGCTACGCCCCACTGGAAGAGTTCCGCCGCGCGCGCCGGATCATTCACCGTGTAAGCGAAGAGCGGCAGACCCGCCCGCGTGACGTCCGCAACGGTCGCCGCCGTCAGCCGGGCTTGGTCCGCATGGAGCGCGCTGCAGCCGAGGCGATCCACGTCGCGCTGCCAGCCGTCGCGCACGCGCCCGACGAGCAGCGCCCGGGCGATGCCCGGCGCCACCTCATGGGCACGCTCGAGAGCCGAGAGCTCGAAGCTCGACACCATCGGCGGCGGCAGATGGTCGGGCCAGCGATTCAGCAGCAGGCGCACGGCCGCCTCGGCGGTTGCCGCCTCGGTACCCGGCGAGGGTTTGATCTCGACGACGGCGCCCAGGCCGAGCTTGCCCAGGAGCGCCATTACCGCCTCCAGCGTCGGTACGCGCTCGCCCCGAAACCGCGCCTCGAACCACGCGCCCGCGTCGAGCGCTTGAAGCTTCGCAAGGGTCATCGACGCGACGGCGCCGCGGCCGCTGGTCGTGCGGTTGATGGTGTCATCGTGGATCACCACGGGAACGCCGTCGGCCGAGAGGTGCACGTCGAACTCGACCCAGCGCACGCCGAGCTCGGCGGCCTTGCGGAAAGAGGCAACGGTATTCTCGGGCGCCAAGCCGCACGCGCCACGATGTCCGATCACCCGCGGTAGCGCTTGCCCCGGCTTCGATTTGCGCGCCGCGGACGCTGTCATGAGGGCGCTACGATACGCCGCTCCGCGCTACGACGCCGCTTGCTCCTTGCCGTCGCGGTGCCGCTCGCGCCGCTCCGACTCCAGCTTCCCCGAGATATCCTCGCCGGTCGCCTGGTCGACCTGCTTCATGCTGAGCTTGACCTTGCCGCGGTCGTCGAAGCCCAGCACCTTCACCTTCACCTGGTCGCCGACCTTGACGATGTCGCCGGTCTTGGCCACGCGATGGGGCGCGAGCTCGCTGATGTGGACCAGGCCGTCGCGCGCGCCGAGGAAATTCACGAAGGCGCCGAAGTCCATGATCTTCACGACCTTGCCGGTATAGACCACGCCGACCTCCGGCTCCGCGACGATGCCGCGGATCCAGTCGATGGCGGCTTGCGAGGCGGTGGCGTCCACCGCCGCCACCTTGATGGTGCCGTCGTCCTCGATGTCGATCTTTGCGCCGGTCACCTCGGTGATCTCGCGGATCACCTTGCCGCCGGAGCCGATGACCTCGCGGATCTTGTCCTTGGGGATGTGGATCGTGGTGATGCGCGGTGCGTTGCCGCTCACGGCCTCGCGCGCGGCGGCGAGCGCCTTCGCCATCTCGTTGAGGATGTGGAGCCGACCATCCTTCGCCTGGCCCAAGGCGATGCGCATGATCTCCTCGGTGATCGAGGTGATCTTGATGTCCATCTGAAGGGCGGTGATGCCCTGCTCGGTGCCGGCGACCTTAAAGTCCATGTCGCCCAGATGATCCTCGTCGCCGAGGATGTCCGAGAGCACCGCGAATTTCGCGGCCTCCTTGATGAGGCCCATAGCGATGCCGGCGACCGGCTTCGCCAGCGGCACGCCCGCGTCCATCAGCGAGAGCGAGGCGCCGCAGACCGTCGCCATTGAGGAGGAGCCGTTCGACTCCGTGATCTCCGAAACCACGCGCACGGTGTAGGGGAAGGCCTCCTTGGCTGGCAGCAGCGGATGCACCGCCCGCCAGGCGAGCTTGCCGTGGCCGATCTCGCGCCGGCCGGGCGAGCCCATGCGGCCCGCCTCGCCGGTGGAGTAGGGCGGGAAGTTGTAGTGCAGCATGAAATGCGATCGGTACTCGCCCTCGAGCGCGTCGATGATCTGCTCGTCCTGGCCGGTGCCGAGCGTGGTCACCACGATCGCCTGGGTCTCGCCGCGGGTGAAGAGCGCCGAGCCGTGGGCGCGCGGCAGCACGCTCACCTCGGCGGTGATGGGCCGCACGGTCTTGGTGTCGCGGCCGTCGATGCGCTGGCCGCGATCGAGGATCGCGCCGCGCACGATGTCCTTCTCGAG
>Ga0209415_10004453_pt1 | contig 25660 bp, 23 predicted proteins | sample PeaSoiSIISIP2007_FD_187696 | JGI IMG/M metagenome (GOLD analysis project Ga0209415, IMG submission 187696) | Peat soil microbial communities from Weissenstadt, Germany - SII-SIP-2007 (SPAdes) (version 2) | ecosystem: Environmental > Terrestrial > Soil > Wetlands > Peat | place: Germany... | reverse complement strand
AGGACGCAGAGTTCATCGCGAATCTGCATCATGGCCGGCCAGATGTAATCGAAGAACTGGATTTCCGCGACGGGCTTCAGGCCGCGGGTAGCCATGCCGATAGCGCGGCCAACGATGCTGGCTTCCGCGATGGGCGTATTGAAGACGCGATCAGAGCCGTATCTGCGCTGCAGCCCAGCGGTGGCTTTGAAAACGCCGCCCTTCCCTTTCACTTCGCGGAGAGTGTCTTCGCGGCTGGCATCGGCGACATCTTCACCAAAGACGACAATGCGTTCATCACGAGCCATCTCGTCCTGGAGCGTGACGGCAACCATTTCGACCATGGTCTTGGGAGCGGCCTGAAATTTTGGCTCAACGGCGAAGCTTGCGGAGGTAGGGTCGATATCCTGCGAATAAACATGGAGCGGAATGGAGGAGGGTTCGGGATGCTCGGCGGCGAGGGCCTGATCGGCGGCTTCGCGGACCTCGCGATCGGCCTGGGCCTCGAGTGATTCAATCTCTTTCTGATCGAGAAGGCCTTCACGAATGAGGAAGAGCGAAAACTTGGAGAGGGGATCGCGGCGAGCTTCGGCTTCGCGCTCTTCGGGAGTTTTGTAGAGCTTTTCGTCGTCGGAAAGCGAGTGGGAGTAAGGACGCGTGACGCGTGCATGAACCAGCGCCGGGCCGCGGCGTTCGCGGGCGTAGGCGATGGCTTCCTTGCAAACGGCGTAGCTTTCCAGCGGGTCCGTGCCGTCACATTCGGCGATGTGCAGGCCAGGAAAACCTTTGACCAGCCGGGAAATGCTGCCACCGGCGGTTTGTACTTCTACAGGAACCGAAATGGCGTAACCGTTGTCCTCGATCAGATAGAAGAGGGGAAGCTTCTTGGCGCAGGCGACGTTGAGCGATTCCCAGAATTCGCCTTCGCTGGTGGCGCCATCACCGGAGGAGACGTAGACGATCTCTTCGGGCTGGTAATTGACGTGTTCCCCCAGCGGGGCCTGTTGCGCTTGCTCTAGGGCTTTGTGGTGATGCTCGTAATAAAGCGTTGCTTCCGCGGCGCCAACGGCGTGGAGAAACTGTGTGCCGGTGCAAGAGGATTTGCTGACGAGATTCCATTTCGGATGGCCCCAATGGGAGGGCATCTGGCGTCCCCCAGAACTGGGGTCATCTTTCGCGCCAACGGCCTGGAGGAGAGTTTCGAGAGGCGTGACCCCGAGCATAAGGCAGAGAGCGCGGTCGCGATAGTAGGGGTAGAGCCAGTCCACACCGGGGCGCAGGAGAAGACCGGCGGCGGCGGTGACGGCTTCATGACCGGCGCTGGAGATCTGGAAATAGATTTTGCTCTGGCGCTTGAGCTGAATTTCGCGGTCGTCGAGGCGGCGGGAGAGATACATGGTGCGGTAGAGGCGGACGAGGGTATCGCGGTCGAGGCCGTGGTACTTGGGCGATTCGAGCTTGGTTATCTTCACGCGAGTTTGCACGGCCATTCGGTTCGCCCTCGTGATGGAGAGGAGTGGTTTACGCGCGAACCTTAAGTATACCGGATGAAGGCGGCGAATCGATAAGAAAGCGGGGTGGTTTCGCCGCAAACGTCAGTACTATACCAGGTCGTCAAAGTGCTTTTCGGTATCGGCAAAGGACGCGTCGGTGGATTTGACGATGGTCGGCGAAGCGCCCTGAAAGGGCTCCTCGGACGGGATTCTTTGCAGCCAGCGCTGTCCGGAGAGTTTTTCGTGGTTGGAAAAGTCGAGCCGCACGAGGAGTTTGACGGATTCGGAGGGTGCGGCAGCGGATGGCTCGGGCTTGTCTTTGCTCTTGCCTTTGGACTTGTCAGGCTTTTCGGATTTGTCGGTCTTGGCGCTGGCTTCCGCTGGAGCACCAGCGGGGATGCGTTCGAATTTGAAGAGGAGTTTCTTATCGAGGCGATAGGCCTGCTTCCAACCCTCGAGTTTGTGGCGAGCTTGCTGAACCTTTTCTTCGTCTTTGGCGAAGTCAAATTGAATATAGATGTGGGGCATAAAATAAGTTTGCGGCTCGCGGGGGAGTAAGTCAAGAAATGCCAGTGGATTGCAGCGCATGGAGGACTAGGCGGCGCGCGGGCGGGGCTTCGCTGCAATTTGATTTGGAGACAGCGCGGGAGTTGGGGTATCCTGCCAACTCCAAACATGAACAGGTCGCGGGTCATTCCGATCGCTCCGGGAAAATTCGGGGCGTGGGTGTGCCTGCTGGCGGTGGCGCTGCTCTGGACGCCACTGTGGGCAACGGCTTGGCAGACGGATGGAATGGACTGTTGTAAGGGCGGGTTGTGCATGGCGCACCGACACTCGAAACCAGAGCCCGCCCGGGCGCAGCAAACGGGTGCGCAGGAAACGCCAATGGACTGTGAGCATCATGGCGGAAGCGACATGAGCAACTGCTCGACGGCATGCTGCCATGAAAGCAGCCACACCTTGGCGTCGTCGGCGATTTTTGTGATGCCGGGGCCCGTAACCATTGACCAGCCACGCGAGGCCATGATCGAGGTCGGAAGCTTTGCACCCGCGGAATTTGTGCAATCGTTTGAGCCACTCTCTCCCCCGCCTCGCACGCTTCTCTTCTCCCTGTAATTCCCCGCATCTTTTCGTGAATCGGAAAATGTTCCGGGTCCAAGCGACCCGCCGCGGATCTTTCCGCCACCAAACGGAGAAGAATTCATGCTGCAGCGTATTTTGCTTTTTGTGGTGGTCGTATGTCTGTTTGCCAGTGGGGCGTTCGCCACCATATTTGGCACGGTGCGTGGCGTGGTGCACGATCCGCAGCATCGGCCAGTGGCTGACGCGGAGGTGAAGCTGAAGTCGGCGACTTCCGATTGGACGCAGACGGTGCAAACAGACCAAGATGGGGCGTTTTTGTTGACAGCGGTGCCAGTGGGCGATTACCAGGTAACGGTGACACGAAACGGCTTTGCGGTCGAGCAGGAAACGGTGACCGTGGTTTCGGCTTCCTCGCCGACACTGCATATTCAACTCAAGATCGCGGCGGTAAATCAGACCGAAACCGTCACAGCAGAAGGACCGGAAGAAGTGGCGAACGTGGATTCCGTGACGCCGACGACACTGGTGGCGCGCGCCGACATTGCGCAAACGCCGGGCGCCGACCGCACCAACGCTATGCAGATGATCACCGACTACGTGCCAGCCGCCTATGTGACGCACGACATGCTGCATATGCGAGGCGGCCACCAGGTCGACTGGCTGATCGACGGCGTGCCCATACCCAACACGAATATCGCCACGAACCTGGGCCCACAGATCGACCCAAAGGACATTGACTATCTGGAGGTTCAGAGAGGCAGCTACGAAGCCGGGTACGGAGACCGCACGTACGGAATCTTCAACATCGTACCGCGAACCGGGTTCGAGCGGAATAACGAGGCGGAGCTCGTACTGAGTCTGGGGAACTGGTACCAAACGAACGATCAAATCAATTTCGGCGGGCACACCGAGCGCTTCGCTTATTATGCGAGCCTAAACGGAAATCGGAGCGATTACGGACTGCAGACGCCGATCGGGCAAGTCGTTCACGATGCGGAGAACGGCTATGGGGGATTCGCCTCGTTCATCTTCAACCCCAGCGCCGCGAACCAATTTCGGGTAGTGACCTCGCTGCGGCAGGATTATTACCAGATTCCCTATGACCCGGACCCCAACTCTCTCGGAAATCAGTCGTATCCGAGCTATGGTCTTCGTGACGGCGAGCACGAAACCGACGGGTATGTTGCGTTTTCATCGATCCACACCTTCAATCCGAACCTGCTGCTTACGGTTTCTCCTTTTTATCACTACAGCAAGGCCAGTTACCAAGCCTCACCCAACGATTATCCGGTGGCTACGAACGTGGACCAAAGTTCCAATTACGGGGGTCTACAGGCGAGCCTTAGCGCGAGCGTTTGGAAAAATGACATTCAGGTGGGCGTGTACGGATTCGCGCAACACCAGAGCAACTACTTCAACAACCAATTTACGGACGGCAGCCAGAACTTCCCGCCTTCCTCGGCTTCCATCACGGGGGGACTGGAGGAGATATTTGTAAGCGACAAATTCAAGGTGACCCCCTGGCTGAGCTTAATCGCCGGCTTTCGCCAATCGCACTTCACGGCGGATATTGTGGAAAATGAGGTGGACCCGCGGTTTGGCATTGCTGCAAAAGTCCCGCGCCTGAATTGGGTTTTTCACGCGTTCTATGGCCACTTTTACCAGCCGCCGCCGCTGTTGACGGCCACCGGCCCGCTGTTGGATTTAGCAAACAGCCAGAATCTGACTTTCGCGCCGCTGCACGGCGAGCGGGATGAAGAGTACCAGTTTGGGGTTACGATTCCCTTTCACGGCTGGGCTCTTGACGCGGATCATTTTCAAACCAAGGCACAGAATTGGCTGGATCACAGTAATATCGGGGAATCCAACCTCTTCTGGCCAATCACGTGGTACCAGGCCTTGATCCAAACCTGGGAACTCACGGTAAGATCTCCCCGCCTTTGGCACCGGGGCCAGTTTCACCTGGCCTACGCGAATCAGATCGCGCAGGCAGAGGGGCCCTTTACGGGAGGCTTGATCTGCCCCAACCCCGTGCCGGTGGGATGCGAACCACCGCCAGGATATGCACCGGTGGACCATGATCAGAGAAACACGCTGAACCTGGGTTTCAACGCAACCTTGCCCTGGCAGGCGTTCGCTTCGGCGAATGTGTACTACGGCTCAGGGTTCACGAACGGGATACAGACCGCGCAATATCCCGGGAACTATCTGCCGCAGCACACCACGATTGATCTTTCGCTTGGGAAAAGCTTCCGTGAGAGATACAGCGTCTCGGTGACCGCGCTAAATGTGGGAAACCGGCGCGTGCTGCTGGACAACAGTTTGACGTTTGGAGGATTTCACTACAACGACCCACGGGAAATCTACGCAGAATTCCGCTATCGTTTTCATTATTGAGGAGCAGCGATGAGACAATTCATTTTTATTTTGTTGGGGATGATTGTGATGGCAAGCGCGGGGTGCCAGACGGCGCCGGTGAAACATTATGCGATCCAGGCGGAGGTGATTTCAGTCAACGTTCCAGAGAAGATGATAACGGTGAAACACGGGGAGATACCCGGATTGATGCCAGCAATGACGATGAATTACCTGGTAGCGGATGAAAAGCAGATTGCGCCGCTAAAGCCGGGGGACAAGATCAACGCGGATCTGGTAGTGGGAGAGAACGTGGGGCACCTGGAGAAGATTGTGCTCGTGGAAAGAGCCGCTGGGCCACCTCCCGTGGGGGATGCGAACCAGCATGCGCAATGAATAAGTGTGCGCAGGCCCGGAGAACAGGCTTGCCTAGAGAAAAGCTGGCAGATAGACTTTTTAGCGGGAACACAGAGGGCGATGGAGTTCGCCAAAACCGCCGCGGCTGGGATTGCCGGGGCTGATGACTCCTGGCTGCCGGAGGGCACCAGGAGTTTTTTGTTAGCAGGAGCCAGAGCAGCCGGACAGGAGAAACGTTGCGTTTATTGCTGATTGCAGTGTTTGGGGCCCTGGGGACGCTGGCGCGCTACGGTTTGCAAGGGCTGGTGCAGGTGAAAATGGGGAGCACGTTTCCCTACGGCACGCTGGCGATCAATCTTACCGGGTGTTTTTTCCTGGGACTCATCGGGCAATTCACGTTGAATCGCATGGTGATCTCACCCGAATTGCGTATGGCGATTGCGGTGGGATTTTTCGGGGGGTACACCACGTTTTCGAGTTTTGGCTGGGAAACGGCGAAAATGCTGGAAGCGGGCGAGTGGCTTTGGGCGACGACGTACGTGGCAGCGAGCGTGGTGTTTGGGCTGTTTCTTTCGGTGGCAGGGATACGGCTGGCCAGCCGATTCTAGACCGCGGCATGGCCGAAGAAGTTGCAGAAGAAGTCGCTTGGTTCGTCATTCCGAGCAAAGCGAGGAATCTCTCTTTGGCGAAAACCCAAGAAAAGAGGGATTCCTCACTCCGCAGACTCCGTTCGGAATGACGGAATGGAACCTTATCCGCAAGCTGAGAAGTCATGCCCTGGCGCAGCGAAGTACAAGGAGCGTGCCATGACACATCAGAAATTTGAAGGTGAACGGACGCTGATGCGCGTGCATATCGGCGAATCGGACAAATGGCACAGCAAGCCACTGCATGAAGCGATCGTGCAACTATTGCGCAAGGAGGGATTTTCCGGCGTGACGGTGCTGCGCGGAGTGGGCGGTTTTGGCGGCTCGAGCATCTATCACACGGACAAACTCCTGCGGATGTCGCAGGACCTGCCCATCGTTCTGGAAGTGGTGGAGACGCAGGAGCGCATCGAGCAGATCCTGCCGCGGCTGGATGAGATGGTGGACGGCGGGTTGATCACGCTGGAGAAGGTACGAGTGATATTGTACCGGCCAGCGTCGCGGCAATAACAACGCGACGTCCTGCGAGAAACGTTGGGCAAGAGTGTGCTGAGAATGTACACTGTCGGCTGTGAATCCCGAAAAAGCTAACGCAGAACAAACGAGCGGCGGACACTGGCTGAACAGGACGGTGCTGGGCGTCGGGCTGACGAGTCTGCTCAGCGATTGGAGCCACGAGATCGCTACGGCGGTGCTACCGGCATTTTTGGCGGCGATTGGCGCAGGTCCGGCGTGGCTGGGGGCGATTGAGGGGATTTCGGACGGATTGTCCAGCTTCACGAAGCTAACGGCGGGCTACTACACCGACCGGTTGAAACATCGCAAGCCGCTGGTGGTGATGGGGTATGCGTTTACGGCTGTGGCGACAGCCTCGTTTGGGCTGGCAACGCACGCGATTCATGTGTTGTTTGGGCGGGCGGCGGCGTGGTTCGGGCGCGGAGTGAGGTCGCCGGCGAAAAAGGCGCTGCTGGCCGCGGACGTGGCGCCATCCGCGTATGGGCGAGCATTCGGCTTCGAACGATTGATGGATACAGTGGGAGCGATTGCAGGGCCACTGACGGCGCTGTGGCTGCTGCGCGTAACGAATCACGCGTATCGCACGGTGTTTTTTTGGACGCTGCTGCCGGGGATGGCTGCCGTGCTGTGCTTCTGGCTGCTGGTGCGGGAGCGGCCTGGTGCAACGCGCAAGCAAGTGTCGTTCCTGACGGGGCTGCGCGCGCTGCCAGGTTCCTTTCGCCGGTTTTTGCTGGGTGTGGGAATATTCGGGGCTGGCGATTTTTCCCACACGCTGCTGATTCTGTACGCGACCCGCATGCTGGCGCCGACGCACGGAATGGCGTGGGCGGCGAGTGTTGCGGTCGGGCTGTACACGCTGCACAACGTGTTTTATGCCGGCTCAGCTTACGTGAGCGGCTGGATCAGCGACCAGGTGCCGCACCGAAAGGCGATTCTCGCGGGTGGCTATGCGCTGGGCGGTTTGACGGCGATATTCCTGATGGCGGCGCCGCATTCGCTTTGGTTATTGGGTGTGATCTTCGTGCTCGCGGGCGTGTATGTGGGAACGGAGGAGGCGCTGGAGGATTCGCTGGCCGCGGAACTTTTGCCGAAAGAGCAGCATGGCATGGCGTTCGGGACACTGGCGGCGGTGAACGCGGTGGGTGATTTTCTTTCGAGCATTGTTGTAGGGGTGTTGTGGTCCGAGGTTTCGGTGAAGGCGGCGTTTTCGTTTTCGGCGGTGCTGTTTTTTGCGGGGGCGATATTGATCGCGAAGTTGCGGAAATAGGGGGACCGTCGTGAGTAAGATGGCCGGATCGTGGGCGGCCGCAGCCGGAGAAAAAAACAAGTTCGCGGAGGCGCTCACTGCGCAAAAGCGGCGGCAAGCCGCCACACTCCATATTCAGCGAGTCCAAATGCGGAGATCGTGCGGACAATGGGCGCAGCAGAGCTGCGCCCCTACGGGACGACCAAACCCAAGAACCGGGCTGATGGCCGGCCACTACAATGGCGCGTGGAGCGAATTGGTGGGGAGAATTTGGGTTAGGAGTGCTTGTCGGCGAGCGTTCTGGAGGCGCGCATGCGGCGCTGGACTTCGGCCTGAAGATAACGGCGCAAGTTTTCGGGGACGATGCCGGGCGCGGCGAGTTCGCGAAGATCCGATACGGTAAGGTGGGGCAAAAAGGAGAGCACGGTCGCCAAGGGCGCAGAGGGATTGCGTACAAGCGCGAGGCGCACATTGTAAGTCTGCGACCATTTGCGATGACTGGCGACGGCTTGCACGACGCGAAGGGAGGTTTTCTCGCGCGACAGGGCCTTGAGCACCTGGGCTTCCGTGAGGAAGGGATTATCAAGGGCGACGGGCAGGACATTTGGGTGGCCTTCCGCGACAAGTGCGCCGGCAACGTGCGTGGGGCCTCGGCGCGCGAGAGCAATCTTTTGGCCCAGGGGCAATTGGGGGAGGCGCGCGATGATTTGGGCTTCGGCGAGGCGTTTGAGTTCCATGGAGGAAGCCGGCGAGAGGGTGAACTGGACGAGATCCATGAGGTAGATATCGCGCAGCAAGCGCATTGCGACGAGCCGCGGGGCCCGCGGATGAAAGAGCAGAGCCCGCTTGACGGAATAGCTTTTAAGGAGATTTTTGCGCGTGCCGATGTTTTCGAGCAGCTCCGTGGAAAGATCCTTGCGCGAGAGTAGCAGGCAAAGCTTCGTTTCATCCAAGGCGGGATTTTCAAGCAGCGCGGCGAGCACTTGAGGCGCAGGGTGATAAAGCAGCGCGCTCATGGCGTCACCCGAAGCGGTGCGCGCGAGTTGCAACTCTTGCTCGAACTCCGGCACGTTACTTCCTTTCTTCCGCAGGCACCAGGAAGCGGAGAGCGAGGCGTGCGGCGGATTCAGCAGGCGTGATGGCCATGGCGCCGAATTCCGCCTGAGGAGCAACGGCATGGAGGCGCTCGTCGATCTGCTGATCAAAGAAGAAGGAGCAGCCCATCATGCCGCCGGTCTTGGCAAGCAGGAATTTCTGATCCTTGAGTTGCAGGCGTTCGATGAGCGCGGCGACGAGCGTGGCGAGGTCATCGGCGGCCGCCTGGAGCAGGGCGCGCGCGGTGGAATCGCCTTGATCCGCGGCCCGCAGAATCACCGGAAAAATCTTGGGAAAGACTTCATCGGGGACGTCGTGGGCGAGGGATTGGACTTCGTGCCAGGAGGTGGCGTCCAGCTCCTGGAGAATCAGCCGGCCCATCGGGGTGTTGGAGCCAGTGCGATCGAATTCGTGCAGAGCGGCGATGGCAGCCCGGCGACCGACATCGAACGCGCTGCCTTCGTCTCCGAGGAGTGGACCGTGGCCGCCAATGCGGGCGATCTGGCCCTGGGCATCACGCCCAACGGCGGCGGAACCCGTGCCAGCGATCAGGACAATCGCGGGGCCTTCTCCGGTGGCCTCCAGAGTAAGCTCCAGATCGGTGCACACTACTACGGTTTTGCCGGGAAATTCTTCCTCGAGGAGGCGCTTCATTTTTCGTTCCGCATCCGGCTGGCCCGCACCAGCTAGACCCGCGCAAAGAGCGATGAGTTCCGCCGGTGGGACATTGGCGGACTGCAGGGCCCAGCGCGCGGCTTCACAGACGGCCGCCAGCGCGCCGCCAAACCCGACGCGCATAGGGTTGGAGGGGCCGCTGCGGCTGCGCGCGAGGATGTGGCGCGATTCGTCCATGAGGACACATTCCGTTTTAGTGCCGCCGCCATCGAAGCCGAGGACGTAGCGCATAGCCAAAGCATACGCGAGGCGGGGCCTGGGTGCACAAGGGCGGGGGGCAGAGTGCTGAAAGGGTCGCGGGTGCGGACGGGCAACCGAGTGTTGCCTTGACGGTGATAACGGCAGCCACTATTCTCGACTCGCTCCACGGAACTTCCCTGTAATTCTGCGCGGCTTGGTGCTCATGCACATTCACCCGCTGGATCTGGCGATTGTTGTTGCGTACCTGCTGGGAGTGACGGCGCTGGGATTGCATTTCCGGCGGGGGCAGCAGGACGCGCGCGACTATTTTCTGGGAGGACGCAGCGCCCCATGGTGGGCGCTGGCGTTTTCGATTGTCGCGACGGAAACTTCCACGCTCACGATTATCGGGACACCAGCGATCGCATATACGGGGAACATGACATTTTTGCAGTTGGTCTTTGGATACATCGTTGGGCGGATTCTGATCACGATCATTTTCTTGCCGGGATATTTTCGCGGGGAGTATCTGACGGCCTACGCGTTGATCGAGAAGCGCTTTGGCAGCCGCATGCGCTGCGTGGCTGGGGTGACGTTTCTGGCGACGCGGACGCTGGCGGAAGGTGTGCGCGTGTCTGCGATTGCGCTGGTGGTAAGCGTTGCGCTGGGTACGTCCGAGCGGCTGGCCGTGTTCATCGTGATCGCGCTGACGGTGCTGTACACGTTGGAAGGCGGAATGAAGGCGGTGATCTGGACCGATGTGGCACAGTTTCTGCTGTACCTGACGGGGAGTTTGCTTACGCTGGGGTTGCTTCTGCATCGCATTCCGGGAGGATGGGCGGAAGTGAGCCAGGTGGCGGCGGCGAGCGGGAATAAGTTGCGGGTGCTGGATTTCACGTGGAATTTGGCGACGAAATATACGTTCTGGTCGGGAGTGATTGGGGGCACGTTCCTGACTTTGGCGAGTCACGGAACGGACCAGACGATCGTGCAGAGGCTACTGGCGGCGCGAAATCAGAAAGACAGCCGGCGCGCGCTGCTGGCGAGCGGCTTCATCGTGCTGTTTCAGTTCACAATTTTTCTGCTGGTTGGTGTGGCGTTGTTCGTGTTTGCGCAGCACACGCCGCTGCTGGCCGCGGGGGAGCGGACGGACCGTGTCTTGCCGTTGTTTTTGATACGCGAAATGCCGATGGGGCTTGCGGGGCTGCTGCTGGCGTCGATTCTGGCGGTGGCGATGTCCAATGCGAGCGGGTCGCTGAATTCGCTGGCGGCTTCAAGTGTCATGGACTTGGCGGCGGTGCGCGGGCGCTCCACAGATCCAGTCAGTCTTATGAAGCTTTCGCGGAGAATGACGCTGGTGTGGGGCGGGGTGTTGATCATCCTCGGGCTGGTGAAATGGGGGCCGGTGCTGGAAGCCGGGTTGACGGTCGCTTCGCTGCCGTATGGGAGTTTGCTGGGGCTGTTTTTGCTGGGGACGTTTGATGCACGGGCGAATTCACGAGGCTCGCTGGCGGGAATGTTCGCCGGACTGGCGACGGTCCTGTTCGTGTTTCGGTTCACGAAAATTGCGTTTACGTGGTACGTGCTGATTGGGGCGTGCGTGACGTTTGTTGTTGGGGCCGCGGTGAGCCGGGTGATTTCGGAGAGACGGGTGGAACCGTAAAAGCGGTGCCAAGGCACCGCACTCCAGATTAGCCAGGATGCAGGGATCGTGCGGACATGGGGCGCAGGAATCCTGCGCCCCTACGGGAGAATTGGAAGCGAGAGTTGGGCTAGAGTCAGTGAGTAAGAATTTGCGCGGAGGAGTATGAGCGAAAAGCGCCTGGAACTCGTGCGAGGGCTTGGGCCGTGGGCCTCGGCGGCGATCGTGGTTGGCACGATGGTCGGAACGGGCATTTTCCTGAAGCCGGCGGAAATGGCGCGGGAAGGCCACTCGCTTTCGATCGTATTTGCGGCGTGGATCGTCGGTGCGGTGCTTTCGATTTTTGGCGCGCTGTCCTATGCGGAGCTGGGCGCGGCGATTCCGGAGGCTGGCGGCGAGTACGCATATTTGCGGCGCGGCTTCGGCCCGATCTGGGGATTCTTGTTCGGATGGATGCACTCAATCGTGGGGCGGCCCGCTTCTGCGGCTTCGATTGCCGCGGGGATGATGCGCTTCCTTAGCTTCTTCCTGCCGGCGGTGGCGGCGCCGATCTTCACCGTGCACCTTGCGATTCCTGGCCTGACGGCGTGGATCAAGCCATACGATTTTGCGTTCACCTGGGCGCAGCCGCTCGCAGTGTTCTGGCTGGTGCTGATGACCGGAGTGAATTACCTGGGAGTGCGGCTGGGCGGAGGCGTGCAGGTTTTCCTGACGGCGATCAAACTTGCAAGCATTGCGATTGTGATTGGCGTGGCGTTTGTTCTTCCATCTGGCGGGACGCACGCGGGGGACCCGGTGTGGCCTGCGGCGGCGACTGCGGGATTGTTCGGCGCGTTTCTGGCGGCGCTGGCAGCGGCGCTGTGGGCGTATGACGGGTGGGAGGACTTGAACCTGGTGGGGTCTGAGGTGAAGGATCCGGCGCGGAATTTTCCGCGTGCGCTGGTGGGCGGAGTGTCGTGCGTGGCGCTGGTGTATCTGCTGTTCAACGCGGCGTGCTTCAAGGTGCTGCCGTTTGCGGGCGTGGCGAATTCGTCGCACGTGGCTTCGGATGTGGTGGCGCGAGTTGTAGGGCATGGCGCGGCAGCGTGGGTAACGCTCGCGATGCTGATCTCCGCGCTGGGATCGATGAATTCATCCATCTTGAGCGGCGCGCGCGTGCCCTACGCGATGGCGCGCGATGGGATTTTCTTCAAGATCGCCGATGGCATACATCCGAAATACCGCACGCCAGCGCGGGCGCTGATTTTTCAAGGCGTGCTGGCAAGCGTGCTGGCACTGAGTGGAACGTTTGAGGAGCTGACGAACCTGTTCATTTTTGCGGGCTGGATTTTTTACGGGCTGGCAGTGGTAGCACTGTTCCGGTTGCGGCGGACGGAGCCGGAGATGGAGCGGCCGTACCGCTGCTGGGGGTATCCGTGGATTCCCGGGGCATTCGTGCTGGGCGCGCTGGCGCTGACTTTCAATATTTGGCTGCAGCGTCCCGGCCGCTCGACGATTGGATTGTTGCTGATATTCGCGGGGTTGCCGTTCTACCGGTGGTGGACGCGCAGATCGGCGGAAGCAACCCGTTAGTCCGCCGCGGCGCGGCGCTTCATTGCGAGCTGGAGCAATGTACTTCCCAAGAGCAGGAAGATCGCCGGAAGACAAATCCAATTGATGATAGCGGCGGCAAAAACAGACGTTACGATGCGAAAAGAAGCGTGCCGATCGAGGACCAGAGCCACAACAAGGACCACAATAAGCACCGCAGCCATGATGAGCGCCGGGAACAAACTGGCGCAATGCACAGGGAGCCCTTGACCACGGGCGCGGAGCGACAGGTAGGCGCCCAAAGCGCCAAAAAGCGGAAGACTGAGCAGCCAGGGAAAATAGAAAACGATACTGGAAGGGTCGCCAGGGTGAAATACCAGGGGCTTCAGGCCAAGAACATCGAAGACTACCAAAAGCACCTCTGACCCAAAAAACGTGACAAGCCCAGGAATCCACAATTGCGAGACACGGTTTTGCATGAAAGCCTCCGATTTTGCCGCCAGAATGCCGCGGCGAAGTTCCTGCCAACTTGAGACCTGCCTGCACACAAGGCGTATGGCGGCTGACTCAGAAACGCCGTTTTCACGCAGGGAGAGATAGGCGTCTTCGAGATGTGTGGCAAGCTCTTCCCGCACCTGTAGCGATTCCGCCTCCGGAAGGGACACGCGGCCGAGATGGTCGTTCACATAGGCGAGCCAGTCAGGCATGGTTCACTCTGGCGACGCGGCGCATGGCACGGAAGAGGTCAGCCCACTCGGCGCGAAGGGGGGCGAGCATCTTTCGGCCACTGGGCAGCAATTTGTAACAGCGGCGGCGGCGGCCATTATCACTGGTTTCCCAATCGCCACGGACCCAACCGCGTTTTTCCATGCGATAGAGGAGCGGATAGAGGGCGGCGAGAGTGAAGCGTAGTGCGCCCCCCGAATCGCGCTCAATGCGACGGGAAATTTCATAGCCGTGGAGGGGTTGTTGTTCCAGGACGCTAAGTATCGCAATTTCGGCGGTACCGCGCTTCAGTTCGGTGCGAATCATGGCGTGTCTTCCTACATATAAGAGTCTTATATATAACGGCGCATCTGTCAACTGTACAAAAGTGCCGGCGGAGCGAATGCTCAGGGATAAAGGAAATACTTGCGGCGGACCTGGTCGAAGGCAGCGAGTGCCTCAGCCCAACTGCGGACGATTTGCTCCGGCGATGTGCCGGACTGGAGATCGCGTACGGTCTGTTCATTCCCAATGAGCTGCAGAACTTTGGAGGAATCGAACTGCTGTGGATACTTCTTTTGCAGGAGGGCAGCAATTTCCAGGCCCATGCGCATGGAACGCACCGCCGCACGATCCGTAACCCTGACGCCGACACCGCCGCAGCGCTGTCCGGCGTACAGGCCGCTGACGGGAATGAAGGGTTGATTGGAGAAGCGCAGGCCGGAGAGATTCCTGGCGTTCAATTCCGCGGCAATGTCGACGCCATCCATCCAGGGCGCGCCGAACTCCTCGAAAGGCGCTTCCGTGCCGCGGCCCACGGACACGCCGGCGTTCTGGAGAATCTCCAGGCCGGGATAGAGGATGGAGCCTTTCAGCGTGCGGAGGTTGGGAGAGGGGGGAATCCAGCGGCTACCGGTGCTTTCAAAAAAATAGTTGCGGTGCCAGTTTTTCATCTTGATGACGTAGAGATCGGCGTTGATGTGATTTTCGGAGTTATAGAACTGCGCGAGTTCCCCGATGGTGAGCGCATAGCGGACAGGTATGGAAAAGTAGGCGACGAAACTGGTTTTGTCCGCATCGAGCATGGGCCCTTCGATAATTTCGCCGTTCAGAGGATTGGGGCGGTCGAGCACAAAGAAGGCAATGCCGTGTTTCGCGGCTTCCTCCATGCAGTAGGCCATCGTGGTGGTGTAGGTATAGAAGCGTACGCCGGCATCTTGAACGTCGAAAACGAGGGCATCGATATCTTTCAACATGTCGTCAGTGGGACGAAGCTGTTCGCCATAGAGGCTATAGATGGGAAGGCCGGTGGAGGGATCTTTGGAGGAAGAGACCTTGTCAAGGGCGTGGCCGGCGATGCCGTGCTCGGGGCTGAAAAGCGCGACCAATTGGACTCCGGGCGCCTTTGCGAGGGCCTCCACGGTGGAGCGGCCCTGAAAATCCACGCCCGTGTGATTGGTGATCAGGCCGACATGTTTGCCACGGAGGGACGCGAATTTCTCAGATTCGAGGACGTCTAGACCCGTCTGAACGCGGCCAACGTGGCTCCGCGGGGGTTTCGCGTGTTTCTGTGCGGCAACAGCGAACGGCGCGGTGAGAACGCAGGCCAGGAGCGAACAAACAAGCGCTGCGAAGAGTTGTTGGAGGGAACAGTTCAGACGGCCGATGGGTTCCATAGCCTCCAATGATATTCTGGAACGCGGCGTCCGCACGTTCATTGTGAGCATGGAGTGCGCGTGCTATATACAGTCGAGGCGGCCGGGGGATCATCAGAACATGAACAGGCGTGCTGCCGGATGGTTGTTTCTGCCATTTTTGCTGCTATTGCTTATGACACTGAACGCTCGCAGCGACTCACGAATCGCAGAATCCGCGAAAACCGCGGCGGGCGAAAACCGCGCCGCACAGAGCGCTAGCGCCGACAAAACCACGGCCGAGCAGGAGAAATGGGCGGAGACAACGCTCCTGCAGATGAACCTGGAGGAAAAGGTCGGCCAGGTTCTCTTTACGACGTATCACGGCAGCTTCACGCCCACGGATTCCGAAGCGTACGCGCAGATGATGCACGACGTGAACGAGCTGCACGTCGGAGGATTCATCAACATCACGCACGGATCGCCGCTGGGCATTGTGAAGAGCCAGGCGTACCCGACGGCGGTGCTGACGAACCAACTGCAATCCAAGTCGAAGCTGCCGCTGCTGATTGGGGCGGATTTCGAGCGCGGCACGGCGATGCGCCTGGATGAAGGGACATCGTTCCCGACGGCAATGGCGCTGGCGGCCGCGGGCAATCCCCAGGATGCGTATACCATGGGGAAGATCACGGCGCTGGAAGCGCGGGCCGTGGGAATCCAGTGGATCTACGCTCCGGACGCGGATGTAAACAACAATCCGGGAAATCCCATTATCAACACGCGGTCATTTGGAGAAGACCCCGCGCGGGTATCGGAATTTGTGAGCGAATTCATTCGCGGGGTGCAAGAGAACGGCGGGCTGGCCACGGCGAAGCACTTCCCCGGGCATGGCGACACGGCGGGGGATTCGCACATTGATTTGCCGGTGATCAAGGCGGACCGGGAGCGGCTGGAGAATCTGGAATTTGTACCGTTTCGCGCGGCGATTGCGGCAGGCGTGGGCAGCATCATGACCGGGCACCTCGCTGTGCCGGCGCTGGAACCCGATGCGAATACACCGGCGACGCTTTCTTCGCGCATTCTCACGGATGTTCTGCGCAAGCAGATGGGATTTGAAGGGCTGGTGGTTACCGACGCCATGGACATGGGCGGGATTACGGTGCGTTTTGCGCCAGGAGATGCGGGGGTGCGCGCGTTTTTGGCAGGCGCGGATGCGTTGCTGATGCCGCCGGTGCCGGATGCGGCGTATGACGCGCTGCTGGCCGCGGCGCAATCCGGGCAGATCACCCAGGAGCGGCTGGACGCTTCAGTGCGGCGCATTCTGCTGGCTAAGGCAAAGCTGGGGTTGAACAGCAGCCGGCTAGTGGATCTGGATGCGCTGAATGCGAAGTTTGGCAGCGCCGCGTATCAAGCGGAGGCGCAGGAAATTTCGGACCGCGGGATCACGTTGCTGCGGGATACACCGCACCGGTTGCCGCTCGACGGAGCAAAACCGCTGCGCGCGCTGCTGGTTTCGCTGTATGCGGACCCGGAGCCTTATCCGGCGGAGGACCTGGAACGAGAGCTGCGTTCGCGCTGCGATGCGTTGATTGCGCTGCGCGCGGATACGAAGTTTGTGAAGGCGGACACGCTGAAGTTGCCCCCACCGGAACAATATGACGTGGCCATCCTGGCGTTGTTTGTGCGCGTAAGCGATCGCAAGGGCGATGTGGACGTGCCGGCGGACCAATTGCCGCTGATCAGCCAGATTTACAAGGCGGGCCGGCCGGTGATCACGGTCGGAATGGGCAGCCCTTATCTGATCGAGCGATTCCCGCAGGCGGAGACGTGGCTTTCCGCGTTCGGGATCAGCGACGTGGCGCAAATTTCGGTGGCGCGCGCGCTCTTTGGGCAAATTCCGGTGCGCGGGCATTTGCCGGTGACAATTCCCGGCGTGGAGCTGAAGGCCGGCTTCGGCATCGAAGTTGCAGCCAATCCGATGGCGCTGCAGGCGATGGACGTGCGCGGAGAGGCGCAACTGCGCCCGGCGTTTGCCGAAGTGGAAAAGGCCATCGCGGACAAGGCGTTCCCCGGGGCGACGATGGCGGTGGGCTATCGCGGAAAGGTATCGCTGCACTCGTTTGGGAAGCTGAGCTATGACGCGAATTCGCCGGCGACAAAGATCGACACGATGTACGACATCGCATCACTGACCAAGGTGGTGGTGACGACCACGCTTGTCGAGATGCTGGTGGAGGGCGACTTCCCTTCCCCGCTGGATCTGGACGCGCCCATCGAGCGGTATCTTCCGGAATGGATTGACGGGCCACAAGTAGCGGGCCCGCACAAAATCGTGGTGAAGGATTTGCGCGAACTTACCAATTGGCCGGGCGAGCGGCAAACGGCGTGGCGGCACAAGGTGACGGTGCGGCACCTGATGACGCACACTTCAGGGCTGCCGCCGTTCAAAGAGTACTGGCGCACGTCGCAGGGTAAAGCCGACACGCTGCGCATGATCTTCGCCGAACCGCTGGAATACGAGCCGGGGACGAAGGTGGAGTATTCGGACTTGGGCATCATCCTCATGGCGGAGATCATCCAGCGGCTGACGGGAAAACCGCTCGACGAATTGGCGCGCTCGTTGATTTTCGAGCCACTGGGGATGAAAAAGACGATGTATCGGCCAGCGCAAGGGCTTTGGCCGGAGATTGCGCCGACGGAGGTGGACAACGAGTTGCGCCACCGGTTGGTGCAGGGCGAAGTCCACGACGAAAATGCTTTCGTGATGGGGGGAGTTTCGGGGCACGCCGGGGTGTTCAGCACGGCGCCGGATTTGGCGGCGTTTTGCCAGATGCTGCTGAACGGCGGAGTTTACGGGCACAAGCGGCTGTTGAAACGGGCGACGATTGCGGAATTCACGGTGCCGCAGGCGCTGGCGAAGAATACGCGCACGCTGGGCTGGGTGGTGCCGACCGAAGGCAGCTCAAGCGGGCATTATTTCTCGGCGCACAGTTACGGCCACACGGGATTCACGGGGACGACGATTTGGATTGATCCGGACCGGCAATTATTTGTGGTGCTGCTGACGAACCGCGTGAACCCGACGCGGGAGAATCACAAGATTGCCGAGGTGCGGCCGGCGGTGCATGACGCGGTGATGAAAGGGCTGGGATTGGCCACTGACGCGGCGCATTAAACCATGCCGGCAAAATGTCGGCGCGCCGACATTATTAAATAAATATATAGACAATTAATATTCGAATATGAGGGGAATTTTCCCGGTTTGGGAGAGATGTTGCAAGGTGAAGATTCGTGAGGACTTATTTTTTGTGTGTGCGGCGGAAGATGGGGAGCAATTCGCGGTCGAGCGGTGCGTGTGGCACGAGCTTTCGAACATTGCGCGCCGCCGACAAGAAAGAAGGGGGATTCTTGCCATCAGCCGCCAAACACCATCCGGCCGAGCTTGTCGCCGAGGCGTTTGGCTTCCTTCGGGTCCGTGGCGGTGCGAAATTTCTCGGCTAGCTCAAAAAACGCCTGTTCCTTGCGTTTCTCGGAATCGATGCCAATACGGAGATTCACTTGGTGACCCCAACTTTGGACAGGAATACCAGAGCTTTCTCCAGTGCGTCCGCAGTCCCTCTTCGATCATCCTCGATTATGAAGATTGGCTTTTCAGAATCGGGTGCGTTAACGGCTTTGACGTAGGCCGATCCAATCTCGCGCGTGCTGTGGATAGTGGTGTCAAATCTTGGGTCAGCAACATTCTTGGCCTCGAAATTATCGCTCACCGTCTGTTTCCACCAGACAACCTTATAAGTCGCCTTGTCCGAATCGTAGCAGATGCCTGGGTATTTTTTTGCGCCGTTCTTCGTCCACCACTTTTCCTGCTTCGGGCTCATTGCGGCCATACTTCCACCTGGAAGGTGTGGGTCTGACTGCGCAACTGTGAAGTACACCCTGCACTGCTGCGGATTTGCGGCGCTTGAGATAGAAAGAAGAACGAGCATGCTCAGGAGGTTTTTCATTTTCCTACCCGCTCCCTTCGCTTGTCAGGCACAGCTTTGCTTTGAATACATCGGAAATGTCCTAGCCTCGTCTCACAACAGGGTTCATCGGCAAAAAGGAATCCTTGCAATTTGGGCACGTCACTGGCGTATTGGGAACTCGTTCCTGTGGTCCCCCCTGAGAGAACTTCTCATCTGCCTCTGGCATCTTGTTGATTTCAACTTCGGTATGGCACTTGGGACACTTCGCGTACATAGGCATATAAAATGCCTCCTTGTAGGTGCCAGAACGGCCAATGATGCCATCCCAGCAAGGTCACTCTACCAGCATACCCGCATGGTAACTGACTGTTACCCCGGGAGCATAGAGCAGTGATGGCCACTGATAATTGCGGCCGCACGTCGTGGGGCTCAAACAAGAAGACTACCGCTCCAGCGGCCGAGGGTCGCGTAAAGAGCGAGACACTTGGAGTATGTCTTTGGCGGCTTGAGCGAGGTCGGCGGGCTTGCCTAGGTCGCGCCAATACGCATCATCGGCGGGATAGGCAAGGATTTTTTCGCCGCGGGCGGAGAGTTGCAGATAAGTATCGATGATGGAGAAGGCGCCTAGTTCCTCCATGAGACGAAAGAGACGCGGAGAGATGATGTGGATCCCGGTGAAGGCGAAGGGTTGCGGCGGGACCTCAGGGGCTGAAGCCCCCGCATTACTGACGTTTTTTGGCACGGCTGAAGCCGTGCCCTCCTTATGCATGCCCTCAGGAAGAGTAGTCGTGAAATTGCCGCGAACCAATTCTGGCTCTTGATCGAGGCTGACGCGGCGGCCACAGAGGCGGAGTTCACTGTCGAATAGCAACTGGCGGGAGCTTTGGCGGTGCTGAACTGCGAGCGTGGCTAGAGCTTGCTTTTCGTTGTGGAATTCGAGCATGCGGCGAAGATCAATGGTGCTGATTACATCCACGTTGTGAAGAATGAAGGGCTCTTCCGCGTGCGCGGAGTCCTGGAGGAAAAACCAGGAGGCTTTTTTCAGGCCGCCGCCAGTGTCGAGCAACTGCTCTTCGCGGGAGATTTCGATGTGCAGGCCGAAATTGTCGTGGGCCTTGAGGTAATCGAGAATCATGTCCGGGAAGTGGTGCACGTTGATGATGACGTCGCGCACGCCGAAGGAACTCAGGCGCGTGAGAGTGATTTCGAGGAGGGTGCGCCCGGCAACTTCCACCAGGGCTTTGGGGCGACTGTCGGTGAGCGGACGGAGGCGCGTGCCGAGGCCGGCGGCGAGGATCATGGCTTTCATTGGCCCAGCTTTTCCAGTTCGAGATGGCGGACGACGACTTCCAGGCCGTTGCGGATGCGCAGGCGCTTGGCCAATTGTTCGGCCAGAAAAACCGAACGATGCTGGCCGCCAGTGCATCCGAAGGAAACCATCAGGTTCTTGAAGCCGCGCTGCTGATAGTTGCTCACGCTGGCATCGACCAGCGAGAGCACTCCCGCGAGAAACTGGTGCACGCTCTCCTGCTGGTTGAGGTATTCGATCACCGGCGCGTCTTTGCCCGTGAGCGATTTGAAGCGCTCCTCGCGGCCGGGATTAAGCAAACTGCGTCCATCAAACACGAAGCCGCCGCCATTTCCCGTTTCATCCTGAGGCAAGCCCCGATGAAAGGAAAAGCTGAAGATGCGCACGACAAGATTCTGCGCTTCGGAGGCAAGGCCATTGAGCCTCTCCGAGGCCAGCATGCTCTGAAACGCCGCCATGAGCATGGGCAACTCGATGGGCAATTTGGTGTTGTGAAGCAGCCAGCGCAGGTTTTTCAAGGCGAAGGGGACGCTTTGCAGGAAATGCGTTTTGCGCTCGTAAAAGCCACGAAAACCGTAAGCACCCAGTGCCTGCAGGAGACGGACGTACACGTAGGCGTAGTAAAAGTTCAGGAACGCATCGCGGTCCACATCGAGAAATTCGCTCAGCCGGTCGAGATAAGCATCCAGGAGTTGCTGGCGGAGTTGCGGCGGCAGATCGGCCTTGGCATCGAACAACAGAGAAGCGATGTCATATTGCAGTGCGCCTTTGCGGCCTCCCTGATAGTCGACAAAGAATGGCTGGCCATCGCGCAGCATGATGTTGCGGGACTGGAAATCGCGATAGAGAAAGTAATCGCGGGGCGCGCTCAAGAGGAAATCGGTGAGGCGGCTGAAATCGTTTTCCAGGCGCGGTTCGCTGAAAGGAATACCGGCCAGCCGGAGAAAATAGTATTTGAAATAGTTCAAATCCCAGGCAATGGATTGCCGGTCGAAGCTGGCGCAAGGATAGCTGGCCGAATAATCCAAGTCGCGGCCCGCTTCGACCTGGAAGCGCGGGAGAACGGAGACGACTTGGCGGTAAACCTCAACCACAGGGGAAGCGATGCTTGTGCCATCGCGGTTCTTTGAGAGAAAGTCGAAAAGCGTGGTGTCTCCCAAGTCTTCTTCAATATACGCACCGTGGTCCAGATCTTCGGCATAAATCTCCGGCACTGGCAGGCCGTATTTCCGGAAGTGCCGGGAGAATTCGAGGAAGGCGACGTTTTCCTCGCGAACGCCGTAGAGAACACCGATGGCGCTGACCTTTTCATTGGAAAGACGGATGATCTTGCGTCCGGAACCGCCAAGGTCTCCCTGAACCGGCTGAATGCGCGCGGGGGGCGCATGAAAATGCTGCTCGAAGAGTTTCTTGAGAACGTCCATAGACACGAGTTCCGGTAAATCCGTCTTGCGAGCCGCCTGGGTGCGTGCTTTTCCATCATAGATGATTCTGGAGGATCGGATGCTGAGGAACACAGGAAGATGTCGTTGGCGTTAATTCGGAGCCAGCCCGGCTATAATTCAGGAATGCTCAACCCAGGCGAGAAGCGCCGGCTGACGGGACGCCGACAGACAGAACGAAGGAATCCAGATTCCAGGAATTTCGACTGCATGACGGCGATGCAAATTGTGCGGCTGATGAACCGCGAGGACCGCAAAGTAGCGGCGGCAGTGGCGCGGGAGTTGCCCGCGATCGCGCGGGCGGTGGAAGCGATCGTACAAAGGATTGAAAACGGTGGAAGATTGATTTATGTGGGCGCGGGATCGAGCGGGCGCATCGCGGTGCTGGATGCTTCGGAGTGTCCACCAACGTTTGGAACGCCGCCGGAATTGGTGCAGGCAATTATCGCCGGGGGAAAGAAAGCGATGACGCAGGCCGTGGAGGGCGCGGAAGACCGCCGAGGCGACGCGGTGCGCGATTTGAAACGGATACGGCTGACGGGTGCGGACGCCGTTGTAGGAATTGCAGCGAGTGGAACCACTCCGTACGTGCTGGCGGCGCTGGCCTTCGCAAAGAAGCGCAAGGCGCTGACGATTGCGATCACGTCGAGCCGAAGATCTCCGCTTGCGCGTGCGGCAAGAATTGCCATTGCGCCGGAGGTGGGACCCGAAGTGATTGCGGGCTCGACGCGATTGAAGGCGGGGACGGCGCAGAAAATGGTCCTGAACATGCTCTCAACCGCGACGATGGTGCGATTGGGCCATCTGTACGACAACCTGATGATTGATGTAGCGCGGACAAATGAGAAGCTTCGGGACCGGGAGAAGCGGATCCTGATGGAAGCGAGCGGGAGGGATGTGTCTGCTGTGGAACACGCTCTGCGTCAGAGCAAACACAACCTGCGCCTCGCGCTGATCATGCTGAAGCGAAACATTTCGGCCGACCAGGCGAAGAAGCGGCTGGCCGCAGCCAGGGGCCATTTGCGGCGGGCATTGGGCGAATAGGCAGAGAGACAGGGCATGGACAGATTTCAAATTCGCGGTGGCAAGCCCCTGCACGGGGCGGTAACGATCAGCGGCGCGAAAAACTCCGCGCTGCCGGCGATGGCCGCGGCGCTGCTGACCGCGGAGCCGGTGACGCTGCATAACATTCCGATGGTGCGCGACATCGTGACCATGGCAAGGCTGCTGGCGTTCATGTCCGCAAAGGTGACGACGACGGACTTCCCCGCGGCGGACTACACCATTGAGGCGGCGCTGAATGGCGCGGTTGCTCCGTACGAACTGGTGAAGACGATGCGGGCGTCCATCCTAACACTGGGGCCGGCAGTGGCGCGAGCCGGAATTGCGCACGTTTCGTTGCCGGGAGGCTGCTCGATCGGCGCACGGCCCGTGGATATGCATGTGGCCGCACTGGCCAAGATGGGTGCAGAGATCAGCACCGACCACGGGTACATCCGCGCAAAGGCGCCAGGGAATAGGCGGTTGAAGGGCGCGCACATTGTGTTTGAAAAAATTACGGTGACGGGCACGGAAAATATCCTGATGGCGGCGACGCTGGCCGAAGGCGAAACGATATTGGAGAATTGCGCGCGCGAGCCGGAGGTAACGGACCTGATCCAGCTGCTCCGGAAAATGGGAGCGGACATTCGCGGGGACGATACTTCGACGCTGCGCGTTCGCGGCGTGGAAAAGCTTCAAGGTGCAGACCATGCGGTGATACCGGACCGCATTGAGGCGGGAACCTTTCTGGTGGCTGGAGCCATCACCGGCGGCGACTTGATCATTACGAACTGCGCCCCGGCGCATCTGGGCGCGGTGATTGCCAAGCTGGAGAAGGCGGGCGTACCCATTGAAACGCCGAGTGCGACAACTTTGCGGGTGCGGGGCGCCAAGACGCTGGCCGCGGCGGATGTGACGACGGAGGAATACCCAGGCTTCGCCACCGACATGCAGGCGCAATACATGGCGCTGGCGACACAGGCGGAAGGCACTTCGGTCATCACCGAAACAATTTTCGAGAACCGCTTTCTGCATGCCAGCGAAATGATGCGCATGGGCGCGAACATTTCGATTGATGGGCGGCGCGCGGTGGTGCGGGGGCCAGCCAAGCTGACGGGGACAACGGTGCAAGCGTCAGACCTGCGGGCGAGCGCGGGATTGGTGCTGGCGGGGCTGGTGGCGTCGGGAGAGACGATCATTGACCGCGTGTACCACATTGACCGCGGCTACGAGAGGATCGTGGAGAAGCTGCAGGCCGTGGGAGCGGATATCGAGCGGCTGCACGGCAAGGATTCGTAGAACAAAAGAGCACAGACTCATGTGCTGGTGCGACGGCCCGCCAATCATCACGGCACGCAGACCGCACGGCTGGTGTTCCAACCCACACGGCAAAGTTCCGCAAACTCTGGTACAATCCGCGGATTGCTTTGCACCCAGAAGCAGGGCAATTTTCAGTTGTCACTGGGGACCAATGGGAGGGACCACCATGCGGAACACCGAACTGCTTGAGAAGATCGATGCCGCAATCGCCGAGAAAAGCCTGTTGAAGCATCCCTTCTATCAGGATTGGCAGGCGGGGAAGCTGAGCCGGGAGGCACTGCAACTGTATGCGGCGCAGTATTACCGGCACGTTGAAGCGTTCCCGAAACACTTGCGCGTTTTGGCGGCGCGCACGGAAGGCCCGCTGCGTGACATCGTGGTGGAAAACCTGGCGGAAGAGGAAAATCCTTCGCGGCCGCACCCGAGACTCTGGCGCGATTTTGCGGCGACACTGGGCGTGAATGAGGAGGACATCACGTGCTGCCCGGCGCTGCCTGGAACTCAAGCGGTGGTGGAGACTTTCCGCGAGATCGTGGGTGACCGGCCGGTGGCAGAAGCGGTGGCGGCGCTCTATGCCTACGAAGCGCAGGTACCGGAGATCGCGACGACAAAGATTGAAGGCTTGAAGAAGTTTTACGGCGTGGATTCGGCGAAGGGCTTGGCTTATTTCACGGTGCACGAAGAAGCTGACAAGTTACATCGTGCCGCGTGGCGTGGTTGGCTCGAGGAACACGCACACGGGGACGAAGAAGAGATTCTGGCGACGACGAATGAGGCGCTGGATGCGCTATGGGGCGCGCTGGACGCGGTGCATTGCGCGCACGCGTAGGAATGGCGAGGGTGAGGAAAGAGAAAAGCGGAGCGGAATTGAGGTAGTTATCTTGCCGAAGTAAAAACGCCATTCAGGAGAATGGCGTTCCCGGCGAACCCAAGAGGGGCACGAATGTATCCTGCGCCCCTACAAAGACTAAGGCCCCCTTGGGGGGGCCTTTTTGTTCTGAGCGGATATCGATTAATGGGCCGCGGTTAGTTGCCTTCGGTGGTGGGGGCTGGTGTGGGTGTGCCGCCGCCCGGCACGACAGTCTTGTGGGCTTGCTTCTCGCGGGCTTCCTTGATGAGAGCTTTGCGAGAGAGGCGGATTTTGTTGCCCTCGATGGCCAGAACCTTGACGAGGACCTGATCGCCCAGCTTGAGTTCGTCGCGAACGTCGCGGATGCGATGCTCGGAGATTTCGCTGATGTGCAGGAGGCCGTCGGTGCCGGGGAAAAGTTCGACGAAGGCGCCAAATTCCGCGAGGCGCACGACTTTGCCGAGGTAGGTCTTGCCCATTTCGGCGCTGGCGGTGACGTCGCGGACCATCTGCAGGGCCTGATCGCCGCTGGCTCCGCTGGTGGAAAAGATGTGCACGGTGCCGTCTTCCATGACGTCGATCTTGACGCCGGTCTG
>Ga0209415_10004452_pt1 | contig 25663 bp, 32 predicted proteins | sample PeaSoiSIISIP2007_FD_187696 | JGI IMG/M metagenome (GOLD analysis project Ga0209415, IMG submission 187696) | Peat soil microbial communities from Weissenstadt, Germany - SII-SIP-2007 (SPAdes) (version 2) | ecosystem: Environmental > Terrestrial > Soil > Wetlands > Peat | place: Germany... | reverse complement strand
GACGTCTGCATATTCGATCAAGCCACACGGAGTACTAACGAGCGTAGCGCCAGACGAGATACGGGCCCGGGCCTGGCATATGTCTTGGTGATAGCCGACCCAGACAGACATCGCCAGTACAACCATGAGGACGACGAGGATAAATGATGCCCTACGAGCCATCTCCGTTGTCTCTCTATTCATGGAGAGGGACAAAGTAGAGCTTATCGGGCGCAGGAGTGAGTGCAGTGATCAGAATCACGGGAAGGCGTGACACGAGAGTCTCTTGCAGGTCGTGACATCTGTTTTGCAGGGTCGTGTCTCTAGTTCACTGATGGTGTCGGACCATGTCATTTGGAAGCATTGTCACAGGCGTATTTACGCCGGTGCTCGCTAAGCACTCGAAATCCTTCTCGCTAATCGATTGCATATCGGTCGGAGTTGATCGGATGCAGCGTAACTTCGAGCCGATGCGAAAGCAAGTGGAGGCTTGGCAGAAAAGTGAATTGACAGATGTCACCGCCAAGGTGGTCATCTACGAAGCATTTGTGGAGGGCAAGCTCGAAGCTCCCAAACACCTCGCCCGCACCGTGCATGACCTTTACTTCGAACCGACGTTTGAGGAGTTTCGGCCGCGAACGATCTGGAGTCTTTCGAACGCGTTCACGTCCGCATTCAAGGAACTCGATCCAGTCCCACAATTCAAGGCGACAGCGAAACTGGGCGAGTTCCTGGAAGCCCGGTTCTCGCCATCGTTCTAGCCTTTGGGGCGGTTTCGGCGGACCGCCCCTTCCCAACATGTAATTCCTGCTATTGCGGAAAAGCACTCGCCCCCAGTCTGTGCCCAGACAGACCATCGCAGGATGCGTTTGCCATCGACTCGAAGAATCGAAAGGGATGCTGCATGTCCAGATGAAAACGACAGCCTGTTCTGATTTCGTAACGCACAAGCGATCTGGGGTCGTGATACGTAGGTGTCGTCGCACGATTCTAGGTAGAGATTACAGGAGATTAGTCGGACGGCATGAAGCAGCAACCATTCCAACAAGTAGGCCGGAACAGTCCCGAGGCGATTCCGGCCGAGATGCGTCGGATCGAGGGTCGGGAATGGTGGCTATGGGGGTTCGCCGTTGCAGTAACCCTGGCACTAACCTTAGGGATTATCTCCTTCACTTTTCCCTGGTTTAATCGGGAGACCGACGCTTCCTACTGGTTTGATCTCAGGGAATGGGTCCGTGGACTGGCAGCGCTCGTTTTACTTTTCGACTGTTACACGGTTTATCAGCATCTGCAATTGCAGCGCATTCGACGCCAACTGGCTGAGCGAGATCAGCTTTTTCAACTCATCAGTGAAAATGCCGCCGATATGATCGCGCTTGTCGACAGCGATGGCCGCCGGCTGTACAACAGCCCCGCCTATGAAAGGGTCCTAGGGTACTCTCCCGACGACCTGAAAGCGACTTCGTCCATCGAGCAAATTCATCCCGACGATCGCCCGCGAGTATTGCAGGCAAGAGAAAAAGCCCGCCTGAGCGGCGGCGGAGAGCGGATGGAATACCGTATCCGCCACAAAGACGGTTCCTGGCGGACGCTGGAGTCGACGGCAAGTGCGATCCGAAACGCGAGTGGTCAGACCGACAAACTGGTAATCGTGAACCGCGACATCACCGAGCGGAAGCGAGCCGAGGAGCTCCTGGTACACAATGCGTTTCACGACGGACTCACTGACCTGCCCAACCGCGCTCTGTTTCTGGACCGGTTGCAACACGCGCTCGCCCTCTCCAAGAAACACTTGAACTACAAATTCGCCGTATTGCTCATTGATGTAGACGAATTCAAAGTCATCAACGACAGTCTGGGGCACACGGCTGGGGATGAGCTGCTGATCCAAATCGGGCAACGATTAATGGAGTCTGTGCGGCGAGCGGACACGGTTTCGCGTCCGCACGTGAACGAAGTACCGGGCAGGCCTGCCGACGACGATACGTTGGCCAGACTCGGTGGCGATGAATTCACGATCCTTGTGGACGATATCCGAGATCCCATTGAAGCTGTACGCGTTGCGGAACGAGTGCAAGCGGAACTAGCAATCCCCTTTGTCGTAAACCAGCAGGAAATAGTAATTTCAGCGAGCATCGGAATCGCCGCAAGCATTAGCCCGCACACCCAGGCGGAGGATCTACTGCGCGATGCAGACATAGCCATGTACCGTGCCAAGCGGGCCGGAAAGGCCCGTTGTGAGGTGTCGGACACGGCCATGCACGCGAATGCCGTGACGCGGTTGCGGCTGGAAACCGACCTGCGCAAGGCCCTCGACCTGGGAGAATTCCGGGTTTACTACCAGCCCGTCGTGTCATTGCAGACTGGAAAGATCACGGGCTTCGAGGCACTGTCGCGGTGGCAACGTCCGGAGGGCATCGTTCCGCCGATTGAGTTCATCGCAGTTGCCGAGGAAATTGGACTCATAGTTCCCATGAACCGGCAACTGGTACTCGAAGCCTGCCAATGTCTCCGGACTTGGCAGTCTGAATTTCCTTCCAGCCAGCCTCTGACCATGAGCGTGAACATCAGTGCCAGGGATTTCGCCCAACCCGATCTAGCCAACGCGATGCGTAAATGCCTTGAAAAGACCGGCGTTGATCCCGGTTGCTTGCAACTCGAAATCATAGAAACAATCGCCATGGGGGATGCGGAGAAATCCGGTGATGTGCTCTCGCAATTGAAGGCACTCGGTGTTCGGTTGAGCATCGATGATTTTGGCACTGGGTATTCCTCGCTCAGCCGCTTACGCCGGATTCCAGTGGACACCTTGAAGATCGATCGAGCCTTTATTTCGAATATGGACAGCGACCCGGAAAACCGCGAGATCGTGCGCATCATCATCATGCTTGCCCACAATCTCGGTTTAAAAGTCGTCGCCGAAGGGACCGAGACGGGAGAGCAGATCAACTTGCTCAAGCAGCTCCATTGCGAGATGGCGCAGGGGTACTTTTACTCCCGGCCCGTTGACCACCAGGCTATTTTGCAGCTATTGGTAAGCAACCACGGCGCTGGCGCCGCCTCCGTCGGTCGTTAGAAATCCACAATATCCGGCATCATTAGTTCCTTCTACCGAGCCGGGGGGACAGTTTTAGCGCCAGGACATGTATCCGAAATGTGGGCCTGTGCTTATTGGGACGCCAACTCTGCCGGCGCGAGTGCCACCGAAGTGTTCCGACAGACGCAAATTCTTCGTCGGGCTGGAACGTTGGAATGAGATCAAAGAGAAGAGAGCGGGTTGTCCGCTCTCTTCTGGGCCGACGAAGATCCCATTTTCTTCGCTCCTCGGCCAATGATCAAGGGCACTTCGTCCGCGCGAAGGTTGGTACGGGCGTTGTCTAGAGGATCTCAGAACGTTGCTCGCCGGAAGAATCCTCCACCAGCCACAAGCCCTGTCGCATCAATCGCGCTGGAGGCCATGATTCAAGAACCGAGCGTCAGTGCATCGACTACAGTCGCACTCGCACCTGCAATCGCAAACACACCGGCTGCAGTCACATTCACCTGCGAATGTCGAAGGGAAGCGGTTCCTGAAAATGGCGCCGGAGAAAGTCTCATTATCCGTGTGCTAAAGATGGAGAGCAGGTCACGTGTGCGCTAGGTCCAGTGACCCGCTCTTGATGTCCACAATTGAACAATGGTTTCCGCTTGGAAGGAGACGGCTTTTTCAACAGTGACTGTGAAAAAGGCGGTGGCAAGAGTCTGGAAACCCAGGACCACTATGCTCTTGAGCTGTTTGCACCTAAATCGATTCATGAATCCCGGAACTGTGCAAATGTGCACGCTCGCCCTCGGACTTTTTCCGAAGAGGAACATTACTCGTGGAGCAAAATGTCGAGCAGCGAACTGTGAATTTCCAATCCCCCGTTATAGTCAATCAGGCCCAACTGTCGGAACCGATTCATAAAGAAGTTAATTCGAGCTCGGGTCGTACCAACCATTTCCGCCAGGGTTTCCTGGCTTATTTTCGGAATTATATTCTCCGTTCTCCCTTCTTTTCCAAAGCGGGCCAGCAACAAAAGGGTCCGAGCCAACCGCTTCTCAGCAGAATTGAAAAGCTGGTCAACCAAGTCCGCCTGAGTCTGGTTGTAACGAGCAACGAGGTACGCGACAAATAGGTCCGAAAACTTATGCTCACGGTGAAGCACGTTCAGCATCGCTTCCTTTTCAATTCTTAGGATAAAACAATCTGTAATAGCGGTGGCAGACACAGCTCGCAGAGGCTGGTCAGAGGCAATACAGCCCTCACCCAGGAAGTCCCCTTCTCCTAGAAGGGTGATGGTGGCCTCTTTGCCATGCGAAGATAAGACCGAGAGTTTTACTCGACCTGTTTGGATATAGAAAACGGCATCGCTGGCATCTCCTTGCGCGAAGATCACTTTATTCTTTGGATATTGCAGGATCATTCTTCCCAATCCGGTTTGGGCGAGAAATACCTTCGGATCAAAGGTGGGTGCTTTGCCAGAGGACATACAACGCTCCGCAGGGGAGACCCGATGTGAGAATCGTGCACCCGACAGCTACGAAGCGCGACAGCAACAGTATGGTTGTTACGAAATCCGTACAAGAAGTCGTCCGCTGCCGTTGTCCAGAAACTGGGTTCCGCGACCCGGAGTTGGTTAGATCGGGAGGAAATGTCTAATGAGGAAAAGGTGGAAAAGAACCAATTGTGTAAATAGCGGTGCACCTAATATTGTGCAGTTTTGAACAGACAGAGTTGAGGTATTCCGCTACCCTCTGGGTCTCAGAAAGGAGTGACGAGGATGCCTAAGCTTTTGCTGGCAGAGGACGATGGCGCCGTCCGCGATATGCTGCGGGCAGCACTGGAACGCGATGGTTTCGACGTAGTCGCAGTATCCAGTGTATCCGAAGCGCTCAGCCGCATCGCTGCCGAGGATTTTGACGTACTTCTCTCTGACCTGCACATGCCGCATGCGGGTGATGGGTTTACCGTCGTCAGCGCGATGCGACACACGCACCCGGCGGCGGTAACGCTGGTGCTCAGCGGGTACCCAGAGCTCGACGAAGCGCTATGCGCCATCCGCCTACAGGCTGACGAGGTCCTCGTAAAACCGATGGAAATCTCCTCACTCCGAGAACTCATCCACCGTAAACTCGCGAACCCCGTACCCCGCAAGCGGTTGCCCACCCAAAGTGTGGCCTCCATACTAGAGCAGAGCCTTGATGCGACGATTCAGGACTGGGTGGCACTCGTGGACAACGATGAAGAGCTGACCTGTGTCCCATTGAGCTTTGAGGACCGCACCGGTCATCTCCCAAATCTCCTCGCTGATCTGATTTACCGCTTACGCCTGCCTCAGGCCCAGAAGGCAGAAATCTCCATCCCAGCACGCCAGCACGGAGATCTGCGCCGCCAACAAGGCTACACTGCCGCGATGGTGGTCGAAGAATCGCGAATCCTGCAGGTCAGTATCTTTAACACTGTGCAAAAGAATCTAGATAGAGTGGATTTCAGCAATGTGCTGCGAGACGTAATTACCATCGCAGACGAAGTGGACTCGCAGTTGAAGCAGGCCGTGCTGAGCTATGCCGAACCCGGCCGGGCTGGGGTGTCGGCCGCCTAGCGCACCGGAAGCCAAACGTCGAGTACTCGTGGAAGCGAGCGAAGGCGTGGCCAAGCGAGCGCCTCGCAGGGAGCAGGCAAACTAGGCCAGAACGCTGGCACAGAGTTCGTAAAGTGGACGTGCCTCCGCTAGTAACTGAAAACACAAGATAAAGTGTGTCGTGAGGTTCGGAGATCTTCAGTCGCGTCTTTGGTCCGGCTCAACACTCCGGACTCTGAGTCCTGGGCCTGCTGAGCGGCTTGCAGAAAGGCTTTCAGCGCCTCCCGGTCCTCAGGGAGCATCCTGATGAACCTTATTCCGTTTCCCACCTGGGGATCGCAGGTAACCACGGTGGCGGCGATCAAGACGACGGTTTCAATGGAAAGCTGCAGATCCAAATTAGTCCCGATGGGAATTGGGAAGATTGTCTCGATGTAGCAACCGCTCAAGCTCAGATCGGCAGTGGCGCCCCGAATCGGGCCGATGCCCGACTCAGTCCGGATTTCGACCGGCACGCTCACCTTTATGCGTGCGTATTCACGGCGGTCATTTGGATGAAGGTTGCTCATAGTCGGTAGCTTTCTTTGCACATCTCTAGGATTGCAAGCGCATTGCCTTTGTAAGTTATTGAAAACACGATCGCATAGAGATCAAGCTGTCTGGATGATGGACGATGTACAGAATCTGGACGGGAGGCTAAGTTGCGGACCGTGCTCTGACTTCGTTCGAACTGGACACTGCAGCTTAGGACTGATAACTCGAGGTTTCCAGCGCGCCGCAGTCCGCCAGAAGTGTACGTCAGTACGGGGCACATGACAATTCCAGTGGCGCGTCAGACTTGGAGGGAATGCTTTGAGGGGCTACGGCGGACTCCAGAGGGGGATAGCTGGCCTCACGCGCTCCGGCGACGAACAATCAGCACTCCTCAATTCGCTGCACGATGTTGTCGATCGCCTTCATCAGGAAAGAAAGGTTGACACGCTCCTGCACCGTCAGAACCGTGGATCCGCCGGCTGACAGCAGGACATCTTCAACTTCGCAGCGCGCCCCAACCAGCTTGGCGATGACACCGGTTCGCCTTTGCCGTTTATCATCCGTTAACTCGCAATCTTCCACGAAGGCCTCCTCTAATGCGTTATCCTCCGCCATTAGCCCCTCCCTTGGGTTGGCCCGTGCTCGCATTAAGATCTCGCGGATGGGTGTTAAGAACACCCACCGAAGGCGTTTTTCGCGGATCCCTGACGACGTCACTGCCACCAGCTTGCTGGTCAAGGTCCGCGACAAAGAGTTCCCAAAGTTGGGGAAGATCGGTGCGCTCGGCGAGACCGCGGGTTTGCAGCAGCTCGAGAGTTCTGGTGATAGCACGCCTGGTTTCTCGGAAACGAAAGGCTACTTCGGTTACATCGACTAGTACTGCCGTTGTTCGAAGGGGAGAAAGCTCACATTGCATTTTGCCATATTCCAAGACGGCATTTGCAATCTGTTCAAGCTCCCGTTCTCGCGCGTCGGCGTTCGGCCTTGATCCAATCAAGGGGAGGTCAGCAACAAAATGACTAACTACCTCACGAATACGACCCAGCCGCATGATCCAACTCCATGAACTCCACCCTTAGAGTCAGGAAGCCTTTGCTTCCGGTATGGGCAGCTTTTGTTCAACGGCATTGCTCCCTGTTTCTCGGCTTAACTCTGTTGCTATCCTCAAGAGGCGCTGGGCGACGGCATCTCCAGGCGGTGCTTTAGCTCTGAGTTCTGCTGCGGCCTGTTCTGGGGTCAAGATTTTGAATTGCGGAGCGTGATAGGCCTTCAGCGACTTGCAGGCTTTGCGGCCGCCATTGGCTGAAGAGTCTGGATAGGCATTCCCTGTACTCATGTACATGCCTCCTTGGTTCCCACATAGTCTGCTGTTGCTGACCATTATTTGAGACCATAAGATGGCGTCCCGAACTGAAGAATGATTCTTGTTCCAAGAACAGAACAAAGGGTCTGGCGGCCCCTGGCAGCCTGACCGGAGAACGCGCTTTCCACCCGAGAAAGAAGCGTACGAGTCAGTCGGGTTCGGCTTTCTGGTGGGAATAGGAGTCTAGTAGGGCTGGCCAGAGTGGTCGTGCTGGACACAACCTACGAAGGTTGTTTTCAAAGACGGTTAAGCGCGCTGTAGCGCAACAGTAAATCGGTAGAACGCTCGTACTGGTCAAAAAGGGAATGCGGACAGCGTTGGGGCAAGCCAGGGAAGGTGGCGGCAACGAAGAGTCGTCCACTTGCTTTCAACGCATCTAGTCGCAAGCGAACCGCACCGGCGGCAACCTGCCGCCCCAGTTCGACTAGCCGGGGATCCGGGCTGCGGAGCGCAGCGTGGCCGAAACAGGAGAACTCCAGGGCGATATCTGACAAGGTTCTCACGTAGGCGAGGGCAGCCCAGGCTCTTTCGCGTTGGATGGTCCTGAATTGGTCGGGGGGCAGGCTCGACCGAAGGAATGCCTCCTCCCCCGGATCGACCAGATTGCGGAATGCCTCGATATCCAGCAAACCCATCAGCGCTCGGGCCTTGTCGATGGCGATCGGTTCTCGGCGGCGCCTGGCCGCAAGGTAGGCAAACAGTGCAGCTAGGACAACCGCGATCGCAACGTAGACTGAGGCGCCGTTCATCGCAAGAATCGCTCCAATTCTTGGTTCCACTGACCCACGTCACCCACACGCACATCGCTCGGCCGAAGAATTTCCCTCGCCGGAACCACCAAGTAGCCAAGCCAGATCAGAACCGCAACGTGATAGCCCCCGGTGGGAAGCAGGTCCAGCGCGCTCGCCATGGATTCGGTGAGTTCGCGAGTGTGCAGGGCCCAGTTGGCAAGATCCACGGTTGACAGAATACCGAAACCCAATGCGATGCCAAACACGTAACTCTGCAGAGACAGGCCGAACAGACGTGAGAACAGGAGCAAGAAAAGCACCAAGCCACACTGAATAATTGCCACGCCGCGTCCGACCCACGCCAGGCCCGCGGTCAGATTGTCCGCAGTTTGCCCGGAGGCGAAGATGGCACAGAGAACAGCGCCAGCGAGCAGAAGTCCTGTTGTCCAGCGAAGCGAGACCCTGGCGAGCGCATCCACCTGTCCGTGCTCGCGAAATACATTGTTGAAAATCTCCTGAAGAACGCCGAATCGAAGGGCAGTGCTGATTACAAAAGTTATCAGGAAGACACGCGCATACAAAGCTCCCTGATTGTGCCCAATCACGGTGATCGCGAAGAGCAGCACGAACTCTACGATTTCGTTCCACGTGTACAAGAAAAACACCGGGAATCTTGTATACAAGCGCCGGGTCAGCAGCAGGACCGCAACCACTGCGAGGACAGCATGGGGCGCAATCCAAAGGTAATAAAGCAGTAACCTGTGCCCGTGCATCATCTCGGTGGGATGGTACCATAGTTCCCGGAACGAGAATTTGCAACTTGGATTTTGCCCCCCTTCCTATCTATCGTGTCTACGCTGGTGGGACACAGCCCGTGCTCGTGCAGTGCGGCAAAGGGTTGCCGTCGGCGAAGCTAGGGACGGTTGCAGTGGTCAGCAGAAAAACGGCTACGGCGAGGACTTGCAAGAGTTTTTTCACGGTGTCGCTCCTTGGACAAAATGGAATACACCGTGCTACTCTGCCTAAGCGGTTGTCGTCTTGGACATTGATCGCTATTTGTTTTTCTTTTTGGAAAACGTAACGTGGTACTCAGATCAGCCTTTGAAGACTTCCAAAGCAGCACCTTGAGTGCGGTACCTGGGCTTCTGGGAAAATTGCGCTACCTCGTGCTGCTGCATAACGGCGACGGATCCTACTCTCATTGGGGATTAGAAAGGGTCTACGGCAGTGGGGCGGCGGAAAAAGCCATGCGGACATCGCACGGGATCTTGGTCTCTGGGATACTGAGAACGCCGTTGAGTGAACTCGCGGAAGACCTTAAGGGGTCGGCAACGGGCGCCCAGATCACGGAGCTTGAGTTCTTGTCATGTCTAGAGACGCCTCAAGCAAACGCGCTCCCTGCGCAGCGGTTCCAGGCTTCGGAAAAGCATTTCAGGTCTGTTCTACACTCTCTTTTTGCTCTGGTGCAGAATCGAGCACGTGCCACCCCCCGAGACGCATCGCCACTCCCACCACTTGCCCGATGACTTCCGCCTCTTGGGGATGCTTAAGAGTGCGAACCGGGACGGGTGACAAGGGGTGCGACTGCAGGAGTATGCGATCCCGATTGACCTGGCACCAGGAGCAGACAAAACCATCCCGGGTCTCGACGAAGTAGATGGGACGCTCGAACTCGGACCGCCAAATGCCTTCAGCGACTCTATTCCTGGCTTCATCTACCTGCACAAAACTACCCGGGGGAAGAATAGGGTGCATCGTGAAATCTTCGGCTCCGATGTACCCGTAGGAGTACCGGTCATCGGCTAGTGCGGAAAGATACGTAAGGGGCACGACACCCCACCGTTCGATCATGCGGCCGATGTTCGTGGTTTTGGAAAGCATGAACCCCGGGTCCAGCCGCAAGGGTACGCGAGCCTCGGTTACGCCGTCTAAGACGTGAGAAAAATGGGAGCGGTTGGGCTTTGCAGAGATAAGATCGGGATGAAAGTTGTTGAGGTCTACGCCGTACCACGACAATAGTTCGTGGTAATCGCACCGATAGATCGCGGCTAGAGTGTAGAAACGAAAGATGCTCGGAACAACTCCCTTCGTCTCGATATCAGATAGGCGACTCGGCGGAATGGAAAATTCTTCGTTCCCCAGCCTGCGCGCAACCTGCAGGCTACCGGCTTCGACATCCCGCATCGTATAGCCGAGCGCTTCTCTCAGTGACCGGAGCTTTTGGCCCCCCATCAGTTCCACCCCCACCTCCCTGGTTTTATCTTAGCATTCAAAATCGCCCACCTGAAATTTCAGAAACGTCAAACCAAGCTCATGTTTGGTTTCCGTAACCGGCAGTACGAGCCTAATCGCTTGAAAGATATGGGTTACCCAAATCATCCTGGGCAGGGTTCCTGCCCGCTTATGTTCTGTCCTGGATTCGCCGAGGTCTGCTATTGTACATCCAAGTTCGCTTTTCGTGACAAATTGAGGCGTCAAGTCGAGGCCGATGGCCAGAGGCAGGATGCTGCATCATTCGGCCTCCAACTGGGAGCGCCTAACCCCGAACCAGTCGCATCAGATTCTCTTTGACTCGGGAAATCCAACTGCTGCTCGATTTTCGCCTACCCGGTTGATGCGAAAGGTCTTGCCACCGAAGAGTTCTCATCGGACAAAAGTGGTGAAACCCGGCCCTGAAGTCGCTTGGCGCCTTGAATTTTTCCGAACTTGCACTTTGTAACTCTGAACTCGGCTGGCGTACGCGTGACATGGCGGCGGCCCAGACATGTCCTCGGCGAACCACTACCGCAGACAAACGACGGGCTGGCAGGCGATCTCCAATTCTCCTGCCGGCCTAACCGAAAGGACCGGAAGATCAAGCAAGCTTCACGCACGTCCTTGTCCGAGCAACTATCTCCGGCGCTGTTCACATGCTCGATGGCGTACTCACCAGGCATGTTGAAGTCGAGCAACCGTTCTCGTGAGCCGAGTTGGACGCCGAATGCGACAGGTGCACGACGGAGAGCCTCTCGAACACCACTAGCCAGTCTGGATCAATGACTGGAATTCGACCGAACTCCGGCTCCCCGAGCACCCTGCGCCAGTCCGGATGCCTGGTGGATCGATAGACGGTTTTCCATCGAATGGCCCCACTGCCTCAATTTTGTGTAGATCGTCGTTTTCCCCACCTTGAGCGCCCTGGCGGCCTTCGTGACATCGCCACCACAGATGGTAATGGCGCGAATAACTTCTCGTTGCTCGACTTCTTCGATGGGCACTATCCCCCCTCCGCAGGAGGTGGAGTGCAACGCAATCATCAGTCTTGCGATGTCCACCAACTGCGCGTGGGTCAGGCTGCGGAGCCAAACTGGGAACTCACTCTGGTGGTCATAGAGGAAAGCCAATGCGTTCAGGTGAGCGATTTCTGAGGGTGGTTTCACGCAATACCTACGGACTGATGGTGCCAGAGGTTCTCGGCGTCCTGTTTGCGGCTACGATGATGTTACGAAATCAGGACAAGAAGGATTGTCCGGTCCACAGAAGCGGCCACTTACGATGTTATGAACCATGGTAGCGGCTGCGCGGTAACGGCCCTCCGGTTTTCGGCCAATGGATCCACGATTTTCTTCGCTGACGAAATCGCCGGGGGCGAACGCACGGACGGGTGCCTCCGCGCATCCGCACTACGAGGCATGAACGATGTTATCCGGGCTGTCTCCGCAATCTCCGCACCTTCGTTCCGCACCAGGATCACCTAAGCCGGCAGGCTGGCGGTTGCCTTACTACGGGGTTGGCGTCTGCCTAGTCCTGCTCCCATTCCTTGTCGCTTGGTCCAGGCTCAGGCGGCAGATCCTCTCCACCGGTTATCTGCCGCACTTCTATTGCTACCTGGGAAGTGGTTCTCTGGTGTGGAGTCACGTCATCGGGGACTCTCTGATTAGCGTCTCCTATCTCGCGATATCGATAACGCTTGCCTATTTCGTTTACCGGGGCCGGGGTGAAATACCTTTTCACTGGATGTTTCTGGCCTTCGGGTTGTTCATCGTGGCCTGCGGATTGACCCATCTCTTGGAAGTGGTGACCGTATGGCTTCCGGTTTACGTCTTGTCGGCAATCGTGAAGGGCTTCACCGCAGCGGCCTCGATGACGACTGCGATCGTCTTCCCCTTCATCGTGCCGCGGATTCTGCGCATGGCGCACCAGGCAGGGGAGTCTGAACAATACTTGCGATCCCTGGAGTCAGGGTTGGCAGAAAGAGACACTGCCCAGAATGAGTTGAGAAAGCTGAACGAGCTTCTGGAGGCTCGAGTCCGCGAGCGCACTCTCGAACTCGCGAAAGCGAACGAGACCCTGAACGCCTCCGAAAACCAATATCGGCTTCTGTTTGACAGCAATCCCATGCCGATGTGGGTTCTTGACTGCGCCACCCTCAAGTTTCTTGCGGTCAACGAAGCGGCCATTTGCCACTACGGCTACTCGCAAGAGGAATTTCTCTCGATGACGATTGTGGATATCAGGCCCGAGGTGGATGATCCGAAGTTGATGGAGTCGGTATCCAAGAGAGTAGCGGGGCTGAGCGAAGGCGTACTGTGGAGGCACCGGAAAGCAGATGGAACGGTCATCCAGGTTGAAATCGCCAGTCATCCGATCCGTCTCGGTGGACGGGATGCCGAATTGATTCTCCCCCATGATGTTACGGAGCAGAGGAAAAACCAGGAGAGCCTTTGGCAGTCGGAGGAACGATTTGCGACGGCATTCCGCTCCAGTCCACTGGCCATCACCATCAGCACGGAGAAGGAAGGCCGGTATGTTGATGCCAATGACGCCTTCGTCCGCCTGATCGGCTATCAACGCGAAGAGATCGTTGGCAGAACGGCGCAGGAATTGAGGATCTGGGCTGATCCTGAGGATCGAAGCCAGATGGTGCGTCAGCTGGACCAAACGGAACCGACGCAAGCCGTGGAAACTCGCTTCCGCACGAAATCCGGAGAGGAACGCCGCGTGCAGATTTCGACCGAGCGCATCGTTTTGGATGGGGAACCATGTGTGCTGGCCAACACACTCGACGTCACCGAGGCCCGCCGCTTGGAAGAGCAATTTCGGCAGGCGCAGAAGATGGAAGCGGTGGGGCGGCTGGCGGGCGGCGTCGCGCACGACTTCAACAACCTGCTTTCGGTCATTATGGGCTACAGCGAGCTTGCGCAGGACACGACACCCGCTGGCACAGCCGTTGGCAAGTACTTGGATCAGATCAAGCAGGCCGGACAGCGGGCAGCTACCCTGACGCGGCAGCTGCTTGCTTTTAGCCGGCAGCAGGTATTGGAACCGAGAATTCTGAACCTGAACGGGGTTGTGCACAACGTCAGTAAGATGTTGCTCAGGCTGATCGGTGAGGACATCACGTTGAGCCTGAAACCGGGAGAGCCGCTGGGCAGCGTGAAAGCGGACTTAGGTCAGATCGAGCAGGTTTTGATGAACCTTGCGGTGAATGCCCGCGACGCTATGCCGGAGGGTGGAAAGATTGCCATTGAGACCGCCAATGTCGAACTGGACGAGACGTATGCGAAACAGCACACGAGTCTCCGCCCCGGTTCCTATGTGATGCTTTCGTTCAGTGACACGGGGTGCGGAATGGACGCAAAGACCCGATCACGGCTCTTTGAGCCGTTTTTCACAACTAAGGGACCCGGCAAAGGAACCGGATTGGGCCTTTCCACGGTTTACGGGATCGTGAAGCAGAGTGGTGGTTACATCTGGGCCTACAGCGAACCCGCACGGGGCGCGACGTTCAAGATCTATCTTCCTCGCGTTGACAGCCGCGCGGAGGCGCTCACTTCCGAACGACCCGATTTGGTATTCGATCGTGGAACCGAGGCCATCCTGCTAGTGGAAGACGATGATCCCTTGAGAGCGCTCACTGCCGAACTGCTGCGGGGCGCAGGCTATGCCGTTTTGGAAGCGGCCGACGGTAACGCAGCCATCGAAATGGCGAAGCGGCACCGTAATTCCATCGATTTGGTATTGACGGATGTGATCATGCCAGGGATGAACGGAGGCGAGCTGATCGTGCATCTTCGCGACCTTCTGCCAAAAGTGGCAGTTCTATTCATGTCAGGATACGCGAGCGACCTCATCGGTCACGCCGGCGTGCCGGAGCCGGACCGATCTGTTTTGCACAAGCCGTTTACCAAGAGGTCTCTGTTGGCCAAGGTGCGTTTGGTTCTGGACGAGACCGCGACGAAATCCTGAAGCATCCCACATTCCCGGCGGCCCCTCTGGCTTGGCTGTCAGGTTCTGACGACGAACGACCCCATGTCGTACTTCCCCCATCTTCGCCGACGGCCCACTTGGAGAGAAATTTCCGATCTCAGCGCACTTCTGCTGGAGAGCCAGGGCCGCAATGCTAATTGTGTGAGTGTGCAGCGAAACCTGTCTGTTTCATCTCGCGCCATTTGAGGTCGCCGCGCAAGTACTGCCATAGGCCGTGCACTCGCCAGATCAGACCCTAGAACTCGTTGAAGCCTGGCCTAAGAGGAACTGGATGAAGCGGCCTGGGCACATCGATCCAGCTTGTATTGCTTGATCTTGGCGTATAGAGTGCTGCGCGGGATCCCCAGGGTCTTGGCCGCGGCCTCAACCCGGCCTCCCTCGGAGAGCAGGACCTGGCTGATGTGGTTACGCTCCATCTCTGCCAGAGTCTTTCCGAGATGATCAGGTTTCAACTCCGGCAACTCCGTTTCGTCGAAATGCAGATTCTTCTCGCTAATTACTCGATTACCGCTGAGTAAGACCGTACGTTCGAGTACGTTTCTCATTTCGCGGATGTTTCCGGGCCAGGAGTAGCTTTGCAGCCGCCGCATTCCTTCCGGCGTGATCTCGACGCCGCCACAGCCCAGTTCTGCGGACAGGCGTCCCACCAGGTGTGTCGCAAGCATCACCATGTCCTCGACGCGCTCACGCAGGGGCGGGACAACGAGTGGGATGGTGCTGATCCGGAAAAACAGATCGCTCCGAAAGCGTTTTTCCCGCATGAGGAGGCCCAGATTCTGATGCGTAGCGGCCACCAGCCGGATGTCGACGCGCCGGTCTCGGACGTCGCCCAACCGCCGGAATTGTTTTTCCTCCAGGACCTTGAGAATCTTGGGCTGGACCTGCAAATCGACATCTCCGATTTCATCCAAGAAAAGAGTCCCCTTGTGGGCGATCTCCAGGAGTCCGGCCTTGGTCAGGACGGCTCCCGTGAACGCGCCTTTTTCATGGCCAAACAGTTCCGTCTCAAGGAAGTCGCGTGTGAGACCACCACAGTTGAGGTCCACAAAGGATTCCTTGGCGCGTCCGCTGTGCTCATGGATCCAGCGGGCGAGGACGCCTTTTCCGGTTCCGGTCTCCCCTTGGATGAGAATCGGGCTATCTGCGGAAGCAACCCGGATCGCCATTTCCTCCAGTTGTCGGATGGGGGCACTCGTCCCCAGGAAGGGGTTGATTCCATCGCGGCTTCGCCGGCTGCGATCCAGAGCCTGCTTGCGGCGGTTCCTCTGATTCTCGAGACTTCTCTCCAGCATCACCGCCAAGGTGGCCAAATCAACTGGCTTGGTGAGAAAATGCTCGGCGCCCAACTTGACTGCTTGCACAGCTAATTCGATCGAGCCATGCCCGGTCATGACGATGATCGGGATGGAGGCGTCCACGGCTTGCAAGCGAGGGAGCATCTCCAGAGCGTTCCCATCGGGCAGACTGTAGTCGGTCACCACGGCGTCAGGCTTGGAGCCGCTGTAGATTTCTTCGGTCTGCCGACAGCAGGTGCCGGTGATTACCTCAAAACCCCGGTTCTCCAGAAAGCTCTTGACGGCAGCCAGAAGTTTGAGGTCGTCGTCAACGACAAGAATGCGACCGTCGGCCATACGATTCTCGACCTCCCCGCCTCTCGAGACGGCCCTGCGGTCCAGGTGTTAGAGGTCTCTAGTAATGCTATGGTGCCTGGAGCGAAGACCTTTAACGATTTCTCACCCTGTGCGTTACCGATGTAATCTCGGTCACGACGTGGTTTCACGCCGGGACATGGCGGTCTGCTTTCCCGAAATTACCACCTTCAGAAACCACCGCTAGACGAGTGAGGCAAGCTCTATTAGCGATACATCAGGACGCTTCTTGCTCTCAGGGCGACCCAGGCCAGTTAACCCCGTGCCCCTTTCCTTTGGTCCCACATATGTCTCGCCAATTTCGACTAGGCCACGCAACTTCTCAACATGCCGTGTTGCATGATGGCAAAGCGGAACCGATGGCACATGAGCCAAACCGTTTCGGAGGACTCAGTTCTTCCGGTCTCTTGTTCCGAATCCTCCGAAAACTATCGAGCCACCATGGATGCTGGTGCGCCTGAACTTAATGCGGCTTGAAGTGCTCGTGAGTTTCAATATGGTGGGCGGCCCTCACGAGAGTGGATCGCGAATGGTAGCAGCCCCTGCACAGCGGGAACTTTCCCTGCTACGCAGGTGACTTCGTGCTCTTGGGCGTGGGCTGGGTCATGGGTGATGCGATAAATCTCCGAGTATTGGACTTTGTCGCCCGGTTTATAAACATCAGCCATTGTAATCACCTTTTCTGGGAAAGAGGGGAAGGGGAGGATTCTAAGCGGGGTGGAGCCTGCGAAGATGTGACAACTGGCACAAGGCTACGTGACCAGTTTTCCCAAAGAACAGGCTTTTGTTCTGAAAACCGAACAAGGGATGGGCTTTCCTGTTCACGTCCGAAACTGAGGCTATCCTAGCCTCTCTCCACCAAAGCGAAAGGGAAGATGCCTGACTGCATGTCAGCGGCGACTGGATCTCGCGGAGAGGTGATGACGAAAGAAGACGAAACTTGAACCCAAACAAATCGTCTGAGGGCAACGGTCTTGGGTCTTACCTCCGCCAGACCGAGCGGCGCCAGTGGTGGCTTTGGTCTTCGGCCATCCTAGTTACACTTCTATTGACGATGGGGATCGTATCCTTTGTCGTCCCCACGCTGCGTCTGGCTGGCGAATCGCCTGAAAACTTGCAACTGACCAGCGCAGTTCGCGGTCTGGTGGCTTTGGTCCTGATTTTCGACGTTTACATCATTTATCAGCAACTCCAGATTTATCGCTTTCGCCGCCGGCTCGGGCAACGTGAGGAGCTTTTCCGCCTTATTACTGAAAACGCTGCTGACCTGATTGCAGTGATTGATGCCCGGGGAAAGCGCCTCTACAACAGCCCCTCGTACCAGAAGGTCCTTGGCTACACCGCTGAAGAACTTCAGGCTTCATCGCCCTTTGAACAAATCCACCCGGATGATCGTGCCGAGGTGGAAGAGGCGGCCAAAGAGGCCCTTCTCGCAGGCGTGGGCCGGAGAATCGAATACCGGATGCTCCACAAAGATGGGAGTTGGCGCTATCTGGAATCGACGGCCAGCGCCATCCTGAATACGGAGGGCAGAGTCGAGCATGTTGTCATCGTGAATCGCGACATCACCGCGCGAAGGCAGCTCGAAGGGCAATTTCATCAGGCCCAGAAGATGGAGGCGGTGGGGCGGCTTTCCGGAGGCATCGCTCACGATTTCAACAACTTGCTGGGAGTGATCACCGGTTACAGCGAAGTCATGCAGGAACAGCTGGAACCGAGCCACCCGCTTCGAACCTGTGTCGATGAAGTCCTCGGCGCGGCGCGCCGGGCGGCCGAGCTCACCCGTCAACTTCTAGTATTCAGTCGTCAGCAAGTCCTCGAACCCCGAGTGCTCAATCTGAATGTGGTCGTGTCGGACATGGAAAAGATGCTCTGTCGAATGATCGGTGAAGATATCGAACTGACAACCAGGCTCGATCCTCAATTGGGACGAGTGAAGGCGGACGTGAGCCAAATCGAACAAACCATTATGAATTTGGCGGTGAACGCGCGCGACGCCATGCCCCAGGGCGGTAAGCTGACCATCGAGACCAGTAACCAAGAAATCGACCCAGCTTTTGCCCGGGGCCACTCGTTTCCAGTTCGGCAGGGGTCCTACGTGCTGCTTTCGGTGACCGACACTGGAGTCGGGATGGACTCGGTCACACAGAGCCGGATCTTTGAGCCCTTCTATACGACCAAAGAGAAGGGAAAGGGCACGGGGCTGGGCTTGTCGACGGTGTACGGAGTCGTCAAACAAAGTGGCGGTTACATCGACGTGGTCAGCGAACCAGGCCACGGAACGACCTTCAAAATCTATCTGCCAAGCGTGGAGGAACCAATCGAGCCGAAACCATCGGCCCCCAGCGTGCCAATTACAATCCATGCCGATGAAACCATCCTGTTGGTGGAGGATGAAATCTCCTTGCGAAAGTTAACGCGCAAGCTGCTGGAACTTTGTGGTTATACGGTGCTCGAGGCCGGAAGCGTGCACGATGCGGTCGAGATTGGCCAGCACCATAGCGGCCCCATTCATCTACTTCTCACCGATGTCGTCATGCCCGGGATGCATGGACCTCAATTAGCAAGACAATTGAATGCGATACGGCCAGAAGTCAAGGTCCTGTATATGTCGGGATATACCGGGCAGAGTTTTAGTGGAACCGGTGCGCTTAAATCCGGGTCTCGTTTTCTGCAAAAGCCGTTTACGCGCGAAGGCCTGGCCCAGAAGATCCGCGAGACTCTCGACGATCAGGGCGCCGGTGTCCAACCTGCAGGGCGCTCGTGATTCGATTCCGGAGGAGGAACCTGAATGCCTAAGATCTTGATCGTGGATGACGATCAATCCATACGCCGACTGCTGCGAATGCGGCTGGCCAACGCATACGAAATCATCGATACCGGCGAGCCGGAACAAGCGCTTTCGTTGGCGCTGGAACACAGACCGGATGCCATTTTGCTTGATTTGATGATGCCGAAATACTCGGGATTCCAACTCTGCCAGAGTCTGCGATCTTTGAGTTACACCTGTCGCATCCCGATCTTCGTCATTACCGGCGAAGCTGGAATGAAGTACCGAGAGCATTGCGAGCATCTAGGGGCGACGGCGTATTTTGAGAAGCCAATTGACTTTGAGAAGCTCAAGGGGAGACTGCTCGAAGAGCTCCAAACCTCGCGTTCCGAGCGCCGCGCTCACGTACGCGTACGCATGCAGATCGGATTGAGGCTGCGGGGGACTGACGCCGCCGGAAAGATTCTTGACGAACTGACTGCCACGGAAAATGTGAGCGCAGGAGGGTTCCTCTGCAACTGCATTGCATCGTTGGTGCAGGGTGCCGTGGTAGAAGTTTTCTTGTCTTCGGGAACCGGAGGCTTTGTGGGCAAGGCTCAGGTGGTGCGCAAGGAGGCGCCCGGAGCACCTTGGCAGCGGTACGGATTCCAGTTTGTAGAGAAAAACTCAGAGTGGGTTCTGCAGTGAGAAACCGGTTGCGAAGGGGCGGCTCGCCCATGCCGGGCCGGCGGATTGGCGCCCCGCATGATGCACACTCTGCTCTCGGAAAACGTAGGTCTGTGGTGCTCAAATCCGCTCTCGAAGATTGTGAACGCAGCAGCCTAAGTGTGGTTCCCGGATTGCTCGAAAGCTGCGCTACGTTGCCACGCTTCGCGGCGGCCATGGAGTCTATTTTCATTGGGGATTATTTCAGATCGGTGCTGCAAGCACTTTCTGCTCTGGTGCAGAACCCCTCCAAGCGCATCGCCACTTCCACTGCCTGTCCAATGACTCCGCCTCCCGCGACTGCTTGAGAGTGCGAATCGGTCCAGGTGAGCACCGGATCATTGCAGCACGATTCCATCTCATGTTACGTGACCCCAGGAGCAGGTGGAGCCCGGTTACTAACCCTAGGTGGTCTTGTGCAGGTGGATGAAGCCCTGTGCGACTCCAATTCGGGTGCCCCCAAACCCCCGGGCCTCTGTGATTGCGAGCATAGCCCGACGGAGGCCGCCCTCAGGCGTCTGGCGGTCGTCCGGGTTCCAGACTCGGTGGTTTCGTTCGGTTTTCGTAAAAAACTACGAGGAGAAGACTTTAACCCCCACGGGAGGGATAGCATCGGTTCTCGGTCAAGCGGCAGACAGGAGTTCGACATGCCAGCCAGCCCATCTCGCGTCATGAGCGCGACTGCAAGCCGGAGTGGAAGCCTCCAACGATGAGGAAAATCAGCCGAGAGGAAGCAATGAGATTGCTGCGGGACGCAGCAAGTTCGGAGAAACCGAACCCCACCAAGGCAGACGAGGATTTTAGGCGCCGGGTCGGATCCGTGCTTTTCAACCAGTAAGAGACGTGAGGAGAACAATATCGGCTTGAGCCAAACGGGGCAGGCCGACTGTGGGAAACGATGCAAGAGCCACCGGACTTTGCCCTGAGGAACGGCGGTCAATCAGACAGTCAAACGTCCGGCCTGCCAGCGATGCCGAAAGGCGCCGAGCAGGGAAGTATACTGCGGTGCGATGTCCCTATTCTCAAGCCGAAGCGGTGTTCGCTGGAAAGACTTAACCGTTTGGCCTGGGCCGGGCGAGCCTCCTTAACAATGTTCGGGTTGCGGGTCGGAGTCAGAGTAAGTGCGCCAGAATTCCTCGACCGTTTTCTCGGCTGTATCCCAGCACGATGGAAGTGCGCACGGCCGCAAAGCGTTGACCGCGTATATTCTTTTATTGCTCGCGGGGCAAGTCCACGGGTTGACGTACGAGGCTCCCATCTGCTGTACGCAAATAGTCAGAGGCTGGCGCGGACCGAAGATCTGGGGCAACTGGTGGAGACGTTTGAATCGGATCTGAACTCGTATATTGCGCAAACTGCGCAACAGTGGTTCTTTGTCCATGCTGGCGTCGTAGGATGGAAAGGTCGGGCTATTATCATCCCGGGCCGTAGTTATAGCGGCAAGACAGTTCTCGTGAAGGAGTTTCTGCGAGCTGGAGCAAAGTACTATTCCGACGAGTTTGCTGCCTTGGATGGACATGGCTGCGTGTATCCCTTTCCGCGGCTGCTCTCCGTTAGGGCAGAAGACGGTCAAACTCGTACCCGCATTCGTGCGGAAGACATGGGCAGCGAGACCGGCACCGGGCCTCTGCCGGTCGGGCTCTTACTTTGGACCCACTACAAGGCCGACGCGCATTGGCGGCCAAGAGTATTGTCTTCGGGAAGAGGGGTGCTCGCTTTGCTTGCGAATGCGTTGACGGCACGGAGCCAACCAGCTCTGGCATTAGCCACTTTCGAAAGGGCGGCGGTCCGGGCCAGGGTTTTGAACAGTATTCGTGGGGACGCAATGGAAACGGTCGAATCGGTTGTGAAATATATGGAGAGGCAAGTTCTGTGCAGCACTAGCAGTCAATCTGCAAGTTTGGAGTTGACATGAACGAGTGGGTTCTGGATTCGACACCTAAACGGAAAGACGCGATTGTACGGCAGTTGGACGATGAGTTCTTAGTCTACGACCTCAAGGCCAACAAGGCACATTGTCTAAACCGGATGGCGGGGGAGGTCTGGATGCTCTGCGACGGTAAGACGACCGTCGCGGAGATTGTCAGAAGGCTGGGCGAAACGAACAAGTCTTCCGTCGACGGGGCGGTCATTGAACTGGCTCTGAGTAGACTGCAAAAAGCGGGCCTGATCGAACAGGATTCATCCGGCTTTGAGCCAATGATTCCGTCACGCAGGGCGGCGTTGCGAAAGATTGCAACCGCTACCCTGGCGCTGCCCGTTGTAACGACCATTCTGGTGCCAACAGCAGCTCAAGCTGCATCCCTATCGCGAAAGCAACGTTCCGCTCCCGGACAGAGCCGGTCAGGGCAATAGGGCTGCACCATCGGTTGGCGCCTCTTGTCTCATTATTCGTTCTTGTGCCGAAGTAGGTTATTGGAGAGCGGCTACGATCAGAACTCACAAATTCGATTCGTTGGGCTCCGCCGTTGCGGGTGTGCTGTCCGGAGCGTGGCGTGAGTCACCACCGGAACTGGCAATGCCGACCGGAGAAATAGATGCGGTCACACCCTTGCTTCTGGGATCTGGGGCAGGAGCATTGGCCTGGTGGCGAATTCGTAAGCGCAGCAGGACAATGCCTGTCGATGCTAGCGAGCAGTTACGGCAAGCTTATTTGCACAGCAGCATTTACGCAGCCAAACATGAGCGCGACGTGGCAGAAACATTCAAAGTGCTGCGCTCTGCTGGAATAGAACCCATCCTGATCAAAGGGTGGGCGATTGCTCGATCATATCCCGAAACTGGTCTGCGTCCACCGGGAGACATCGATCTGTGTGTCTCACCCGAGCAGCAGGCAGCGGCCAAAGCTATACTGGACATGCCGGAATATCAGCAATACTGGATCGATTTGGAGCATGATGAGGTCGATAAGCTCGACGAGCGAAGCTTCCAAGAGTTATACAGCAGCTCAGAACTGTTGAAGCTCGAAAATACAGAAGTGCGCGTCCTCGGCGCCGAAGATCACTTGCGCATCCTGTGCTTCCATCTTCTCAAGCACGGCGCCTGGCGCCCACTATGGCTCTGCGACGTTTCCGCCGCTCTGGAGTCGCGTCCCGCGAGATTTGACTGGGACCGTTGCCTGGGAGGAAACAAGCGACGAGCGAACTGGGTGCTTTGCGCGATCGGGTTGGCACACCAGCTCCTCGATGCGAGGTTAGGCGACGCGCCGGTAAGGGCCGGAGCCAGTGGCCTCCCCGGATGGCTGATTCCTAGCGTCCTGGAGCAGTGGAACGCTCCATACTCACCGAACCTTGGGGCACCGATCAGGGAATACGTCTGGGAGCCGGTCAAGTTGTTCAAAGCCATCCGCAAGCGATGGCCGAACCCCATCCAAGCGACTGTAGCTGCAGGTGGACGACTCAATGGAGTGCCTAGGCTTCCGTTTCAGATTGGCAATTGCATTGTGAGAGCCGCTAGGCTGCTGCCCGAACTAATGAGATTCTCACAGCGTTATGACTGTTGACGAATGTCGTTCCGTGAGGCCACCTTCCCGAGTCGTTGTCCGCTAGACGACAAGGACGACCGATCTTGTCCCTCGGCGAACGTGCCTCGCCCTGATGCGTTGAGCGCCCAGCCATTCTTCGTTGATGCCAGCGGCGGGGAATGTATCGGCCCTTCCCGTTCGGATGTGTTTGCGGTGAGGAGCCATCCGATCCAAACACTTCTCTCGGACACCTGGTGGTAGGTCGACCCAGTGATCTGGCTACGAGGAATCTAGCGCAACAGTGCGATACCACCGGAGGTCTGCCTCCGTCAGGAAAATCAGCATGCTCTCGAGCTGGAGGTGGAGAGTGATCCTGCATGACTCTATTCGTCTGGCAAACGGAAAGCGTCTGGATTTCAGAAAAACCTCCTGCCGTTTGTCTCAGGGATCCTGCGATGACCCTTTAGATACAGCGCTCGCGGGCTTCTCACGGCCATGGCGACTGGCGTGCAATAAGAAGCGGCAGAGGGCGTGTTTTGAAGACAAAAGTACTTCTAGTCGAGGACAGCAGACTTTTACGCATCACGAGTGAAAGAGCCCTTGTCAAGGCCGGTTACGAGGTCATGTGGGCGGCGGATGGCGAGCAGGCCTTGCGTGCGGTGCACGACAGAATGCCAGACCTCATCCTTCTGGATATGATATTGCCCAAAATGACGGGGCTTAACGTGCTGCGATCGCTGAAGCAGGATCCGGTTACCACGCACATTCCAGTGATCGTATTGTCCGGCCTCTCGCAAAGGAACGAACAGAAGCTCGTGGAAGCGGGCGCAGCGGCCTATTGGCAGAAGTCCGAGTCGATATTGGACAACGATTCGGCAGGTCTGGTTCTGGCTGTCGAAACTGTGTTGAACAAGTGGAAACGCATACCAGGGACAAAAGTGAAGGGAGCCCCGTGACTCCCATGAAGATACTGCTCGCCGAAGACTCGCCCGTCTACCGGCACCTGATCAGCGAGTCTTTGAAAGAGTGGGGTTTTGATCCTGTCGTTGTCGAAGACGGGTCGGAGGCTTGGCGATTGCTCAAGGGACCAGATGCGCCGAGGCTCATTGTGCTCAACTGGATGCTCCCGGGCATTGACGGGATTGAGCTGTGCCGAAGAATACGCAAACACGAGACATGTGAAGGGTATGTCTACACCGTGATCCTCACTGCCCAGGCCCGTGTAGAAGCCTTGGCCGAAGCGATGGAGGCTGGGGCCGACGACTACCTGGTGAAACCGTTCGAGCCTCGGGAACTTCGGGCGCGTCTCCTCGCCGGCAAGAGAATCCTCGATCTTCAGCGTGAGTTACTGTTTTCACGAGAGTCCTTCAGGTTTGCGGCGACTCACGATTTCTTGACCGGGATTCTGAATCGTGCAGAAGTGCTCGCATCCCTGGAGCGAGAGCTCGCGCGCAGCCGACGCAAGAACGGGCCGGTAGGAATCGTTTTGGCCGATCTCGATCATTTCAAGCGAATCAATGATTCGCTGGGACACTTAGCCGGGGATGTTGTGCTAAAGGAGGTGGCCCGAAGACTGAGGTCAGATCTCAGAGTCTACGATAGTGTGGGCCGATACGGCGGTGAAGAATTCCTACTGGTTTTGCCAGATTGCGACCTGAACACCACCACTCGCCGGGCAAACGAAATACGCCGCTTGGTTTCCAGCGAGCCCATCGCCATATTGGGCGGAACGACCTCGGTGACGTTAAGTATGGGAGCCACAGCGTCGAACTGTTCCCCTGACGCAACCATCGAGAGCCTCTTGCAAGAAGCGGACACCGCGCTGTACCGGGCCAAGAAAAGTGGCCGGAACCGCGTAGAGTCATCCGCACTGGGACCCAGTGCTGCGCTTGCTCTGGTCTGATCTCTGAACGACGCAGTCTCCGCAAAAAGGAGGTTTCGTGCGTCCGCGAAATCTATCAGATGGTAGTCCATGAGCGAAAGACTCTCCAAAAGATAGGCGACGAACTGAATCGGCGCAACATCAGCTTTCTCGGGAAGCCTTGGCGGGTTTCAAGCGTCCGGCTTATCGAGGCACAAGCCGCTTTAGCCTATTGGTCGGCGTGGCGCACCTTGCCGATCAATTACCCGAAGAACGACTTGTGGCAAGCGCCCGACCACTGGCGCAGTTTTGGCACTCGCATCTCACCGCTGACGGGGTCGCCCCGACTGGCTGCTACTCCTCCCAACTCGATCCGAAAAGAGAAGTGACCTGCAACCCCGGCAGTTCGCGTCCGCTGCGAAAGCACTTTACTCTTCCGTCGCGGTAAAGGGTCAGGCCGCCCTCCCCGCCCGTCCAGATGCCTTCTCGAGAGGCGGCCACCGAACCCGCCTCCGCTGAGCACAGACCCTCGGCGACCGTCACGGTGGCAACTGGCGCCTCGGCGAAGCGGTCCACGCCTTGCGTCGTGACCACCCAAAGGTCGCCTTCGCGATCGCCTGCGATCCCAAGTATCCAGTCGCCAGAGAGTCCGTTAGTCCGGTCGAAGTGTTCGACGAGGTCGCCGTCAATGCGGTAGATACCGCGATCATAGGTGCCTACCCACAGCGCACCTTTGCGATCCGAATAGAGCGACGT